>Ga0209673_1001304_pt1 | contig 25338 bp, 20 predicted proteins | sample AraplaCol_mMS_r2_2_FD_184274 | JGI IMG/M metagenome (GOLD analysis project Ga0209673, IMG submission 184274) | Arabidopsis root microbial communities from North Carolina, USA - plate scrape MF_Col_mMS_r2 (SPAdes) (version 3) | ecosystem: Host-associated > Plants > Roots > Endosphere | place... | reverse complement strand
CCAGGTTCGACTCCAAAAATCTTGGAGTCGAATCGCGGTTCCAAAAACCAGGAACCGGAACCTGAGTCTTGGCGGTTCCGAGTCGAATCGAACCTGGAGAGTCGCGATTCCTGCCGTGGTCTAGGTGTGAGGCAGCAGCCTATTGAGGCAATATGCGTGGGGCGAAAGTGTCGGCCAGGTTTACAAGGCGGGACATAAGCGAGTGAGCCACCCAACCACTTTTTCGCGTCCTGACGCGTTCATCGATCTTCTATCCACCACCATGCCTCCAAATCAGGTCCGATCACGCCAGGATTCGATCCAGCAAGAAGGTTGTCTTTTGCTTGCAATACAGGCTATCAAAAGCAAAGAAATAAGCTCTATAAGACGGGCTGCGGATCAATTCCACGTTAACCGTTGTACGCTTGCGCGTCGGCTTCGTGGTACTACCAACCGTGCTGAATCTCGCGCAAATTCCCATAAATTGACACAAATTGAAGAGGAACTACTTCAACAGCGGATACTATCGCTAGATCGGCGTGGAGCCGCTTCTACACAAGCTCATGTACGAGAAATGGCTAATTTACTTCTTGCAAAGCGTGGTTTTACTCCGATCCAAACAGTTGGAGAAAAATAAGTATTTAACTTATCCAACGTTATCCAGAGCTTAAATCTCGTTTTTCACGGCGATACGATTATCAGCGAGCATTACAAAAGAATCCAAAGATTATTCAAGAGTGGTTTGATTTTGTTCAAACCACGATTCAGCAATATGGTATCCTCGCGGATGATATCTATAACTTTGATGAAACTAGCTTTGCAATAGGACTCTGTGCAACTTTTAAAGTAATTGCCCGATCAGAATACTACGGTCGGAGATCAGTTTTACAACCAGAAAATTGTGAATAGGTAACCGCAATTCAATCAATCAGTGCTTCAGAATAGGCTCTTTTTTTAGGGAAAACAATATAATCAAGTGTGGTTTAAAGAACTTCCGTACGACTGGCGCTTTGAAGTTAGTGCAAATAGATGGATATCCGACGAAATAGATCTTCGCTGGCTTCAAAAGCAATTTATTCCGTCAACAAATAGTCGTATATACGGCAGATATCGATTTTTAATTCTTGATGGTTGTTACGGACCCTGCCAGACGAGGGGCCGCAACCTACAAATAGACCGTCGAGAGCCAATCAATCTACAACTACTACGACCACCTGCAGATCACGTACAGAACCACCACGAGAAAACCATGGCTATCTCACCAAGGCCGGACAATACAGTTATACAGATCTGGACAAGTGAAAGGACCATAATAATTCCTAATACAAAAACAAACATAGAAAGAGACTAGTCGTACATTCCGCGATATTCTACAACAGCGCGTTTCGTACAACAGATTGTATTTTACGATACAAACCATCGGACGAACCGAATATTTGTATAAAGTACTACGAGATTCTATACAAACCGAGAAAACTATAGTACTCCGTATAATAATATCCGACACAGAAATATAGAGATCGTACAACAATTACGTAACCGTGATTTTGAGATATATTTACCAAAATAGACGGAGAAATATATATAATCCCGGAGATAACTGTAGAAAGTCACCAGAGAAATAGAAAGAATTAGATATATAAGAATATTTATTAAATATATATATATTTAGTTCTTCGCGATCAATCCAACTATTGTTATTTGAATATATTTTTGCTTCTATACAGTATAACTACAACTCCATTCTGCAAATAGAGAAACTTTTCGGACTGATCTACTTGGCGCGTATCAACTGGTACGTCTACAAAACTTGTTCTACAGACCCGAGCCCGTATAAGATTTAGTACAGCGACGGTACGGTTGCAAGACGGTAGACTTGAGATACGTATTAGAACCACGGAGGATCAGTTTACAGTGACCAGTTTATACCGCGTAACAGAATATTGATTTCAGTAGAATATACTACTATATAAAATTTTAGAAACAAAGTTGTATATTTTGATATTGTACTAGACTAGCAGTATTATATACGGATAGATAAATATATATCTGTTCGGTTACGTACGGATATTCTGGTACTAAGAATACCCGTACGGTGGCCGTAATCTACCAAGATAGTAGTTCTGGGATTTTACTGTATAGACTCCAAGAAGACACGACGTATACTCAAATATATATATACTGGTAGATTAGTGATAGTTGCCCTTTCAACTCAGCCGCCGGGCGTTAATAAATTGTATATATATATATGTATAACTAGCCTCTATGGCTTCCATTTCTCTTTGTGACGTTAAGACAAGATTAGTAGATCAGTGATGTATAATCCATATGGATATCCCCGGTATTCTGGGTCAACGGTCACCACAAATAGTACAATCCGTGGTAATCAGAAACTATTTCTCTAAGTAATCAGAGACAAAGAAACTATTGGCTTGAAAAAAAGTATATAAAGTTCTGCTATTAGTACTAGACTTTTCGCCGATGGAAAAAGTCTTGTCTGAAGCTTTATTGTTTCGTCAATCGATATAGTTTACCGTTCTAAAACAATCTTTTACAAGTCGACAACAATACCGGGTAATATAGATAACGCCGAATCTAAAAACAATTCTCTACATATATATACAGGCGTCTTAATACCTGCAGTTGAGAGATCTGTACCTTGGATATTTTTGTGCCTTATATATCTGCTCGGACACCGAGCGGCTGGTGCGCCGTGTTTTGTTTGTACTGCAAGCCGGCAACAACGCCCCAACTATCTATAAGTGGAGTAGAAATACAATATAATAGATCAATTCTGGCGTTTGCAGAATATACTAATAAATAGAAGTGAGCGGAAGGAAGACAGTAGACAAGAAATAAAGAACGACCACACTATTTGCCACCTACTCATTTGGTGCCTACAAGAGCTTCACTGCGTCTTTTGATACAGTATAAGATAGCCAAACCCGGACCATGCAGACGTGATGGCAATATGGTAGTGGTATGAGTGGTGACAAAAAATCACGGCAAGTTTAACCGAGTGGCCACATCATCCGTGCAGGGGTCTTCAGGGCGTTCAGGGGAAGGGCTGAACAGACTAAAGGGTAAAGCGGCAAAAACACTAAATCCAACGAATCAACAACATTCAAATTGAACAAAAAGAGAAACATACAACAGCAGGGATTCGCATGTGGTCACCCACCATACTACTAACCTGCCGGCGTGTGGCTTAAGTACGGCTGAGCGGACGGGAAGCCCTGTTCTCCACACCCTGTGGTCGTATGTACTAGATAGCAATTAGAATAGAATTAAGTAGAGCATAAGGACGCGCTGATAGGCGTTGCGAGTATGGTGAACTCTAGTTTGCCATCGCGACTCCAGACATAAGTAAATATTCAATGGGTTGTCAGATAGTGCAATAGTGTAAGATCCATTTTTTGTCATGTTTAGCGTAACGGACTGAGTGTTACAACCAGAGGCTACAATTAATGTAGTTCTTCAAAGTCAAAGATTCCACCCTTGAATCAATACGAGCTTCACAAGTCTCTATATATATTTATATATATCGGTGGTATATCCTCACACTGAGGTGCGCGAACGAGGACCCAGCCAGGCGTTCCTGATAACTACCTAGTTTAGTAGGCAGTATTACTATATATACAGTCTGAACATGACCACGCAACTACTAATTACTATATGTTCTCCCTTGGCCTAGGTATATCATTGACATGGCTCGATACTAATACGTCGACTCAAGAGTACACGGATCCTACGATGATAAGGCTGCCCAGGCACTACTAGTAGCAGAGAAAAGTGCACCGCAAGCTCGAATAGAGGAGATCATTAACTATCAAGCACACGCTCAACTTGATAGATGGTTATTAACTGATTGGTACATGTAAGACTTCAAACGGTATCAAATTGATGTTGATATTGTTGTCATATATTCTGCTGTCCTGTTCAAATACAAATGCCCAGGTTGCACTAGTGTATAATGGGCATTGGTAACCTTTTTTTTTGGATGTTTCCTGGACATGTACAAAGTACATACAGTGCAATATGTGCATGATGCCAAGAAGAGAATGCATGCAAGACTTCAAGTCATAGACAGCCACCAAGATTGTCCATACTAGACTACGGAGTAGAGCATGTAGACATGAGCCTCACAGAGACGTTGCCCGACCTAGCCCGTTCAGGATGCCTGCAGAACGTTGCCCGAGTCACAGTATGGACCTAATCAGCGGACAAGTTCCGAATTATTCTTCTGTTCTTCTGTTTTGACCACCTCGGTGTGAATAATGAAAATGGAATGGGTGGAGTGTCTTTCAGCCGCAAAGAACCTCCTTTTGAAACTGACCAATCAGCTTGCGATTTCTTCGATGAAGAAATTTCTGCCGCGGTTCAAAGTGGATATCCCTTTGTGCTATCCGATTGGTGAAGGCCACTCACCGCCCTCTTGAGTATACAAACAAGACAAACAGCGGGAACCCTCGCTTAGGAGTAGCGCTCACCGCCCAGCACCCACGGAGTATAAAGTCGTGCAGGATTCCGGACCTTCTTCTGTTTTTCAAGCGACTCTACGTATGTGATCCCTCCCCCATACGATGGAAAAAACCATCCAAATCATCTCTCTCCAAGAATGATCACTAACAATCTTTCTCCTACAGTTCAAAGAATCACTTTAGAGTAGACGTCCTCTTCTAAGCTCTTTATAAGAGCCACAGAATCTCCACCCTTGCTGATGACTGCATGTCCTCGATGCCCTAAAGTGAAGCCTTTAGACTCCCGCCTCGACTGCTACGCGATCTTCGGATCTGTGTTAATGTCCAGGGAGTGGTGATGATCTTTACCTGGTCTCGGCGTCTGACTTCGGTCGGCTGGTCCTGGTGGGTGTCGAGGAGGTCTGAAAGGTTTTGATCCATTCTCTTTGATGTTGGAGATGGGCAATCGGAGCTGTGAGGTGCGAAGCACCATAGTAATTAGAACACATGATTTATCAGAATTCAAGAATATTCCCAAATACCTCTTCGTCATCACTGTAAAATCCATTAATTCGAGTCTTGCCTCCACGGCCAATGAAATCCGGCCGCGGGAGATCCTGCAAAATGGAGTGTTCCTCCAATTCGTGGCCGAGTACGGAGTACCCCAGTTCAACTATACATTAGTTACTGTAAACCACACCACGATCAAAGAGTATACACTCTGAACGTCCAGGCTGTGCAAGTGTTGTTTGTTACCGGATTGTCATGTTAGCGGTGGAAATATTTATTATGTACAGAATTATATCCTAAGCAAAAAACAAAAGACACTGATAACTATAACCTCTCCGAAAGTACATTAGCTTAGTGTATTTTACCATTAGGGCTCGGAAATACTGTACACTAGCACGAATATTTATACTACTAATGACCTTCTTTGTTTGATATGGCTAAGTATGCCGATGTACATACATTGTCTGTATGTCCTCTGCATTAGGGTATCATTTCTCATTATCAATCTTGCACACACACCTGCGCAGTAGCTATTCAGTTGACTTCGCACTCTTCTCGGCCCCCTTCGCTTCTCCTTTGCCCTCTCCTTTACCATCTCCTTTAGCCTCTCCCTTGGTCCCTTTATTGCGATTGCCTCGTCCTCCACGCGACCCTCGCGATGATCCTCCGCCGCCGCCAGGTCCTCCTCCTCCTCCTCCACCACCACCACTGTTAGTCTCGGCCTTCTTCGCATTTGGCTCTCCTCGTCCCTTACGAGATTTTTCTCCACCTGGATTCGCTTTGCGCTCCAAAACAACCACCTGACTCTGTCCCACTGATACTGGACTAGCAGCTATGGCCTTCTGCAGTCCCGCCGCCTCTGCAAAATCCACGTATCCGAATCCCTTCTTCTTGTCAATCTCCACTTTGGTTACGGAGCCAAACACCCCAAACGCCTCCTCTAGCAGCGGTTCCGTCACACCTTGCGAAGGATTGGCATGCTTGAGGAACGCTTGTGTTGCGGTCGGCGCCGGGGTTGCGGCGGCTTTGCCTTTGCCACCCTTAGCTGGCTTTGTCGGAGCGTTGTTCGTATTGGTATTTGTATTTGCGGTGGTAGGAGTGGTCGGCGCTTCAGAGGCGCGAGGTGAGGTAACTTCAATGTTCTTTTCCTTTCCAGCATTTCTACCTTTGGCAGATTTGTTCGATTCCTTCTTGCTACCTTCCACAGCGGATGCTGGGATGGACGAGTCTCGCGAGCTCTCGTTATTCGGGGAACTTATTTCATTTGATCCACCCTTCCCACGCCGACGGCCTCCAGACCCAGACCCAGACGTGAGACCCAGATCGCGCTGGAGAATCTTGGCCGCTGCAGCGACGTTTCCTCGCTCTCTCTTCTTTTCGTTCCCTGAAGCACTTGTAGACTCCTTGGGGGTGCTTGCTGAAGCACTCGCCTTGCCGGACTTTTTCGTAGCTGTAGCCTGCTTTGCTGCTTTGCCAGATTCCTTACTACCTTTATCACCTTTGCCCTTCTTCTCAGAGGTTATCGTAGAGGTGGATTCCTTGTCTGGTCGCTGTAGCAGCTTCTTCGCTTGCACCTTTTCTTGTTTGCTTTCCTTCTCTCCTCGACCGTGCTTCGACTTGGAGCTCCCGCTTTCCTTTGCCTTGCTGGCCTTCTTGTCCTTAATGTATTGGACCAAAGGCGTTGTCAAGACGGGTTCCTTTTTCGATTCGGTCTCTATTGAATCCACGGGGGCAGGTTTGGCAATCGGCTGGGTCAGACTCTCGAGGAAAGCAATAAAGTCCGAGTCTTGATCGATCGTCCCTTGGCGCGCATCCTTGCGCACTCGGTTTCCGGGGACTTTTGCATAAGGCGCGAATTCAAGGGATGGCGGACCTAGGAGAGACGGGTCGTTGGAGGTGTGGCGGGCATCTTGGAAGGAGGTCTGTCGGACTCGATCTGAGAACGGGGTGATGTGTTCGTTGGAGGTGACATGGACATAGGCTCTCGAAGGACGAGATGGTTTGGCAGGGCTGTAGCGAAGCATTCATGCGGTCAGGAAAACTGCTCATATCAATAGTGATAGTCATATTGACTTACTCCTTTGAAACCTTGCCTGGCTTATACTGAAGCCAATCGATCTTTCCTGCCCCCGGCTTCCATTCGTCGCCCAGTGCAGTTTCAAGTTCAGATTGTGTTAGCCCCGGTGGCAGGCGGCGAATGAGCAGCTTGAGACGAGGAGCTGGAGGTTTGGGAGTCTTCTTTGTGGATGCGGACTTTTGTGTGGCCGTCACTGGGATTTGAAGCACACCGGCAGTTGATTTGGCAGGCTGCGTCATGGTATTGCTTGGGATGTGTAAAGACTACAACTCCCAAATCTCGTGCAAAATCTCAGTCAATGCACTGAGTGGTCGTAGTGCTGTGCTGTGCAACTGTCGAACCCCGCGCAACTTTTGGAGAAACGCTGCATTTTGATATCCGAAGGCGGTGAGTAAGTTGTATATACAGTAAACAGAGATAACTATACAAGATATACTGGATAGACTAGGATTTAAATATTAATGGCATAGTAATGATGATCAACTTGACAGTCTAGATTTGATTCTCTGTTGTATTGGTTAATTGAACTGCCACAAACAAAGCTTATGTTGAACAAGTTCATTGAATTTTCTTAACTATCAGACATGAATGGATCATTTTTGAGGTCTCGCCTGTCGACGAAAAATTCAAGGCGCCTCTCATTTCTGTACAAACATAGCAGCAAATAATGCTGTCTGAAAATCATTAATCATGACGAGGATGGTGATAGAACACAGGGCATCAAGATTGGCCCGGAAAAGAGGAGACTCGAGCATCCAGCAGTTTACTCAAGATGGAGCTTGTCAGCCATCTTGGTAAACTTCCAGTCACCAACCATTCGAAGTGCCGTCCGAATATTCACTCGGGGTCAAAAGAAAGGTAAGACATCTCGTCGGCTCATGACGATGGAGCTGATTCTGGCGCAACATCAATTGGTCGGGGCTTGCGATTCTTGCGGTACCAGCGTTCATCGTCTGGATTGAATCCACCATTTCCAAAGTATGCCCACTCCTCGGTCTCCGCCATGTAGTCCTCTGGGGTGAATGGAGTACCGTCCGCCTTCTCCTTTTCGAGTAACTCAAAGAAACGCTGGTAGTCAATACGAGTGTGCCATTTGTCGTTAACCCTGAACCTCTCTGACGCGATCAGGACACAGCAACTGTGGGCATGCTCCGCCGCAATACCGTACTTCAGACCTCGGCGCTCCAGCTCTGCGTTGAGGGCAACACAGAACGCGGCGACTTCTTCATAGAATGGAACGTTCTTCATGGTCAAGCCGGCTCCGGCGCTAGTGCTGGTTCCACAAAATGTAACACCCTTGATCTCGACAAGACCCGGCAGGGCTTTTTCAACCAGGTTGGCATATCCTTGAACTTCGTCATCCACGTTGAAACCATTGACCAGGGTCAGACGGAAGACGGTGCGTTGGTAGCTTCGCTTCTCGCGGAGAATGTCCAGGCAACGTTGGAATCGCTCCCAAAAGTCGCGGTGCAGAGGACGATCGATCTTGCGCAGACTCTCGCGGTTGCTGGCATCGATTGAGACGTAGAGTTGAGTGACACGGTGCAGAGCCTCGAGCTGGTCGGGGTGTTGGGCATTACAAACAAGGAAACTGGAGATGCGTTCATTGTGCAGCATTTCGAGGAAACGGTTGATGTGAGGGTAAAAGATCGGCTCGCCGACAAGACTCAGCGCACAATGACGAATGCGCATTGCCTCAGCAAATCGCTCAGCGCGAACACCAGGAACACCGCGAAGCATCTTGATCTTCTTGTAGTGACCCTCCTTCACACCATTGAAGATCAGCTCGGGCTCATCCACTTTCCAGCGCCAAGTCGTTCCAACAGGGTTTGTGCCGTGGCGCCAGCAGAAGATACACTTGTTACTACAAGAGAGAGATGGTGTAGCCTCCATGCACAGGTGAGATCGGATACCATAGAAGGAATACTTGTAGCATGAACCGCGACCACGCAGAGCAGATTTGGTCCAGCGACAGATCTTCACACCGGAGTGTGAGCCAACGATCGAGTATCCTTGCTTGGTCAGAGCGGCGTAGGTCGGAGAGGTCTTGGGAACCATCTCTTTGGCGGTATCATTTGTAGTCACGGATTTTCCAACAGTGGTGAAATCAACGGGGATAGGAGCGGCCGACGAGTCACCGTTTGAGTCACCGTTCATCTTGATATCCTCTAGATCGACCATAGAAGAAGACTTCTTCTTTTGGGATTCCTCATCATCCTCCATATCTTCCTCGTCACTTTCCATCGCATCACCGCTACCAGGGACACCCTCGCCAAGTCCACCGTGCTCTACAATATCACCAAAGATATCCAACAGGCCAGTAGTCCATTCCTTTAAGGCACCTTCGGGATCGTTCTTGACATCACCCATACCCAATGGGAACACACGTTTACGGCCGGTCAACTTGGCCATCCATCGATCGACTTCCTTAGCCTGGGAACAAAAACCTTCTTCCTCCGTTGGCCATTCTTCTTTGTCACCAAATCCAAAGACGGAGTATCCGCCCAATTTGGAGAGGGGCGCGGTATCGATTCGGAAATCATTGTGGGTTTCATCAAGGTGGCCCAAGAATGTGTTGAGCACGGTGTCAATGTTATAGGTGGGGACCAAGATACAGTAGACGTAACGAGTACCGGGAACATCGGGCGAGTCTGCAGAGATTTCGGGCACTGAGGTGAAGAAGTCGTCAAAGTCGAGATAGGAGATATCATGAATCTGTGGGGGCAGGATGCCACGTTTGCGATCTTCAGAGGCCGATTGTTTTTCCGCAGCGAGGCGGAGATCCTCCAGGAGGAGATTGGCATATCGTTCGGTGGTGGTAGTCAAGGAAGCGAAAAAGACGACGGGCTGGATGAAGGAGACTCGAGGGCCATTTTCCTTGTCTTCGGCGGATACACGTCGACTTCCAATGGTCTTCACGGGCTTTCTTCCCTGTACACGTTTAGGGCCTGCGGTCGGCTTTGCAGCAACATGAGTAGAAGCAGGCTTGTCGGTATTTTTAGTCGTGGGAGAAACAGCTGGAGGGGTAGTCGATTTCTCTGCGGGCGCATCCAATTTCTCGGACTTCTCTGGTGATTGACTGCGAGGGGAAACGGGAACGGAAGACGAAGCGGCAGTCTTGGATCGCGAGTTGAATTGACGATAGACACGAAGGGTCAAGAAGAGGATAGCCAGGGCGATGAGGAAGGGCAAACGATAGGCATGCCAGACAGCGAGGCCTAATAATGATTGATATGCGGGTTAGTGAGGGGTTCAAAAAAAAACTATTGAGGGGGATGTATTGTAAAGATCAAGTCGAGTACTCACTGTCAATCATGGCTGGCGCGCCAGTCATAGTTTGCCAAAAAAAAAAGGAATGAACTTTCAAATGACACGAGGGAGTCAATTTCGAGTTCAGTTGAAGTTGAAGTTGAAAAAGATGAAAAAAAAGATTGCGGAGGAAAAGAGTGGAGCAGGCGGGGGCAATTTAGTCCGCTTGATTGCAATACAGTAGTTAGTAATACTAGATAATAGTATTATTATGATTTAGAGAGGGGTATATTTGAATAATTATTATAAGAATGAAATATATAAAATATCAAATCATCAGAATATGATAGAGTAGTACAGTTGTATAGTAGAATAGAAGAAGATACTATATTGTAGTGATGCATAACTTACAATATGGCTGATTACTAATGCTAGCAGCAGAATTGGATATTTTGATTCTATTCAATCTACTTTATATCAATATTAGCAAGAGTAGTAGAATATGATAATCTATCAGGAAATATCAATTATACGAAAATCAGATAATACAATGTAATATAATTAATATAGCCATAGGGTACGGCTGAAAGTAGGTAGTACACCACGTGACTCGGAGAGTATTAGACTAACAACTTCAACTTTCACTCTTCATCCTCGCCTTTTTCAATGTGACTCTCTTTTGATTTTATTCCTACTTCAACTTGTACTCTCCACTATATACAGTTCAGTTCACTCATCATTGAAAAACATCAGGGTTCACTACCATGGAGAAGGTCAAAGAACAGATAGCAGGATCCCAAGACCCGCTTGAGTCTGATCTTCCTCCAACACTCAATCAACAACCAAATCATGATCGAAATCATTCTTCCCGCCGTAACTGGCTCGTCTTTCTCTGCGCCGTGATTGGAAGTGGTTGGTTCCTCTGGCCGCGCTGCTCGCATCACCAAATTCTCCGTATGCCCGTCACTCTAGAGGATCGCGTCCATAACATTCTAACAACCACTCCGCTCATCGGTATCTTCACTCCATAAAAGCCAAGCCCTATAAGATCACTCTTTACGCGGACATGAAGCTAATATGAATAGATGGTCATGATGACTTTCCCATCTTCATCCGGGAGTTTTACCATAATCACATCTATGACCACAACTTCACCGAGTCCTTTATCCACGGCAATCTCTCAGGTCATGTTGATCTACCCCGTCTGAAGAAAGGCTATGTCGGTGGTACTTTCTGGAGTGTCTTCGTTCCGTGCCCTGCGGATGGCACGGATTTCTCGGATGAAAATTATGCTCTGAGTTAGTGTTGCCGAGAATTAAAGAAAAAGAAACTTGATAATAACATTAATACTAAATCGAATGATATAGGTGTGCGTCAAACTGTCGAACAAGTCGATGTCATGTCACGCGTGCAAAGGGCTTACCCCGAGATTTTTTCGAGGCCCCCTAATGGCACGACTGCTCTACAAGCATTCCAGCAAGGCAAAATTATCTCGCCGCTGGGTATTGAAGGTCTGCAATCAATTGGCAATTCGCTGGCACATCTCCGTATGTTCTACGATATGGGTGTCTCCTATGCGACACTCACGCATAATTGCCATAATAAATATGCCGACGCTGCCCTGGTCGAACTGGACGACGGCGGCATCAAGAAGGCAGACCCCATTTGGCATGGCGTCAGCTCAGCTGGTCAAGATCTGGTCTACGAGATGAACCGCCTCGGCATGATCATTGATCTAGCCCATGTCAGTGTACAGACCATGCGCGATGTGTTGGGCGCAGGCAAGACTGAATGGACGGGTAGTCGAGCCCCAGTAATCTTTAGTCACAGCTCGGCGTATGCATTGTGCCCGCATCCCCGGAATGTGCCGGATGATGTACTCGCTCTGGTCCAGCAGACCAACTCAATTGTCATGGTCAACTTTGCTCCCGAGTTCATCTCGTGTTCTGCTTCAGATAATGAAAATGGTCTACCTGACACAGACTACGAGCATGCCACCTTGGCGGTGGTAGCTGATCACATTATGCACATCGGAACTGTGGCTGGATTTGATCATGTTGGACTTGGAAGTGACTTTGATGGTATTCCCAAGACACCAAAGGGCTTGGAAGATGTCTCCAAGTTCCCAGACTTGATTGCTGAACTCCTGAGACGGGGTGTCAGCGATGAGGATGCAGGCAAAGTGGCCGGTGGTAATCTGCTGCGCGTATGGCAAGAAGTTGATCAAGTTGCACTGGAGATGCAGGCTCGAGGAGATTACCCGGTAGAGGATTGATTAGTTTAGTTGATGCAATATAATATCAAGTAAAGTAGAGGACAGCTTGTTGCTTGTCATAGTCCATGCCATCACTAGAATGCTCCAATTGGTGAATCTATTTCATATATCTATATCGACTAGTTTAAACATGCACTGTCGATGCGATCTGCTTCTTATACCAGGCAAACGCTCGAATCAAATTCGGTCCATTCAACCACGTATCAGGCAGAGGATGCTGAAATTTGCCTTGATTCGACTGCATCACTTCGCGAACTTCTTCTTCCAACGCCCATTCAAAAGCTTGATGCTCGGTCGCTACCAGACGAACGGGAATCTCTTCATGAGGGCGTCCAGCCTCGTAGACATCGACAATAAATGAATATTTGGCAATTCGTAACATTTCTCCGTTACGACGCAAATGTTGCCAACTGTCGACTGTCACTAGATCTAAAAACCGCGACACGTTGAGACCTGTTTCTTCGAGAATTTCGCGTGCGACACCATCCAGAAGAGTCTTGTCAAGGTCGGGCTCAATTGAACCACCGGGGCCTTCCCAGACGCCGCCCATTGTATCAGTGAGGGCGCGTTGAATCAGCAAGATGCGTGGGCTGATAGTGGAAGTGCTTTTGATATTGGCATTGTGGGATGGACACTCTGCGAAAATGTACCCACCAACGCCGAAACTTTCGAATTCTGGTCGACTGGCACAGAACTCGGCCAGCGGGACATTGAAGTATTCCAAATGAGGGGCGACAGTATATGGATGCGCCATTGTGAGTGAGTTCTGTATATTGTGGGAGATGCTGAGGTGATTTTGGATGGAATTTTGCGGATTTATGCAGAAGGGAGAGTTTTTGCAATGAGTCAGGCAAATACGAGGAAATCATCAAGATAGACTCAAACACGAATATACAACAGGCATCACTATTTAGTATTGGGAGTTGTAGAACTGCACATTGGAGCCTGGAAGATAGTATTCTGCCTAATAATAATATTAATCAATTGGCTCAATATAGCAGGGTTCTATGGGAATTATGCTGAAAACGCTTAGACAGTGCAATTACAGCCTTGTAATCTTGGAAGATTATCAGAATGAGCGTACACCGTAAAAGAACAAAATTGAGGAATAGAATCTGTATTAATAGAAAAGGACTCTGTAATATTGCTGATATTGTTGTAATCCAGTATATTGCTATTATCAAGTAGAAGATGAACTGCTCAAAACGAGAGTCCAGTGCTCAACTAAACATACTTCTTAACGATATCCACAATTTCAGCTTCTGACAACTCTTTCAATCCCAAGAGTTCATTGTCTGTCTTTGCAAAGTGCCCTCCATATTTACCACCGAAGATGGCTCGCAATATGAGGTTTTGGGCAAATGTATGAGGATCAGGCGTGGACTGCTTGATAGCCTCATAGGCTTTTGCCTCCAAGTCTTCGGTCTTAACTGGGATCTTCTCGATTTGATCAGACTTTCCTGACCATTGGAGCACTTTATTCTGGGTGAATTGCACATTCGCAGTGTAGACATGGCGATTTTTGGTCTCTTCAGCCTTCTGCAGAGTACCGGCGACGGCACGTCCGATGCCAGCGAGGGTGGTGGAACTGACAGGTACATCACCACCGTCATAGATGGAGGTACTCGAGCCATTCAAGTTAATAAGGAAGGTTTTCTCGATACCCCAGTCGAAGAAAGGGCCTGTAATGATGGATGTGTAGCTGAATGTCGAATCCTGAGCTGCAATTTCCTCTAGCTTCTTGATAACAGCAACCTTGTCGCCAAAGACCGGAAGTTGTGCAGTAAGAGGGTTTGCTGTGTCACTGCCAAATTCCGAAGGGATATATCGCTGGACTTTCGCAGCGTGGGCAGCTTCTAGCACGCGAAGGTGAACTTCACCAGGCACGACGCCTACACCGAGTGTATTGACGACGGCATCTTGGCCAGACAGCGCAGTTGTGAGTGAATTCAAGGAATTATAGTCGACCACTTGGACCTTGACTCGAGGGTCTAATTGCTGAGACGATGATCGACTCAGGACAGTGACTTCGAAGCCTCCATTGAGGAGTCCGTTAACAATGGCTGGTCCGAGGTTTCCGGTGCCCTATTTTGTCAGAGTCAGCATCTTAAAAACAGGAGAATTCAGGTTCTTCGGTGAGCTGGAATTGACTTACTCCGACAACTGCGACTTTAGAGATAGCCATGATCTAGTATAAACTTGAAATGTAAAGAAGTTGGAGTAGATGTCGCAGTAGCAGTAAAGAATAAACTATACTGGTTAATTTATCGTGCGATGCAGCCATCTTAAATACATTCATTTTCAATTATTCAATTGCTAATCCCAGTCACGCCATCTCATACTGCGTAAAAGAACCGAGTGTATCGTCTGCAATGCTCGATTTGTTTCCAACGGAAATCCTCCGCTGGGCGTTTGTCAGCTTTTTTTCAAATTCGTCGGCAAATTTCTGGGCGAAACTCCGAGACTGGCGTGATTTTACAAATGATTCAGCGGATTGGAGAAATATTAGGAATCAAAGACGTGATTTTAATCATAACCAATTTATTCCATGATCATGCCATGGAATTGTTATATACGCATACATGGTAATTATGCATTATGGCTACGGGACTTGGCTGCATGTTGAAGGGTGGGATCTGCCGATCGCATGTATTAAATAACGATAGTTTCTTAGATAATTATTGTATTACTATAACGAGAGAAAGGAACTTGAAACAGAAAAGATGAGTTCAGATCTTGATGTCGTGCGAGTTTCGATGTATTGGTGTGTAAATTCCTACATGGTGCAGGGCTATCAGTTCAAACCGAATTCTTTCAGAGCAACGTCCTTAAAGTCGACTCTCGACCAGAGTAGATAATCTAGGATTCTCTTTTTCTCTGTACTTCTTTGTTATTCAATGTATTTACGTAGTCGAGGACTCCCAACCTACGTTTGGCGCCGCAGGAACCCGTCAAAGAAACCACCAAGTTTGGCATACTCGCTCAGATCCATCACAGCAGAAACGTCTGCATTGTATTAAGTCAGTTAAATCTGTTTTTTGTGATTGTGTTACACATCGCAGAGCATTCAACTCACATTGATCAGGGCGGACGATGATGAGAGCCCCCTGTTTCGGGTCAATACCGAGGAACTTGTATGCATGCCCATGTCCCCTGTTGTGACTCTCGTCATCATAGTAGATCTTGTGTAAATCTTGTATTTGGTCAGCCAGACTCAAATCAAATCAGCCAGAAAGTCTTTCTGTGCATATCTTACCCCGGGTTTGGTTCTTGCCAGTCGCTGGATAGAAACATTCTGGAATTTGCTCGAGTTCGACATCATATCGATTACCATGGCCAACAACCACAGCATCAATTAAACTGTCGATACTATGCGACTTTGGAGTAAAAGTATGAACTGGTCCATTCTGAGAGAAAATATATTCCCCGAACTGTGCAAAAAAATTAGTAGGAAGTAGAGAACTCTGCTCCTCGCCCAACTTACCTTGTTCAACTTTGTACGGTTCTCGGGGATAGACAGGTCACCCACGAATGCCATGATATGCCATCTGCCATCTGATTTGAGCGGGCTCATCAGCTGCATAGGTTTCGAATCGCAGAATCGCACGATTTGTGCACTGGGCAATCGCATTCCGACGATGACATTTGTGGCAAGTTCGTTCGATGTCGATGAAGTTGTAATTGGAGAGGCATCATATTTGGTTGTCACTCCCGCAGTATATTTTCCAGATTGAATGAATCCCTCTTGGAATTCAGCCGGTGTAGTTTTGGCTCCAGAGGAAAAAAGCTTGGAGAAATATCGATCGAAATTGATTAGATCGAGTGCAACCTTTTGCCTTTCCAAAACGTATGTCTCTAACAGAGAAGGACTGGCAAGACCCGTCAAGATCTCACCGAGCTTCCAACCGATGTTGTACCCGTCCTGCAGGCTGACATTCATGCCCTGGCCAGCCTTAGGCGAGTGGGTGTGGCAAGCATCGCCCGCAAGGAAAACCCTGTAGTCTTTGTGGAAAAAGTCCGCATGTCTTTGTCCAATGGCATAAGCAGACCACCAGACAGTCTCAGTGAATTCTACTTGGTAAGGTTGGAAGATATTCTGGGCTTGACGCTGCAGATTGTCTAGGGTCACTTCTTTCGGGTTTGTTCCCGGGGGTAACTCGATATAAAATCGAGTGAGGTTATCGTTGTCACCCTCTCTTGGGATGATCATGAGATTTCCATGTTTGGATCGAATTGATGACTTTTTCCGGAAATCTGGGAAGTCGGTTTGTGGAATCATATCCATTACACCCCAGACAGCATCGCTGCTGTCTCCAACCATCTTGTAACCCAGAGCTTTGCGCACGGTACTATGAGCACCATCACAGGCCTGCATTTGTTAGAGAAGCTCATTGTGAAAAAAAGAGAAGATTTTTGTATGATACAGATACTCACCAGGACATACTTTGCCGCAAAGGTCTCGTTCTTCCCATCCTTTTCAGCGGTGACAGTCACCGGGTATGCTTCGTGATCTGCTGTAGAGGCACTATCGACTTCAACAGAAGTGACGTTATACCCATAATCAATCTGCTGGTCATTATACTTCTGCATCAACTCGATCAGAAGCCCATTAATGCGAGCCTGGTTCAGGATCACATGAGGTTGATGCGATAATCCTGGTTGAGTATCCGCTGTTCGTCCAGTCCGTTTGATAGCTCCATTACCATCCTCGGCCCAAAAGTTGACCTCGAGAACATGAAACGCTTCACGAAGTAGCTCCTCGCCAATACCGAAGCTCTCGAAGATTTCAACTGTACGACATTGCACCCCGTCCGCCTGGCCCATTACCATAGGGCCATCACGGCGCTCCAACACCTTACAGCGCACACCATATCGTGCCAGCCAGGTCGCAGCACAAAGACCGGCTGATCCACTACCACAAATGAGGACGTCGACTTTCTCTTTTGTAGGCTGCATGTTATCGATATGAAGTCGTCTGTGCGTTAAAATTTCCCCGCGGCCGTCATCTTTTATGGCGGATGTCCGGGATGCATTCCGGAGGGCTTCGGGATGCACTCCGGACGGTTGCCACTCCGGGGGAAACACTCGGCAGCCAATATCAGTCGATCGATTTCAACGGTTCCTGTAAGTTGCCGGGTTGCCGGGTTGCCGAGTGGCAGAGAATGTGGGACTTGAATAAAAGTAGAGAAAAAGAAAAGAAAGATAAATGTGGGACAGAAATAAGACAAGTATACATCTACTGTGTATGCAGCTACAAAGATAAGAGTATAGACATGATTTCGTCTCTAGATCATTATTTATGCTCATCAATCCCAAAAGGCAACCCAACGCCAGCGCCCGTGCAATTGCAATTGCAAACATGTTACAAAAAGTACTCGCTGCGGCCCGGCCGCGAGGTTGGCATATGCCGTTGATCATCGCTGACGGCGCTGAATAGCTTAAAGGTGGGTTTGAGGTCGTCACCAATTTCACAGACGGACGCCAAATTACCACACCGATAGCAATAGTTGGGGGCACTCCACACCGTCACGACGTTCTGGTTGGAGAAGTGATACTTATAACCTTCGTTCACGAGCTGATGAGCCCGCGCAATCAACGACAAATCGTTAACGTGGCAGAACTCATCGGCGACGCGATCACCAAATAGCCATCCTAGAAAAAAGAATACGGTTTAGCATTGGGCCCAACTGAAGAAAAGGCAAAGCAAATAAAATGCAACTCACCTGCACCTCGAGGGCTCACTGCCCACGTCTCAACATCGTCCGGATCCGACCAGACCAGGTCACAGAAAGCACCCTCGTGGGGGATTTCCTGCGCACGAGCCACCACGCGCACCTGGTCTAGAGTTCGAATCTCTGGACTCAATCCACCGTGGACACACAGGACCTTTCCGTCGATGATGGCGCCCAGCGTCATGAAATCGAAAACCTGACAACAGGCCTTCCATACCGAAGCACTCCCGTACTTTTGGAAGCACTCTTCGTAAAATCCATATACTTGTGTGATCTGTCGAGACTCGTGGTTACCGCGCACTAGAGTGACTCGATCGGGGTATCTAAAAAGAAGTTTGTGTTAGTGCCGTCCAGTTATATCGATATCGCGGTCTTCTTCTCAACTTGTAGAAGAAGGGTTGTCCATGGGAGACTCACTTCGCCTTGAGACAGAGAAGTAGGGTTAGAGTCTCCAGACTGAAATATCCACGATCGACGTAATCTCCTAGGAAAACGAAGTTGCGGTTGAGTTTGAGGGCGGAGGAGGTTTCACTGGCGGAGCGACTCCGTGTATCGGGTTCAGGGTCGTCGCCTTCCTCATCATCATGCTGTGAGCCGCGCATCTTCTTGCGGGCCTTTGGGTCGGTGATAGTGGATGGAGGTTCGATATCGTCGGAGGTGATGACGGAAGTTGAGGTGTGAGGGGCATCGAGCTCGGTGCCATCTGGCATTCCCCCCGAAACGCGGAAGAGCTCGAGTAAATCGTAGAACTGACCGTGGATATCACCACAGATGGTGACGGGGGTGGCCACGGGTTGAATGTTTGATTCTGGTAGCACAGGGAAGAGATTAGAGGTCAGAAAATGTGAGAGAAGGCGGGTGGGGGAGAGTTCATTTGGGGCTCACCTTCCATCATATATTCCTTAACCATTTCGCAAAGTTGTTTCATATGAGCCTCAGAGAGGTACTTGCAGTCCTTTGCAGCTTCAAGCCATTCGTCCGGGCCAGCATTGCGCTTCAATTTAGCCGGACCTGGCTGGGGGACCTTACTGTCGGTCATTGCGGCGGGGGATTGTGGAGGAGAAAGGCGGGAGCGAAGGTAAGGAAGTGTACTCTCTCCGTAGTCTGCGGAGTGCTGACTAGTCACGGGAGATGTCACCTGCAAGCTACGTATGAGTATATATGTATTGACTAAATGATATTCAATTGCAGATGACAATTGAGTAATTAAATATATTATATTAACCAAAAAAAAAAAAGTAAAGAATTATTTGGACTGATAAAAATAAAAAAACAATGGAAGACTTGGAAATAGCAGCCGAACGCGGTAACCACTGCGCCACTCCGACCAACGTCGGAGCCAGGATTCGAACCTGGGCACCCGAAGGAATTCGGTGAGCTTAACCATTGCGCCATTCCATTGTTAGAAGATATTCATCTGGATTAGAGATATAACAGTAGTAGTATAAAGTTCAGTACACAGTATACAGTAGAGTATACAGTAGAGCAAAGTAGAACTATTACTGTGATATGATATATTGTAATATCTATTATTGTAGTTGTAGTAGTAGTAGTAGTAGTAGTAGTAGTAGTAATAGAAGAGAGTGTGTATATTATATATGTGATGAGAACGCAATACTGGTTGATTATGGTCATGGTATATTTCTTGGAAGGTTTATATATAACACCTGGGATTAGTATTTATAAAAGTACTTAGAAGTAAGAGTGCATATGTGATTCATATGTGGTGGAATACTAAGGACTTGTATTAGTTGGTTCGGGTCATGGTATATGTTCTAGAGAGCTTGATATATAACACCTGAGTATACCGATAGGCCTAGTACTCCTCCAAGATCATCACAACTAATATCTACTACTACCCAGAAGTACCAATACTAATAATAATTGAACAACTGAGATACTGCAATTCTTGTCTATATTCACTGATATATTTACTGACTGCTATTTAAGAATCAATCTTGCTCAAATATTCAGTCACAACCTCCGCAAATGCTCCAGGCTGCTCAACCATCGGCAAGTGTCCAGCCTTGTCAATAATCTTCAATTCAGCTCCTCCCTTCAAATCAGCAGCCATCTTCTGCATAGTCTGAGGCAACACTCCATCATTGGCACCCGCCACAAATAATCCTGGCACGGTAGCGTTGCCCATGCGTTCCCGGATATCATAGGCACAGAGTGCCTGCACACTATGCGCAAAGCCCTTCAGACTGTTCGTGCGAACGGCTTCCTTCACAGGAGCCAGAACCTCAGGCTGAGTCTCGTAGGACTCTGGGACGAACCAGCGTCGTGTGGTGACCTCGGCCAGATTCTCGCCGACAATGGGTTCCTTGGTCTCTGGGTCGACCGAGCCTTCTTGTTCGCACATGGCGACACGATCACCCCAGGCCTTGCGGTTGGACTCGGGAGCAGATGAGTTGGTATCGCAGGCGATGAAAGCACCAACCCGTTCGGGGAAGAGGAGCGAAGTGTTCAGGACGGTGACACCACCCAGGCTGACACCGATGAGACGGGCGGCCTTGGGTGGGACGCGGAGGTGTTCGAGGAGGGTGTTCAGGTCGGAGGCGAGGAGATCGATGTTGACAGGTTGTTCGCCACTGGCAGAGTGACGACCGCGAGTCAAGTACCGCACGACGCGATAGTGTTGATTCTCCTTCTTGGCGAGGAAAGCATCAACGAAGCGGTCCCAGATGTTCCAGTTGACCAGGATGGAGTTGCTCAGCACCACGACCGGGGCGATCGGGTCTGTGCTACCTTCCAAACGGTATGGGATTTCGACACCATCGGCGGTGGTGATATAGGATTCGACGGCCGGGCGAGTGGTGGAAGGGAGCGTACGAGTCTTGCCGTCATTCGAGGACCAAGGACCGGCGCAATCGGGGCTGGCGAGGGAGCTGAGCTCACGAGGAGCCGGGCCAAAAGTATAATACCACTGATAAACACGACGACGCTTTGAAGTGACGACCTCCTGCTGCAGTTTTTCCCTCCAGGGAGTGTTCATGGCGGCCTTGTGGGCGTCACCCCCGAGACCGTTGACGGGCGCATATTCGTGCAAGGCGAGAGTCTCCCGGGGAGCCTGGGAATCAATGGCTGCAGTCACAAAAAGACGACTGCGACGCCATCCTGGAACTCGCGAGAGCATGTCAAAGTGTTCCTCACGGTACCAGCGATCATGTTCGGCCTGTTTCTGAGGGTCGTCGTGAGTTGTTGTAGTGACGGCGATCATCACACTTCCGCGGGTCTCGGGATTGTCGTCGGCTTGCGATTCCAACGGGCGATAATTGGGAATGCTGCGTTCTTCCACGAGATCATACAACAATCGACCCACGTCAATTTGGGCCATAGTCTTCTTTTCCCGCTCAGTCTTGATTAGATCAGTTCGAAGATCCAGATAAGTCTTGCGGGTTAATTCGTCCATGTCGGTGATGTCGTAAAGTGCAACATACTCGGGTTGTTCGCCATCGGTGGCTCGGAATCGAAAACCATTGGTGATGAAGGGAAGACGAAGACGAAGAGGACCATGCTCTGAATTATACCAATCATGAAATTGAGCATCAGGGAGAGAGCCCTTGGGCTGCATCGTCACGTAGAGGAGGCCGGGAGTAGGCATGGCGGCAAGTAGTAGACAGCAGTCAATAAAACAATAGTATAAAATGTAATAATTGAGAGAGAAGAGAATAAATAAATCAATTATTCATTAAGATTTTAAAAAAGAATGAAGAATAAAGAATTATTTAGAGAAATAATTAATAAAGAATATATTGAACACGGATGAGGGGCAGCAAATTGCCGGAAGAAAGCAATTCGCAACCGAAGAGACTGCCGAGGGTTAGTTTAATACATAGTTTATACATAGTTTATACTTTCCAAGTATAATACTTTATTACAACAGTTATTATGATAATCAATGAATGAAGTATTGAATTTATTTATATTGATCTAGTCTATTCTTGCAGTATTTAATCATACCAAATTGCATTCATACCAAAGCCCTGTTCAGGAATATCACAACGTGCCACACGAGCCAATTTCTCGTCTTTCCAACGGTACATCTCGACAAATCCAAGTTGATCATCACAGAGAGCAAGCCACTCATCACTGAAATCACAAGGACTCACAGCATTGGAATGACCACCACTAGTGGATGTGGGGTTGATAAAGAGTTGTCGCTCAATTTCACCCGAGGGACCTAGCTTGAATGCCGTGATATAACCAGTCACATCGAAATGGTTGGATCGAGTGGTTGCAAACAGATACTCGCCACTTTTAGTGGTGAAAGTGACATCGCCACGATACTTATTCCGGGGTGGAAGACCTAACAATTTCGGTTAGTCGAGAGAACTTTTTAACTTTAATCATTTTATATGAGTTCGTTCGATGTGGAGCGGAAAAACAATCAAGAGGAGTGGAGAGAACAAAAGATGGAAGGGAATTCAACGATAGAGGGGGCAATGGGAGGGGTAATTATGGGGGATAATGAAGGGTCATACCAGATGGAAGCAATGGATAAGTAATGTGAGTAAAGACAGGCTTGTGAGTGCGTTCATCAATCACATAAACTGCCAGACGATTGCCCGCCTCCATCAGAGCATACAGATACTTGCCACTGGGATGCATCTCCACCCAGCGAGGATGATCTCCAGGATCAGGAGCTTCCAGACAATCCAGTAAAGTCAATTGACCCGTTTGCGCATCCTTCTTGTGTGTCCAGATCTTGTTGGCTTGAAGGTCGGCAGAGTATAGATAGGTCTCGGTGGGATCAAAGACCATTCCGTGAATCCCAGTGTTGGGCTCATACTCGTAGTTTTGAACATTCTGCTCGAGTGCCCCCTCCTTGTTCACGGAGAAAACATTACCGTAACCAGCGTGTTTGTAGAAAGGATTGCCGTAGACGTTGTAAGGGGGTTGATGAGCAGCCAAGACGAAGATGGCGCGAGTGTTGGTGTCGGCGCTGGCCGCGAGAGCTACTAATATCAGCAAAGAATAGCAAAAGGAGCAGCGGAGTATCATAGAAATATTCAAATATCAAACACTGCGTCAATTGGTTGCCCAGAGAGAGAGAGAGAGAGAGAGAGAGAGAGAGAGAGACTTACGGTGACCAGCAACAGGATGCGATGCTTGATGAACAATCTCGGTTGGACTCTTCACAGCAAAACTGTTCCACTTCTTCATCGCAGCACCATAAATGGCCTTCTTATCATGAGAAAATGTCATCCACGAAATTGGCTCGGCCTCTGGAATATCGGTCTTCTTGACCAAATCCAAAGTCAAGGCTTCATCATCAAATTGCACAGTGTAGATGCGCCCGGGGGCGGTCCATGTGCCGATCATCAAATGGTGCTTCATCTTGATGGGAGGGGTATGAGAAAAGGATCTCGATTTGATCGAATGGAATGCGACAGGGATGAAAGAAGGACGAGAACAAAAAAGTCGAATCATACGATTGAAAGGGAGAAAGCCGAGATGAAGATACAGAGTATAGCCGGGAGAAGGGTTAGGGTTTGGTGATGCCCGCAAGTACTCCGTAAAAATAACACTTGCAAAATTGAATGGCGGGAGAAGTAGACGGCAGAGAGCAAACAGCCAATACTCAGTCCGTTTCAGCTGAATGACCAGTTAGAATTAATGTAATTAACTCAAACTATCAATCAATCCAGCGAAATTCAACCAGGGAACTCCAAAGAAATCTAGTGGCAACTGAAGAAAAGAAGAAAAGAATTCCCGCCGGGAGTTGCGGAGTGGTCGCTGCCGAAGAGACGCCTTCAACTCCGCGAGTCTCTGCCGAATGGACGATGGGGATATCCGAATATCAAATGCAACTTATATAAAGGGTTCTGCTTCTCATTCTTGTTCTCTTTTACTCATCATTCAACCAGTGGACTTTGTTTTATTTATTCACTACATACTGCATACTACATACTCATCACATATCTTCTCTTTTATCTACACTGTGAGAGATAACTATACTTCAAGATGTCCACCAACCCCCGTTTCGACCCTAACTTCACTCCCTATGTGGTTAACGCTATGGGCCCTGGCACCCCCGAGCGGGCTCGTGTCATTCTCGGCTCCCTCATCACTCATATTCACGACTTTGCTCGTGAGGTTGAACTGACTCCTGCCGAGTGGATGCTCGGTGTCGAGTTCATTAACTCCATCGGCAAGATCAGCACCCCCATTCGCAACGAGTGCCACCGTATCTGTGATGTGATCGGTCTCGAGTCTCTGGTCGATGAGATTGCCAACAAGATCGTCACTGAGAAGGGCGAGTCCCCCACCTCCAACGTTATTCTGGGTCCCTTCTGGTCTCCCAATGCTCCTTTCCGCGCTCTGGGTGACTCCATCATTCAGGACCCCAAGCCCAACGGTCAGGTCACTTATATGCACGGTGTTCTCACTGATATGGAGACCGGTGCCCCCATTGCCGGCGCTGTTCTGGATATCTGGCAAGCCTCCGCCAACGGCCAGTACGATTTCCAAGACCCCACTCAGTCCGAGAACAACCTTCGCGGCAAGTTCCGATCCAACGAGAAGGGCGAGTTCTACTGGTACTGCTACCACCCAACTCCCTACTCTTTGCCCACTGATGGCCCCGCCGGTGTTCTGCTGAACCTCATGGACCGTTCCCCCATGCGTCCCGCTCACATTCACCTGATGATCACCCACCCCGACTATGCCACCGTCATCAACCAGATCTACCCCAGCGATGACCCTCACCTGGATATCGACTCGGTCTTCGCCGTCAAGGATGATCTCGTGGTTGACTTCAAGCCCAAGACTGATGACCCCAAGGCCACTCTGGACCTGAACTATCCGGTCACCATGGCTCTGAAGAAGCACCACCCCAACCCCAACTCCGCCCCGCCCGTCTCTTCTTTCGAGCGTGCTCAGCAGAAGCTGTAAGATCTCCATTCGGACGGACTTGGAGAAAATTGGCATTGCATTTGGATTTAGCGTTGATCTTTTGGATACTATTTGTATTTTTCTATGCACATATCAAGATAAGATGAATTTACTGCATACTATATTTCTACATTTCTTTTTTTTTTTTTCTCTTTT
>Ga0209673_1001300_pt1 | contig 25428 bp, 22 predicted proteins | sample AraplaCol_mMS_r2_2_FD_184274 | JGI IMG/M metagenome (GOLD analysis project Ga0209673, IMG submission 184274) | Arabidopsis root microbial communities from North Carolina, USA - plate scrape MF_Col_mMS_r2 (SPAdes) (version 3) | ecosystem: Host-associated > Plants > Roots > Endosphere | place... | reverse complement strand
GCATCCACCTGAGCGTGGCCAAATGCAATGGTAGAAACAGAACAGAAAGAAGTAGTTCAATGCAAGCGCTCTCCGTCTTTTGCGCCTCTTGCCTTAATCTCACGCCAAGCTTATATGCTCTCTTCTTGGCCCTATGTTCTTCTCGTTGTTCCTCGGTGGAATTTTCCCACTTTGCTTCCCGTCTTGCCTTGGCCCGTTGCTTCTCTGCTTCTTTCTTCTGCTCCGGTGTTCGCTTGGCCCTCGACTGTCTATCTCTCTCGTTCTTGAGATTCCTTCGTCTCTCTCTTTCCTCATCTGTCATTTTTTCAAACTGTTTTCTCCGTCTCTCTTTGTCTTTGGCGATGTCCGCTTGCCGTTGCTCCTCGGTGCGGTTGGCGAACCGCTCTCTATACACTTTCCTTTTTTTCTCTTTCTGCTCTTCTGTAAGACTGGCGAACCACTTTTTTTTGTTTAGTATTGTTCTTTTTCCGTATTTCTTCCTGTTGCTCCTCCGGAAGATTTTTCGGGTTTTTATGGTACTCTCTGCATCTCTCCCTTCTTTTGTCCTTTCGCCACTCGGGGAGGTCTTGATACAATTTCTTGAGTCTTGCAGTTTCGTAGATCCTATAGTCATGAAAATCATATGATTGGCCATATAAATTAACGCAAAAATGGACTAGATTTGTCTTACCGCCAAAAAGCTGGAAAGTCCTCATTGAGATCTACTCCCAACACGTACGGCTCAAGATCTCCTAGGTCTGGAAGTGGTACACGGTCTTCCAGATCATCATCACTTGTCTTTTGGGCGGCAAGCAGTGCGATGAGTGTCTTATTCTTCTTGCGAGGCGGGCTCAAATGAGCCGATTCCTTCAGGGGACTGTGCGTACAAATCCCTACCCAATCACTAAGTTCTGGATTGACTTGATACATCCGGCTCATGGCGTCTCTTGAGTAAGCACACAGTACAGAGCCCAGCATGGCTTCTGCAATAAGACTTTTGATCCGTCCTGTTAGTATCTCATCGCGCCGTGTAGCCTTAATTGTAAACAAAGTAATGAAAGTAGCTTCGGGGTGTTGTTCAAGTATAGCTTCATGGTGGGAGGAGAGCCGCACTTGATCCTAAAAGTTCAAGTTCCACGCTTCCCCCAAGGCTAGAATTACTACTAGGACTACCAATTGATAATTAAGTAGTATGTAGTTGAGGTCTAAGTTTATTTTTTCATACTGGAGTAAGTTCATTTATCAGTAATTTCCACCTTTGTGTCCACCGGCAGCACTAAACAATCGCGGTCGGCAGCAATGCATACTAGACTTTTCGCTGTGCCACTTTTTCTGTATATTTTTATCTACATATGTAGTAGTATGAGTATCGGCTTGCGTAATACCATGGTTAATTGCGGGCACCATCAGATACTAATATGGTTTAGTACGGAGTACTACGGATTAGTACTGAGAAAAGGATTTGGCCCCTTCTCAGCGACTTGAAGTTAAGCACCAATGATGGTCCACACACAGGAAGCATCTAAAAATAATCTACCGTATGGAGGAAAATAAGCTGTACTATGTACAGCGTACATACATACTGTAGTATGTCCATATGCATTTGTATTTTCGGGCCCTCGCCCCGGTCCCCACCGCCATATGGCAATGAGCTTGTCTCGCGCCATTCTATATTCAGCAGCAGGACTTCCAGGTTCAAGCATGCATGTAGTCTGCCAGTGTGCAAAGTCCCTCCCGAAACATGGCAAGAAACACAGTCAGCACATCCTCACCGCATCGCATACACAGCAAACCAGCTAGAGCAACGTGTCAGAAGTTCTATTTTAGAACTTCTAAAATCAACTTGAAGTTGAGAAATATATTATGAAGTATGTACCTACATACAGTAGGTACTGTATGCACCCTATCAGTAGCTTGGCAATATCATATTTCAAGTTTCGAATAGTGCGCGTGTCTTTCCTAGGTACCCAGGACTTTACTGAGTCCCTCCAGATGATACATACAGTAGTAAATCCCAAGGGTTGTGGTGCTTTCAAGTTATCAACATGTATGTACTTACTGGATGTACATGTAGAGGGCGACTCGCGAGGGTCCACTCAGGACGATCCTTGCTGGTTGGCCACTTCTGATAAGGCGTTGTTTGTGCACCTCCCCCCTCCACGCCTCCACTCACATTCGGAGTGCGGTGGAGACTCGAGGAGCGGGAGTTACAGTGCACGGTTCCTCGTCCTCAAGGCAGGTGGATTAAATCACTCCATCGCTGGGAGTCCACTGGAGAATTACCCACCGAGAAAAAGGTGATCCGACCCAACATCTCGTTTGAAGTCATGGCATGGGGTCGGGGAATATTGAAAGGAATGGACAAATCAGCGACGTCGGTCGACTCTACAACCGGTACCTGCCGGGCTCATCTTGGGGACGACGGCGTCTGTACCACCCGACCTGCCTGCCAGACAAGCGTTGGTGTGTACGAGGATGGGAGGGTGAGTTTGTCGATCATTGCGGCCTATGGGTGACAAGTGGATAGAAAGTTATGTCTACCATATCTCTTTTTGTTATTGTACACACAATAGAGCATGTAAATAGAGTATGTGACGATGGAATACCTCTGCTCGTCGGTTGATAATATCTACTATAGTACGTAGAATATCGATGATCCCTTAGTGTGACCGTATCCTTTCGTACACACGCAGTCATATATACTACATACTGTAGTACGCTTTCTCCAAGGCTTTCCAGGCAACTCGAGCGTAAGAAAAAAAAATTGAAAAGAGAAAAAAAAAAGTATGAAAAGAAAAGGGGAAGGAGACAACAGGCAGCCTCAGTGAGAGGATTCTGGCCAGCCTTGACCGCATGAAATAAAATGAGTATCGCCCAAAAAATTGAGGCGAAGGGATAAGATCGCTACATCCCTGCCAGCAACCCCAGGATTTTGGGCCCAGATAGGCAAAGATCGTAGGAATGGTTGAGGCAACCCAAGGTAAACAGGGGGACGCTTGTCACCGGAACACGAAGCGATGGAAATGGTGGAGTGGTGGCTGCAGGAAGAGGCGCTTACAGCTGTGCTTTTTTGACGATTTCGACCGAGTCTTTTAGTGTTCTGGGCGTGGTAGGGAGAGAGAGAGAGAAAGCAAGAGACATTACCCAAATGATATATATAGTCTGCAGGCATGTATGTAGATCCGAATTTCTTAGTGTAGACAGGTGGTGGCTTCATGAGTACAGTACACAGCACTCTGTACAGAGTTATCACACGAAGGTTCCGCCAAACTCCATAGTAATCATTTGAGCTCCACTCCGTTCAGCGTACGACAAGAACGGGCTCGACTCGATCATCATGGCGGGGCGTCACAGATCCAAGACTAGTCCCCCGGCCGGGACCAATGGTCCACTTACGTTGACCTTTTGATGGAGACTTGCTAGAGGAGGAGGGTTCAGCCGTTGGATCGAGTGGAGCCGGTGGAGTCTCAAAGGAGGAGAGGAAGAAGAGGAGAGGCACTGAGAGAATCTCTGTTTCCTCGGTGGTATCTGCATAGTAGTAAATCCATAAAAAAAAAAAAAAAGGCATCTTTTTAATCCGAATAATGAGTTAAAGAATGAAATATACATATGTTCTACTTGATCATTCAAATATAAACAATATATAGTTGATACAATAGAAGAGAAGATCTTGACCGAAAATCCTCCAAAATAAAATAGAATCGAAAAGACAAAAAAAAAAAAAAGCGTGACGATCCCGCACCTTCCTCCCCCCACTCGACCTTTCATGGTCGCTCTTTCTCTCTCTGTGGATGACTCTTCTCACTCCTTCCTTCTGTGCTTCTCTGCTTCTCTTCACTCCTTTCTTTTCCTTTTCCTCTTCCTCCTCCTCTTCCTCATTCTCTCTCTTCTTCTCTCCTTCTTCTCGACCTCATTTCTCTATTCATCTATCCCTTCCATCCTTCCACGTCTCCAAGTGTACAATTCTTGCCAAGATCGCCCGCATTTCCATTGGCCCACTCGTCTCGGCCACCAGCAGATCGCGAGCTGGACTTACCCCTTCTCCCTTGCATTCGAACGCTGAGAATCGATCTCTGCTTCTTACAACCTGTCCTTTAGTTCTTATCGACCCCGAAGGAATCGCGGGTAGCCTCTCTTTACTCATTCTTCTACGGTCGATGACGATACTGGGAGCTAGGTCCACGCCTTGCTCCACTCTGAACTGTGCGGGATCGGATGAAAACTAAGGATGAGGTGTCGGAAACGTATTAAGGAGGATGCCTGCTGAATATCTCTGATCTTCAACTGACTGTCTGTGTTCCATCTTGACCTGATACCCCTCCTATTCGTCCACTGGTAGCGGTCGTGTCCCAAGAGGGAGACCGACCGTGGTGGTCGAGGTGGTGAAGATGTTTCCGACCGTCGCGCAGTTCCCTTCGGTTCAACCACATCATCACCTACAATATTCCGCCTATGATCTCCCAAGCCGACCGTACGATGCGAATGACTGGAATTTCCCGGTTCGAAATGACTCTTCCGGCCCTTATCATGACCCTACAACATCCCGAACGCATCTTCAACTACCTCACCCGGTCCAACGACTCGACACCCGCGATGTCTCGGGGACGAGCTCGACCTCGAAACCGACCGGGGAGCACGCCCTCAGAAGAAAAACTCCCAACGGAACCTTAGCTGCTGGATATGATGGGACGCCGGGCGATATAACCGTTCAACCTGCCTCTAAACACATTCTGGTCTCTCCGATGGAGTCAGGTCAGTACCTGTCGTCACAGACAGGTCTGCAGCCCGGCATTTGGCACCCACCTATGCAAGATCAGTCGATTTCGAAGAATATGAACTTTCCACCGGTTTTCAAAAACGACGGCAGCAACCCGATGGCTGCTGCTGGAGAGGTGGTCCACGATGCAAATGGAACGAGCTGGGTTCGTCCCGTAAATTACCCACCAGATTTCGACTCTGTGCTCAACCAAAGCCTTCCTCTGCAGGCGTCTCAGCGCTATCTTGTACAAAATGGTGCCTACATCCCCACTGTTCTGCCCGCCACTTTACAACAGTGCGTTGGACCGACCGCCTCAGCTGGGACCGGTCCATTTGGTCCATACTGGCCAGATGGAGTGTATATTCCTTATCGCCCAGCAGCGTTTAGAGATTCGCGCTTTGGCTCTCCAACTCCAACAGGCTCTCCCTTTTTCGACCCCGGCCAACCCAGAAAATATCCGACCTTCAATCAACCACCTATTCATCTGGATCACCCCACTGACCCGGGATTTGCATGGGCCCAATCCACTGCTGCAATACCAACTCACGATCCTTTGATGAAGACGCATTTTCCTCCCCGCCACTCTGACCAACTACCCTATCATGCTCGAGTTAATAGACCGATGTCGGGCCATTCCCAAAACCCTCTACAAAACGAACCCTTGGCCTGGAAGGCTCGACCCTCTGCACATGGTTTCCAGCCCCAAGTACCGCCAGCCAGCGCTAATGTGGAATTCAAAGAAAAGATCCTCGCCTGGGCACATACTGTATATGTTGATTTACTAGCAACTATTCATCAAGCTCGTCGCAACAGTATTTCTAAAGGCGGGGCCGATGGCCAAAGTCAGCGCTTTTTGAAACCAAGTATCTACCCCAAACCGCCTCGCCAACCGGGTCTTGATTTCTCTCAAAATACTGTTCCTGAAATTTCTCGACACAACAGCTATCCATCCACTCAATATGATTTACAACGACAGAAGCTCAGCCTTTTGGCGAACTCGAGACCAAGTGATGTGCCTCCTGTGTCTCTTGACCACCGGAATTTACGTGGTAGACGCCCATCGTTGAATCATTTCTCTCACCACAGGCATTCAGATGCGCAAATACGTGACACCGGACGTTTTCCAGGTGCAACCACGGCCCCCCGGCTTCCCGGGACTGTCTTTAACGAAGGCACTCCTGTGGCGAGCGCAGTGTCTGCTCTGGAGATGTTGTCACACCTTTGCATGGAAAGCCGGTGGGAATGGATTGATGGAATGCTTCTAGGTGGTTGTCTGGCCTATGGCCTGGGTGATTATCACAAAGCCATGCGATGGTATTCACGAATCATTTCACGCGATGCGACGTAAGCACTACCCTCTCATTTCCCTCCCCATATCTTCAACCATCTTCTGATACTAACTTGCTACATTTAGACACGTGGAGGCAATTTCTAACTTAGCCGCGACATTGTTGGCCTTGGACCGCCGAGAAGAGGCCATGCAAAATTGGTTGCGTGCCGTGAAACTCCGTCCCAGTTTCTTTGAAGCGGTGGAACATTTAATAGGGTTACTTTGCAGTAGTCATCGGGGCAAGGAGGCTGTGAACATCATCGATTTCGTCCAGACATCTCTGCGTCATCCCAAGAACGGGGATTGTTTCCGAACCGACGAACATGCGAGTGAACCTGAGAGTGATGTCGAGAGCAATGTCTCTGACATGGGTGTATATGAAAAAGCGTCATTCGACTATGAAGACGATATGCGACGTGTACAGAATCTGAATCTAGGTTCACCTGACGGTAGCACCATTGGCTTCGCAAGCAGTGGATATGCTATTCCTGGATCAGACAATGGTAGAATGCTCGCTCTGGTCCATGCCAAAGGGAATATGCTATACGCTCTTGGAGACAACAGCGGCGCGGCAGATGCATTTGAAGATGCAGTCTTGATCGCATCAGGCAGGAGGCGACACGGAATCCAAAGCCTCATCAAGCAAATATTTGCAGCCTTCACCCAGAGCTCTAGCGATAATTACCAGCAGTCGCAGGGTGGCCCAAATGAGAGCGTACTTTTGTATCCCGACAGAGCTCTGCAGACTTCAAAGCTTGTTTTTCAAGCAAACGGAACACCCCCAGGGTTGACATTTGTGACGGAGGGTATGTCTCGAAATGCGGCCGTGTCAACCACGAGCAATTCTCTCCTGTCGCTGGCCAAGATTTACCAAGATGGCATGTCTAGCATTTCTTCTGGAGCATCAAGGTCTGCCCCGGGCGTTCGGGACATTCTGGCTCTCTATTATCTCTCACTTTCCCTCCAACCGAGCCCTTCCACCGCTAACAATGTCGGTATTCTCCTCGCTGGAATACAAAATAATCCCCCTGCGAGGGGTCTCGTTCGTCCGAATGGAGAAAGCCAGCATCCCGAAATCCCGGGCGTTATGCCTGGTAGCGGTATCTCATTGGCGCTGGCCTATTACAACTACGGGCTACATCTTGACTCCCGACATGCCCATCTCTATACCAATCTTGGTAGTCTCCTCAAGGATATTGGGCAACTCCAAGCTGCCATCAAGATGTATGAGCAAGCGGTTCAGTGCGATGGCAATTTCGATATCGCACTTGCCAACCTGGCCAATGCTGTTAAGGATGCTGGTCGGGTCAACGACGCCATATCGTATTACAGGCGTGCTGTCAATGTGAATCCCGAATTCGCCGAAGCTGTTTGTGGGCTGGCAAATGCCCTCAACTCTGTGTGTAACTGGACCGGCCGTGGTGGTATTATTAATGGACAAGGTTTTCGTGACCGTTGGCATGTTGATGACCATGGCATGCTTCGCGATGCTCAGACAGATGATAATGGAGCTGGCTGGATCAAACGAGTGGTGGACATTGTTGATCGACAACTCAAGGAAGGAGAATACTGGGGCCGTGGCTTGTTGACTCAAAGTACAGCCGAGCAACTTGTCTTCCAATTGAACCATGCCCTAGGTTCCGGCCGCTCTAACTCTGCTCGACTATCTTCTCTTGCCAATATCCTTCAGTCATGGGCCGGGAAAAAATGGGAAGGATCTAGAATCGTTCGGCTTATTGAACGTGCCACACGCTTGATAACATGGCAATGGTACCAAGACCGCTACGTTTATGGCGAGGACTACCCTGCGTCCAAATACCGGCGACCTCAGCTTCCGGCAGTGCTCACAGCACCTAATGCCCCGACAGTCCTCCCGTTTCATACATTTACCTGTCCCTTGTCTGCAAAGCAGATTCGTCAAATCTCCCAGCGAAATGGCCTCCGAATCTCATCTTCCACCTTGAGATTGCCATGGCTCCCCAGTACAGTGTATCAACCACCGTCACCACCCAATCCATATCTTCGAGTTGGTTATGTCTCGTCAGATTTTAACAACCACCCCTTGGCACATTTAATGCAATCAGTATTCGGGTTGCATGATACGAACCGAGTCAAAGCATATTGTTATGCCACGACTGCCAGCGACAAGTCTGTCCATCGCCAACAGATTGAGAAAGAGGCCCCGGTCTTCCACGATGCGAGTGGGTGGTCAGTGGATCGACTTGTCCAACAAATCGTCGACGATGGAATCCACATCCTCATCAACCTCAACGGTTATACTCGCGGAGCTCGCAATGAAGTCTTTGCCGCTCGACCCGCTCCGATTCACATGTCATTCATGGGCTTTGCCGGTACCCTTGGTGCAGAATGGTGCGACTACATTCTCGCCGATCAAATCTCAATTCCGCCCGAGACACTGAGTCCAGGGCAGCGCACGACGCGCATCGAGGATCGAATACTCGAGACCGACAACGGCGAAGAGCTCGAGGACTGGGTCTATGGCGAAAAGATCGTATATACCCGCGACACATTCTTCTGTTGTGATCATCGCCAAAGCGCCCCCGATGCAGGCGAACGAATGATCTCATGGGATGAAGAGCAAATTCGTCGTTGGAAGATGCGGAAGGAACTCTTTCCTAAACTTGACGACAATACAATCATTCTGGGCAACTTCAATCAACTTTACAAAGTGAGTTTCCCGAGTTCTAGACTTCATATTGCTGATTCTTCCATTCATTTTCTAACTTATTTCTTCAGATTGAACCAGCTACATTCCGAACATGGTTGCGTATTTTAGCGCGCATCCCCAATTCCGTTCTCTGGCTTCTACGGTTCCCGGAGCTAGGCGAACAGAATCTCCGCGAGACGGCAAAGGCGTGGGCCGGGGAAGAAACGGCGTCGCGCATCATTTTTACGGATGTTGCACCGAAAAACACACATATTGCACGAGCTAAGGTGTTGGACCTATTTTTGGACACGCCCGAGTGCAATGCTCACACAACAGCGACTGATGTTCTATGGAGCGGGACTCCAATGCTCACGTTCCCGCGCTACAAGTATAAGATGTGTTCACGCATGGCCAGTAGCATATTGAGCAGTGCTTTGCCGGGCTCTGAAGCTGGCAAACAGGCTTACGAGGAGCTGATTGCCTCATCAGACGATGACTATGAAGCCAAGGCAGTTCGGCTCTGTCTAGATCTACAGTACCTTCCCGGCGGCGACGGCCGTGCTAGGGGACGCCTGGCGGATATGCGACAGATGTTGTTTTTACAGCGGTACAAGAACAAACTTTTTGACACGGCGCGTTGGGTTCGAGATCTGGAAAATGCCTACGAAGCGGTATGGGCGCAATGGGTGAAAGGCGAAGAAGGCGATATCTGGTTATGATGTGCACAGCGAATTATACCCCTTGAGCGATTTGATTTTCCATTTTTCTTTGTCTTGTCTTTTTTTTGTGTGTTGTTTGCATGTGGGATCCATCATCCATATATCTTCTCTCATCTATGCAGGAATATTCATGGTCTGGCATTGGAATTGATACATACGCCTGGGAATATAGGCAGGAGTTTCTGTCGTTTTTTTGATTTTCTTCCTTTGTTTTTTTACACATTTGCATGGAGTTTTGATCATCTGTCAAATTTCAAGCTTTTGAGGCCTAGAATTGCCTCATTCAGGAGCCGGTAACCAATGTCAAACTGCTTGGTATCAGCCATGAAGGAGTCACAAAGTAACCGATTCTGAAATCTGTAAAACCCATTATTAGTATTGATGCATGCCCCTATCGGCCATAAGCCATCGGCCTTTGGCAAACTTTGTGAATTACCGCGTCCTTGAGGCTGGACAGTCTGTGGAAGCAAACGCTCGTGGCAGTCGGTGGCTGAGTGGCCCGTTCCGTAGCACCTGCCAACTACAGTAAAGCAAACCTCAATTTATTGAACGCAGGATGCCATGGTACGGGGTACGGGGGGTACGAAAGAAGGAATTGGAACTTGTGTCAGTATTGGCGGTCACCGCTAGAATCAATAGAACGAGGATACTAGTCTTGACGGGCGGGTATGGCTCAAAAACGAGGCGGAAATGTGAAGAAGGAAGACTGTGTTTGTGAGAGAAAGAGAGATAGAAGTTGGCAGACACAGGCCACAATCGAAGCTTTTCTCCATATAATCCCCATAGGGAAACCATGGAACCTGCCTGTTTTAGGAATGTATGTAGTTTCAGGAGGTTTCAAGGCCGAAAAGAGTAAACCATTGCGAGGAACGGATACACAGTACAGTATATCTTTTTATTTATTTTTCATTTAGTTGTGGTACTAACGGTTCATTCCGAACCGACAAAGCCTAATTCCCAAATCTCAAATTCTTTCCTTTTGGTAGGATCCGAGCGCATAGTAAGAATGCAGAACAAAGAAAAGAAAACATGATCAGAAACCTGGAAATTCAACCCCGACGGACATTGTACGTGTGTACATAGTACAGTACAAAGTATTGAATCTAGAACCCACTTTAGGTTTCTTTGCTTTTTTTTTTCTTTTTCCTGTCCTTGTCTTATACTTTCCCGGGCTGCTGTCGATCAAAAGTGAGCTTACTTTCATACCCACAGGAGCGTAACAAAGAATCCAAATTGGCGGGTCTGATTCCATAACTCAACGCCTCCCCTGTCTAGAGCTGAAAAAAACCAAACCCATGGAATCATCCTAGTCAATATTTACAGGGGTGTCTCCTGTCAGCATCATGGAGATGTGGAAAAGGGGCATTCCTATCCAGGTAAATGCTGCTTTTGTTTTTAACACTCAAAATCGAGTTTCAAGTGTCCAGCCCCGACAGGCGGGTACCTATATACGCTAGTACTTATTGGGGATAGTCTACAGATTCGACCGAGATCCTCCGTAAGCCAATCAGAGGTGAGGATCACGCAGCGTACGGAGTACAAGTTACTTGTACAGTATGTAGGCACTGTAGGTACACTCTGGAGGCTTTGTTTAAAGTTGATATTGATGGGGGCCGTTTGAGATTGTTTGAGGCAAATTGACGATCGTATCCACAGCAGAATTAATCTATCACTGGCAACTGAGTACAGTACGAGGAGATCATATAATACAAGTATTAGTAGGTAGTCGCTACAATTGACTACATTAAGTGTACTATGCCACGACGGGATACAGTATCGGACATGTGCCACTCTGGGGTATTTAGTATGAGATGGGATCTACTGTACCTAGAATGACATCAAAAATATGATTTCACAAGCTGATCGACTGGTACCCTAGAAGCTATGGAAAGATTGAAAAGGAATCATAGACAAGCTTGTCAGCTTCCCTCATGGTCTCAAAATTGAGGGGCGCGCGCGTCAAGGTTTCCAAAATGGGCGACAGGCGGCGTCGATCACGGGATCCGGTGGACTGGCCCAACGGTGGACCGTGTTACTGTATTTGTTTTTGTATATGTGTATGTGTATGTGTATTTTGTAATTATAGTTTTAGATTAATATTTGTTAGTCTAAAGCAGTGTTTATTGTAATAATGTAAAATGGTGTTGACAGAGAATAGTATACTAGTATACTCCCGTACTCTAGAATACATCTTATATCGATATTCGCTAGTTCCATGGTCCACGTCCCAGTACCTTGGACGTGCAAATAACCGGGAACAATACAACAATACAAAATACATACACGATGCTCGTACAGGCAATCGATGGTCAATCTTTGTACGAGCAAGTCATCGATCCCTTGGCACCGTTTGCCCGTCATCGGGCGCTGGTGCCGGGAGTTGGCCCTGGCAGCGAGAAACTAGTGGCCGCCATCAAACTCTGCTCCGCGTTCTTTCATCCACTCACTCGGGTTGAAGGAGTGAAGGAGTGAAGGAGGTGGAGGTTTGTACACCCCCGAGATGCCTGTTTTCTTTGTTCCAGTCTGTAGGGACGGGCTAGCCCGAAACTATTCCTGTCTACTGTATCTTCGTACAATTTTCTTGTTTTTCTTTTCTTTCACTTTCAGTCTCCCTTTTCCTCTTTCTTCGTCTTGCCTTTCTCTTTGGTCCCACCTTTTCCATACTGTCGGGTCAAGTGATATCTGATGGGTCCTTTTACTGTACTGTACATTCTCCGTATCTCTTTATTACCCGTGGAATACTGCGTAGTACTACTGTAACTATGTACATACATAGTGTGTATGTATGTAGGTATAATTAATTACCGGAGAATTTATGTCTCCTCAAATTCCAAATTCCAAATCTTCGTGCTCGAACATCTGCCTAGTACTACTGCCTAGTACTATTGATTCCTGTACCCCCGATGATCAAAAGGACCAGGCTGTTAGAACCGCTGATTCGATACGGTCGCATCTCGACATCACAACCTTCTCTTGTGTCAGATTTACGGCGATACCGATGGCTGGCTGGTGTGGCGCGAGCTGAATTGATAGGCGAGTTGGACATTACAGGTATGTATACTACTGCTACTATGGAGTAACTCTGTGCTCCGTATACTGGTCCTCGTCTCGAACACTCCAGTTTGTATACACCACAATATACTACTCTACATATGTATGCTTTAGATACCCCGTATTTCATCCTCTACAAGTACAGCACGCGGACAATTCAGTCGCAGGTAAACGGCGGGCTGCGTCACAGTGGATCTTTCTCCCTCAACGGAATTCCCCCTTCCCCCCCTGCACGGCAGGGCGAGGGAACAAAAGGACGAAAGTGGAGTATATCCCCCCTCCCAACCACAAAAGAGGAATTTTCTAGTAGGGTGTACACACTGAGTATGTACAACAGATGAATACTCACAACTGGACAATTCGGAATATGGTCAACTAACAATATCGCTCGTCCCTCGTCGGGGCATCGGAAAACAAGCCCCGGTGCATCATACTCATGCTCATGCACGAACACCACGATCCCACACGAATGATCATGCCCCGCCGTTCATTCCGTGCAAGGTGACCAGTCTGATCAGGACAGTCGGTGATTGGTTCTGAGTGCGAGTTGGCGGGCTCGGGGGCGAGACGAGGCGCCACTCAGACGCAGCGGGCGTTGCATTGCCCAGCGATCGCGGGCTAATGGTTGGCGAGGACGGCCGTTGGTCGTTGGGGCTCCTGCAGGCGCGGACGAACCTCTCTGTTAGAGTTTGATTTATGCTGAATTCGTCTGCAATGGGTGTGAGTGTGGATGTGGGTGGGTGTAAGTGCATCAGGTCCCTGTCCTCGGTACGGAGTACTATGTACACACTACAGTAGATACAGAGTACCGGCAGTAACTCATCTGTATGCCTGTACCTACTGAGACCCCGTACAGTACTCTGTATGCTGTATGGACTGTGCAGATGGAAGCACTGACGACAGAGGGACCCGCTAGACTGTTTGAAAAAGGCGCCGTGCAGCAGCTTAGTGGGTCATTCCCAACACTGCGAGTGAGAGAGTCTCGCTCGCCCTTCCCAAGTATTGCCTCCCCTCATGGTCTCAAGGACACCCCTTGCAGTGTGGCCTCGTGAGCGTTATAAGTGGCGTATTTCTGTTCTAGTTCAACGGTGGAGCTGAGAGCGTGCGAGTACGGTGATACAAGGGTAGTTATATGATGTAGACATTCAATCAATTTACTGTACATACTATGTACTCGCAGTACTCTGTACGTAGTATGTACCTACTACTTAGGGCTGGCTGATGCTCATGCCTGGGCCAGATGCTTGGTCCTAGCTCATGTGTACAACTACAGACTTGTACAGTATAAGGTGGATAGTTGGGATTACTCCAATGAAAGTGGGCTATGTATGAAGTATGGAGATTCATCAAATTGAAACGGTTAATTCCTAATAATAACGCACTGGGGTATTATACTAGACTCATCCCAAAACCCGGGGAGAACACTCCCCTTTTTCACGAAACAAAATGATCAAAAATAGACTCTAAAGCAAAAGCCCCAATTACAATCCCGCTAGGCCGAAAATAAGAAAGATGGCAAAAAAGATGAGTTTCAAAATCATGAAAGAACACCAAGAGTTTTGTGGTTCCGAACCATGGTAATACATATTAAGAGTACAAAAGAGAGTGATATGAGACGGTAGTAACGAATGTGGGGCTTTTGGCACATGTACAAATTGCAAGATTCATGATCCGCAAGAGGGGGAATAGTAGAAAAGAAGAAGAAAAAAAGTATAGAACAAGAAGAGCAATGAATATGATGAAAAGGTCGTACATTCGTAACAAAGGAATAGAAGAGGATCTGCGCTAGATGCCTCGGAAATTTTGTTGAAGGGAAACCCTAGTTGAGGAGATTGTTGACTCCCATCCGTGTATCACGGGCAGGCTCTGGTTTTGATGGCCATTGTTGAGGCACAGTCTCTGTAGGTTGATGCCAGGATGCTAGGGTAGGTTGATGCTCCATCCACCGGCGTTTTGAAGCCAGATCGGAAAGAGACTCAAGGGATCGTGCGGGGTAGCTCTGCGGCGAGTCATCGAGGACTTGTACAGAGGCCACACTGGGACGGCGAACGTCATACTGCGAGCGCAAATCGACAGGTAATGGGAGGAGTTGTGGAGATGGAAGGGTGCGAGGAGATGACGAGGAGCAGACGGAGTTGTGATCGGAGACCATGGAAGGAGGTTCGGTAGAGTAAGCGTTTGAGACCTCAGAGAAAGCGGGTGAAGTCAAAGGAGTCTCGATCGGGCGGTTGATAGAAGGGAGAGTATAGATTGGAGAGAGTTGGCGAGTGGTGTTGGTAGCGGTGGACTCCCGGCGGGAATGGGAGAAAGCCTCCTCGCTGCTTGACTCGGAATCGGCCCAAGGGCGGGTGCTAAAGCGAGGACGAGATGGGCTAGTGAGAGAGGCACGAGGGTAGGGAGCCTCAACGCGACCAGTGAAGGTTCGAGAGATTGTAGGAGTTGAAAGACCACGGCGCTTGCGGTTCATACTGCCATTCCACCAATTCTTGACGGCGTTGTCACTGCGGTTACCAAGACGGCGAGCGATTTCGGCCCATCGCTTGCCCATTTCATTGACCATACGCTCGATCATGAGTCCCTCGTCAGCCGAGATGGGCTCTCGGTTTAAAGAAGGCTTGAGGTTTTGGTGGAAACGTTCACGGCATTGTTTGGGCGAGCGGTAGTGCATGTGTTGGGAGATGCGGACCCAGTTGTTAGGGCCTTGTTCACGAACCAGTTGGAGGAGCAACTGATCTTCCTCAGGGACCCAAGGTCCACGACGATGAGACGGAGCCATAATAAATATAGAGTTGTGTATAAGAGATGTAAGAGGGTGGATGTATAGGAGGAGGAAGGATAGGAGGAGGGATGGGAGAGGGGAGGAGTAAAGAGCAGATGATATAGAGTTGATAAAGTTCAGAGAAGAAGAATTGCACAAGATTTAAGCCACCAAAGAGCAGGCCGGCGATAATTATATCTGCAAACCCAGGGGGACGGGTCCAAGAAAAATGTCCAGCTCCACCCGCACACGCTATGGGAAGAAGATCACGATCCAAGATCTCGGAGCTGACAGTTCGGAACAATACTGGTATGTATTGTATTACTGTATTATAGTATTATAGTATTCATTTATCATGATATTCATATTACCAGAATTCATTTACACTTCTATTATCTGATAATCAGATCACTAGTATCAGTATCCTCAAGCTCATTTTTATCTATCTCTACTATTATCTTATTAAGTATACTATTTTACATTGTGTATACAAGAATGAATGAATATAATAACAGAGTAAATAATATAAATGATGGTTAAATAAATAAAATAAAATAGATTAAATTAAATAATAATTAACAGTACAGATCCGTTCGACCCGGGAATCCGGGCTGAGGAATCCCGTAATGATCGGAGGGATCGACCCTGAGCCCCGTCATTGGAATTCCAAATCATTGTCTGCGCTAAAACGAAGCTATTTTTTTATTTTTTTATTATTTTCTATTTTATTTTATTTATCATTTTATCGTCCGAGCTCCAAGGACTGTGCGGAAATCGTTTTGGGCCATGCAGAGTCCCAAAGCGCTGGTTCTCTAACCGGGGTAGAGTGTGACAGGCTGTTGGTTCACTTGACGATATTACAGAAATGGTCCCCTTCATGTTCCATGGTTCCTCTTGATTGATATTGGGATGCACATGGTTCGGTCGGGTAGCGTTGAGAGAACCATGGTCAAGATTACATAGCTAATAGTACCCCGTAAATTGTATCTAAACACATGTACATACATACACATGCACATACACTGTACACAAAGATGGGGGAATTAGTTACTCTTGTGGTTAACCCTCTGAACTACGTAGGAACACAGGTACAGTATGGACATCCACCCCCTGGCAGACACAGCACGCAGACACACAGACAACGGTGCAGGTGGAATCCTACCACTCTTCTCCCCCAAACGGGCCAGGGGGCAGATCTAGCTTCCGACAACTGACAAGCGAGAGGCGCGGTTAGGGCCACGATTCTCCCTCCTGTCGTCAGCCAGCCATGCACAACACCCACCATGATCGTGTCCGATCGATGCACAATCGGTCTACTACTCTCAGTCATTGGTCCGATCGAAGGCTTCCTCGAGCTCCTTGGAAAGGTCCACTCTGTGGGGCGCGAGAAAAACGAAAGGTGGAGCATGGGATCGTGTGTTGACAAATTCTCTACATATGGTGCAGTCGTTTCCTGATGAAGAAAATTTAATCAAAAGGGGTTGATCAAATCGTGGTCCAAGATCTATGCTGTAAGTTTATTAACGGCGACTCCGTTTTTTTTTTTTTTTTTTTTTTACAGCTGGAGATGATAGCTGTCTCCAGCTGAGCCTCGTCCACCCCGAGCAAGTCCGAAGGTTAATAGTGTCTGGAATGTGGATGGAGCGTTGTACGTCTCCCAGGCATCACACACCCCTTTTTCCCGTGGGTTCTTCGTCTGTGTGCCTTGCAGCGATCGAACGGGTCGAGCCACGAACCATCCGCCTCAGTATTTCGTTACATAGTGATCATGTACATATTCACGGGGTATACTATGTATATCAGTGACTTACCGTATGTTCACAAGTGCTTTCAATAGAGAGTCTACTAAACTACGATTCTCTTCATTTATACAAGTTTACGCCCAGAATATGTACATATACATACATATAATTAGTTAATATATGTATATCTACATAGTATCTTCATCTTTGTACAGTACTATGTACTGCACTGCCGTACATAGGGTACACTGGTAGCTCGTTTACAACATACAAGCATGGGCCACCTGCCACCTGTCACTGACCTGGAGACGATCTCTGTCCGAGCCTGACGTGATAGTGTTCCATTTGAAAAAAAAAAGAATGGGGGATGGTGGAGACGAGGGTAAAAAGGCCCATTCAACGAGGAGTAGATCGGAGATCATCCACTTCGCCTGCACGCTGCGCGCAATGAGCTGTCGGAACTGACCCCCTGGTAACCAATCTATTTCCCGTCCTTCTTCCCACTATTTCCACCCTAACGTTTTGGGGGAAGAGGTGGAGGGGTACAGATGTTAAATTGGTACCGGATTTTTGCGCAAACCCGATACATTTCAATCGATCGGGGTTAGAGGGATCGCCCTTGTCTGTGGGCATACCCAGTTTGGTTTCCTGCAGCTGGGTCTCCCCCACCTGGTGGAAACCGTTGAACAAGAATGCCGTCCCAAGCCACACCTTTTTTTGCTTATTTCGTACCAAACACCCCGCTGTGGGCGCGTAACGAAGGTACAAGATCGTTAGTGGGAATAGTTGGGGAGACTTGGGATACCACAGGTGGGGTCATTTTGTTTATATTGGGTTATTTGATTGGTCCCCAGTATTTGTCATTGTTGTCGGCCCGTTCAGGCAAGGATGTGTTTGGCGGGTGTCGACAGATTTACTATGGAGTACTTCGTATACTACTCCGTATGTACTATTTGACATACTCCATACATTTTAATCTATTCCAGACAGTGCGAGTACTAAGAATATCTACATACAGAAACATACAACACATAGCTAGATGAAGTATGTATGAGAGCTACATACTAGGCGAGTATCTGGTGGAGTTCGGGTCAGCTTGTCTCAACACTAAACATAATAGCCCCTTATTGAAGGTCGATGTCTTGAGTTACAATGAAGTACTATGTATGAAGTCGTACGAAATACGAAGTACATGGAGGGGCAGGCAATACGGTGGAATAGACTATTGTTTGATGATTTACAACTTACGGCCTAGAGTGAGACTCAACGTACTACATAGTATGTATGGAGTAGTTACAGTAAAACACACCAGTGTCTGAGATCATGAAGTCATCTCCCCCATCCGGTAAATGCAGATAGATTACCCTCGTACCGACCATGCAAGATCCCTCAACCTCGTGTGGACCGATCGGACTCTCCCACACGTCCGGGTAAAAAAGAAAAGAAAGAGTCACAAACAAACAAACAGATAGAGACTTCTTCAACCATTGTCAACGACAAAAACCCGGCCTCCTGGGATGCAACATCAACTAGGGTCTACCCGAGATGTGACCTGTCAGTTGCTTCTCCACCAATCAACATCACGGTAAGTATTTGAGATAAATCCCTGTCGTTCTGCAGGGATCACCGCTGATCACGCCCGTGCACGTTGCGACAGTATTCTAGCTTAAGAATGGGCATACACATAACGGGATAGGGGAATCTCAAGGGGACAGCCGGGGGGGGGGTAAAAGAACGGTCAATAGTAATTCAATGATAATAACAATGAGCTATCTTAACAACCGGAAAAAAAAAAGCACAACAAAATGGAGACAAAGAATATCAAAGCATGCACAATACTGTACAGAAAAAAGAACCATCCCCAAATAAAGGTGGACCGAACGGTCTCGCATCCGCCGCTGCTTCCTGACTGTCGGGCCTCCCACGCTGCGCAGGCCGGGGGGGAAACGAGGACCGAGCGTATCACGTGGAGTGCGCATGCCCTAGGCCTAGAACTAATCCTTATTGAAAAAGGCCGAATGTTGTATTATGTACTAACTGTGTATGCTGTACTGCTAGAACCGGGGTGATGCATGAGATAGCACGCGGACATGTATGTATGTATGTATGTACTCGTTATTCAGGAGGGCCATTTTGATATCAGGAGTTGTGAACTAGGGTCCAAACGGAAGTCGGTGGTGCAGGAGATGTTTTGAATTTGCCATCTCGGGCATCCTGGACTTCACATCCTCCTTTACCTCCTCCACCTTCGACCCCCTGAATCACTTCTTATTGGTCAGGGGCTCTCGGGCTTCATGCTCGGGGACCACAATTATGGTTCCCGATCGGTGGGAAGCCGTTTTTAGCTTTCGATCCTCAACGGGCGTGAAGAGCCTGGATGATGCTGTCACTGATGTGTTTGATAGTCTGCCGCTGGTGGCGGACACGGCGACATGGATCCACCCGTTGACGCCGTTTTCACTTGCTTTTTGAACTCTCTTTTTCTCCTTTTGGGTCTGACATCTTGCATCCTTCATGGTATACTCCGGGAGGACCTACATACTTACATAGTATATTTCAGGAAGTTCGGACAGGCTTGTGTGCGCATACACTAATCCATACACTTACATACACGGCGATACTTGGTACATACATACTCCGTACACATCGCTGTTTCTCCGTCCATACGAACCGACGGTGGAGTCTTAGCAACAGCTCCAGCTGGAAAAGTCACCAGATGGAGTACGGAGTACTCTACATACGCTTCATCGGTACTGAACATCAACGATGAAAAATGGGGCTAGCGCTACTGTATGGTACACCCACAAGCCGTCATCGTGATGGATAGGGCTCACTGACTGGCTCCCTATTCCCATCGCACTGAGAATGGGTTTGACAGCGGTCCCACGAACCTGTTCGCTTGCGCCCGTGTCCCCGCCATTGTATCCCTTTTACCCTCTTTGTTCCGTTTACTCCGTAGAAGGATTTGAAGAGGAGAAAGAGGGGGTCGTTTAAACCAAGGTTGAACGGAATAGATACCCCATTTGATTTAATCTTGACGGACCTCCTCCGATAAAAAGGGACAGAACACAGAGAGAAAATTCTGACAGGCAACGCCGAACTGTCTTCTCTCCACTACTTGACTCGACCAGGTAAGTCGAGCTGTTCATCAATGGGGTATAGTGGGATCAATGCCCGCCCCCTTTAGGCCCCTCGAGGATTGATTGGAGCCAACCACATTAACCACCCGCCACCGGCCCAACCCTATCTACCCGGTCCAAACTCAATCGGAGACGTCGAACGAACTTCCCAGCACAAAGGTACCCCATGACATCTTGCGCACGTCCTTTTTTCTGTCCTTTGTGCCTCTCCTCATCCAGTTTTAACGCGTATTCTAACTTTGCGTGAACGATCACCGTTGAGAAAAAAATATCTTCTTTTCCTGGGTTACTCCCCGTTTGAATCTTGTGGCTCCTGAAATCTCCCATCTACCCACCCTTCCTTATTGTCGGGTTTTCTGTCATAATATGGGACGGGAAGAAAATACCGACGGGAGAAATAATAAATCAATAAATTTACAAAAGAGCGTCGAAAGAGAGTTCACCGACCTAGGTAAAAGGGGCGTTGTGGATGGTGGGCGAACTGATGGACTGGGCGATGTGGAGCTGCGGAGTGCACGGCAGGTGTCATGGCTGTTCCAGCCGGGCCTTTACTCTCCTTTTGGCTCTCTACAGTATTTTTTGGGGGAATTTATTTTCACTTTTCCTTCTTTTTCTCTGCTTTTATGCCGTCACTGGGGTTCTCGATTTTTCCTATGGCGGATGATCGTCTCATCGCTAATGATATTTACGTTATTGTATTGTTTCCAGCCGAGCAGAGTGAAAATTCCGGTGAGTACCTTGCCGTCCTTGGCTATCCTCTGGGTCCTCTTGAGCCGCACTCTAGGGCTTGGGGGCCAGTTCGGTATCCATGGGAGAGGGATCAGGGCTACCAAAGTGGCTCCTATTGAAATAACGGGTACCTCGGAGCAGATGTTGACTTCCAAATTCTAAATACTGTAAAAAGAAAAAATATCTTGTCATTTTCTTGACTCTGATAAGCGGCAGCTTTTGATTGGGTATGAAGTAGCCCTGGTTTTGTGAATAGAACTCAATACAGAAGTACATACATACATACTTACTAGTTTCTAGTAATCTTGTGATGAGTGGGCTGGGTCCAGGTTCCCGGGGCTGTAACCTGAATGATGCAATTAGTGTGTCCCAAACAGTCCAACTCGAATCTGCCGAGGTCTGCCGTGCGAGCAAGTCCTACAGTACTGTGCTAGTGTTCTATGATGGAGCTTTGACCATTTAGGTATAGTGCCAGTGTCTACGAATGCTGCGAAGTAATATCGATGTTGTGCTTAGCTGCATAGGTACCTAAGGACTGATGAGATTAGCTCGAGTTGGACGGTTTCATACGATATCCATGAAAATTTCTCAAGTTACTAGTACTACTAAGAACTAATATACTGGAAGTTTCAATTGTCGGACATGTCAATGCCTCTGGCAGGGCGTTCGTGGCTCCGAGTTGGTTGGTATTTATATATATCCACTTTGACAGGACTATTAGGTAGTTATGCAATACGATAGCCTTGGGTAATTATGGACTTTCCCCCTCAACCACTAATATCTGGACTTTCACATCGGGATGTTTAGTCTTTAAAATGATGGTTTTACTTAACTGATTCAGTGAATCAGTTCGGATATATGCTACTAGTATATAGATTCAAGGTGATACTATCACCTTGAATCTTTCCCACTTCAAGTTCAATTTGAACAGAAGATTACCTATGTACTGCTCCCAATCCTAGTTACTCGTAACAAATATGGTGCGACTTAAACGGGGCCTTTGTAGTCTCAAGTCGACCATTGTTCATGGCGTACGCCTTCTGCAAGCCACACCAGTCAGATCGCTGTACAGGCGAACGCGGTCGCCTGCCGTTCTCCGCACGGGAAAAAGTGGCACGCCGTGGCAAAACGACCTTACACATGGAAACTTGCCATGGGAAAAAATCGAACAAGTATCATACAGCAAGGGAAAGCCATTCTGTGCTCGTGGTTGTGCAGTTTTCCCGGAAACGGGAACGGACCTGAGACTGAAACGAGGGCGTTGATGCAAGGGATGGATGTGAGAAGGTTGGAAGATCAGGAGATCAGTGGATGCAAGGTTTGTATTCTCTGAGTTTGACGTATGCTTGCCATTTTTGCTGTTTATACTCTTTTTCACTCTCTTTTTCTTGTTGGCGAGGGAGATGTTTCCCGTCTATTATTGAAAGTGTAGGTTTGAGCTTGTTACACACTGTCTAGTGGATCGGACTGCTTCCCGACAAAACTATATTTTGGGTTTATTTTTTTTTTTCGACCTCTTCAGGATATCAATCAAACTGAATTGTTCGGGCAAAATCAGGATTTCGTTTGCAGGAAAAACCAAAGGCTTTCATGGTTATCATTTCATGATACCGAGACCGTGGTTCCTCGCACCATGTGGTTTGTACCCGGAGACCTGCAATCATGCCCTGTGAAGGAATGATGACAACGCACGGCAGGACTCGGGAGCTGGCATGTTTTTTCGAACAGCTATCTTCTCAATAGCTACTCCGTACAGAAAGCCCACGGTCATTGATCTCCAGAGTTGCCCGTGCCGCGATTTCTCCCGAATGTAAATATCTCCTCGTTCTCTGCAGGACCGCCGATCAGATCTGTATTGTCGATCGATCTTTTTCTGGATCATATCTTTGATACATCATCTCATACGCACGGCCGACAATGTCAACCAGGGTAGATGTAGCCAGCTAATGACAATGTGAAGTCTATCTAGTGTGATAGTAATAACCATGGCAGACGGGACATAGTATGTTAGGAGGTGTCTCAGTTCGGGCTTGTGCCCTGATTTCATCGTTTGGAGGTATGTCTCGCCTCCAAAATACGGGGTAGGCTCATGGTGAGGGCTTTTTTATCATTTAATCGCATAAATTGACATTCCAAGGCATGTCTGTCCCTGTGTGTCTCGAAGCTGAGGTTGGGGTCGATGCATGGAATTCTGAACAATCGGAGGCCTGTTCGCTGCATCTATCTGAACTTTGTACTCAGACTAGTTGTATGTAATAGATTGCATGCATCTGACAAGGTAATCTGAATTACGACTCCAGTTTACAGCCATAGCCCCCCCCCAAAACGGGACGTGACAAAACAGTCCTTCAGAGATAGTAGCAAAGTGCCTATGAACTTGCCAGAGTGATCGACCCTTCTTACACACGATAGAAGATAGGAATTGTCTCAATCGGGCAATCTACTTCCACCTCCGTGCCACCCTTGTGCACACCGGGGATGCCCCTTTGGGCGGTGCTTGTCTTGCCCCAAAGAGTCCAGTATGCACCACTAGGAAGATAGACGGTCATCTTGCATTGCCCGGGCTGTAGAACCGGCGCAACTAGATACTTCGGCCCAAACATATACGCCGTCTCAATTTCCCAGGCCTGTGGATCGTGAGGGAACTCATAGAAGATCGTTCGTATCACTGGAGTGCCCTTCTCATGAGCCTCTTTCATCAATTCGCGAGTGTAGTCGCGCAGTTCTTCACGAATCTCAATGAATCTTTTACAGATTTCGTATATCTCCTCGCCATATGACCAGATCTCATTGTCTGCACCACTCGCAGTTGGTTGTCCCTCTGGTTTTGGTTCACGATCTCCATGTAATCGCATCACAGGGCAGAATGCCCCCCACTGAAACCACCGAGCAAACAACTCACGGAATTCTGGGTCATCTGGATTACCACCATGAAACCCGCCGATATCTGTGGTCCACCATGGAATACCGGCAAGTCCCATGTTCAATCCTGCTGCCAGTTGATTCCTAAATGAACTCCACGAGGATGCAATGTCACCACTCCAGACCAGTGCACCATAGCGTTGACTTCCGGCCCAGGCACATCGAAGCAAGTTAATGATATTAGTTTGACCTTCGGCTTTCATCCCCTCATAAAACCCGCGAGCATATTCCTTCGGGAACATGTTTCCAATTTGCAAATTACTGCCAGCATGATAGCGGAAGATATCAAAGTCATAGATAGAATACTCTGGTTCGGCCTCGTCAAGCCAGAAGACCTTGATACCATGCTTGTAGTAGTTACTCTTTGCTCGACTCCAGACAAATTCACGGGCCTCTGGGTTTGTAGCATCGAAGTGAGTGATATCACCGCCACACTGCATTGCTACTCTCAGCCCGCGGTCATGTCGGATCAAAAGACCACGCTCGAGCATTTCGGGATAATTCTCGGATGAGTTTTCAACAGTTGGCCAGATAGAGACCATAAGTTCTACCTTAAGGTCTTTGAGCTCTTTGACCATTGCATCTGCAAGAGAGTGAGTGACAGTCAAAGCACGCAATAGGGAAGGGGTTATCAATTTACCTGGATCAGGCCAGAACTCCGGGTCGAAGCTCCATTCGCCTTGATGCTTCCAATGGAAGAAATCAATCACGATTAAGTCTAGAGGGATCTGACGGCGGTGGTATTCACGTGCCACATTCAGCAATTGCTCTTGATTCCAATAGCGTAGCTTGCACTGCCAAAAACCGAGACCATATTCGGGCATCATTGGTACATATCCGGTCACCTTTGCATATTGCTCTTCAATATCTGCTGGCGTATCACCGGCCACAACCCAGTAATCGAGAGCCCGAGTAGAATATGCTTCAAAGCTCATTACATTTGTTCCTAGCATTGCACGACCAATGCCCGGGTTATTCCACAAAAAGCCATAGCCTCTGGATGAAACGGCAAATGGAACACTAGCCTGGGAGTTACGATGTGCTAGTTCCAGTTCTGTCCCTTTGAGGTTTAAGTAAGGCTGTTGATATTGTCCCATGCCAAATATCTTCTCTTTTGGATCTTGAGACTCGAAGCGCATAGTAAGGTGATAATCACCGCCGAGAATGGGTCGCAGCTCCCGTGCTTCTATTTCAAGGGCACTACATTTAGGATCGCGTAGGTCTCGTCTGTGACGTGCGTATTCCTCGAGAAGTATTTTACCGTTAGAGTCGTAAATGATAACCTTACCTCGCGAGGACACAGTAGCTTTAATTTTGCCGTTGCTTATACTTGCATCCTGCCCGGCCGGTATTTCTATTGTAGACTGGCTTGGAGGCTTGGAGGCCAGAGCCCAGTCTTCTCCTGGCATTGACGACAGCTTTGTCGCCCGTACACGGAATGCATTTTCGCCCCACGGTTCGATCCAAAGAAGATGGTCATCGAAACGAAAGATCAGCTTTTCATCCTCAGAGTACAGCATCTTGAACTGATATTCCAGTGCTTTCTTAATTGAAAGACAAAAATCTAGGGGGTTAGAAATACAAGTGAAACCCTGTAGTGGGGGGATTTAAGGCTGAACCAGCGGGGAATT
>Ga0209673_1001288_pt1 | contig 25627 bp, 31 predicted proteins | sample AraplaCol_mMS_r2_2_FD_184274 | JGI IMG/M metagenome (GOLD analysis project Ga0209673, IMG submission 184274) | Arabidopsis root microbial communities from North Carolina, USA - plate scrape MF_Col_mMS_r2 (SPAdes) (version 3) | ecosystem: Host-associated > Plants > Roots > Endosphere | place... | reverse complement strand
GTCGGCGCCCTGGCCGTGGTTCGCTACGCCGAGCGACACGGGACCCGCCGGCCATGGCTCGTTCAATTGCTGGCGAAGCGACCGACGAAGGTGGCGACGGTGGCCTTGGCCAACAAGATCGCCCGGGTCGCCTGGGCCATCATGACCAGCGGCGAAAGCTACCACGAACCGGAGCCCGCTGCCGCGTAGATCAGGCGCTTAGGCGTCGACAAACTTGGGAAGGGCACCGACGGAATAACGCATCCAGCCAGTCGATACCGAAGGACAGGAAAACCCTCTTGCGCCACTGCACCTCCAAGCGCGCGGAATTGGTCGGGACCCGTCCTCGCGGAAGGCATTATGGCCAGCGGCTTTATGTGCCGCACTAACAGGTCGAACACGTGGCCGCACCGACCAGCGCTGCCGCAGTCCAACGAAACCCTTGCCAACGGAGAGCCGTCCACACATGGCGCAGCACGGTAGCAGCGACACTCAAGCCAGGGTAAGCGGCCGTGGTTTGGTTAGAGCGAAAATGGATCGCAGGGGTAGCGAAAATCGACGTCCCGCAGTCCCGGAACCATGTTGTTGCCGAGCCCGTTCTCATCGAACAATCAGGAGGCTCTCATGTTCGTGGTGATGGGTGCGACGGGTCACATTGGCTCGGTTATCGTCGCGGACCTACTTGCCGGGAAGGAAGCCGTCTTAGCTCTGATCCATTCCCCGGAGAAAGCAGCCAACCTGGAGAGTAAGGGAGCGAAGACCTTCGTCGTCGTCGCACGCGATCCCGATGCTCTGAGGGCGGCATTCAAGCGCGGCCGCCGCGCTTTCCTACTCAACCCGCCAGCTGCTCCCTCGACGGACACAGACGCGGAGGAGACAGCGACCGTTCGAGCCATCTTGGACGCGCTGGACGGTTCGGGATTGGAGAAAGTAGTTGCGGCTTCGACGATGGGCGCCGCTGCGGGCCCGGCGCTTCAGCCTCGCACCGGCGATTCAAGTGTGCTGTACGAATTCGAGCAGGGGCTGACCTGCCAGCCGATCCCCGCTGCAATCAACCGCGGGGCCTATTACCTGTCGAACTTCGAGATGCAGATTGATCAGGTGCGCGAGACCGGCAAACTTCAAACAATGTTCCCCGCGGACTTCCGGTTACCGATGGTGGCGCCCGAAGATCTCGGCAAGGTCGCCATGCGCCGCCTGACTTCCGGCTTGGACGATGTCGGCATCGTCTCGATCGAAGGCCCCACGCGTCCCACGTTCGGCGATGTCGCAAACGCCTTCGCCGACGTCCTAGGGTTCGAGGTCCTCGTTGCGACCACTCCGCGAGACAAATGGGTGGAGGCCTTCAAGTCCCAAGGCTTCTCTGAGCCCGCCGCCGATGCCTATGCTCGTATGACGGCGGCGGCAATTGATGGCCCGGCTATGCCAGAAGGCGAAACGGAGAAGGGCCGGACTTCGTTGAAGGCGTACATCCGATCCCTCGTCGGATAGTTACGCCGACGGAAAGACAGTGAAGGTCATACGGCGCGTCTCAGCGTCAGAGGCGAAGGCCAATATTGCAACCGCGGCATGTCGCGCCAGTGGTACAGAAAACTATAATGTCGATCCAGAGCGGAAGGACGTCCCCAATTGAAGGCGCCCCAGGAGTTACGGAGGTGATTCCGCCTGGGGCAGGCCGGCATCAGCTCAAGAGCTTCGTTCTGCTTTATGGGCTGATGTACGCCGCGTTTGGCGTGGCTTCGCCGTTCTGGCCACGTTTTTTCGAGGCGCGTGGCGTGACCCCGACGGAACTGGGTTTGCTGCTGGCGATGGGCACGGCCGCCCGTTTGGTTTCCGGTCCCATCACCGGCGGCATAGCCGACAGGTTCGATGCGCGGGTGAGGACGCTCGCGATCTGCATAGGGCTGTCGGCGCTGTTCGCGTTGGGCTTGTTACGGACAAATGGGTTTCTACTGCTACTCGCGGTGAGCCTCGGACAGGCAGCCGTGCTGGCGCCCGTGACGACTCTGGCCGATGCGCTGGCATCTCGCCGCGGGACCAAAGCGGCCGGGCCATTGGCTGGCGGCTTCGAGTATGGCTGGGTGCGCGGCGCCGGCTCGGCAGCGTTCGTCGTCGGAACCTTGATCGCCGGACAAGTGGTCAGCGCCACGGGGCTTGCATCCGCCGTATTGCTTCATTCCGGGCTACTCCTTGCCGCTGCCCTGGTAACCTCGCTTTCTATCAAGGACGGACCGGAGCTTGAGGAGGGTGCCGAGCCGGCGACGGCAGCCGCCGCGGATTATCGCGTGCTGCTGCACCTGCCGTTGTTTCGCCGCCTGCTTTTGGTCGCGGCGCTGGTGCTCGGTAGCCATGCGATGCACGACGCCTTCGCCGTCATCCGCTGGAACGCAGCCGGCATCGGCCCCGGCCTGGCAAGCATTCTTTGGTCCCTCTCGGTCGCGTCAGAGGTGGTCGTCTTCTGGCTGATCGGGCCGCGCCTGCTGGCCCGTTCGGGGCCAGCAGGCGCTGGAGCCATCGCCGCGGCAGCGGGCGTCCTTCGCTGGATCGTCATGGCGATCAGCGCCGACCCGTTGGCGCTCGCTGTCGTGCAGCCGTTGCACGGTTTGACCTTCGCGCTGCTCCATCTCGCCTGCATGCGACTTCTGGTCCGGGTCGTACCCACCCATTTGGCGGCTACCGGCCAGGCGATCTATGCATTCGCCGCGGCGTCGGCGACCGGCCTTACGACGTTGGCGTCCGGCTCCCTCTTTGCGCATTTCGGCGCTCACGCGTTTTTCGCGATGGCCGGGCTCTGCGCCGCTGCGCTGCCTTTGACAGCTGGGTTGCGGGAACGCGAACGGATCTGACCGAAGGGCGAGACGATGCCCCCTGGGTTCATTGAACCGAAGCGGCTCCGGGCGCGTTGCCATCCCCGAGGCGATTTATCCTGGTTCGGGTCATTCAAAGGACGACAGGCAATGCGGATTGCTCAGGTGGCTCCCTTGGCGGAGGCCGTGCCGCCGCGGCTCTATGGCGGAACGGAACGGGTTGTTTCTTGGCTGACGGAGGAGCTCGTCCGGCAGGGGCAGGATGTGACCCTTTTTGCGAGCGGCGATTCCCGCAGCAGCGCCAGGCTGGTTCGGGCCGTTCCGGAAGCACTGCGCCTCGCGGGCATTCGGGACCACACGGCCAGTACGCTGGTGATGCTGGAGGAGGTTCTACGGCGGGCTGACGAATTCGACGTCATCCATTTCCATGTCGACCTGTTGCAATTCCCGCTCTTCAAAAGCCTTTTCCCCAAATGCGTCACCACCTTGCACGGGCGCCTCGACCTGCCGGACTTTCATCCGATCTATCGAGCCTTCCCCGATATGCCGCTGGTTTCGATTTCGGACGATCAGAGGCGGCCCATGCCGCCCGTGAATTGGGTATCCACCATCCACCATGGCTTGCCCGAGCAGCTTCATCGCTTCAGGCGCGAGCGCGGCGCATACCTTGCTTTTCTGGGTCGCATTTCGCCGGAGAAGCGGCCGGACCGGGCGATCGAAATCGCCAAGCGCAGCGGCATCCCGTTGAAGATCGCGGCCAAGGTCGACGCGATTGACCGCGATTATTTCGATTGCACGATCCGGCCGTTGCTTGACCATCCCTTGGTCGAATTCATCGGCGAGATTGACGACATGCGGAAGGATGACTTTCTCGGGGGAGCATCGGCGCTGCTGTTTCCGATCGACTGGCCGGAGCCTTTCGGACTGGTCATGATCGAGGCGATGGCGATTGGAACGCCGGTGATCGCCTGGGCGGAAGGGTCCGTCCCGGAGGTGATTGATCAAGGCGTTTCCGGGGTCATCGTGAACTCGATCGATGAAGCAGTCGAAGCAGCAAGCCGGATCGGCAGGCTGGATCGCCGGGCCGTGCGGGAATGCTTCGAAACGCGCTTTACGGCCGCGCGCATGGCAGCCGACTACATCGAAACTTTCGACGCGCTGTGCTGCCGCCCCGTGGCGAAGCCAGGGTCCGCCTCGGCCGCCATCCTTGCGCCAGGCGGTGACCTCCCTGGCTTGGAGGGCAGCGTGGGACTGTTGCAGTTGCAGTCCCCATGAACCGAGGCAGGCGCCATGTCTGAGACCATCCGTAAGATCGGGCAGGCGATGCCTGGGCCGAGCAGTCCGAATCTCTGGTCAGAGTATGAGATCGAGGCCACGACCTCGTTGACGGACCAGGCCCTGCGCAATCTTAAGCACGGCGATGCCTTTGCCGTGTTGGATGCGCATGGCGATATCGGGACTCTAAGAGATACCGCCGAGGGCCTGTATTTCCGCGACACTCGTTTCCTGTCCCGCCTCGAACTGCGCGTAGAAGGCAAGCGGCCGCTTCTGCTCGGCTCTGCCGTCCATGAAGATAAGGCAGCACTTTCGGTTGAGCTCGCGAACCCGGATCTCCGGATCGGCGAGGAAAAGCTGCCGCGGGACACAATCTTCCTGCATCGCACCAAGTTTCTCTGGCGGGCGATTTGCTACGAACGCATCAGTATCCGGAATTACGGCGCCGCCCGTCGACGTCTCCGGATCGATCTGCTCTTCGATGCGGATTTCCGCGACATGTTCGAAGTCCGAGGAACGCGGCGTCTTCGGCGTGGAACGAGCACCATCGAGGTGGTGGCGCCGGATCGGGTCGAGTTTCGCTATGTCGGCCTCGACCGGGTCGAACGATGCACGGTAGTCGAGATGACACCGACGCCCGTGGCAATCGATCGCCAGCGCATGACGGTGGAGGTCGAACTTGGCCCCTACGAGCAACGCTCGCTGTTTCTGACCATTTCTTGCCAGGATCAGGCGGTCGCGGCAGAGCCTCCGATGAACTTTCTCGCCGCCTATCGCGATACCCGCCGCGCACGCCGCGCCGCGACCGCTCGGATCGCTAACGTTTCGAGTTCGAGCAGCCTTTTTGACGCAACCCTCGGCCGGGCCGTATCCGACGTCTATACGCTCGTGACGCACAGCGAGCTCGGCCCTTATCCCTATGCCGGCATTCCCTGGTTCAATACCGTTTTCGGTCGCGACGGCATTATCACGGCGATGATGATGCTGTGGGTGGATCCCGAGATCGCCCGCGGCGTACTGCGGACGCTCGCCGCGACGCAGTCGCAGGCGATCGATCCCGAGGCCGACTCCCAGCCCGGCAAGATCCTGCACGAATTGCGGCTTGGCGAGATGGCCAGGCTGCGCGAGGTTCCCTTCGGCCGCTATTACGGGACGATCGATGCGACCCCGCTTTTTGTCATGCTGGCGGGCCTCTATCTGCGGCGAACCGGCGATATCGCGTCCATCGAATCGATTTGGCCCAATATCTGCGCCGCCCTTCGCTGGATGGACGAGTATGGCGATCGCGACGGCGACGGCTTCATCGAATATGCCCGTGCCCGCGAGAGCGGGCTGGCCAACCAGGGCTGGAAGGACTCGCACGATGCGATCTTCCATGCCGACGGTTCGGATCCGGTCGGTCCGATTGCCCTGTGCGAAGTGCAGGCTTACGCGTATGGGGCCAAGCTGCAGGCTGCCGCAATTGCGCGCAGGCTTGGGCACGCGGATATGGCGTCGACCCTGACGGCTGAGGCAGAGCGCCTGCGCGTTGCCTTCGAAGGCTCCTTCTGGTGCGAGGAGCTGGGGACCTACGCGATCGCGCTCGACGGAGGGAAGCGCCCCTGCCGCGTTCCGTCGTCAAATGCGGGCCACGCTTTGTTCGCTGGGATCGCATCACAAGAGCGCGCACGCAGCGTCAGCGCGAGCCTTCTCAGGCCCGAGGGCTTCAGCGGCTGGGGCATTCGGACCCTTCCTGCGGGGCAGCCTCGCTACAATCCGATGTCTTATCACAACGGCTCGGTCTGGCCGCACGACAACGCGCTGATCGCCATCGGAATGTCCCGCTATGGCCTGAAGGCCGAGGCGAGCCGCGTCTTCTCAGCCATCTTCGAAGCGGGACGACATCAGGACATGTCCCGCGTGCCGGAGCTGTTCTGCGGCTTCAACCGACGTCCTCATCGGGCGCCAACGCCCTATCCGGTCGCCTGCGCGCCGCAGGCCTGGTCCGCCGCCTCGATCTTCGGCCTGCTCGGCGCCTGCCTAGGCTTGAGCCTCGATCACCAGCGGGACGAGATTCAGCTCCACGAGCCAGTGCTACCGGATTTTGTCGACGAGATCGTCATCCGAAACCTGCGACTCGGCTCCTCGCGGGCCGATATTCGGCTCCACCGATACGGCGCGGATGTCACCGCAAATGTCTTGGCCCGAGCCGGAAGCGCACGGATTATCGTGTCCAAGTAAACGAAATCTCGAAGTGGGCGGGTCGCGTCAGGTCTGCTTTCGGGCAGAGCAAGAATGTCTGGTTGTAGCGCAGACTATCCGTAACCTTAGGCCGAGATAGTCGAGCAGGCGGAGCTTTTGATGTTCGCCTGCGGCTTTGGCGTGCTATGGCGCTAGGACGCCCAGACCTTTGGACGCATCGCCCGGCAGCTGGCCCTGGAATCCAGCCCTCTGACGCCGCTGCCCAAGAGAATGGAGGCGGCGGGCGTGCTGCGTCGCACCCGTAATCCCGATAATGAGCGCCAGGTCATCATGGCGCTCACCCCAGACGGCGCCGGTCTTCGCATTCGTCTCGGTTGCCTGAACGAAAATCTGCTTCTGGCATCCGGACAGAGGGTTGGCGACCTGGGAAGCTCAACCAGCTGATCCAGCAACTTCGCGACGCGATCTACGCCCATGCCGGCGCCCTAGGCGGGGAAGAGCCAGGTATGGACCCCGACCCCAAGGTCTAACGGTGAGGACCGAGGCCGCCTAGACCGTCGGCACGGTCCCGCCATCGATGACGTATTCCGTTCCGGTGATGCTCCCCGCTCGGTCCGAGGCGACGAAAGCAACCAGGCTTGCAACTTCGTCGGTACTCGCCGGGCGACCGATCGGAATTCCGCCGAGCGAATCCATGATCATCTTCTTGCTGGCTTCGACGCTGACGCCCTGTTGCTCGGCAAGGCGCTCCGCGAAGTGAACGGAGCCCTCGGTGGCAATCCAGCCCGGCGAGACACGGACGACCCGCACGCCTTTGGGCGAGACCAGCTTCGACAGGCTCTTGCTGTAGGAAGAGAGTGCGGCCTTCGCCGCAGCGTAGCCGATTGTCGCTTCCGGCAGCGGCATGACGCGCTGTATGGACGTGACATGGATGACGACACCGCTGCCTTGCGCGGTCATCGCCGGCACCAGCTCGCGATCGAGACGAATAGACGGCATCAGGTTGAGGTCGAGCTCCTTGCGCCATTCCTCGTCGGTGAGGGCCTCATACCCTCCTGCCGGGGCGGAGGAGCCGCCCAGCATGTGCACGATGATGTCGACGCCACCCAAGCGCTCTCGGACGGCCTGTGCCAGGTGCGCGCAGCCCTCCGGCGTCGTGAGATCGACGCCGACGAACATCTCGGCCGGCAGGTCTTCCGGCTTCGACCTGGCGCTGGTCAGGACCCGGGCGCCCAATTCGCGGAAAAGCTTGACGGTTGCGGCGCCTGCGCCACGGGTGCCGGACGTCACGAGCGCCCGCTTGCCTTCGAGGCTGATGAACGGGTTCACAGGGTGATCTCCAGTTCGCCAATCTTGTCGCCATCCAGGTGGAAGAAATAACGCAGGTCGATCGGGCTGCCCGGGAAGTTTCCCTCGACGTGGCAGGTCACGACGGTACGGCCGCGCTCACGTTCGATCGCAATCGGCGTCGACGTCGCGGTGAATTTCTTCGAATACTCCACTTTCCACTGACGAATCTCGTCCCTGCCAGTGTGGACGTGGTTCTCATCCCGAACAGTAGCGGTGTCCGAAAAGCAGTCGGCCATCGCTTGGGGATTCGGGTCAAGGTCTGCTGTAAAGTACCGCGCGATTGGCGAAGGGAGTTTAAGAGACATTGTTGCCATCCTCAGCGTTGAATTCTGCGGACCTGGCCTCCGGCTGACCTGTTGAGATCTTGCCTCAGCGGTTGCTTCCACGGACATCAACTTAGCGATGGACAGTGGAACTGATAATCGGGATAAATGGGGATGAAACGTTGCGAGATCCGGGACAATGATCGGCCATAATCTCATCGAGCTGGATGCCGTCATGGCGGTCGCGCGCCGGAAATCGTTCCGGGCAGCGGCTGTGGAACTGCAGATCTCCACGACGGCGCTCAGCAATCTCATCGCGAAGTTCGAGAAGCAGCTCGGCGTCCGTCTGTTCAATCGAACGACCCGGAGCGTTTCGCTCACCGACGCCGGGCGGAACTTCGTCGAACAGATCGGCCCGGCTCTCGTTGAGATTCACAGCGCCATGGACAGCGCCATGTCGCAACAGGAGGTGCCGTCCGGGACGATATCAGGATCAACGCGTTCCCGACTGCAGCCCGCGAGATCCTGGAGCCACTGGTCTTGGAGTATCTGCGCCGATATCCGCAGGTGCACATCGACCTCGTGACCGAGGGGCGTTTGGTCGATGTGGTCGCAGATGGCTTCGATCTTGGCGTGAGAAGCGCGGATTTTGTCCCCAGCGACATGATCGCTGTCCCGATTGGGCGCTCCAGGTCATATGCCGTGGTGGCTTCGCCAGCGTATTTTGAGAAACATGGCAAACCCCACGTGCCACTCGATCTGCTCAGTCACACCTGTATCCGCATCAGGTTGCCGGACGGCGGTATCTACAAATGGCACTTCGAGAAAGATGGCCAGCCCGTCCAAATCGACTTCAGAGGCCCGATCACACTGGATGAGGCTAGCCTCTCGCGGATTGCCGTTCTCAACGCGATCGGTATCGGCTTTTTTATGGAGTCGGACGTTCGAGAAGACATCGCGGCCGGTCGGCTGATCCAGGTTTTGGACGACTGGATGAAGCCCGTGGCACCGCTCTGTCTGTACTATCCTGGCCGAAAAAACCCATCGGCCGCGTTCAAGGCATTCATCGATCTTGCTCGTGAATTTACCACTGGCGTACGTGGGCTTGACGGTCGGTGAGCACCGAGACAGCAACCCCGAGTTACTGCGATGATACCTCCAGTCCTACGCGGATCTCGTCTTGAAAGGAACGGCTGGTCAACATCGTCGTCGAGAACTTCGATGTGGGTGTCAGGAGTCCGATTTGGCGCCGCCCGACGGATCGCTATCCCTCTTGAACCGGCACGTGGCCGTGCCGTGGTCGGGTCTTCCGCATATCGCTCATATTGAATTCTTCGATCGATCTGGGCGCGAACGGGATAGTGGCAATGGGTCCATCTTCAATCAAGGAAAGCGGTGCCGGCTTTCCCTGAGGTGGCACTCAGCGCCCCGGCGTTTCGTCAAGGGAACATCAGTGCAAACGGCTCCATCGACGAGAACGGTTGGAGGCGTAGGATTCGCACCGGCGCGGCGGCGGCGATGATCCCTTCTAAGCGCCATTGCGCGAGCAGGCTGCAGGCCGCTTCCTGGCTTGGCAGGCTCAACGCGACGACGTCCTGCGCCGGCTCGCTGCCGACACCCGTGCTGGTGTCGGCAGCGACAAAGTTAAGCCTGGCCTGACCCTTTAGGGTCAGAGTGCTGACGCGCTGACGCAAGGCGGCATTAGCGGCCGCTGTTCCTGCGTCTAACTCGATTAGGACAACGACCTCCATCGCGGTTAGCCGTTGCGGAAGGTGTAGCTGTAGCCGTTGATCGCCGGCACGCCGCCGAGATGGGCGTAAAGCACCTTCGAGCCCGCCGGGAAGAAACCCTTCTTAACGAGATCGATCATGCCCTGCATGGATTTCCCCTCATAGACGGGGTCGGTCATCATGCCTTCGAGCCGGGCCGACATCCGGATCGCCTCTATCGTTTCTTTCGAGGGCACGCCGTAGACGGGGTAGGCGTAGTCCTCGTTGAGAATGATGTCCTCGGCGGTGATGTCCTTACCGCCGACCAGCGCCGAAGTCTTCTGCGCGATATCCAGCACCTGCGCCTTCGTCTGGGCGGGCGTGAAGGAGGCGTCGATGCCGATGACGTTGCGCTGGCGGTCGTCCTTGGCGAAGCCGACGACCATGCCGGCATGGGTCGAGCCCGTGACGGTGCAGACGACGATGTAGTCGAACTTGAAGCCAAGTTCGGCCTCCTGCGCCCTGACTTCCTCGGCGAAGCCGACATAGCCGAGGCCGCCGAATTTATGGACCGAGGCGCCGGCCGGAATCGCATAGGGCTTGCCGCCCTTGGCCTTCACATCGGCCAGCGCATTCTCCCAGCTTTCGCGGATGCCGATGTCGAAGCCCTCATCGACCAGCTCGACGTGAGCTCCCATCACACGCGACATCAGGATATTGCCGACCCGGTCATAGACGGCATCGTCATGCGGCACCCAGCTTTCCTGCACGAGCCGGCACCTCATACCGATCTTCGCCGCAGTGGCCGCGACCATGCGGGTGTGGTTCGACTGCACGCCGCCGATTGAGACCAGCGTGTCGGCACCTGAGGCGATGGCATCCGGCACGATGTATTCGAGCTTGCGCAGCTTGTTGCCGCCGAAGGCGAGACCCGAATTGCAATCCTCGCGCTTGGCGAAAAGCTCGACGCTACCGCCGAGATGAGCCGAAAGACGCGGCAGCGCGTCAATCGGCGTGGGGCCGAAAGTCAGGGGATAACGCTCGAATTTGCTCAGCATAATGACCAATCCTCCAGCCAATTTTCGATGCCGAAGAGTAGCTTTCGAACCCCCGGAATGTCCTTCCGAACTTGCGCGTCCAAATGGAGGCGACCGGCAACTGTTCCGCGACTAAAATGGCCGTGCTATCATTTGGAGCACTTTTTTCGAGAGAATCTTTCATGCCCGCCAATATCGATCGAACCGACATGAAAATTCTGCGGCTGCTGCAATCGGAAGGGCGGCTCGGAAATGCCGAGATCGCTAAGCGCGTGAACACCAGCCCAGCCACCTGTCACCGACGGACCCAGCGGTTATTCGCCGAGGGCTACGTCACATCGGTGCGGGCGGTCGTATCGCCGCAAAAGGTCGAGATGGGAACGCTGGCTTTCGTGGGGGTCGTCCTCGACCGCTCGACGCCGGAAAGCTTCGGCGACTTCGAAGCCGCTATACGGGCCATGCCCGTCGTTCTCGATTGCCACGTCGTAGCCGGGGATTTTGATTACATTCTCAAGATACGGGCCCACGACATGGCAGACTTCAACAAACTGCACGCCGACAAATTGCTGCGCCTTCCCGGAGTTCGACAGACGAGGACGTTCTTCGTCATGAAAGAGGTGGTCGACAACGCGCCACTTATGTTCTGAGCGCACGCGCCTCCCAATTCCCTCTCGTAGGGATTATTCCATCGAGCGTACGCTTGGGTAAATTCAACAGGAGGAATGGGCGGATATCGGAGCTGCCGACTTCTGCGTATGGCGCTCTGCTTTCGCACCTGTGCATGACCCGTGTGATCGAGGACCAGAACAGCGGCGCGCTCAGCTCGGAGTAGGGTGCTAAGCGTCTGCCGGAATGTCTGGTATCAGGCAGATGCTTAATGTCGGCTCCTGGCGCAACCCGAAAGGCGCGCGCGCCCTAGACAGAAGTTGCCGACTGCAGCGTTCACAGTTCGAGCGGTATCTTCGCAATATGATCGGTCAAGACCGTTATGAAGGTCCGCAGCCGCTGAAGGCGCCGGATGTCCCGGTGATAGCCCATCCAGATGTCCCGTGAGGGTGGCTCTACTGGCAGGTCGAGCTTGCGAAGACCCACTATCTGGCTTCCGACCACCTCTGGCAGGACGGCGATGCCAATGCCCTGGCGGCTCATGCGACCCTGTACGTTGCGATTGTTCGATCGAACGAGCGGCTTCGCGTTCGGAAAGCTCTCAATGAGCCAGGCGATATCCGGGAACTGGCCGGTCGACGTGTCATGCGTGATGAGCCGGAAGCCGGCTCCATCGCCAAAGACCGGCTCGGGTGAATCCGCCGCGACATACACACCATAGGGCAGACGGACCAGTCGTCGCTGCACGACGTCTGGGCTGTCGAATGGGACGATCCGGAAAGCGATATCGGCCTCCCGTTGCGCGAGGCTGAACAGCCGGGTGCCGGTGAGAATCTCCAGATCGACCTGCGGATAGGCCTTTGCATAGTCGTCGATGATCGGCGGCAGGACATAGGCGCCGAACCAGTCGGCCGACGAGATGCGCAAAGTGCCCTGAAGGGTTTGCTCCTGTCCGGCAAGCCGTCGCTCGATGGCCAGAGCGCCTTCCTCCATCTGCTCGGCCAGCGCGATGACAGCGCTTCCTTCTTCCGTCGGAATGAACCCTTCGGCCGTTCTCTGGAAAAGCGTGTGGCCGGTGGCCTGTTCGAGAGCCCGAAGGCGGCGTCCAACCGTGGGATGGCTCAGATGAAGCGCGCGAGCGGCAGCGCCTAGCGTGCCGGTGCGGGCTATGGCCAGAAAGATTCTGACATCGCTCCACTCCATCGCCGCACCCACAAAACTGAACTGGGATCGTACGGTACTGTCAGTTCTCGAACAAATCCAACCGCCTATCTTCTCGACATCCCACTGGAAACGTAAAGCGCGCGGGCTGCTCATGACGGCGAGTTCGTGCGCGGTGCGCCGCTCTGGGCGCTGAAGGAGAAGATGATGAAAACCTGGCTGATCACAGGATGCTCGTCGGGCTTGGGCCGGCAGCTTGCCGAAGCCGTAGCCGCGCGGGGCGATCGCCTCGTCGCCACCGCCCGTTGGACCGACAGCTTGAACTCGTTGTGCGAACGCTATCCCGAGACGGTGCGCAGCATGTCACTGGACGTCACCCGCGCCGGCGACGCCGCAAAGGCCGTGGCGTTGGCGGAGAGCGCGTTCGGCGGTCTCGACGTCCTCGTCAACAATGCCGGTTTCGGCCTCATCGGTGCGGTCGAAGAGGGAGAGTCCGAAGAATATCGGCCGATGTTCGAGGTGAATCTCTTCGGCCTGATCGAGACAACTCGGGCCGCGCTGCCGGCCCTGCGCCAGCGTGCCGGTGCCCGCATCGTCAACCTGTCCTCCGGGGCCGGGATCTCCGGCTCCGCGGGTTTCGGCTTCTACAACGCGAGCAAATTCGCGGTCGAAGGCCTCTCCGAAGCGCTCGCACAGGAGCTTCGTCCGCTCGGCGTGCAGGTGATCATCGTCGAACCCGGCCCCTTCCGCACCGAATTCCTCGGTCGCTCGATGCTCACCGCGGCGCGGCAGATCGACGCCTATGCCGAGACGGTGCCCGCGAGACGTCGCTACCGCGAGACCAACAACGGCAGGCAGGCGGGCGACCCGGCCAAGGCCGTCGCCGTGATGCTTCAGGCCGTCGATGCCGAGCATCCGCCGCTGCACCTCCCGATCGGCCCGCGCGCCCACGCTTTGGCGGAGCAAAAGCTGGTCTCCTTCCGCGCCGACATTGCTGCCTGGCGCGGCATTTCCATCGCTATCGACTTCGACACCCCCGGCGAGGCGGCTTGAATCGACCAGGTTAACGCAATTCAGCTTCAAGAACGGACATGCGCTCGTGAGCGCGACGACATGTGAAGCTGCGGCCCTTGCGCCCGCCAGGGCGCCGGACGGCGACGCCCTGCCCGAGCCGCGGCGCTGGACGATGTTCGTGATACTGCTCGTCGGTGCTTTCCTGCCGCCGCTCGACTTCTTCATCGTCAATGTGGCTCTCCCCTCGATCCGGGCGGAACTGGGCGCCTCCTCTTCCGCCGAACAGCTCGTCATTTCGTCCTATGCCGCGCTCTATGCGGTGACGCTGACGACCGGCGGGCGGCTCGGCGATCTGTTCGGTCGCGGCCGCGTGTTCTTAATCGGCCTGATCGGCTTTGCCGCCGCCTCGACGCTGTGTGGCTTCGCCTCGTCGCCCTGGGTGCTGATTGCTGGGCGCGCATTGCAGGGCGTGACGGCTGCCGTGATCGCGCCCCAGGCGCTGGCTTCGGTGCAGGCGATGTTCTCCGAGGGGGAGAAGCCGCTCGCGCTTGGCATCTATGGTGCGATCTTCGGTTTGGCCGCCGTGGTCGGGCAGGCCTTGGGTGGCGTCCTGATCTCTCTGGACATCATGGGGCTGGGGTGGCGGACGATCTTCCTGGTCAACCTGCCGGTGGCGATGCTCGTCCTGCTGCTCGGCATTCCTCTGCTGAAGGATACGCGCGCTTGCCAAGCACGCAGGCTGGATCTGGGCGGCATGGCGCTGTCGATGCTGACGCTCGGTGCGCTGCTCGTGCCGCTGATCGAGGGACGCGAGACTGGATGGCCGCTCTGGTCCTGGCTGTCGCTTATCGGGGCGCCGCTAATGGCATGGCTCTTCTGGCGTTATGAGACCAGGCTGTCACGAGCGGGCGGGGCGCCCCTGCTCGACCCAGTCGCTCTGCGGGCACCGGGACTGGGCCGCGCGCTGCTGATCGCACTATTGTTCTATTCGATCGGCTGCTTTTTCCAGCTGCTCTCTGTCTATCTGCAGGACGCGTTGCATATGACAGCGCTGCAGGCCGGCCTCGTCTTCCTACCGTTCGGAGCCGGCTTCCTGCTCGGGCCGCTATCGACACCCTACCTCCGACGGGTCTGCGGCGCCTATGTCAATCCGATCGGCATGGGGTTGGAGGTTGCCGGGTTCTTGGGTCTCGCAGGGCTCATCGCGGCGACATTGACCGGCGAGCATCCCGCACTGATGCCGCTTGCCGCTCTCCTGTTCGTCGTCGGTTTCGGGCAAGGGCTCGCACTGCCGACCCTGATGCGGATGGTGACAGGCCGGGTCGCGCCAGCCTTGTCCGGCATGATCGCCGGCATCGCCAGCTCGACTCTCCAGGTCAGCACCGCGCTCAGCGTCGCCGTGATCGGTGGCATCTTCTATCAGCTGCTAGGCACCCGAACCGATCCCGCCGCCATCACGCAGGCACTCATCGTCGCCGTCCTTTGCATTGCTTTCTGCCTCGCGGGAAGCGTGGTCCTGAGCATCACCCTCGTCCGGCAGGCGCCTCCTCCGCACGAGGCAGAGGGGCAGGTGTGAGATCCCCTCCAAGACGCATGCCCAGAGGCGCGGATCACCAATGACGCGGCTCCGCCGGAGCCAAGGATCGTCACGTTGCACGAACCGCAACGCCCGCCAGCCGGGATCATCCATCAGAAAACAGGACAACCTAGATGTTTGGAATTTCACCGCTCGGTTGGGTGCACACGCTTGGTAGCCTCCCCGCCATTCCTCTCGCCATCTATATGTTTGCCTGCCACGGCAGGATCGTGCCGCGATCTGTTCCCGGCGGCCTTTATTTTGTTTCGATGCTGATCGGTGGGACAACGGTGTTTTTGGTTGCCCGTGAGCCGATAAGCTACGGCATTGGAACGGCGACGATCCTGCTTCTGGTCGCCGGGTATGGCATTGGCCGCATGCCGCAATTCGGCCGCGCCGGCATCTACCTCGAGACGATTTTCCTGACCCTGACGACGTTCCTATTGATGGTGCCAAGCGTCAGCGAAACGCTTCGCCGCGTTCCGGACGGCCATCCCTTGGTGACCGATCCAAAGTCACCGCTTCTGTTGGGCGCCCTGGCCGGCCTCTTCGTCATACTCGTCATCGGACTGACCGCTTAGATCGTCCAGCTGCGCAGACAGAGCTGATTTGGGACAGGCTCTTCACCAAGCAGGATGGTCGCCGCGCCAATAGGCGGGCGGACTTGCGCCGACGGCGGTAAGCAGCCTGGATCCGCGAGCAATCCCCGTTCGGCTGAAGGCGCTCCGCCTCGAGCCACGAACTCACCATCCCAGGTCGTACCGCGTCAAGGTTCGACGTCCGCTCCTGGGCGATAGACCAACGTCCGCAACTGGCGCTGCACGCACCTCATCGACCGGCTTGGTCGCGAGCGAAAACCGAAAAGCAGGTAGTCACTCCCAAAAGGTCAGAGCGGTTAGCGCGTTTGCCGCCCCAAAAGAAAACACGCAATGGCTGCACCTTGCACCACGCATGCGGCCACAAACAGCGGTGTGCCGTTGACGCCCGAAGCTCCAGAGGACAACATCGATCGCAGAGCGCCAAAAGCTGCCGGCGCGAAAGAGTAGCTCGCCTGTCCTATGGCAACGATCAGCGGGACGACCCTGGCGACGTCGGATTTCGCGAATTCAGCCTGTGCGATGAGTGGCGGCAAGGATGTGGCATTGTCGATGCCTGCAACAAAATGACGCCGACGATCATTAGGGCCACGTTGGTCTCGCCCGCGAGCAAAAACGTCAACGACCCGACGATCTGCACCGCATAGCTGACGCAGGCAACGAGACGTCTGTCGGCCGAGGCGTGCATGACGACCCCGACCACCGTCCTGCCGACGATCGCCGCGACGGTCGCGTCCCCCATTGCCAGCCCGGCGTTCTGAGGGCCGATCGCGGGACGAGCAAGGAAAAAAGATGCGTGAGCAGGCCTTTAGTCGACGAAGCGCACAGGCACGCCTGGTTTGACCAAGTCGGCCAGCTCCTCGGCATCCCAGTTCGTCAGCCTTATGCAGCCGTGCGAGGTTGTCTTACTGACTTTCGAGGGCTCAGGCGTGCCATGGATGCCAAAGGTCGGTTTCGAAAGTGCAACCCAGACTGAGCCTACAGGGCCGTTCGGACCCGGGGGCAGGGTCAACTTTTTGCGGTTGCTCCCCTGCTGAAAATTCTTTTCCGGATCGTAGGTGTAGTCAGGATTCCGCACCACTCGGATGACCGTGTGCTCGCCGCTCGGTGAGGGAGTCTCTTCGCTCCCTATCGTAGCGGGATAAGAGGCGAGGATGCGATTATCAGCTCCATAAACGGTCACCATGCCCGTTGACTTGACCGCCTCGATGCGAGTTGCCGCCCCCTTCTGGATGTCACGCCCCGGCGATGCGACATGCATCTCGCTGCCGGCTGTTGTCATCCGTACCTTACGGTTCAGCGCGACAAGCAATGCCTCGCTCATATGGAAGCGCTCGGCAAACATCTCTCTGGCGGAGGTATAGGAAAGCCGCCTCAGCTTCGCTTGGCGGGAGTAGTCGCGAGGAAGCCGTTTGACAAACCGATAGCGCGCGTCCGCCTTCGCAATCTGGTAAGGCACAATCACGTCGGTGATTGCGTCGCCCCCGAGCGCGGCCCAGGTCGCCTCATCGATTTTATCGCCCTCGCCCAACCCCTCCTGGCGCCGGAACTGGCCAATGGCCTTGTGAAAGTTCTCGCCGTCCAGACCATCGATAACACCGGGGGAGATACTGCGCCGGCCTAGCAGTATCTGAGCTTTCACGATGAACGGGTTCAGCCCGTGTCGGTCGACCACGTTGCGCTTGGCTAGAATGGCGCTGTTGATCTCGTCAGGTGTAATGGCACGAGACGGAGCCACGCCAAGCCCCAGTATGCCGGCAACGAAAAATGCGAACGAAAATGTCCGTGCCATTGAGGAAATCCACGCCGCGACTGACTCAATACCAGCTTCCCCGTGCAAAGTTCCCGTCGGGACGCCCCTGCGTTGGCGGCGGGGTAAAGCGTGAGAAGCGGTCTTCTTTTTAATTAGTCGGATTTGGAACTACCTGCACTCGAATGGTGTTGGAGGGCCGTCGCACGAAAGGTGCGTCATCGGAGGACCCAAACATGAAACGTTCGATTCTTGGATTGGTCACCGCGACTGCCCTGGTCGCCAGCTCAGCTGCGTTCGCTCAGACCAGCACTCAGATCACCATCGGCCAGCCCGAGCGCACAAAGATCAAAGAGTATGTGGTCAAGGAGAAGGTGAAGCCCGTCACCATCAAGGAGAAGGTGACTGTCGGGGCAACCCTCCCCGCGGATGTCGAGATCCGAACAGCCCCCGCCGATTGGGGTGCGAGCGTCAGCAAATACAGCTACTTCTATACCGACAACCACGTCGTCCTGGTCGAGCCTTCCAGCCGGAAGATCGTTCAGATCATCGAGTGACCAGCTTTCGGGAGCCGGGAGTCACTTCCGGCTCCCATCTCATCCTGTTTTTTCGGGCTGATGGCTGACGGTCACGGAGGAAGATAAGTGCGAGTTCGAAAGGCCGTAGCGCCATATAATCTGACCTGCTTCTTCCTTCTCGTGTCGACTGCCGGAGCGTCCCTCAGTTGCGCTGCCGCGGCAGAGCTCCGTTATTGTGAAGACAGTCGTAAGGAGGTGGCGCGAAAGGGCGAGGCACTCCTCCTAGTTCGAGAAGATGTGGAAGCGCGGTTCGTTCGGGACAGAAGCTTTTGCCGTCCGACCGAAAAGGCCGTTCCGGCTTTCATAAAAAGCCAGGACAGGGACATGTGTTTCGTGGGCTATGCGTGCCAGCATTCGTAAGCCCGGCTCAATGCGATGGGGCCATCAAAAGTTGATAGGCAATCCAGGAAGCTCGTCGCCTGGGGAGCCGGTGCCTCCCGATCTCCCCGACGCTTCCCTCTAATCTTCTGAGATAGCAACAGGCCTGCCAAGCTGGCGCAACAAATCCCGTTGCAGCGGTCGTCTAGCCCCAACCGGCAGCATGTCTCTGCCGCGGACGCGGCCCCAAAAAACTCGCAAGACGGCCCTTGAAGAGCCGCTATGCAGCTCCAAAATCGACTGTACCGGTCGCCTTGTCGAGGGAGCGGATGGGCCTATCGGCGTGAGATCAAGCGTCCGCAGGATTCCACCTTGTAACCATGTTGCTCAACGGAGGATGTGGTTATGAGCAGCGTTTTTGATTTCTCACCCCTGGTCGAGTATCGGCTTCGATCGCATATTAGGCTCGCTTGAAACAGCCAGCCGCCTGAACCCGGCAGGCAACTGGCCGCCCTAGGACATCATTAAGACGAGTGCTGACGACTATCGGATGACGATGGCCGTAGCTGACTTCTCGCAGGACGAGCTCTCGATCACCCAGGAGCCAAACCTGCTGATTGTCTCCGGAGAGGAGGGCGGCCAGGTCGAGGCGGGCTGGGCGCCCTTCCATACGCGCCAGCGCGATCAACTTCACCGCGTCGAAGCCGATCGCACTGAGCCGGATTGCCTCGCCGACGGCCAAGCTCACGACCTCGCGCGGAAGGGCCTCCATCAGCCGCAGCACCTGGATGAACTCACGCTTGCCGCGATTGCCCATCCGCGCTTCCAGAAGATGGCGCATGTGTTGGAAGGTCTCGGGCAGGTTCCAGCCCTGGAGCGCCGCCGCCTGGTTGAGCGCGTTCGCCTTGACCTCGATCAGCGCCAGATAGTGCAGCGGATCGGCGACGAACACGCCGGTCCCGTAGCTGCGCGGATGCCGGGCGATCCCCTCGCCCCGGCACAGGACCACGACCTCCTCGACGAAGCCCCAAACCATCACGTCCTGGAAGCCATGGGCCGTCTGCACCGGGTAGTCGTTGGAGCGATAACGGACCAGCGCTGTCGATGAGACCTATGTGGAGTGGTGCTTGAAAAGCGAAGCTATCGTGCCTGCATGCCTGCTCGCGGCGGCCCTTCGCCTCATCAACCATCGACAAGCGCAGCCTGTGGATCGCTCAATGCGAAGGGCAGCAGGCGTTATATAACGCCCTCGATCAGGCCGAGTTTTTGAGCCTCGTTTGCTTCGACATACCAATTTTCGGGTGCTAACCGCAGCACCTGCTCCATAGTGACGGACGAGCCCGCGATGAGGTTCTGAAAGCCCTCGTTCTGGATTTGAATGGAGTGCTCGATCTCGTTCAGCTTCGCCTTGAGATTCGCGATGCACATGGTCAGCGGTCCGTCTAGGAGGACATTGGCCTGCAACTTGCGCTCGTGGATCATGAGGCGGGTGCCGCGTGTCAGGTAGCGGTTCGGTCGAGCAAAAAAGCTCATGAAGGTCGCGCCGGCAGAGTAGATCGCCGCCTTGCCGAGGAAGACGAAACGACGGTTCGGCTCTTGGTCGCTGTGGAACCGAATGTCCTCTCCCATCATGCGCGCTACTTCGGGGTCGCCGCCGAGAGTACTGAGCTCGATCACGACGATGCCCTCCGGTGGAGCCGTCATCAGTCGATCGCGGAAGAACGCATACATGACGTTATCCACGGTGCCCGCCAGCAGGATTGGCGGGTTCATGAAATCATGTGACTGCAATGGCCGGAAGAGATCGGACTGGGCTTTGTTCGAGTTCGATGGGAGGCTCATAGAGGGACCTTAAATGCTAGGGTGCCTGGAAACTCGATTGCTCGTGCGTCTGTTCCGCTGGGTGGGCTGAGCAGCGTCAGCGGGACTAGCGGCTGACACGGAACACATCCTCGAAAGGCAGCGTTCGCTTCGATAACCTGGAGCGAACGCATGAAACTTAATCTGATAGTCACCGTTGCGCTCATCTTGGCCAACAGCGCCATTGCTCAGACGCAGTCCATCCACCCAACGACGAAGGAAGGGGCTGGGGCGAAGCCGGATTCTGCTGAATCGCAGAGCGAGCGCATGGCGAAGCCTCCAGACGCAAACCGTCCAGAGGCCCGGGGCGGCGCCGACTCGCAGCAGAACCGGGATTACGGAAAAGAGACCCAGCCCACGGGCAAAAGCCTAGATGAAGGTCAGCCTGATACTCGCAAGCCGTAAGGCTTCGGTTTCCTCCGAGCTGTGGAAACGGACATCGTAACCGCCATGGTCGTCAGCCAGATCGCGGGTGGATCGCCCTGCTGGCCCATACCGCATGGAGCTTGGTGTCAGGCTAGACTTCTATCGCGCTAATCAGGGCCCCTCTCGCAATCCGCCATGTGCAGAAAGATGGCGGTCGACGAGGGACCGGGGATAGCAAGAGTCCCCGCTTCTAGGTGGCGTCCGTCTGCCTCGCTCGTTACTCCGAAAGGATTAGTCGTGGTGAGGCGCGGAGAGGCGAAGACCCCTCATTTGGGGGATGCGACAATTCCGGGCTTACGGTGTTCTCGGACTGCGGTGCCAGGAACTGGCCATGAAGAAAATCAAGACGCTGTGGCTCGCAAGCAAACGAGCGCAGTTGAAGCGCGCGCAGGCTGAACTCAGGAAACAGAAACCAGATCAAAAGCCTAGACTGAAACTGGTGGTCTCCGGTTCCCAGACCGACAAGGACAATTGATAGGATCGCAGCTACGGCAAGTTACAGGATTTGCTTGGTTTCATATGACTTTCCCGAGCAGCGCGCGAATTGATCCGGAATAGTCGAAGCAGGACCTAGGCGTGCGCGCTAAAGGTTGGGAACTTGGATGTCGGTTTTGGAGGGCATGCCATGAAGGCGCCCTCCAGCGTCTTTAACTGCCAACACTGCTTCGGTTCGGCTGTTTTGAAGCCCGAAGAGGCAAGCGGAGATGCGCAACTCGTATGCATCATCTGCGGCAAGGTGCTCGCGAGCGTCACCGAGCTCGAAGACTTGCTTAGGTCTGCACTCTATGGCGACAACAATATGCCAGACGAGGACGCGTAAAAGCTCCGAGGCGCTAGCCAACAAGGCGATCACGTCTCTTGGGGCATCGAAAACACCGATGCCTTATCGGCATCCTCGCGTAATCCCTTGTAGGAGGCATGCTGTAGCTTGCCGTCATCGGTCCAGCCGCGAAGCGCAATCTCAGCCACGAGCTCGGGCCTCACTCAGCGATAGCCCTTCTTGCGAACCGGAACGGCCAGCGCCTGCTTGTCCGTGACCCGCTTGTCCATTCGCTGCCATAGTGCATGGTCACTGGCTTGTGTGAAGCCAGTTCCGACGCCTCCGACATAGAGGAGAGACCGTCGCCCGTTCGTGCGGCCAGCAGCAGCCGGCCTATGCCACCGAGCGCGATTGCCGAAGGGTATAGCCAATGATCGCTGAGCTCTCCGATTGGATGCACTTGATCTTCCAGCAATCGCCTCGCGAACGGGCGGCGCGCGGAATCGTTCCGTGATTACGATCGAGTTCCGAACGAAATGAGCGCGGGCAAGAAATATCCGAGGAAGCCGAATGCTGACAGCGCCAGGATCAGGATGAGCAAGGCCCCAAGTCGGCCTGGGATCGAGCGCGACGAACTTGCCCGTACAAGCAATTTCAACATGCCCCGGATCGGCGCGAGCCGCGAAGGGGCCAAGGAAGATGCGTTTTCCCCGTCGTTGATCGCAGCACTACTGACGTCATCGTCAGATCGCCTGGTGTCCTGCTCATGCTTGTCCACTCGCATCCACCAGTCGTTTTGCTGCAGCCAACGAGCGAACGGAATGGCACGGGAATCGTTCCGCTTGGAACCCGTGCTCACGAGGGTTCGTTGAGTCGTCTGTGAGTAGCGGGAGGCGCTCCATGGTGGCCTTGCAGATACCGACCATACCCAAGCCCCGCCAACCCACCAGTCGGCGCGAACTCTATCGCGAGCAATGTCAGGACGAGGACGGCACCCGCTTCACGGTCATCGTCTGGCAGAACAAGCCCGGCCTCTCGACGGTCTCATATTCGCTGGAGGACGGCACGCCGGTTCACTATGAAGACCAGTGCTATTTCGCGACGCCATCTGGCAAAATGCTGACGCGGTGTGAGGACTAGAAATGGCCCCGTCGGCCATGCCGACGGGGCCACGATGGAGATGCTGCGGATCTGGAGCTACACGACTGGCGGGCGGTAGGGGCCGGCCATCTCGTCGAATCGCTGCCAGCCGCCGGCTCGATATTCCGCTTCGCGGGTGACTCGATCGATCGGGGTCGCGCCATCGAGAATGGCCTGAACGGCAGCTTCATGCTCGGGCTCGGTGCGAACCGAAACCACAGAACCGCCGCGGCGAACCGTCTCGGCATAGTAATCCGCTTCGTCCTGGTCGTGACCTTCCTTTACGAAAGAGCCTACAAGCCCGCCTGCTGCAGCGCCGGCCACGGCGCCGGCAGCTGTCGAGGCGAGCCACCCGGCGGCCACGACAGGACCAATGCCGGGGATCGCCAGCATGCCGATACCAGCAAGAAGCCCGGCTGCTCCGCCAATGCCTGCGCCAATGCTGGCGCCTTCAGTGGCATTCGTCTCATCGGCTGAACCGGCGCGGCCAACGACGCTGATGTCGCTGCTGGAAACGCCCGCGGCTTCCAGCTGCTCGACGACCGAGCGAGCTGTTTCGTAGTTGTCATAGGTGCGGGTCAGAGTCCGGGTCATATTTGCCTCCAATAATTGGGCGCTGGGCCGAGATTAATTGCGGGTGATATTGCCGCGATAGTCGACGGAGACGCTGACCTGCGCTCCGGCATGCGTGGCGGTCCCCTTCCAGACGCCACCGTCGTCCTTCTTCAGGGCGCCGACGTTCGAATAACCATTGGCTTCCAGCCGGCTCTTGGCCTGGCCTTCCGTGAAGCTGTTGGCGCCTGGCAGTGGTGCGTTTTTGTCGGCGTCGGCCTTCGGCGCGGGCATCGGGGACGTCGTGCTCGTCTGCGCCAATGCACCAAACGAAACACACGCCGCGACGAGTGAAACGAGAATTGTTGTCTTCATTGTCCGACACTCCTGATGAGGGCGGCCAAGGCCGCTGAGTGAAAAATCGAACGGCGCGAAGCCTGATTCTGTTCCACGCTCATCCGCACATGTCGGGACTGCGGCCGAAGGAATTGATGCGGCTAAGTTTCTGAGACCGTGACGGTGCGAGATCTGCTTCGGAGAGGATTACGTGCCCGCGGAACATCGGGCGCGCGGCGAGGTTCAACGAGTCTGCGGCTGGGGTCCCCTTCAGATCAGGAGGTCCCAATGGGATGGTTCAGCAAAGACATCGAAACGATGGATGATCTCTTCGTCCATACGCTCCAGGACATCTACTACGCCGAGAATCAGATCCGGAAATCGCTGCCGGATATGATCGACAAGGCAACGAGTCCGGAGCTCAAAAGCGGCTTCGAGCAGCATCTTCACCAGACCGACGGGCACATCGAACGTTTGAAACAGGTCTTCAAACAACACGGCGCGGAGGAGAAGGGCGTGACCTGCCCGGCCATCGACGGCATTCTTTCCGAAGCGAGCGACATTGCCGGCGACGTGGCCGACAAGAAGGTGCTGGATGCAGCCCTCATCGCCGCCGCCCAGGCTGTCGAGCACTACGAGATTACCCGGTACGGCACGCTGGTCGCATGGGCGAAGCAGCTAGGCCGCGAGGACTGCGCCGCGCTCTTGAAGCAAAACCTCGATGAGGAGGCAGCGACCGACGAGAAGCTGACCAAGCTCGCGACCACAGTGGTTAATCGCAAGGCGGCTTGAGAACTCCGCCTTCCCCATCTCGATAACGCTCCAGGGAGAACGCATGCCGGCCATTGACGCGATGATCCACGAAGACCGTCTTCCTGGTCATGAATCAGCCCTGGAGCCAAAGCCCGATTGGAGGCCTCGCTATGCTGGATCGGGGCGTCTCGATGGGAAGGTCGCGCTCATAACGGGAGGCGACAGCGGTATTGGGCGCGCTGTCGCCGCCCTTTTTGCTCGGGAGGGGGCTGATATCGCTATCGTCTATCTCTCCGAGCACGACGATGCCCGCGATACAGTTGGCATGGTCGAGAAGGAAGGCCGTAAAGCCATCGCCGGGGACATCGGCGACAAGCAATTTTGTCAAAGCACCGTCGCCGAAGTGCTGAACGCGTTCGGTCGACTGGATGTGCTGGTCAACAATGCCGGCGAGCAACACCCGGACAAGGACATCACCGACATTACAGAAGAACAGCTTCGCCGAACCTTTCAGACAAATATTTTCGGAATGTTCTTCATGACCCAAGCGGCCAAGCCGCATCTCAAGAGCGGCTCCGCCATAATTAATTGTACATCGATCACGAGCTATCAAGGTTCGAAAGAGCTGCTGGACTACAGCTCGACCAAGGGCGCTATCACATCGTTCACGCGCGCCCTTTCTGAGAACCTGATCGGCGATGGCATCCGCGTGAATGCCGTTGCTCCTGGGCCGATCTGGACGCCCCTCAATCCCATGGGTGGCGCAAGCCCGGAAAAGCTGAAGCATTTCGGCGAAACCACACCAATGAAGCGACCAGGTCAGCCTAATGAAGTTGCTCCGAGCTTCTTATTCCTCGCGTGCGAGGATTCCAGTTACATGTCGGGGCAAGTCCTGCATCCCAATGGCGGTACGGTGGTCAACGGTTAGTCAGTAAATACATTTGAAAGGTGGATGTCGCGCGGGCTCAACCCAAGGGATTTCTCGCGCGCTACCTCCTCGGATGGCAACGTGGTCGGCAATTCCGAGCCGAGTGGCCTGTGAATTGGCCTATCCCCACCAGGCTATTGACGCAGCTATCTGAATGGCGGGAATTGCCGCAATCAAAGCGATGATCGCCATCAGGCGCGCGATAGAACGCAACTCTCGGGTGTCGGATCCACTAGTAGATCCCGCTCAAGCCGCTTCCGCTGCGCCGGCCCCTTGACCGTATCGACGCTCAGCCCGGCCGAAGAACCTGACGCGCACACCTTGGACACAACCGACGCAACGAAACGAGTCGCCAACGGGCGGCTTGATGAATCGTTCCAAGGAACCAGCGGCATGCCGCTCCAGTTTGCAGGCTTAGCAACGGGAGACGACGTTATGCCCTTCGAACACGTCACAACGCAGAAGAAGCCCAGCATCGCTCGCGACCAAGGTTCTCACCGCATCGTCTCGTTGGACGAATACGAAGCAGCGACGGAGCGCGTCCGAGAGTTGGCGGACTATCCTGAGGGCACACCGCAATCCCATGAGTTGGCCAGGCTCGTGCAAGCCATCATGGAGTGGGACGAAGCCCACGACGACGCGACCACCTGGAGCTAAGCGCTGGTGATAAAT
>Ga0209673_1001287_pt1 | contig 25651 bp, 25 predicted proteins | sample AraplaCol_mMS_r2_2_FD_184274 | JGI IMG/M metagenome (GOLD analysis project Ga0209673, IMG submission 184274) | Arabidopsis root microbial communities from North Carolina, USA - plate scrape MF_Col_mMS_r2 (SPAdes) (version 3) | ecosystem: Host-associated > Plants > Roots > Endosphere | place... | reverse complement strand
GGCTCTCCAGCAGGTTGACGTGCTCGGCGGTGCACTCGTCGATGATGATGCGGCGCACCTTGCGGTAGTCGAGCACGTGGAAGATGTCGTCGTCCTGCGGCAGCAGCGGCTGGGGGCCGAGATTGAGTTCGGCGTCGACCAGGATCGGCTGGGGCGCCGTTTTTTCCTGCTCGAGGATGCCCAGGTTGGCGTCGAAGCGCAGGCCCTGGAGGGTGAGTGTCTGGCGGCCGTGCGAGGGAGTGGACATGGTGGATGGGCTCACATGAGCGAGAAATCGCGCTCGAATTTCATCAGGTGCTGGCCGCCGTCCACCAGCAGCGTGGTGCCGGTGATCGAGCGGTTCTCCAGCGCGAACTTCACCGTGGCGGCAACGTCCTCGGGCGTGGACGAGCGGCCCAGCGGCGACAGCTTGTGCAGCTGGGCGAACTTGTCGTCGTCCAGCATGTGGCTCGCCAGCGTGAGGCCGGGCGCCACGCCCACCACGCGCACGCGCGGCGCCAGGGCCAGCGCCAGCATCGGCGTCGCGGCCTCGAGCGCAGCCTTGGACAGCGTGTAGCTCAGGAAGTCGGGGTTCGGGTTCCAGAGCTTCTGGTCGAGCAGGTGGACGACGGCGCCGTGGGCGTCGCGCGCGGCCAGGTGCTCGTGCAGCGCATTCGCCAGCAGGATGGCCGCGCCGGTGTTGCTGCGCGCATGGCGCTCCATGAGCGCGTAGCCGAAGGTGGCGGCCTCGTCGTGCTCGAAGAGGGCCGCGCTGTGCACGACGGCATCGACGCTGCGAAAGCGCGCCACCACGCGGGGCAGCAGCGCGCGCGTGGCTTGTTCGTCGTCCAGGTCGGCCGAGAACAGGGCCGAGTCGCCCGAGAGCGCGGCGCAGTCGGCGACGGTCTGCTCGGCTTCGGCGCGCGAGTTCCGGTAGTGCACCGCCACCTGCCAGCCGCCCGCGGCCAGTGCGAGCGCGATCTCGCGGCCGAGCCGGCGGCCCGCGCCCGTGACGAGGACCGTGCGGGGGGAGTTGGATGCGGGGGAGGCGGGGCTCATGCGGGGAGAGGGAGAATGGCGCTGTGACGACAAAGACGACCCCCAGCAGTTTACCTACCGCCCTCGACCACCTCATCGCGCGTTCCGTCGAGCGCGCGGGTGGGTGGATAGGCTTCGACCGCTTCATGGCCCTCGCGCTGTACGCGCCCGGCCTCGGCTACTACGCCAACACACTGGCCAAGTTCGGGCACATGCCTTCTTCGGGTAGCGACTTCGTGACTGCGCCCGAGCTCACGCCCATGTTCGGCCAGGCCCTGGCCGCGCAGGTGGCCGAGGCGCTGGAGAAGACCGGGACCGATACGGTCTGGGAATTCGGTGCGGGCTCCGGTGCGTTGGCCGTGCAACTGCTGCATGCGCTCGATGGGATGGGGCGTGGGGATGTGCGCTATCGGATCGTCGATCTGTCGGGGACCTTGAGGGAGCGGCAGCAGCAGGCGCTGGCGGGGCATGCGGGGCGTGTGGAGTGGCTCAACGAACTGCCTGAATCGATGCAGGGGGTTGTCGTTGGCAATGAGGTGCTCGATGCGATGCCGGTGCAGTTGCTGGCGCGTGCCGGCGGGCAATGGTTCGAGCGGGGCGTTGTGCGGAACGCTTCGGACGATGGATGGGCGTGGGCCGATCGTGCGACTGAACTGCGGCCGCCGGTGGAGGTGCCTGGAGAGCATGACTACCTCACGGAGATTCATCCGCAGGCCAAGGCGTTTGTTGCGACGCTGGCGGATCGGTTGAAGAAGGGGGCGGCTTTTCTTATCGACTATGGGTTTCCCGAGGCGGAGTACTACCACCCGCAGAGGCATATGGGAACTGTGATGTGTCATCGGGGGCACAAGGCCGATGGGGATCCGCTGTCTGATGTTGGCTACAAGGACATCACTGCACACGTCGACTTCACTGGGGTTGCTCTTGCTGGACAGGATGCTGGGCTTGCTGTGCTTGGCTATACGAGTCAGGCGCGGTTTCTTTTGAATTGCGGGTTGCTTGGGGTGATGGAGCAAGGGACTGTTGCTGAGCGGGGGATGGCGGCTCGGCTCATCCATGAGCATGAGATGGGGGAGTTGTTCAAGGTTGTGGCGTTTGCTGTTGGGGAAGCTTGGGACGCGATGGGGTTCAGGGAGGGGGATCGCAGTCATACGCTTTGAGTGACTGCGTTTGCTTTGCTTCCCGAGGCCGGGACTCGCCCCGGCGGGCGACCTACTTTCTTTTGCTTCGCCAAAAGAAAGTAGGCAAAGAAAAGGCGACCCCACTGTCTGCGACCCTCCGCTTCGCTGCGGGCAACCTGCGGTGCTCGCGTTTCGCGGGGTCTCGCAGAACTCGCTTCGCTCAAACAGCTGCGAGCCCTGATCCGCGAAACGCTGCGCTCCTCGGCGCAGCCAGAGGGGAGGGGAGACGCTCGGGCCTTTGCTTCGCTCGGCCCCCAAGGCACGGCAGGGGCTTCGCGCCTGCCGTGCCTGGAATGAATCCCTGTGGTTGTTGAATCCACTGAATCGAATCTGTGGCCAAGCGAAGCGAAGGCCAGTCCAAGGCTGTTCAAAAGCCGAGCGCAGCGATGGCGCGGATCGATCCCTTCTGGCTGCGCCGAGGAGCGCAGACGTAGGAGGGATAAGGGCCGTAGCTGTCTGAGCGCAACGTAGTGGAGCGAGTTCTGCGGACCCCCTCCTACGTCGAGCACCGCAGGTTGCCCGTAGCGAAGCGGAGGGACGCAGACAGTAGGGTCGCCTTTTCTTTGCTTACTTTCTTTTGGCGAAGCAAAAGAAAGTGAGTCGGCCGCCGGGCCGAGACCCGGCCCCGGGAAGCAATCCCTCACCACGCCAAAAAACAAAGTCATAAGCTAGCAACAAAGAGTTCGTTGCCGATCCAAACCCCGCCCCCTACATTCCCGGCATGACTGCCGCCCCTGCCAGCGAGGTAAGCCCCCCTTCGCAGCACTTCGAAGTGCGCCCTTTCAATGCCCCGGTCGGCGCCGAGGTAGTAGGCCTCGACATCTCGAAGCCCATCAACACCGAAGACTTCACCCGCCTCCACAAGGCCCATCTCGACCACCACGTCCTGGTCTTCCGCAACCAGCAGATCACCCCGCAAGAGCACATCGATTTCAGCCACCGCTTCGGCCCGCTCGAAATCCACGTCCTCCACCAGTTCCAGCTCAAGAACCACCCCGAGATCCTCATCGTCTCCAACATCAAGGAGAACGGCGAGCCCATCGGCCTCGGCGACGCGGGCGTCTATTGGCACTCCGACATCTCATACAAGCCAAAGCCCAGCCTCGGCTCGCTGCTGCACGCGCAGGAACTGCCGAGCGAAGGCGGCGACACGCTCTTCGCCGACCAGCATCTCGCATGGGAGTCGCTGAGCCCCGAACTGCAGCAGCGCATCCTGCCGTTGAAGGCCGAGCACAGCTACCTCGCCAAGTACGAGGAGCTGCGCGCGAAGAACCCATGGCGGCCGAAGCTCTCGCAGGCGCAGATCGACCAGGTCGCGCCCGCGGTGCAGCCGGTGGTTCGTACTCACCCGGAGACGGGCCGCAAGGCGCTCTTCGTCAGCGAGCACTTCACGACGCGCATCGTCGGGCTGCCTCAGGAAGAGAGCGACGCGCTGCTGGCCGAGCTGTTCGCGCACAGCGTGAAGCCCGAGTTCGTGTATCGCCACCAGTGGGCGCCGCATGACCTGGTGTTCTGGGACAACCGCTCGCTGATGCACCTGGCAGCGGGCACGCCCGACCACCTGCGCCGGCGCCTGAACCGCACCACGATCGTCGGCGACACGCCTTTCTGATTTTTCTTTCCTAGCCACCGCTTCCAATGAACCGTTTCACCCGCAAAGCCGCGGCGCTCGTCGCCGGCCTCGGCCTTCTCGCCGGCAGCCTTGCCGCGCATGCGGAAGGCCAGATCCGCATCGCCGAGCAGTTCGGCATCGTCTACCTGCTGCTCAACGTGGCGCAGGAGCAGAAGCTCATCGAGAAACATGCGAAGGCCGCGGGCATCGACGCCAAGGTCGAGTGGGTCAAGCTCTCGGGCGGCTCGGCGGTGAACGACGCGCTGCTGTCGGGCAACATCGAGATCGCGGGCGCCGGCGTGGGGCCGCTGCTCACGCTGTGGGACCGCACCAAGGGCAAGCAGAACGTGAAGGGCGTGGCCTCGCTGGGCAACTTCCCGTACTACCTGGTGAGCAACAACCCGAACGTGAAGTCGATTGCCGACTTCACCGACAAGGACCGCATCGCACTGCCCGCGGTGGGCGTTTCGGTGCAGTCGCGCGTGCTGCAGTTCGCCTCGGCCAAGCTCTGGGGCGACAAGGAGTTCAACAGGCTCGACAGGATCAGCGTGGCGGTGCCGCATCCCGATGCGGCGGCGGCGATCATCAAGGGCGGCACGGAGATCACGGCGCACTTCGGCAATCCGCCGTTCCAGGAGCAGGAGCTCGCGGGCAACCCGAATGCGCGCATCGTGCTCAACTCGTACCAGGTGCTGGGCGGGCCATCGTCGGCGACGGTGCTGTACGCGACGGAGAAATTCCGCAGCGAGAACCCGAAGACCTACAAGGCCTTCGTCGACGCGCTCGACGAGGCGGCGAAGTTCGTCACGGCCAACCCCGAGAAGGCCGCCGACATCTACCTGAAGGTGAGCAACGCGAAGCTCGAGCGCGACCTGCTTCTGAAGATCATCAGGAACCCCGAGGTGCAGTTCAAGACCACGCCGCAGAACACCTATCCGCTGGCGGAGTTCATGCACCGCGTGGGCGCGATCAGGAACAAGCCGGCTTCGGTGAAGGACTACTTCTTCGACGACGTGCAGAACGTGTCGGGGAACTGATGAGCGGCACGGCGGCAGTCCTCGATTCGCGGGGTGACTCCCTCTCCCATCGGGAGAGGGCGGGGATGAGGGGGGAGCCTCCGGCATCTCCACCGGCCCTCACCCCGACCCTCTCCCGCGAGCGGGAGAGGGAGCAAGACAGCGTGCCGCTGCTGCAGGTCGACAACGTCAGCCTCGAATACCGCACCCCCGAACGCGTCGTGCGTGCCACGCACCGCGTGAGCTTCGACGTCCATGCCGCCGACCGCTTCGTGCTGCTCGGCCCCTCGGGCTGCGGCAAGTCCACGCTGCTGAAGGCGGTGGCCGGGTTCATTCCGCCGGTCGAGGGCGAGATCCGCCTCGACGGAAGGCGCGTGGCGCAACCAGGCCCCGACCGCATCGTCGTGTTCCAGGAGTTCGACCAGCTGCCGCCGTGGAAGACGGTGAAGCAGAACGTGATGTTCCCGCTGCTGGCCTCGCGCACGCTCGGCAGAAAGGAGGCGGCCGAACGCGCGCTGCACTACCTCGACAAGGTCGGCCTCTCGAAGTTCGCCGACGTGCATCCGCACCAGCTCTCGGGCGGCATGAAGCAGCGCGTGGCGATCGCCCGCGCGCTGGCGATGCAGCCGCGCGTGCTGCTGATGGACGAGCCTTTCGCTGCGCTCGACGCGCTCACTCGCCGCAGGATGCAGCAGGAGCTGCTCGAGCTGTGGGAGGAGGTGCGTTTCACGCTGCTGTTCGTCACCCACTCGATCGAGGAGGCGCTGGTGGTGGGCAACCGCATCGCGCTGCTGTCGCCGCATCCGGGGCGCATGCGCGCCGAGATCAACAGCCATGCCTTCACGCTCGACAGCCTGGGCGGCGCCGAATTCCAGGGCACGGCGCAGCGCATCCATGACGTGCTGTTCGAAGAGGAGGCTGCCGTATGAGCGCTGTCGTCCCGCCGGTCCGCCCCGAGTACGAGCGCACGCTGGAGCCCTTCACCGATGTGCCGGTGGAGCGTTCGCTGCCGCTGGGTGAGCGCATCTGGTCGCAGGCCTGGCTGCGCAAGGGGCTGATCCTCGCCGTCATTGCCGTGCTGTGGGAGCTGGCGGCGCGGTGGCAGAACAACGACCTGCTGCTGCCCACCTTCACTGCCACTGCGGCGGCGCTGTTCGACGGTCTTGTGAGCGGCGAGCTGATCGAGAAGGTGCGCATCTCGCTGGCCGTGCTGCTGCAGGGCTACGTCGCCGGCGTGCTGCTGGCCTTCGCGCTCACCACGCTCGCGGTGTCGACGCGCCTCGGCCGCGACCTGCTGGACACGCTCACCTCCATGTTCAACCCGCTGCCCGCCATCGCGCTGCTGCCGCTGGCGCTGCTGTGGTTCGGGCTGGGGCGCGGCAGCCTGGTGTTCGTGCTGATCCATTCGGTGCTGTGGCCGCTGGCGCTCAACACCTACGCGGGCTTCCAGGGCGTGCCCGACACGCTGCGCATGGCCGGGCGCAACTATGGTCTCAGGGGGCTGCGCTACGTGCTGCAGATCCTGGTGCCGGCGGCGCTGCCGTCGATCCTGTCGGGGCTGAAGATCGGCTGGGCCTTCGCCTGGCGCACGCTGATCGCGGCGGAGCTGGTGTTCGGCGCCTCGTCGGGCAAGGGAGGGTTGGGCTGGTACATCTTCCAGAACCGCAACGAGCTCTATACCGACCGCGTGTTCGCGGGGCTCGCGCTGGTGGTGCTGATCGGCCTGCTGGTCGAGAGCCTGGGCTTCAGGACGCTGGAGCGGCTGACGGTGCGCCGCTGGGGGCAGCAGCGCTAGGGTGCCCGGCTAGCCGCCGGGCTTCTTCGCGCCTGTCGCCTGCCGCAGCGCGCGCAGTTCGCTGTTGAGGAACTCGTTGGCGTCGCGCACCGTGCCGTTGGTGAGCTTCACCCTGTAGGCCTGTCCGGTCATCTCCGAGCGCGAGGCGCAGCGCTCGATGAAGTCCTCGGCCGTGACCAGCTCCTTTTTGAAGTAGTCGTACTTCGCCTGCATGTGCTTGGCGGCGTCGGAGGCGTTGTACTCGCTGCCGTTGCGCAGGAAGATCATCGAGCTCATCTTCGAGACCCGCTGTATCAGCGTGTCGATCAGCTTGTCTTCGGTGTCGGAGGGTGTGGCGTGGGCCAGAAAGGCCGAGGCGCCGAGCACGAGGGCGAGCAGGGCCGGGCGCAGGTGGGTGAAAGAAGCCATTTGTCGTAGTTCGCGGCAATTTCCGGGCCATGCTAGGGCTGGCGGGCCCGCTGTGTCAAACAGGGGCCGGCTCGGGTCTAATTGCAGGTTTTGGCAAGCGTTTCCAACTCTTTCATGAGCTCCTCCTCTTCCGACCTCTCGCCGATCGCCGAAGCGCTGGCCGATGCCGCCGCCGCCAAGTCGATGCACTACTTCCGCACGCCGCTGGACATCATCACCAAGGCGGACGAAAGCCCCGTCACGCTGGCCGACCGCGCCGCCGAGACGGCCATGCGCGAGATCCTCGCCGCGCGCGCTCCGGCGGACGGCATCTACGGCGAAGAGCACGGCCCCGAGCGGCTCGATGCCGGGCGCATCTGGGTGCTCGACCCCATCGACGGCACGCGCAGCTTCATCACCGGCTCGCCGCTGTGGGGCACGCTGATCGGCGTGCTGCAGGGCGGGCGCGTGGCGCTGGGCATGATCGACATGCCGGTGCTCAAGGAGCGCTGGATCGGCGTGGCGGGCCAGGGCGCGACGCGCGACGGCCAGCCGGTGCGCGTGAGCGGCTGCACCGAAGTGGCCAAGGCCCGCATCGTCACTACCTCGCCCGACATCTTCGCGCCGGCCGACTGGAGCGCCTTCGATCGCCTGAGCCGCCAGTGCGCCATGCGCCGCTTCGGTGGCGACTGCTACGGCTACGCCCAGCTGGCGGGCGGCACCATCGACCTCGTGGTCGAGACCGGCCTCCAGCCCTACGACTACCTCGGCCCGGCCGGGCTGATCGAGGCGGCCGGCGGCGTCATCACCGACTGGCTGGGGCAGCCACTGGGCCTGAAGTCCGACGGCCGGGTGATCGCGGCCGCAACGCCCGAACTCCACCGGCAAGCGATGGCCATTCTCTCGGCCTAGACTGTTGCCCATGCTTCGCTGGCTGATCGTCGTCGTCCTCGCGCTGGTGCTCATGAGCGGCCTGACCGCCTGGCTGCGCCGCTTCGGCTTCGGACGGCTGCCGGGCGACTTCGAGTTCCGCGCCTTCGGCCGCGAGTGGCAGCTGCCCATCGCCAGCACCATCGTGCTCAGCATGATCGCGGCGCTGGTGGCGCGCTTTCTGTAGACAGAGCACAGAACCAGACAAGGAAAAGACGAACCGCAATGAGAGCCTGCGTAGACATCGGCGGCACCAAGGTAGCCGTGAGCCTTTCCGCCTCGAGCGACGCGCCGCTGATCGGCCGCCGCAGCGAGCCTACGGCCAAGACCGGCGACAACGACGCGGTGGCGGTGCAGATCATGCGGATGATCGACGAGGTCTGCGCGCAGCAGGGTGTCGATCCGGCTTCCATCGACCGGGTGGGCGTGTCGTCGGCCGGGCCCTTCGAGCTGCATGATGGCAAGGTCGAGCTGGCCACGCCCAACATCTGCGGCGGCATTGCCGGCCCGGCGCGTGGCCTGCCCAACAACTGGATGACCGCGCTGATCGAGGCACCGCTGGCCAAGCGCTTTCCCCGCGTGCGGGTCGAGAACGACGCGGTGGCCGCGCTGGAAGCCGAGCGCCACTGGGGCGCGCTCAAGGGGATGGACAACTGTGCCTACGTCACCTGGAGCACCGGGGTCGGCGTCGGCCTTTGCGTGGATGGCCGCGCGCTGCGCGGCAAGAACGGCAATGCCGGCCACGCGGGCCACAGCTTCGTGGTGGACGATGCCAGCGGCGCGCTGTGCGGCTGCGGCAACGTGGGCGATGTCGAGGGGCTGATCGCCGGCAACTCGATCGCGCGGCGCTTCGGCCAGTCGGCGGCCGATCTCTTCAACTCGGCGGCGGCCGGCGAGCGGCATTCGCTGGAAATCGTCGACGCGCTGTGCCGCGTGATGGGCCGCATGCTCTACAACCTGATCGCCACGCTCGACCTGCAGGGCATCAGCCTGGGTGGCAGCGTGTTCTGGCACCACCGCGACTTCCTCTTGCCGAGGCTGCAGGCGCACATCGACGGCAAGCTGCCGCCGCTCACGCATGGCGTGCGCCTCATGTCCGCCGGCCTGGGCGACAAGGTCGGCGACTACGCGGCGCTCGCGCTGCTCGACTGACCCGGGCACCCGGCGAACCATGACCCCCTTGCCTCGCCGCCGCTCGTTCGCCTACCTGCTGTGGCTGGTGGGCGGCTTCATCGGCGCGCACCGCTTCTATCTGGGCAGCTACCTGGGCGGGGCGGGGCAGTTGGCGTTTCTGGTGTACGGAATCGCCGGCCTGCCGGGCGGCCGCTTCTGCCTGATGGTGCTGCTGCCGTGGATGCTGTTCGACCTGTGGTGGATCCATCGGCGCATGAGTCAGCTGCAGGCGCAGCGCCCGGCCGAGGAGGAAGAAGAGGAAACCCCGCCCGCCGCCGCGCGCCACGCCTCCCGCCGCCCCGCGCCGAGGGACCCCGCCAAGGATTACGACCTTGCCGCCCTCGCCGAAGCCAACAAGCTGCAGGAGCGCTTCGTGGCCGCCGCCGAGGCCGGCGACTGGACGCAGGCCGTCGCCATCGGCGAGCAGATCGTCGCCGCCACGCGCCGCGTGTTCAAGGGCCCGCACCAGAACCTCGCCATGACCCTGTGCATGCTCGGCCAGGCCTGCTACCAGATCGACGCCTTCGACAAGGCACGCGCCAGCCTCGAGGAAAGCCTGTCCATCGGCCGCAAGCTCGGCATGCCCGCGGAGGACATGGACGTCGCCCGCAAGGCGCTGGACCTGACGCTGGTCGGCATCGAGCAGCGCAAGGCGCGCGGCGCGACCACCGACGAGCAGGGCGCACTGCTGAACCTGTTGGACGACCGCGAGGCCCGCTACCGCGACGCGCTCGCGCAGGGCGACCTGAAGAGCGCCGAAAGGCTCTGCGCGGAGGCCATCGCCACCAGCCGCCGCCTGCACGGCGGCGCGCACCGCAGCGTGGTGCTGCATCTGTCCAGCCATGCCGAGCTGTGCCGGCGGCTGCGCTGGAACGAGAAGGCCCAGGCCTCGGCCGACGAGGCCCTCGCCGTGGCCGCGCAGCTCGGGCTGGACGACAGCTGGCGGCGCGGTCCGACCAACACGCTGGCGCTGCTGCATGCCGCGGCCGGACGTGCCGACGAGGCCGAGGCGCTCTACAAGAAGACCATCGCCATGGCGGTGGCCGAGGCCGGAGGCGGCTCCAGCGACGGCGTGGTACGCGCCTTCAACAACCTCGCGTTCCTCTATGCCGAGTCGGGCCAGGACGCGAAGGCCGAGCTCTGCTACGCACGCGCCCTGGTGCACCTCGACAAGCTCCCGCCGGGCGAGGGCGACGCCGAGCTGCATTCGGACATGCTCAACAACTTCGCGAGCCTCTTCATGGCGCGCCGCGACTTCGTGCGGGCGCGGGAGCTGTTCGAGCGCTCGCTCGACATCCAGCAGCGCAGCTGCCGCGGCATCTCGTCGTCGGCCGCCAATGCGCACAACGACCTGGGCCTGATCGCGCAGGAAGAGGGCGAGCTGCGCCAGGCGCTTGCGCACTTCAAGCGCACGCTGCTGCTCAACCAGATCTGCGCGCCCGACCATTTCAGGAACATCGACAACGCGCAGCGCAACATCGACAGCGTGAGCATCGCGCTCGCGGCGGTGGCGCGCGCCGCCCGCATGGAGCCCAGCACTTGAGCATCGGCGCCGCCTTCTATGCCCTCGACCGCTACCGGCTGCGCGCGCTGGTGATCGATCCGTCCACCGTCTCCGCCTTCCTGAATTCGCCCGCGGCCAAGGGTGGCCCGCACGACAGCCAGACGGTGGAGCAGGCCTGGGACGTGGTGCGCACGCTGATGCCCGAGGCGGTCGACGGCGAGGAGCTCGACGGCACCGACGGCCTGGGCTGCATCTACCTCACGGCCGCCCACGTGGAGCGCGCGGCGGCACGGCTCGCGCAGTGCGACGTGGCGGCGCTGGTGGGCCGATTCACTGCCGAGCCGGCGAAGTTCGGCGAGCTGTACTGGGCCAAGGCCTGGCAGGAAGGCGCTCAGGACCTCGCGGGCTTCATGGACGGCGTGAAGCGCTTCTTCGCCGAAGCGGCCGCAAGGCGCGACGCCGTCGTGTTCTACATCGTCTGAATCGCGCCGAAGCGCCGGCGGCTAGCGTGGCGGAGGCACTGCCGAGACGATCTCGCCCAGCCGCCGCAGCCCCGCGTCCACCGCCTTCGAAAACGGCCAGCCGCAGTTGATGCGCAGGTAGTTGTCGAAGCGCCCGGAGTTCGAGAACTGCGCGCCCGGCGCCACCAGCATCTGTTCGCGCAGCGCGGCGTCGAACACGTTCACCGACGAGCGCTGCTGCGGCAGCTCCACCCACAGCTGCAGCCCGCCGCGCGGCAGGTTCAGCCGCGTGCCGGCCGGGAAGTAGCGGGCGATGGCGTCGGCCGTCTGGTCGCGCTGCATGTGCAGCCGCTCGCGCAGGCGGCGCAGGTGGCGGTCGTAGCGCCCGCCCGCGATGAACTCGCCGGCGGCGATCTGCGCCAGCGCCTCGTTGTTGCGGGTCTGCGCGTACTTGAGCATCTCCACCTGCGCATGCCAGCGCCCGGCGGTGATCCAGCCCAGCCGCAGCCCCGGCGCCAGCACCTTGTGCAGCGAGGCGCAATAGATCACGTTGCCGGTGCGGTCCCACGACTTCAGCGCCCGCAGCGGCGCGTCGGTCTCCACCAGGTCGCTGTAGGTGTCGTCCTCGACCAGAGCGATGCCGTGGCTCTCGCACAGGTGCGCGAGCCGCTGCTTGTGGCTGTCGGGCATCACGCTGCCGATGGGGTTCTGCAGGTGCGGCACCACCACCACGGCCTTGATGTCGTCGTAGGTGTGGATGGCCAGGTCCAGCGCTTCCAGCGAGATGCCGGTCTGCGGGCTGGTCGGGATCTCCAGCGCGCGCAGGCCCAGGCTCTCGAGCACCTGCAGCAGGCCGTAGAAGGTGGGCGACTCCACCGCCACCGTGTCGCCGGGCTTCGCGACGGCGCGCAGCGCGAGGTTCAGCGCCTCGATGCAGCCGTTGGTGACCAGCACCTCGTCGGGCGCCACCGTCATGCCTATGCGCAGGCTGCGCTGCGCCACGGCCTCGCGGAACTGCTCGTGGCCCTTCTGCGACGAGGCGGTGGTCAGCAGTTCGGGCCGCTGGCGCAGGGCGCGCGTCATCGAGTTGCGCAGGGCCTCCGCGGGATACAGCTCGGGCGCTGCGCGGGCGATCGCGAAGTTGAGCTTCACGCCCGTATGCCGCCCGCGCGCCATGAAGTTGGCCATGCGCGCGCGCATGCTCACGAACTGCGCCGGGTCGGGCGGCACGTCGGCCACCGGTTCTTCCATCGGCGCGATGGCCAGCCGCTGCGGCCGGCGCACGAAATACCCGGAGCGGTCGCGCGCCTCGACCCAGCCGTCGCTTTCCATGGCGCGGCAGACCTGCAGCGCGGTGGACAGGCTGATGTCGTGCAGCCGCATCAGGCTGCGCAGCGATGGCAGCTTGTCGCCCTGCTTGAGCGAGCCGGTGTGGATCGCATCCACGTAGTGCGCGGAAAGCTGGCGGTAGAGCGGTAGCGAGTCCATGGATCGATGTTCCCCGCATCGGGCATCCGAAAACAGATGCAGTTGCCTGGGAAAACGACCATAACAGATGCGTTTCCAGCCATGCTGTTCCGGTCGCAATAGCCATGGCGTGTGCCTGTTTTCCGGGCAGCAGGATTCCTACGATGAAGCCTCGTCCAACCCACCTATGCCGACGTAGCCGCCATGATCACCGCACTCTCCCAAGCGCCCGATTCCATCGTCCTCGAACCCGGACAGTCCCTGCGCACCTCGGTCGAGGCCGGCGCCTGGCTCCAGCTGGCCGAAGGCAGCGCGCGCGTGGTGTCGCCGCCGGGCTGGTTCGGCGAGACCGTGTTCATGACCGAGACGCTGCTCGAGGAAGGCGACATGCACCGCCTGCCGCACGGCGGGTGGATCGAGGTGTCGGCGCTGACGCCGGTGCACCTGCGGGTGCATGCGCCCATGGCCGCGAGGGCGGCCGCCCCTGTCCAGCCGCGGCCGGTGATGCGCCTGGTGCGGCTGCTGACCGGCTGGTGAGCGACCGGCCAGGGAGTCAGCGCTCGCTGGCCGCCTCGCGCAGCGCATCCAGGAAGCTGCGCCGCCACCAGTGGATGTCCTGCTCGCGGATGCGCGACAGCAGCTTCTGGTGCCGTTCGCGCCGCTCCTCCAGTGGCATCTGCAGCGCCTGCTGCACCGTCTCGGCGGTGCCGTGGGTGTCGTAGGGATTCACCAGCAGCGCTTCCTTCAGCTGCTCGGCGGCGCCGGCGAAGCGCGACAGCACCAGCACGCCCGGGTCGGCCGGGTCCTGCGCGGCGATGTATTCCTTGGCGACGAGGTTCATGCCGTCGCGCAGCGGCGTCACCAAGCCCACGGCCGCAGCGCGGCACAGCCCCGGCACGCGCTTGCGCGCCACCATGCGGTGGATGTAGCGCACGGGCATCCAGTCGAGCTCGCCGTAGTCGCCGTTGATGGCGCCGCACAGCGATTCGAGCTCGCGCCGGATGTCGGCGTACGCGTCGACCGTCTCGCGCGTGGGCGAGGCGATCTGGATCAGCGTGGCGCTGCGCCGGTTCTCGGGGTAGTTCGCCAGCAGCTCGCGGAACGCGCGCACCCGCTGCGGGATGCCCTTCGAGTAGTCGAGCCGGTCGATGCCCATGAGCAGCCGGCGCTGCGAGTATTCGCGCTTCATGGTCTCGTACATGTCGCGCGACTCCTTCGCATGCGTGAGCGCCGCGAACTCGTCCACGTCGATGCCGATGGGAAAGGCGGCACTGCGCACCGTCTGCCCGTAGGCGCGGTACATGTCGTTGCCCAGGTACTCGCCGGCGGCCTCGTTGCGCACGTAGTGCTCGAAGTGCTGCACGTCCTGCTGCGCCTGGAAGCCGATCAGGTCGTACGAGAACAGCGAGCGCATCAGCCACGCATGCTGCGGAATGGCCGCGATGATGATCTGCGGCGGCAGCGGAATGTGCAGGAAGAAGCCGATGCGCTGCTTGCAGCCCATGGCGCGCAGCTCTGCCGCCAGCGGTATCAGGTGGTAGTCGTGCACCCAGATGATGTCGTCGTCTTTCAGCAGCGGCAGCAGCTTGCGCGCGAAGAGCTGGTTCACCCGCCGGTAGCCGGCGACGAAGCCGGCGTCGAAGTGGGCCAGGTCGAGCCGGTTGTGGAACACCGGCCAGAGCACGTCGTTGCTGTAGCCCAGGTAGTAGCTGTCGTGGTCCTCGCGGCTGAGGTCGAGGGTGGCCAGCGTGACCTTGCCGGCCTGCTGGCGGTGCAGCTCGCCCTCGCCGGTCGGGCCGCCCTCGATGATCTGGCCGCTCCAGCCGAACCACAGGCCGCCGCTTTGCTGCAGGCTCTCGCCCAGCGCCACGGCGAGGCCGCCGGCGGCGGGCTTGCGCGGGTCGGCCACGCGGTTGGAGATGACGACGAGGCGGCTCATATTGCGGAGTCCCAGGGGGCGGACAGCCGAACCGCTGCGTTGATGATGCCGACCATCGAGTAGGTCTGCGGAAAGTTGCCCCACATCTCGCCCGTGACCGGGTGCGTGTCTTCCGACAGCAGCCCCAGCGGGTTTCGCGCCGCGAGCATGGTCTCGAAGATCTGGCGGGCCTCGGCCTTGCGGCCGATCTTGGCGAGCGCGTCGATGCGCCAGAAGGTGCAGATGTTGAAGGCGGTCTCGGGCTTGCCGAAGTCGTCGGCGGCCTCGTAGCGGCGCATGTAGGGACCGTCGCACAGCGTCTTCTCCATGGCGTCGACGGTGGAGATGAAGCGCGGATCGCGCGCGTCGATCAGGCCCACTTCCACCATCAGAAGGATGCTCGCGTCGAGTTCGTGCCCGCCGAAGCTCTCGGCGAAGGCCTGGCGCTCCTCGCACCACGACTTGGCAAGGATCTCCTCCTTCATGCGCGCGGCATGGCCGTGCCAGTAGGCGGCGCGCTCGGCCAGCCCCAGCGTGCGTGCGATCTTGGAGAGCCGGTCGCAGGCGGCCCAGCTCATCAGCGCCGAGCTGGTGTGCACGCGCGCGCGGGTGCGCAGCTCCCACATGCCGGCGTCGGGCGTGCCGTAGACGGCCACCGCGCGCTCGCCCACCGCCTCGAGGTGCGGAAACTCCGCCAGCCCCGCGCGGCTGAGCAGCCGGTGGTCGTGGAAGGCCTGCGCCGCGCCGAGCACGATGTTGCCGTACACGTCGTGCTGGAAGTGCTCCTGCGCCTGGTTGCCCACGCGCACCGGGCCCATGCCGCGGTAGCCCGGCAGCTGGTCGACAAAGGATTCGGGCAGCTCGCGCTCCAGCCCGATGCCGTACAGCGGCTGGATGTGCTCGCCGTGCGAGCCGATCACCACGTTGCCGAGCCAGCGAAGGTAGTCCTCCATGGTGCCGACTTCGCTCAGCGAATTGAGCGCGCGCACCACGAAGAAGGCATCGCGCAGCCAGCAGTAGCGGTAGTCCCAGTTGCGCTGGCTGCCCGGCGCCTCGGGAATGCTGGTGGTCATGGCCGCGACGATGGCGCCCGTGTCCTCGTACAGCGAGAGCTTCAGCGTGATGGCCGCGCGGATCACTGCGTCCTGGTATTCGAAAGGAATGGCCAGGCGCTTGCTCCAGACGCGCCAGTACGAAATGGTCTCCTGCTCGAAGCGGCGCGCGGTGTCGGCGATGCCGTCCATCAGCGTCTCGTCCACGCCGAACATGAAGTTGTATTCGCGCGAGATCACGAAGGGCTGGCGCGAGAGGATGTGCGAGATCGAGGCGTCGGTGTTCAGCCGCAGCGTCACGTCGGGCCCGACGTAGCGGATGTGGTTGCTGCCGCGCGTGACCTCCACCGGCGCCGAGGCGCCCCATTGGAACCTCGGGTCGAGCGAGACCCGGATGCGCGGCGCGCCGGCAATGGGCCGCACGCGGCGCACGAGCATGAGCGGGCGGAAGTAGCGCGAGCGGCTGTAGAAGCGCGGCGCGAAGTCGGTGATCTCGATACCCTGGCCGGCGCTGTCGAAGAGCTGCGTGCGCAGCACGGCCGTGTTCGGCTCGTACCACTGCTTCGATTCGGCGAAGTCCTCGATGTCGATGCTCCATGCGCCCGCATCCTCGCCGGGGTGCAGCAGGGCGTTGAACACCGGGTCGCCGTCGAAGCGCGGCAGGCAGCACCACACGGCGCGGCCGCGCGAGTCGATGAGCGCGCTGTAGGCGCAGTTGCCGATGACGCCCACGTTGAGCGAAGGTTCGGCCGGTGGAGCGAAGCCGCGCTTGCCCGGGGCGGCGGCCGCCCTCGCGTCGACCGGCGCGCGGTCGTCGGGGCCGGCCGCGCCCGCCAGCGCCTGGCCGGCGCGTTCCTCGGGCGCCGCCGGCAGTTGTTGTTCGCTCATCGGGGGCTCCTCGGTGATTCTTCGGGTTGGCTTGCGGTTTCTTTCGGTGGCCGTGCGGCGAGCAGGTCGCGTGCCTGCACCAGCCATTCATACACGGCCAGCGGCGATTCCAGGCGGTGCTGCGCCAGGCTCTGGCCGGAGCCGACCTTCACGGCCACGCCGCCGCGCGGCTGCACCACGGCGAAGCCGCTCTCGTCGGTGGTGTCGTCGCCGAGGAAGACGGGCACGCGGCCGGCGAAGGGCGCCTCGGCCATGAAGGCGTCGATGGCGATGCCCTTGTTGACGCCCGCAGGCTTCACCTCGAACACGAACTTGCCGTGCATCAGCTCCAGCATCGGATCGTGCGCGATGGCGCGCGACATCGCGTCGCGGCACACGGCCTCCAGCTGCGGCGCGAGCCTGTAGTGCAGGGCGATGGCGGCGTGCTTGCGCTCCACCAGCAGGCCTTCGTGCACGCGCGCGAGCTCGTTGGCGATGTCGAGGATTGGTACAAGGTCGGGCGCGCGCTGCTCCTGCATGCGGCCCTGGGCATCGCGGCGCTGCACGCCGTGCTCGCCGGCCGCGGGCAGCCGCAGCGGGGCGAGGAAGCGGTCGATGGAGTCGATCTGGCGGCCCGACACCACGGCGAGCGCGCCGCCGAGCTGGTCGCGCAGGTCGTCCAGCAGGGGCACGAGGGCCGGTGGAATCTCGATGGCTTCAGGCGTGGGCGCAAGCCCGACCAGCGTACCGTCGAAGTCGAGAAAGAGGGCTGCGTCCCGGCCCAACGGAGGAGGCAACTGCGTGTTGCTGGAGGACTTTGGCATCGGGAAAAACCTTAACACGCGTCGCGCGCCGCGCATGTCGGCCAAAGCCCAATGTGCCTGGATCCGCCCCGGCGCGGGCGGGCCGGTCAGTGTGCGAGAGGCCCCGGCGCCAGTTCGGCCAGCGCGCGCAGCAGCATCGCCGGGTTCACCGGCTTGAACAGCACCGGGATGCCGGAGGCGCGCACGCGCTGCAGCCGATCTGGCGACGTCTCGCCCGTCACCAGCAGCAGCGGCGCCTGCAGCCCGAAGCGGCGCTGCAGGCGCATGCCCGCGTCGAGGCCGTTCTCGCCGTCGCAGAGGCGGTAGTCGCACATGAGAAGAGAGAAGGGCCGCTCGTGCGCGTCGGGCCGGCCCAGCAATTCGGCGGCCTCGGCCTCGCTGGAGACGGCGTCGAGCGCGAGGCCGTGGGCCCGGAAGAGGCCGGTCATGGCTTCGCGGATCTCGGCCTCGTCGTCGATCAGCAGGATGCGGCCGTGCACCGCCGGCGCCGCGTGATCGCCTCGCACCCCCATGGTGCGCACGGGCGCGGCCAGCCCGGCGTCGGGCATCGCCACCGCCTCGGCGGCCGGGAGCTCCAGTCGGAAGCGGCTGCCGCGGCCCGTCTGCGACTTCAGCCGCACCGGGTGCTGCAGCAGCCGCGAGAGGCGCTGCACGATCGACAGGCCGATGCCCAGCCCCTGCGCGCGGTCGCGGCCCGGGTTGTGCACCTGGTAGTACTCCTCGAACACGCGCTCCTGCTGCTCGGGAGCGATGCCGATGCCGGTGTCGAACACCTCGATCCACACCACGCCGCCGCGCGCGCGGGCCCGCACGGCGACGCCGCCGCGCGTCGTGTACTTCAGCGCGTTGTCGACGAGGTTGGAGAGCATTCGGTAGAGCAACTGAGCATCGCTGTGTACCCAAAGGCCGCTGGCGCGCACGCGCAGCTGCAGCTGGCGCTGCTCGGCCCGCGCCGCGAACATGTGGTTGAGCGAGCGGAAGAGCGCATCGAGCGAGACGGGCGCGATGGCTGGCGTGACCACGCCCGCGTCGAGCCGCGACACGTCAAGCATGGTGTCCAGCGAACTGCCCAGCGCATTCACCGCGCGCATCAGCTGCTGCGCGTTGCGCCCGCCGTGGTGCTCGCGCAGCTCGTTCTCCAGCGCGGCGCCGAAGAGGGCGATGGCATGCAGCGGCTGGCGCAGGTCGTGGCTCGCGGTGGCCAGGAAGCGCGTCTTCTCGGCGCTCGCGCGCTCGGCCGCGGCGATCTGGGTGCCGAGCTGGCCGGCCAGCGCCTCGTTCTCGAAGCGCAGCACCAGCGAGTCGGTCAGCAGCTTGTGCTGCTGCCCGCCCACGCGCAGCGTGAAGAGCAGGTAGCCCAGGCTGAAGAGCGCGAGGAAGAAATGCATCGCGTCGCCCTGCCAGGCCAGCGCGACGATCAGGCTCAGCATCATCGGCAGCGTGTAGCCGTACAGCGCGGGCTTCAGCGGCCACAGCAGCTGCATGGCCCGCGCGCAGCTGCCGATGATGACCACCGTGATGACCGAGGTCACCGGCAGGTCGCCGGGCGAGATGAAAAGCAGCGGCGCGCTGGCCATGGCCGCGCCCACCACGGTGACGGTGCGCGAATGCCGGCGCGCCCAGCGCCTGGTGTCGGCCAGCGGCACATCGGGGTGCCAGCGCGGCATCAGGAAGAGGAAGAGGCCCAGCGAGAGATGCACCGCCATCCACACCAGGACCCAGGCGCGCGGCTGGTGCAGGTACATGGCCGCGCCCAGCGCCGCGCCCAGGCCGAAGTGCACGAACACCGACGCGTTGTAGGCCGCGTAAACCGAGGCCACGTGCTCGCGCAGCACGCGCAGGCCCAGTTCGTCCGGCTCGGGCGGGCGCGGGAAATCGGCGGATTCATGTGACGGCTTCGGCGCGGTGGCATTCACACGGCCGATGCTATCGGCCGGGTTCGCGCACGGAAGTGTCGTAAGTCATGCCCCGGAGGGCCGGCTTCGGTCGACCTCAGGCCTGGCCCGGCGACGCCGCGACGGCTTCGACGCGGGCCCGGTGGATGGCTTCGCCGATCTTCGGGCCCGTGGCGCCGGACTGCTGGGCGGCTCTGGCCACCACGTCGGTGGCCACGGCCGACGCCGTCGCCAGCACCGCGAGCAGCCGCTGGCGCTGCGGCCAGGGCGCATCGCTTTCGTCGATGCCACTGCCCGCACGGCTGCGCGCCGCGCACTCGCAGGCCAGCAGGGCCTCGGCGAAGCGCGCGGGCTTGCGGAAGGCGTCGCAGCGCTCCAGCAGGCGGACCAGCCCGGCGGCGTCGAGCGCGCCGCTCTCGTCGATGTGCGAATGCTCGCGCGCCACCACCTCCGCCAGCTCGCGGATTTCCACCGGCACGCGCCAGCGCTCGCACACCGCCTGCAGCGAGGCTACGCTGCCCTCGCTGCCGCCGAAGCCACCGGCCAGGCAGGCGAAGCGCACGGCCAGCGATGTCTTCAGCCGGGCGGCGGTGTCCACCATCCGCATCGGCAGCGGGTCGCTGGCGTCGACCTCGGGCAGCAGCACGGCCAGCGCGCCGCATTCGCGCAGCACCTCGAACATGCGCGAGGGGCGCGTTTCCATGAGGCCGCGCGAGAGCTCCTGCCACACGCGCTCGGCCACCAGCGCCTCGGCCTCGCCGGCCGCGACCATCTCTCTCATCAGCGCCATGGTTTCGGGGGCGACGCCGAAGTCGTCGAAGCGGGCGGCGAAGCGCGCCACGCGCAGGATGCGCACCGGGTCTTCGCGGAAGGCATCGGTCACGTGGCGCAGCACCTTGTCGCGCAGGTCGCGCTGGCCGTGGAAGGGGTCGGCCAGCGTCTCGGGCGCGGGATCGAAGCGGCCGTCGGCGCTCACCAGTTCGGCGGGCAGCGCGATCGCGTTGACGGTCAGGTCGCGGCGGGCGAGGTCCTGTTCGAGCGTGACGTCGGGCGCGGCATGCACGGTGAAGCCGCGGTAGCCCGGCGCGCTCTTGCGCTCGGTGCGCGCGAGCGCGTATTCCTCGCGCGTCTCGGGATGCAGGAACACCGGAAAGTCGCGCCCCACGGGCAGGTAGCCGCGCGCCACCATTTCCTCGGGCGTGGCACCGACCACCAGCCAGTCGTGGTCGGATACGGGGCGCCCCAGCAGGCGGTCGCGCAGGGCGCCGCCGACGAGAAATATCTTCATGGCGGCAGTTTAGGGATAGTCCCCCCTGTCAGAAATAGAACGGTCGTTCGATAATCCGCGGCGCAGACCGGGCAATCGTTCGTCATCCGGGCGATCTTCAGCGGCGAGCACAGCCGGCGTCCGCATCCGCAGAGGGATATTCAATCAAAAGGACACATTTCATGAAGAAAACAATGATTGCACTGGCAGCGCTCGGCGCCCTGGCGTCCGGCAGTGCCATGGCGCAGAAGGCCGGCGACTGGGTCGTCGGCACGGGGTGGTTCCATCTGTCACCGCAGGATTCGAGCAAGCCGCTCACCGTGACCTCGCCGATCCCGAGCGTGCTGCCCGGTTCCGGCGCCAGCGTGAGCGATTCCGACACCCTGGGCCTCAACGCCACCTATTTCATCGACAGCAACTGGGCGGTGGAAGGCGTGTTCGGCGTGCCGCCGAAGTTCAAGCTCGACGGCACCGGCACCCTCGGGCGCGTGGGCCAGCTCGGCGAGGCCCGCCAGTGGAGCCCGACGATCCTGGGCAAGTACTACTTCAACGACGGCGAATCCGCCTTCCGCCCCTTCGTCGGCCTCGGCGCCACCTATGTCTGGTACAGCGACGTCAAGCTGACCCCGAACCTGCAGAGCGCGCTGGCCACGCAGTTCCACCAGTCGCCCTTCGCGGTCAACACCACGGCCAAGCTGGACAGCAAGTTCGCCCCGGTGCTCAACATCGGCGCGGCCTACCAGTTCGACAAGCACTGGGGCATCTCGTTCTCGGTCTCCTACATCCCGCTGAAGACCAAGGCCAAGCTGACCACGAACTCGGTCTTCGGCCTGCCGGTGGCGACCAGCGAGGCGAGCCTGAAGCTCAACCCGATCGTCACCTACGTGGCGGCGACCTACCGGTTCTGAACCGGGCTCGCCCTTGCAGCGTTTGAAGCCCTATCGCCCCGTGCGGTAGGGCTCTTCGAACTGCAGGAAATCCTTTTCGGCCAGCCCCGCGTCGATCCAGGCCTTCACTCCCGGCAGCGCCTGCACGCGCTCGATGTAGGCGGTGATCCGCGCCGGCACCGGCAGGCCGTAGGTCTTGATGCGCGTGCCCACGGGCGCGAAGTAGGCGTCGGCGATGCCGAACTCGCGGCCGAAGAGCATCGGGCCGCCATGGGTCTCGAGCAGGCCGCTCCACATCTGCACGATGCGCGCGAGGTCGCTGGCGACTTCGGGCACCTCCTTCAGCAGCCGTGCGCCCACTTCGGGCAGCGACGCCTCGAGGTTCATGCCGCAGTGGTTGCGCAGGCCGCCGAAGCCGGCGTGCATCTCGGCGCAGACGCTGCGCGCGCGGGCGCGGTCGGCCCTGGCCTGGGGCCAGAGATGCTTGTCGGGGAAGCTCTCGGCCAGGTATTCGGCGATGGCGAGCGTGTCCCAGATGACGAGGCCGTCGTCTTCCACCAGCACCGGCACCTTGGCCGCGGGGTTCAGCGCGCCGATGATGTTCTTGAACTGCGAGTCGGCCTCGAAGGAATCGAAGCGCACCGCGACTTCCTCGAACTCGATGCCGGCCTGCTTCATCAGTATCCAGGGCCGCATCGACCATGACGAGTAGTTCTTGTTGCCGACATAGAGCTTGCGCATGAGAGGGTTCTCCGGTCCGTTGCGGTGATGCTGAATAGGGTCTTCGATGCTAGCCGTGCGCCACGCGGCGATTGATGCCGAACGCGGCGCGAATTGATGCCGCCGAGCTGCCGGAGGCGGCGCGGCGTTCAGTGCCGGGGCGTGTCGCCCGAGTCGCCTTCGCCGCCGGCCTTGGGCTGCCCGGGCACCCGCTCGATCAGGCTCACCAGGCGCGGCACCAGCGCGAGCACAGCGAGCGCGAGCAGCGCGCTCGTCACGGCCGTCACCTCGCGGCCGAGCCCGCAGGCCATGCCGATGGCGGCGGTCATCCACAGGCCCGCGGCGGTCGTCAGGCCCTGCACATGGCTCTCGTCCTTGCCCTGCTTGAGGATGGTGCCGGCGCACAGGAAGCCCACGCCCGCCACCAGCCCCTGGATCACGCGGCTCATGTCGGCCGGCACGATGCCGGTCTGCTGGGGAACCAGCACGAACATCGCCGAGCCGATGGCCACCAGCATGTGGGTGCGCACGCCGGCCGCCTTGCCCTGCTGCTCGCGCTCGAAGCCGAGCACGAAGCCCAGCACGCCCGCCAGCGTGAGCCGCAGCACGATGCGCGTGAGCTGCGCGACGTCGCCCACGTCCGAGAACTCGGACGCCAGCGTGTCGAGGACCTCGTCGCGCCAGCTCATCTCAGGCGGCGGCCCTCAGGGCAGGTCCTTGTTCGGCTCGGGCTCGGAGGCGTCGCGCGGGCCGACGCGGCCCAGGCGCTCCTTCAGCGACTGCGGCCGGCCGCTGATGATGGCGGCGTAGTTGGTGGTGTTGGCCAGCACCTTCTTCACGTAGTCGCGCGTCTCGTTGAAGGGCACGTTCTCGGCCCAGATGGCTGCGTCGAGCACCGGGCCGTTGCGCCAGCTGCGCGGGCGGCCCGGGCCGGCGTTGTAGGCGGCGGCCGCCAGCGCCATCGACCCGTCGAAGTCGTCGAGCGCGAGCTTCAGGTAGTTGGTGCCGATGGTGATGTTGGTCTCGCGGTCGTTGATCTGGCCGGGCGAGAAGTCGGTCATGCCGATCTTGCGGGCCGTCCAGCGTGCGGTGGCGGGCATGACCTGCATCAGGCCCGAGGCGCCGACGCCGGAGCGCGCGTCCATGATGAAGCGGCTTTCCTGGCGGATCAGGCCGTAGACGTAGGCCGGGTCGAGGCCGATGTCCTGGCTCTTGCGCAGCACCGTGTCGTGGAAGGGCATCGGGAAGCGCTGCTCCACGTCGACCACGCCCTTGGTGCGCTCGCTGGTGTTGATGCAGCGGTCCCACACTTCGCGCTGGCAGGCGAAGTCGGCCGCGGCCAGCAGCGCGCGGTCGTCCATGCCGCCCTTGTCGTGCAGGTTGGTGGCGTAGTTCCACTCGCGCGTGCCCTCGGGGCGCAGACCGATGGCGATGGCGTAGAGGCCGCGCGCCAGCGCGGGGTTGCTGCGCGCGGCGGCTTTCTCTTCGGGGGTGAGCGGGGTGGGGCGCGTGGGCACCACGGTGCGCTGGCCCAGTTCCTCCAGCGCCAGCATCTCGTAGAAGCCGCGCGAGCCGGCGATGCTCTGGTAGAGCTCGCGGGCCTGGGCGCGGCGTTCGTCGCCGCCGGCACTGGCCAGGCCGCGCGCCTTCCAGTAGACCCAGGTGGGATCGAGCTGGGCGGTCTCGCTCATCGCGTTGATGGCGGGCACCACCTCCTTCCACTGGCCGGCGCGCAGCGCGGCGCGCACGCGCCAGCCGAGCATGTCGTCGGAGAGGTCGCCGTTCTTGGTGACGTTGGCGAAATAGCTGCCGGCCTGCGGCCACAGCTTGATGGCGGCGGCGCGGCCGATGGTGCCCCACAGCCAGTTGCGCTCCTCGGCCGAGAGCATCGGCCCCCACTTGCTGTCGAGTTGCGAGGCGGCCAGCTCGGGGTCGGCCATGGCGACCTTGATGAGCGCGAGCACCACCAGCTCCTTGCGCGACTTGGCGGCCACGAAGGCGCGGCCGGTCAGGAACTTGGCCGAGCTCGCGTTGAGCTCCTCGAACAGCGGCAGCGCGTCGGGCGCGGCGATGGCGACGGCGGCGCGCGCGGCCTGCGGGCGGTTGGCCTCCATGGCCAGGCGGGCCTTCTTCCAGACGTCGTTGGTCGACAGCAGCCGGGCGGCGGTCATGCGGTCGGCGGCGGTGAGGCAGCCGTCGTCCAGGTCTTTCTGGGCGAACCAGTTGCGGCGCACTTCGTCGGCCTGCGCCTGCGTGGCGGTGCCGCTGCGCAGCGTATCGACGAGGATCGCGTAGCAGCGCACCTGCGGGTCGTCGCCCATGCGGAAGCCGTCGAGCGAGGCGGAGAAGTTGTCCCAGTCGCGGCGCTGGCCGGTCAGCAGCAGCCAGTCGTTGCGCAGGCGGTCTTCCTGGTAGGTGCCGGGGTAGCGGGCGTAGAAGTCCTGCACTTCGTTGGGTGCGGCTTCCTGCAGACGGGCCTTCAGTTCCCAGTAGGCGGCCCAGGGTTCGAGCGCATGGCCGCGGGCCTGCGGCAGCAGGGCCGTCAGCCTGGCCTTGTCGCCGCGCTGGAAGGCCTGCTTCATCTGGATCAGGACGTCGTCGTTGGTGTTGCTCTGGGCCGCGGCGGGCTGCTGCGAGAGCAGTGCGGCGAAGGCGATGACCGCGGAAAAAACCAGCGCGGGAGCCGCATTGCGCGGATGGCTGCGCTTGGATGCCAAAATGCTTGGGAACTGCATCGGGGGATTATGGACAAGTCAAAGGGTGCCGACACCTCGGCAACGGCGAGTTTTCTTAAGGAACAGTTGAGAAAGGCACTCATCGAGCAACGCCTTGCGATGCCCGACCGGTTGACGCGCGCCGACCTGCTGCAGCGCGTGATGCGGATCTGGCTCGTGGGCCGGCCCGACACAGTGATCGGTGCCTACTGGCCGATCAAGGGCGAGTTCGATCCGCTGCCCGCACTGCACCGCTGGAAGGAAGACGGCGAGCTGATGGAAGAGCCGCAGCGCCGCCGCATCGGACTGCCGGTGATCGACAAAGTTCACAAGACCCTGACCTTCCACGCCTGGTATCCGGGCTGCCAGATGGAAGAGGATGCCTACGGCATTCCCAAGCCCAAGGACACCGAGCTGATCGTGCCCACCCTGCTGTTCGTGCCCTGCGTGGGCTACAGCGCCGGGGGCTACCGGCTGGGCTACGGCGGCGGCTTCTACGACCGCACGCTGGCCGCGCTGGAACCCCGGCCCTTCACGGTGGGGCTGGGCTTCACCAACGGCTTCGTCCCGGACTTCGAGCCCGAGGCGCACGACCTGCCTTTGGACGCCATCCTCAACGACAACGGCGTGGTCTGGCCGGTGGCCTGACTCTCCCCCAGGCTTCGCGCACTTCGTGTCGCTGCGCCAACCCCCTTCCGGGGGCAACACCTGCGGCCCGGCGGAGCCGGTTCCGCGGTGTTCCTGGAAAAGGCCGCCGGGCCGCTCTTCCCCTTCCTCTTCTTCTTCTTCTTGAATCTCAGTCGAGGTCGTCTACGGTATCCGGGTCGGGCACCTCGCCGATGGTTTCGCGCGTGGTCACGGCCTGCAGCTGCAGCCAGTCGCAGAAGGCCCGGATCTCGGGGCGCTGCATGCTGCGCGGGCCGGCGATCATCCAGTAGGACATCGGCGAATCCATGCGGTGCTG
>Ga0209673_1001279_pt1 | contig 25822 bp, 31 predicted proteins | sample AraplaCol_mMS_r2_2_FD_184274 | JGI IMG/M metagenome (GOLD analysis project Ga0209673, IMG submission 184274) | Arabidopsis root microbial communities from North Carolina, USA - plate scrape MF_Col_mMS_r2 (SPAdes) (version 3) | ecosystem: Host-associated > Plants > Roots > Endosphere | place... | reverse complement strand
AGGCGAAAGAATGTAGTAACGAACAGGAGAAAGGAAGTAAACGTGGAGAAGAAAAAAAGAAAGGGGATTCTGAAACAAAGAGAGAAGACTTTGCAGAAAGGGTGGCGGTTTCATCGCAATCTAGACCTGACATCCTATGAAGAAGTGGAGCTGTGGAGGATACATCATCGAGCACTGCCACGTAGGGGGGAATTAATTATAGATCTTTTCTCCGATTTGCATTCTTTACATTGTTACTTACTGCTACAGAAAAATACTATGTAATCAATTGAATATGAATTAGTCAATTGTACGATGATGGTTAGTTATTGTAGAATTATACCGACTAACTATAGACTGCCGTATTACACTACGGCTCGTCCCGCACTGATCCAGCTTACGCCCCCTTTTCCTCTTTTCCTCTTGCAGATCAAATGCCAACGCATTGAATTCGAGTAACCAATCACCCCATTTCTTCATGAGCCCACAGTTTCAAACTTCCGTCGCGCCGCCAATCGGAACGATACATCCATGATACAGTAGTATACTGCAAGCGTCGGGTTTGCAGAGTGTACAGTACAGTATGATGTATCGGGATAATGACTGCATACATGGTGCATACAACGTCGGCAGCTCCTATTGGCTATTTACTAGTAGCAAGTGGTTGGTCGGTATTTTAGGATCTCGATCCACGATCAAATATTTTCAGTCCTAGGTACAGTCAACAGGAGTATTTCGCTGAATAACTTTATCATTTCTGCATTTTGATACTACTGTACAACATGAACTAGTCGAAGCGTCACAGATTCATAAAAGGATTTTTCAAAAGGAACTATAAAGGGATAAAAAGGCCAGTAACAGTAAAATAGAACTTAATGTTCAGGCAAAACAAAGACAAAGGGGGCTAGCAAATCGCAATCCCATCCTGTTCAACGAGACGGTTCAGGTTGATTTTGGGAGATGCTGTCGGGTCCCAAGTTGAAGTTGAGATCAACTCGGCGCCATCGAAAGTATAGCAGATTTCACCCGAATAACTCTTAAGATATGTAGGTGTAGCCCACAAATCGAGTAAAAGTCCTTAGTGCCAACCACTATTGGGATCGTTTGTACCGCCATAATTTATTAGCCAAAAGACTTCAATAGAATTCGAAGAAGAAATGTAACTCGCGCTAAGATCCAATAACTGGCTATTTTGTTGCGGTAAATCTCCAGGTCTGCCGCAAGTGCAAGGGCTTGCATGAGCAGAGTAGACGTATATCTGGAGGGTATCTTCGTCATAATACTTTCGTGACCAGCGGACAAGTGATAAGTCGTTCAAGCAGCTTAAATTAAGATTCAACAAGCGGCATCGTAAAGCTTTCGGGTTCAAGTCCATAGATAGATTTGAAAACATTCAGGATTCCTCTTTCGAGTGATTTGACCCCGAGGTTGTCACTTTCCCAGTGAAAAGCAATTGACGAACGGCAGGAAGTGGGTGGGCGGTTGACTACGTCACAGCTAACATAGTTATAGTATAGTGGGCATATTAGCATGAGACTTGATACTTCAAGCAATACTTAGCAATGATGTGATTAACCATGGTGTATCAAGAAAAGTTGAAGCTGAATGGCTTAGGGCAAGAGCGTATCTAGATCAGATTAAAAGCAAAGGAGTCTAGTTTCTCTACAATATTGGGCAACTTTCGGGTATGCGGGGCACTGATGACTGTACATAGCACTCGCAATCTCGTAATTATATTGTATCGAGAATTGGGTTGCAAGCTCCGGGCGTATTTTGATTAAGTTGCGAGCAAATTCTCGCCGGCTAATTTAGACGGGGTGTTTTAACGATTTGCGAGTAAAATATACGCGATCTCTCTCGTCCCAGTAGCGCATCGGGGAGATGAATGAGAATCAAGAGAGAGTATCTATTGTACTGTTCTATACACAAGGCAGAATCTCCTCGCGTGCGTTCAAAGAGAGTCTCCCATGACCTGTCTAGTTACTCTCTCAAACCGCTGTCAATTTGCAATTGAAAGCGCGCACGACGCACGCATCGGCCATGAAACGATGAAAAAGATATGGGAAGAGCTAGAGATGAAAAGGAACAGTTCTCGCCAACCACTGGACACATTTATTCGTCAGACTATCGTGCAAATTTTCTTCATTGCATCAGACTCAGGAATATGACTACTTATTTTTCAAACCAATGTCATACCTATTCTCTGGCTCTAGCCGTTCATGAGAGCGATTAAGAAGTTTAAGCTTGAAACTGCGTGAGAGAAGAAGATTCTAAAATTTTGAATCAGTTAGGTCCTTTATCATTGTGGATAGCCTCACTGACCAAAAGCCGCAAAGGCAGAAGAGATGAGAGAATCCGTAAAAACAATGCCAGATTGCCTTGCCATATCTCACAATCGACATGTCGTTGCATCAGTTTGTCGACGACGGACTCTGCATATGCATCCGCGGGCATACCATTTTTATTTCCCTGAACTTTCAGCTTCTCAATGGTGCTCTTGACCGGAAGATAGAGCGAGTTGTCAGGGGCATAGAGGCCATGGTGGAGGATATTGCTGCGGACGAACCCGGTAACTATTTCGATGACCTCTATATTGAAAGGACGGAGCTCCTACAAAGATATTAGCATAAAAACTTGCTCGCTTGGTAGTTGGACCCTCACAAGTCTTAAGGTTTTTGTGTACTGGCTTAGAGCAGCTTTTGAAGCGTTGTAGACACACTGCCACAGAACCGGTATCTGTCGGGTAACACTGCCAATCTGCACTATGCGTCCTTGTGGTGAGCGGCGAAGGAGTGGGATAAAAATCTGGCATAGGTGCATGACAGCAAACAAATTGACTTGAAAGAGCTTCACTGCTTTTTCTAGCTCCAGATCCATTGCAGTAGCCGCGTAGTGTGTTCCAGCATTATTCACCAGAAAGTCGAGCCGACCATTTGTCCGCGCAGTGACGAGCTCTTTCAACCTTTCAATGCTCTCTCGGTCATCAAGTTCGAGCGCGAAAGCCTCGATATTATTGAATTGATTTGTGAGATCCTTAAGAGATCCCACACTCCGTGCCGTGGCGAGGACAGTGACCCCCCTAGCTGCAAAGGATTTGGCGAGCTCTTTTCCTATGCCGCCGCTGCAGCCAGTGATGAGTGCGAAAGTAGTTTGTTGCGCCATACTGGCGCACAGATAGATGATCGAGGGTAAAGCAGAATACACTGAAATAAGCTATTTGAGGTGTATGATATACACTCCAGTGTATAAGGGGAACACTCGATGGGAAACAAGCACAAGTCCCTTAAATTATACATAGGAAATGGCTGATGCCTATATAGCCAAATTTATCGACATTCGAATATACAGACCGAAGTAAAATATTTAGCTTCCCGGGTCAACATGTGACTCCGCCAAATATATCTGGCAGCCAGAAGACAGTCAGATGAACGGGCCTCGGGAAGATTCGGTCACCTAACTCATAAGCAATGAAGAAGTGAAGTATCCGAGTGCCATCAAAGAGAAGACTCAAAGATAAGACATGTGGAGCCGTAGAAGCTTAGCTCCGGAGTATCTCTTGAAAATCCGGAGGAATATCAATTGCAGGGGGACCCCTTACGTCACCAAATCTTTTCAATTTTAAAGTATTTGAGCCCCACAGAGTATCGGTACGTCGACCTCCGCGGAAGAATATTCCACCAGTTGACCCGGTATTTAGTCGAGGCCGCGTTGAACGCTTATTCTATTAGGCCTCGCCTCGCCTCCAAGCGCTTCGAATTCTTCCGAAGTTCGTACTCTTCCGTGTTTGTTCTGCCTCATGGACGCTGAACGCCGAAATTCGAACATACAGTACACCCACTGTCGACAAACTCGCCAATCATGACCTCGACCCCGACACTCCCTGCAGCCTCACCATGGTCTGTGCCAGAAGTCGCGTCTCCACAACGCGACAGGGATGGCGAAAGACAGGCAAGCTCGAGAGTCTGTGATAACTGCATTCGGTAAGCAGTGTCGACTGTCAAATTGCTACCTTTGCTGACATCAACCTCAAGGAAGAAAACAAAGTGTTCGTCACCAATATTCCCTTTTCCTTGAGACGGGTATTCGTATGTCCACCAGCAGGGCTAACTGGCCACTCACCTATAGGTGATCTGAAACGACCTGCATGCTCTCGCTGTTTGGAGCGTGGACGCAGCTGCACATATTCGTCGACTCGGCGCAAACCTGGCCCAGCCCGTGGTGCCCATCAGGGCTCGCATCGTTCCCTACTGCCTACAAGGTCTCCCCGCAAATTTTCTGGTAAGAATTGTCTTTTGATATCATATGTTGGCATCATACTCTAAGTTCCTTTCTATTGCTTTCGTAAGCAAGTCCAATCTTCTGTGCTAAGCAATCATCTATTCCCCCGTGAAGGCCGCCAAGTCCGCTCTACCAGTGTAAATGACCCATCTTCGTCACCATTCGCCTCCGCATATACAGCCGTTAACTCCCCAGAGCCTTGTAGGCTAGAAGGGATTGACACGCCCCAAGATCGAGGGACAAGTACCGAACGTTTTAGTCAAACCGACTTTCAAGTCAAAGAAGAAGAAGAAGAACGACTGTACGTCCTCGCTGTCACGTGCTATATTGACATTGCGCTAAGACAGATCTTTAAGCCTGATAAAGTACCTGGATGTGATTCACGATGCTATCCCCATCTTCTCTAGGCAGCGGTTCTTGCCTAGTATTAGGGCCTCTCTGTACAGCCGCGATCTTATCTCGGCCTTGATCCTAATCACAGCGAAGCTAACAGGATTCACCTTTTCCTCTAACGACATTGATATCGACGCCTGCATTGACTTGATACTCAGTTCGGGGTCTCTGCAGGAGGACATGTTTAGTGATGTTCCATCACTTGATCAGTTTCGCAAGGCCTGCCTGTTAGCTTTTTATGAGTTTCACCAGTTCCCCGGCCGCCAGGCTTGGATGCGGATCAGTAAAATCATCCGAATGTCCTATTGGGTTGGACTGGATAATCTCGAGAACCTACGGATTTCTCTCCCCCACTGGTGTGAAATGAGCCAAGATGAACTTGAGGATTGGCGCCTGGTTTGGTGGTGCATCTACCGCCTCGATTCCTATGCCAACCTGTCGGTCGGGACACCATATCTGATTGACGAGACATTTGTGAATACCTCCCTTATACGAGATCAGCCCTTGGATAGTCTTGAAGAAAGCCAGCCAGGCCGCCAGGGACAACTATACTTACCCTCTCGGCCGGATCGCCTATGGGAATTGCTTTCGGCTGTGGCATCAGATTCACAGCAGACGTATTCATTCAATATACACATAATTACGGCGACTGTTACGCGCCAAGTAGGACGCGTGCTCCGATTAACTATGCTGGGGCAGCAAGTGTCAACTAATGCGTATATCACTGATCTCGAACGGCGCCTTTCTTCGCTCCACCTTGCTCTCCCAACAAACTATCTCAACCCTATGCGTAATGCGTTCACGCACGAAAGATCCTCCGAACACCATGCCCGGATGGTCAATATCTTCCATTTGTCCATGGCTCGACTTCTCATCTCACTTATGCGCTGCGCTAGTAGAGAAGAAGGAAATGAATGGCTATTGAGCTGGCAACAGGTCCTTGAAACGTGCCAGGACATCGCTTCTTTGTCGGAACAATGGAACAGCGCATTCTCCTTAAGCGTTGACCCAGCAATCTCCTTTATTCTTTTTACTGCACTAATATTTTTAAACCTCCACAAGAGGTTTGCGGCAGTGGCAACATTCGCCATTTGCACCCGCATCGAGCATTGCGAGAACGTCCTTCTGCTGCATCTCGAGCAGTTTGCAATCGCCTGGACACTCCCTAGACTTCTCATTCGTGAGTTAATAACGGTTTCGCTTTAACGAAGACTCAAGAAGCTAAAGCAACATTATAAGTGTCATTCAAAAGCTTTAGGGAGATGATGATTTGTCCACTCTCTTACGCTCACATCCACCTCATAATCTCCCGTTTCGAAGCTCCCTTGCACCCAAGGTGGTTGCATTTCCTCTCCTCTGCTCAAGCAGAGCTTGAGCGAATGGGATTGGCTACAGAATAATACCAGTTTCCAACGCTTGGATCACTTCTCCCAAGGGCCTAGCGCTTCAGATTGCACTTGTGCAACCATTAATGTGTCTCCTTGTAATACCACTCGGATTGTTAACAATCTCATGATTCAACTAGGCTCATCGGAAGGAAGGCTTCATCAAATACTGACAATCCCATCACTATGATATCTCTCCCGGCTATAACCTGGTTTACTACATCGAATAAAATATCCTATCACCAACTAAGTGGTCGCGAGGTCATATTCCAGAAGGCCGAGCGAAATGAGAAAAGATTCACGGGTTTCTTTTGGGATGCTTCGTCTCCCGCTATTGCTGGACAAGCGCCACCGACTCCTTTCTTGAAACTATGAATCCTATGGCATTTGTGGATTGGACTGCAGACTGACAAATGCACTCACTAGTAGGAATTATCAAGGACATAGCAGACTGGTTCTAGGGTGATATGAATGGAATGGCCGCTAAACTTGACTGGAGAGGCAATTAGACACTGCCACCGAGAGAGAGAGAGAGAGAGAGAGAGAGAGAGAGTACCGGTCCAACCAGGTGAGGTGGCTCACCGCTACTAGTTCAAGGCCAACATCTTGATCTTTACGATAATCTCCATTAGCGTAGCGGATGTTGTTCGCATGATACTTTTTGTTAGTAAGTTAGACCAGATAGGACTTGTATGACAAAGTACGAGGTCTCGTCCCTTACTAGCTCCCGTGGAAGTAGAAGACACAAAAAGGGATCGATATTACGGGACACCTATTTGTCTAGAGGTCGATCAGTGGAAACCAGTTGGAAATGCTATGGAGGCGTCTGATCGCCTTGGGGCTAACGGATTCAGTTGATAAGCCAATTGATGGGGTGGCGATAAATTGTGGTGTACATTTGGCCTTATCGTTTGGGTTAGGTCTAGCGCTGAATAGCCATAAAGCGCATTAGATGTTCCAAGGTTCTTATGTTGGTGATTAAAGGTAGGTTTGGGCTATGTGGAGATTGGCATCCTCGCGATGGTAGATCCTCCGCGGAACAACCACATGTCCTATAGTTAATAGCGTTAGATCACCTGAAACCCCGAGCGTATTCGTTGCCTTATTTCCAAGCTGTCAGCTGGTCACACTGAAGCTTGTGTTTATTATGCAAGCTGTTCCCGAGTCCTCTTTCTTGTTTGAAGAGATTGAATGTCCTCTGCGCAAATATCCATTTTATTCTACGTTTGCAATCGCCGAACGACATAACAAAACAACATGACGGCAATCAAAAACTTGATCGCTTTTGAAGATGAAAGTGGTAACAGGTTCTTTTCGAACGTGGACTCCTTGGAATCCACCCAAGGAGCTTCGATTGAATCATACACGTCATTTGACGACTTGATGAAAGGCGAGAACGCGACAGAGGCAACTATCGCAAAGGTTCGTCAATTGATTCTTCCACCAAGTGAACACTGCTGATGACTGTCTTGCAACTAGCTGTTGCCTCCTCTCCCCAATACCAAACTTCCGATTTACTGCGTGGGACTGAATTACCGAAGCCATGCAAAAGAGGCCAAAGTAAATCCTTCGTCTTCTATCTGTTCAGTAGAGTAATTGCTAATGCTAGGAAGCTCAACGTCCCTGCGAGCCCTCCTCTATGGACGAAGCCTAGTTCCGCATTGGCAAGCCCTGACTCTACCATCCCGATGAGTCGATTCTGTGCCTCGCATCTCCCTGATTGGGAGGTATGTTCTTAATTATCAACAGCCTTACTGCACGAGATAGTGTGCTGACACAGTTTAGGGGGAACTTGTCTTTGTCACTTCCTGTGAGGTCCGCGATGTTACCCCCGAAAAAGCCGCATCCTGCATCCTTGGGTACACGGTCGGAAATGATATCTCTTGTCGATTTTTTCAAATGCCCGAGCAGTCCGGAGGCCAGTTTTTCTATGCCAAGGCCTTTGATAAATTTGCCCCCATTGGACCTGTGCTTGTAAGTCCGGAAAGCTTCAACACGACGAAGAAGGGCGCTCGTTTGGTCACTCGGGTCAACGGAGAGATCAAGCAGAATACCGTCATTGGAGATGACATGATTTTCGAGCCCGCAAGAATCCTCAGCTGGATGAGTCAGAGTAAGTCGACGGCTCAATGCTTTTTTTTTTGTTTGGTATGATCTGACAAGACATTAGGCACGACAATCCCTGCATACACAGCCGTGATGACTGGAACGCCGGCTGGAGTTGGTTTATTCCATAGCCCACGACAGTTCCTGAAAGATGGAGATTTGATTGAAGTTGAGATTAGCGGGATTGGTAGACTGAAGAACAAGGTCATGTTTGAGGATGGCCAAGAGTCTATGATGTGAGAATCCCATTGCTCTCTATTAACTAGACGTATAAATTGAGATTTGCTATTCCTATTGAATGAGAATTACGTTACTGATTTTGGAAAATTTTTGTTAATTCCTACAGAAATCTTGTATGGAAACTGATCAAGGCAAAGCTCTGGTACAACTTCTCTCGTTGGCTTGTTTATGGAGGCTTAATGGGTTCCGTGGGACAAATCCAACGATCGCCTATCAATTAAGTGGAATGGGGTCTGTCAACTTTGGGAGACATAATAGGGGGAAGAAGAGACTAGTGTTTACTCGATGAGTACGGAGTAATAGTCGAGAGCGGGAGAGCATATGTATTTTACTAATGTGCAATTATGATAGAACAACCTATTTTAGTCACAAAAAAAAGCATCCGTAAGCGCGTATCCTTCCTAACAACCTTGGAAGAAAGAAGATATATGATATTTGAAATGAGAAATGGCACAATCTTTTTCAATCATCCAGAGATGGCAACCTTTCCTGAGGACGAGAAAGAAATGACCAAGTCAGCACAGTCAGTCAGCGTGGCATCGATATCTCATGAGTTGCACTAAAATTTTGTATTTATCATGATTCTTTATACACTATATCGGGGAAGCTACACTTGTGTGGAGGAAACATCTGCTTTAATACTTTGCAAACAAATTTTGCTATGGTACACAGCATTCAACTAAAGTTGATCTCGAGTGCCTTGAGACAGCCCTCCAAATCAGAAATAGATCTAGCCTTTGCATAAATAATGCCATCCGGTCGTAAAATAAAATACTTCGCCTGAGAGTCCCCCAGCCGGTGTTGGAACTGTTGAACGTCGTATCCGATGCGAACGGGGTATCCGGTCAGCATATGCAAGGGTGCAGGGAAGGACACAGCCTTTCCATCTGTGCGGCGCTGCGTCTTCAATTTGCCAAAATTAAAGTGAACGATTGACTCAACAGATAGAATATCTGAGTGGATCTTGTACCTGGCAAAGACTTTCCTCAGGTCTGCATCGTCTTGTTGGCTTGAGGTATTGATCACCAATAAACTCATGACAGTTGGAACGCGATGAAGAGCCTTATCAGAGAGCTCAATAGTGACAGGTTCATTACCGGGGAGGTAGGTCTGGACGTAAATTTGACCCAGCCTAGTCCCGCCCCCAGCAGTGGATAAAAATGCCCCTCCTTGACAGCTAGAGTAGCCGTCAGCATCTGCAGCAACATGAGGCAACTTTATCTTAAATGGCTTTGGGATTTTCAGTGCCAAGTTCAAAATTGCGATCCAGAAAGTTCCTAGCAAAGTGGCTTCTTTGTTGCACCACTCTCCATTTTGCAGTGTAAGACGGGCCGCGTTGTCGACACCAATTCGTCGCTCTAATGACCAAGACTGGAGGAGGCTGGCTCTGAAAGAGGACGAAGTCTGGCGCGATTGCTCTATTTTGGTAATCACGGCTAACCTCCAGGCCAGCGTCTCAGCGTCTCCCACTCCAGCGGCCACGCCTTGGCCTCCAAATGGTGGGAAAACATGTGCTGCATCTCCAATCAGAACGGTACGTTCGGCAAACCACCGGTTGACAACTCTATGAGAGAAGTTGAATGGGCGACAACGAAGAATCTCGATGCAATCAGTCGGGAAGGTGATTGGCGCTGTCGTCCCACCAGGCAATGTAATTGATCGAGTAATCATGGGAGTGAGCTGCTCCCAGAAGACCTTGACTGCGTCCATCGACTCTTTCCATTCCGGGACTGCAAATTCATGTCTCCAGAGATGATCAGCTTGTGGCCCGAAACGACCACAGGCGGTTGGCTTTCCAGGTGGCCGACAAAAATGCCACTCTTGAGGCCAGAACAAGTCGTATACGGCTTTAGAGTCGAAGCCAAGATCCCACAGCGGAAAACTGGGATGTGTTTTCTCTGTTGGTAGATTGATATGTAGATTGGCCGCGATCCAAGTGCTGTCGTACTCGAAGATGCCGGCCTCTTGTTTCACACCTGCAGTAGGTTCCAGGAAATGCTTGCGGACAATACCTCTCTTTCCGTCGGCGCCAACTAGCCATGATGCTCGAATTTGACATTTTTTTCCGTCGACATTCGTATAGTGTACTGTGACTCCGTCTGCATCTTCGTCCCGGTCCACAACCTCACATGAAGATTGAAGAGTGCAGTGCTTAGAAGACATCACCATCTCCCGCAATGCGTGTTCTATCATAATAATTTAGTCGATGTTCACATTCACATAGGCATGAGTCCTGAGACAACGAACCCAGTCGAGGTTGGCTCTGCAGAATGGTACTTGGGAGCGCATGCTGCATCATATCTTGGTTCAAATCGAGAGTGAGGGAGGGTCGGTTTTGGAAGGTAGTCTGATGAAAGTTGAGGCAGCCAAGTTCTGTATCCAGAGGTCTAAATTAGTCTTCCATATCGTGGAAATGACGGTGTATGTATTTACCGTGACCAATTGAGGCAAAACGCTTCCCCATGCCCAGTCTCCAGAAGCTGCGCAGTGCATCACCGGTCAAAACCACGCCTCTAGGATCCGTCTCAATATTCTGCGCCTTCTCGAGCACGACCGACTAAAGACCAACGAATTAAATTATATTTACAACGCGAACTGTCCCAAGGACCATCCTGAAGATCGAAAAAGCATACCTTAATTCCGTGGTCAGCCAGAAAAAGACCTAAGGTGAGGCCTGACGGTCCCCCGCCAACAATTAGGACTTCAGTAGTCATATTGATGCTAAATGTGAAAATGAATGGCTCCTGCAAATGAATGGCTCCTGCATCATGCCTGCATTAGAGACTATTTATGAAAGGCTTCCGACTCAGGCGGCACGCGGGGGTCACAGACAGCATGTGACACCAAAAAAAAAGAAAGAAAGAGATTGATCCATGGGGAACTCAATAGTGTCTGACCACTTGGGATATTATCCATGCCAATCGTATGCTGTGGTTGTGAGAGGGGAAGTTCTTCCGCGGAGGATCTCAGCGCGCAGACCGGCATATAGGAATTGTTCCGAGGAGGATACATACCGGTATATTCGAACAAACATAGGGTTTATGAAGCGGCGAAACAATTATCAAAGACATACTCGGGATATTTATGCTATTAACATTGCCAACTCGATTCTCACTGAGATTGAGATTGTCCTTTCTACCATCGATTTCCTTGACCAAGATTGTACTTTGAAATTCCCCAATCTATGCAATATCCCAGTCTTCTTTTCTTTTGCAAGTCCACGTGAGCAACAGCCGTTATGGCACTTTGGATGATAGACATTCTTGCCATGCTACCTCGAGCATGGCAAGACAGGATTATGCCCCCAAGCACCGTTCCGGTCGTGCAAAACCACCCCTCTAAGGTTCAATTAAGACGCATCTCCCACGTTTATTTCGAGCACGGCGATTTGGAGGCTTTTGATCGATTCGCCAAGGATTTTGGATTCGTCCAAGCAGAGTGCAAAGGAAACACTATTTATTACCATGGCTATGGCCGAGACCCGTACGTTTATGTGGCCTCCCAGAGCCCGACACGACGGTCGCGTTTCATGGGTACTGCCTTTATGGCGAAAGACCAGGAGGAATTCGACAAGGCCTTGGCACTCCCAGGCGCAGTCCTTAAAGACCTAGAAGAAGCTCCAGGATGCGGACGACTGATTACTTTCGCGAGACCCAACGACACCTTTTTCCACGTTATCTACGGTCAAACCGAGCGCGAGGTCGGTGAGATTCCAACTGCTACCCACGACTACCAAGGCCCCTTCAACATGCCATTAGAGAAGCCTCGTAAAGGCCGTTTCCAACGATACCACGACGGGCCCGCGCTGGTACACAAATTGGGCCATTTCGGATACGTGTGCAAGGAATTCGAACAGGAACTTGACTTCTACACCTCCAACTTCAACTTCGTACACTCCGACATCCTGAACCTTCCGAAACTCCCACACATTGATGTCATGACATTCATGCATTTGGATCTGGGCAAGACTTATACCGACCACCACAGCTTCTTCCTGCAGCGTGCGCCACCAGGTACCAGCAAGACATATGTCCACCATACCTCGTTTGAAGTCAGCGACTTTGATACCCAGTTGATGGGCCACAAATACCTTGCAGACAAGGGATGGAAGTCAGTATGGGGCGTGGGGCGTCATATTCTAGGAAGCCAGATTTTCGATTATTGGTATGATTCGAGCGGTTTCAAGATTGAGCACTACGCGGACGGAGATGTGGTAAATGAAGATAACCCGACGCGGAAAGAGCCAGTAGGGCCGCTATCTGTTTGGGGTCCTGAATTGCCCAAGGATTTCGGTGATAACAAGGCCCGGTGATTGGATGCTAACTTGTGGAAGCTCGGGCTCTTCGCACATCTTACCCAGTATGTATACAGTTCTAACTATATATCAGCCCACAATCGTGCATCATGCAGGCTCGCGCTTTCTTGTGTTTCTTCGTCTGTCGTAATCTCTATGATGCGGATACATGCCATTCTCGCGTTTCAATTACTTTGTCTGTCTCTTCGCTCTTCACCTTCATTTATACAAATTGGATTCGGGTCACCCATCAAATTGTCGCTACCAAAAGCTAGTCGTCTGAATTTCGTAGAAAATCACTATGCTTTCGCACTGTCAATGACCAAGAAGTTGTGAAATACGCCAATGCATCTGTTGCTGCGCGTTATGTTTTCATGTTTCTTTCCATTTGCCTACCCAGATCTATATATCCTTGGTGATAACGAAGATGGTGAAGTGATGGAGGTGAAAGCAAGATCGGCTCTACTGTGTCCTGCGCCTGTGGTTTTTGGTATTGGCATCGGGTTACTACAATACGGTATAAGAAGGTTTGGGTGGCCCACGAACCGTTCGCGAGGTCTAGGTCTAGCTAAGTGGCTCTCGGTCGAACAGGAATCCAGATATCATAGACCCACTGATTATACAAGGGGGACAAAGAAATGTACTCTAAATAACGGTGACGATACCTCTCACGTCTTGCCTATAGCCCTCGCTCTCTGGGTATTTGACCTCGTTCTGGCATAGTTCCTAGAGGTCGAAGCTTCACTATCCCAAGTACCTTATCTTGGAGCCCCCGACATCAGCTACGCTTAAAACTCTGTGTAAAGACTATTTCCTTTTTGAAGACAGTCACAGAAGTTGGATTTTTATTGATTCATTATTGGTCAAACAACGCACTCCACTTAATACCACGCGCATTTCATAATATCCAGACACCTAACCCCCAACAGCCCTACAGATTCACATTCTTGTGGATGAGAGGAGACAATGCTGAAGCAAGTTCGTGGGTCCCATTTCGGGGTGGGCACTTAGGTCATGACAATTTGTGTTAGAGGCAAGACCCCTCACCTACCTTCGCCCAGCTGAAAAGAAAACCGTCTCTGCGGGTAGGGACTGGTCAAATCTAGAATTCGAATGCCGAAAGGCATCAATTTGGATATTAGCTTAGTCTCTAACTAGTGGTGAAGCCACGTGGGAATTAACAAGAGACCTTTTATCCAGAAATGACATAAAACGACAGTCCGTATTCACATCGTTTTACTTCGTATCAAATATAGAATATTTGGCCTAGATTGATTTCATTAAGTACGATTTCAAGATTTTAAGGCTAATTTCAAACTTTATCTCACGACCAGATTTCAGGAATTTCGAAATTTTGAAATATCATTTTGCCATCTCTAACCTTCCAGGGCAATACAAACAGTTCAAACAACTCCAGCGACGCTGAATCTTGCGGACCTGATAACCTGCCATCTTTTCCGTTCTCGCAGCATAAGTGGCAATCCTACTATACTTTCTAACTGCAATCTTAGAACCTTAGCAACCCCAAGACCGTACTGCACAGGCCGCTCTACCAAACTCGAACTGGCAAACGGCTAATGGCCCCGCTAAATTACCATACTTAGCTTGTCAGACGACATACTTCCCTTACCCTACACGTCGTAGTAGCTTCTTCTTTCTAGTTAACGTACGATTACCCCATAAAGAGACTCCTCAATAGTACCTACTGTCTGAAAAAGATAGCCAACATTGCTCTTGTAGGCATAGTTCTAGATGGGACCTAGTAGTGAACCTTGGTGGGAGAAATCAAGATGAAGATATAGAGGGAGATACAGATGCACATCCAGACTATTCCTGAAGAGAAGGAACATGATTTCGATTTCGATATCCTTGATGCAACCAAGGTTTGGCCCGAAGAGCTTGTGCCTCTTCGTCGCATTGGAAAGCACTCAGATCAGGCTCACTAAGCACTGAAACGGAAAGAGAAAGCCAAGACTTCGCATAGAAAATCCCCTACCTAGGGTTCACTTGCCTAGGCTAAGAGATCCCCTCAGCCACAGAGGGAATAAAGAGAATATGATGAATGAGAAGGAAGTACACATGACAGGATTCGCTGAACTTCTTTGTTGTACGGCGAAGACCGAACTTGAAGCCGAGGGCCATGACGGTCTAAAATCATTCTTTGATAGTCTTTCAATGAATGACGGGATAGGCACTTGCTCGGAATTCTCCGCAAGGTTCTATCTATAGCTTTCACTGTAAGATGTGGTGTACGGTAGTTCCTGGGGGTATCCACAATTGCATTCTCTTGACGGTTCCTGTGGACCATGCGGAGACTACCGGGAATTAGTGCAGTGGGCCTGACTCCATTTTGATATCTCATTGAGATGCCAAGTCCTACTCCAATTTGGTTAAATACAACTTACAAACTGTTGCAATTAAATCATTCGCAGATGCAAAATACTATAGAACTTGAAATCCATACCAACTCCAGGTCTCCTGACTACCAATATGCAGCCGACTATTTCATAAAGTCCAAAATGCAGAAACCAAATCTGACACTCGAACTGCGGCCTTGAATTTACAGAACGTGGACAAGGAAAATCAGCCGACACAATGACAAAAAGCAGGAAGAGATCACACATTGCAAAAGAAATAATAGTAGAAATGAGGCTCTGGGCATGAGATTCTTCTCTTCGTAAATACATTCAAATGATTCTAGCTCTTTTGAAACACAACGCCCGCGCTTGCAAAAAATTGATTTCATCACATTTGAGACAGAATCGAGTTCTGCGCATAAGCCTATTGAATTTTTGATTTTAGTCTGGGCTTTGTGTAGTTCGGAGTGGTGGAGGAGACTTACCATCGGCTTAATGTCTGGGTGTGGAACTGCCTCGAATACCTCGTACTGAAGCTTGAGATCAGGTCCGAGGTTAATGTAAGCACCCTTGTTCTCGGTGGAATCGCAGTACTTGGGCGCGGAGAAAACGGTAATACAGCGACCATCGTGCTCGACTTCGTAGCCCTCCATGCGCACCTCGTGCGAACGAATGATAGCCTCCAAACCATTGTTCTCACAGAAGCGCTTGGTGATATCGGGACCGAATTGAAGTCCAACACCGCGCTTACTGGGTCCACGACCAGGCATGGTTTGAGGGTCAGTCCAGAGCATCTCCATCATCAGACCCTGTTGACCAGGTTGTCGTTGGTTGTGGCGGTTGAGTTTGCGGATATCGTTGAGAGTGATCTTGTCATCGGAGAACAGACCACCGTGAAGAACCAAGTACTTATCACCAATAAGAGTGGCCAGAGGCAGAGCGGAGAATGACTCGGAGAAGACCTTGAAGACTCGCTCGGTATACTTGGCCTTGCACTCGCCCTCGAATCCGTAGACCTTGTTCATATCGTCGGTCTCGTGGTTTCCGCGGTTCAGGAACAGGCCGTTGGGACGCAGCCACTTGTATGCGTAGAGGAGAAGGGCGATCTCAGTGGACCATGATCCACGATCAACAAAGTCACCGTTAAAGAGGTAGGCGTGGGTATCTGAGGGGGCGCCGTTACGGCGGAAAATCTCAAGCAGATCAAAGTATTGACCATGAGTATCACCACAGACAGTCAACTTTTTGCCAGCATCAACACCGATCTCAACCATGGTTGGCTCATTATAGACGATCTCCTTGACAGCCTTGATAATCTGGAAGACATATTTGCGGTGGATCTTCTTGCCGTTCTTGAAACGCTCAATCATATCATCAATAAACTCTTGCGTCATCTCCTCGCCCAGTCGCACACCATCATAATCATCATCAACCTTAATAGCATCGATATCCAAGCCCTCGAATGCGGATGGCGGGTCGGCGACCTCGATGGCCTTTTCGAATTCCAGACGACGGACGAGCTTCTCGCAATCGGCAAGCTTAAGCTTGGCATTTTGGTTGTTAGGTTCACGCTTCACGACAGCCTTGAAATCCTTCAAGGCGGCTTTGTAGTTCAAGATGGCAGTGTTGGCCAGGGCACGTCTCCAATAGGCCTAGGACAGATCGGGAGTTTTAGCATATCTGAGCAGATTTCCCAACCGCATAATCCAGCCAGTCACCCGTTGTCTTGCGCTAGGCTTCTGCCTCGATAAAAGAGGATCATCAGTGTGTAAAAGTGACTCACCTTGACATAGTTCGGGTCCAATTCCAAAGCGCTAGTAGCATCGGCGACGGCAAATCCAAAAGCTTCGAGTTTAATTTGAGCCTGCCAAGTAAGAAAGTACAAGCAGTACTATTAGCAACAGTGCTCCGGATTTGCAAAGGTGATTCGCTATGAGTGGGAACGGATGGGCTCGTCCGGACCTACCTGGGCACGGTTGGAGAAGATGGCCGGCTCCTTGTCGTACTTCTCAATGGCTTGATTGTAAAATTCCAAGGCAGCAGGCCAATCGTGAGCTGCAACGGCCTTATTACCTTGCAGCTTGAGCGCGTTGGCTGCGTCTTTATCGGAAGCCATTGCGGAGGGAAGGAGGGGCACGAGAAAAGTGATTCGGAGAGATTTGCCCGCAAAAAGGGAGTTCTCGAAGGAAATAGAATTTAATATATGATGTCTCTCTTTTTTGTCCCCGTATGTAAATCTGAGGGAATGTAAAAGGACCAAGAGTCCAACTTGCGAGGAGAGTGTTGGTTTCTTTTTCGAGAAAAAAAAAAAAAATAGAAAGGCGGGTTGAACTTTTGGTTTCTTCTCTTTTTTTCCCCGATGGCAACGGGGCTTGGCATGAACGTAGAACCCGTCAGAACCATCCCGTTTCAACCTCTCTTCCTCCTCACTTTCCATTTCCCCCCCCCCAAACCCTCAAAACCCTCTCACAATGTCTTTCTTCGCCCCGCCAAATCAGCAGCGCTCATTGCGCGCTTGTATGGTCTGCTCTGTCGTTCAATCACACACCGTGAGTGCTCTCTTCAGCTTCCTTGCCTCCGTCATTGTCAACTCCGAGCTTGTTCCATCGCTGACAGGATTATTGCTATTACTAGAAATTCATGCGTGACGGCTGCCCTAATTGCGAGAATACTCTTCAACTTCGTGGAAACACCGACGCTATTCAAGAATGCACATCACAGGTCTTTGAGGGACTGATCGCTGTGCGCGACCCGAATACCAGCTGGGTTGCGCGCTGGCAACGTTTGGATAACTATGTTCCGGGGACATATGCTACGAAAGTGACTGGATCGGTAGGAATATTTTACTGTGGGGTTTCGGGGTTGGTGACTCGCTTGCTAATGGTCTTGTTCTTTTCATAGCTCCCCGACTATATTATCACGAGCTTGGAAGATTCCGGCGTTAAATACGTTCCGTACGTTGCCCTTTGCTTTCCGTGGTGCAAGCCTGCTCTGCTCCAAACTGGCTTGGTGAATTTTATGCTGATATTATCTTATTGAATAGGCGGGATGGAAGTACCGGCGAGGAAGAATCATGATCTCGACATTCATTAATCTACCACCTAACCTCACCACGCGATTACGTCTGTCAATAGCCAACGCCGGCCACCCATACATACCCACTCCATATATCAAAAGGTCGAATGGAATCACCGGTGGCCAGAGGGAATCTTTACTACTATGGTTTCGGGAGTTTTCCGGTTGGAAGCATTGCGCTTGTTATTTGCTTTAGCATTCGGTATTCAGGATAAATCAAGGAGTTTTTCGTTTGATTGTTACGCCGGAGTTACGAGATGAAAAAAGAATATTGGGGATGGAGATATTGATGGAATTACCACAGTTCATTGAACTCTGGGTTTCAATTCAATGGAATCAATCGACAGTGTCGCTTGAACTATCTATGAATATATTGCGCCGATTCTGGTTGGCATCACTCGTAGCAAAAGATGGAGGAAATCCAATAAACAAGAAAATATCACATCGCTCATTAAATCAATTTTAGAAAGGAAATAGAAGTCACGGGGCTGTTTGGTGGTATCATGGTAGTGCCCGGACTTACAAGAGCTTGATGATCTTCTCAATGCTCTCCAAAAGGATATCGGCGTGGTGCTTCTGGAAGACCAGCATGGGACGCAGACGAATAGCCTGGGCACCACTGCCACCAATGTTGACACCAACAGTCTTGGCCTTGGCGAGGAACTCGTCACGCTTGGGAGTGTCCCAGGCAATGAAGGTACCCTGGCCCTTACCACGCAGGTTCTGGAAGTGGGCGGGGTACTTCTGAGCGAGACGCTCAAGACCACCGTACAGATAGTCACCGGTGCTGGCGGTGTTCTCGACCAGGCCGAGACGCTCAATCTCCTCGATGATACCACGGAAGATCAGGGCACGGGAAGGGTCGCCCATCCAGGTGTTGAACTGACGGTAAGGCTTGTTGGGGCGCAGGGCAGGGTTGCCGAAGTAGTAACCGGCAGTCTGGGCCTTCTTGGAGAAGGTGACCATGTCGGGAGGAGAGGAAAGGTTCCAGTGGTCGTGAGCCCAGAACTTACCGGTGGCACCAACACCGGTCTGAACCTCATCAACGATGAAGAGGACGTTGGTGCGCTTAGTGATGTCACGCAGGCCCTGGAAGAAGGCGGGAGAGGCGTGGTTGTCGCCACCCTCGGACTGGATGGGCTCAACCATGACGGCAGCAACGGGGTTGTGGTACTCCTTGATCAGACGCTCAACCTCCTCGAGGCAGCGCTTCTCCTCAGCGGCGTTCTCCTGGACGTGCTCCTCAAGAGGATACTTCAGCTGGGGGAAAGTAGCCTGGGGCCAGTCGAAGGCGGGGATATCGAGCTTGTGGATGGCCTTGGAGCGGGTGGTGGAGAGAGATCCGAAGAGACGGCCATGGAAGGCGGACTTGAAGGACAGGATGGAAAGCTGGGGAGAGCCAGGACCCTGGTTGTTCATGGTAGATTGCATCTCCTCCTCGGTGAACTCAACGTTGGGGCCACCACGCTGGAGCTGACGGTAGTACATGAAAGCAGCCTTGTAGGCAGTCTCGTTGGCATCGGAACCAGCCATAGCGGTGAACACCTGGTTCAGGCCCTTGGGAGCGGCCTTGAGGATACCGGTGCGCAGGATGTTGGACCAGTCGGCAGAGGGGAAGTTACCCAGCGCAGGACGGTTGATCAGCGAAGTGATCATCTCGTCGGACTGGGCCACCTGCTTGAGGTGGGGGTTGTTGTAACCCACGGGGATGGAGGCGATCTGGGCATAGACATCGAGCAGCTTGTTGCCATCGAGGTCGGCAATGCTATAGGATGGCATTAGCTCAATTCTTTGCGACGCAATTCCCCATTCTCGTCAAATGGGGGGATGGTGCGGGGAAGGTATAACATACTAGTTACCAATGGACTGCTGGTAGTCGGTGAGCATGTTCAAGCTGCGAACATCGAAGACCTCGTCCAGCTCAGCCGCAGCGGCCTTGTTCTTAGGACCGGGAATAGCAGTTGAGAGGGAGGGAGCAGAGGGCTCATTGGGGAAGTAGGGCTTCTCGGCCGCGCGAAGGCGAGCAGTAGTGGAGAGAGCGCGAGCAGCAGGCACGCGGGCCGCGGTGCGCAGCTTGGGGCTGCAGCGAAGGATGGAGGCCATTCTGTAGGGATTATCCAAGTATATAGGGAGAATGATGAAGGAGAAAATGGAATTTATCGCGGGGCAGGACAGATTTATATTTCAAAAGACACTCTCGGAGAGTCTGGGAGCTTTCCAAGCTTCGATTCCCCGCGTTGATATGCAATGCGCGGGTTGATTGGAGCTCGGCGGCGTCAACCAATCAAATCAATGAAGATGGCGGCGAAACGCCGAAGCCAGACCGATTTTGTTGAAGTATACCCACCTACCTACCAATTGGAGTAGGTCTACGCTTTTTGCAGTTGTTAAGGTAGTTCATGTTAGTAACAGCTTTAGCAAAGGTCTAGGGAAACTGCCGGTGATGCCCCATTTTCTCCCATTGACTGCCCGAAATGGTGGCATTGGCTCCGAGTTCTGACGCCGAATGACTCCTCACGTGGCCACTTCCCCCCCGTCATCACTGATTGTCATTACAGATAAGCTCGGTCTTGGCAGAGCGATCATCATCGTTGTGCAACTTTCAGGTTGTCGGGGTACCCCAGGTCGTACATGGTACTTTTACTGTCTTGCTAATTGAGTCGACTGTTTAATGCACTGGCGTTACCTTTATAATGCCTACGCTGCTAGAAGTACTGGATATATTAATTCGGTGTCGGGTTGAGCACACCAGTTGTCAGTTTTATGTGGTGTTCCAAGTAATGCCAAAATATATACTTCGACACAGTTGTCACATATTAACGACTGGCCTGTCTGGGTCAAACACCCAATTGGGAGCCAACCAGATAACTAATACTTCTAGTAGTAGTAGCATATACAATCATAGCTTTAGTTCCAGTTGGTTCATCTTGATAATGCAATCTTCCGCTTGAACCCATACTCATGGTAGTACCATGGCAATTGCATCCGTCGGAGTCGCATTCCTCAAAAACTCCAGTCTCGCGAGGAGATGGAAAGTGGATCCGCATACGAAAAGTGGATCAGAGGTCATATAGCCAAAAGTAGAGCCATCTTTCAACAAATGGGCTTGTGGTTTAGTGGTATAATACTCCCTTAGCATGGGAGTGGTCCGGGGTTCGATTCCCCGCGAGTCCATCTTTTTTTTGTCTTTTTGCTCTCCAATGTCTATCACAGGTGCCTCTAGCATGGCTTAATACTGTTCCAAAGCTACATGTGAAGTTGTGGGAATATGTGTTGCTTCAATTGTACCGAGTGAGATGGAGTTGCGTTCTGTCATTTTTTATAACCAAATCTGGTCGCTACTTTGACATTGTTCCTCTTTTGGCAATTCTGAATTTGGAATATCAATTCACCCTCATTCTCAATTCTGAAGTATTATCTTATGTTACCATTATTCTGAACCTGGCTGTGCTCTACCGGGAGAATGGACCGTGGCCTTGCAAGGCCCCCGGAAGGTGGCCACCGAGTGATGACTCGGCAATCATGAGTGCAACTAGATCAGTGCATTCAAGTTTGTGATATATCGAGATATAGTATATCTCGACTCAAAATTGGTAACTAATTCTCCAAGACGCGAAAGTTACCTCGATTGAAGTCTAGATTTTTGAATAAGGTATGTTCCAGTTGTCACTTCCAAATGCAGCACGCTGCATGATCGAAATGATGCATCAAATTAGGTGGAGAAATAAGCGTCATAATGCAAAGCATAGAGTAGATATCCGAGAATCTGCCGCATCCAGACCATCATGAATCTAGAGTGGTCCTCATTCATAAAAGTTTAATCAACGTGAAATCATATTCTATTTCTGTAGATAAATTATATTGGAATATCAAATAAAAGGTATCATACTCATCAAAGCCCAATTAAACTCTTCTAAAATGTACAAGTGGCTTTTTGATATCGAATTATTGACCCACCAAGATCCGAATCACTGCAGTAAAACAAATAAAGAAATAGTGTGTGTGTGTTCTATACAAAGATGATAGCAATAATTGATAACGACGTCTACCGTCTGTCCTCGAATGGCGAGACCGCTGACCGCGGTAATGAGTCCAAGGACTTATCGCTAGCAGCAGACGAATAGACTGTACTTGTTTGCTTCAGCTCAATATCATGATCGGGCGACATGGTGCGCGTATTGTCAGTAGAAATATTATATGCGTGACCCATAGTATTGTTATGAGTAACTCTGGACTCGGTCCAGCTTTCCATCTCCACAGTACGCATGATTTCGAATCGGTCGCTTTCGTAACCGACTTGACGGGCATCGTTGGTACCGACTACCATATGGGAGTTGCGAGAGCGACCTGTTGAGGAGAATAGTTTTTGGGAGCGACTGGGTTGGTTGGAAGAGTATCCAAGATTGCGGGTGGATTGTAAGAGGCGAGGTAACCAAGATGCAATAAGCGGGCGTAGAGCGGGAGCAGAGGAGCAAATCTATTCCATGTTAGCGTTGCTTGATCCTAGACTGAAGGGTAAGATATCGAATGTCTCATACCAAACCAAGATTGATCTCCACTGCAGCGGCAATGAGTACCGGCCATCCCATCCAGGTCGTATCGTAGCCAACGACGAAACTATACATCTATTAATAACTCACTCATCACAAACCTCATTCTCAGGAAATAGAAATACCTCTTCCAAACAAAATATGTTCGAATAGACCCAGCCACATTAACCACCACGCCAACCCCGAAGATGGAAATGACAGCAAGACGTTGACGGGCAGGAAGCTTCAGACTCCAGATAAGTGGCATTGGTAGAGCAGTCACCAAGAAGTCTGTGAAGATATTGATCACACTGGCGGCGAAGAGCATATAGCCGGTGTTGATACACTTGTGAGGATATTGAGGCTCAACATCCCAATAAGCCTTGACCGGTCTAAATATGATAAGTTAGCACACAATATCACATTCATGATACCATGGAGAGTACTCACGTGCACTGGAAGATACTCATAAACGTAAAGAGAGTGCATGTCAATCCAACAAAGACCATCGAGCCAATGAAAGCCCAATTGAATATCTTATTGCTTCCTTTTCCTGCGCCCAGAAGTCGTCGACAGAACCACAGCAGTGAGATCTTGGTAAAAGACGAGGACAGAGAGAACATTATTTGAAACACCATGTTCATCTTTTGTACGGTGGGAAGCCATTCTATAGGAACATCCCAAACGTGTCGATTCCAACCCCATACTTCTGTAGCATACGAAGTGACCACGACCATGGCGATTGCGAAAAGAAGACCGATCACAATGAGGATATCGTCCACGCCGGCACTGCATGTGATGCGAAGTCGAGTGTAAAGGCGAAGTGCAACCACCAGGATTGCAAGTGAAATGAAAACAACATTAATTATCAGAGCCCCGTGGCCGCGCGTAGTCGGGTTAACATAGTTAGGTGTCCATGTCGCCAGGACGGCAGCAGGAGGAAGCTGCATTGTAGAAGAATGTCCAGGTGATATTTATGCGGACAAGCTGAGGAATCAAGGGTGGACAAACGGGATAAAGTGTTCAGGATCGTGTACGAATTGAGGGAATGAATGATTACTGGTATGTAGCGATTGAGGGCATGATGATGATGATGATGATGCCTCGAAAAGTATCGTCTAATGCCCGAGAGATAAGAGAAGAAGAAAGAAAAAAGCCGGCCAGCGTCGTACGAGCCCAAATCCCCCCCCCGCGAGGATTGTGGGAGCACATATACTCAAGTACTCCGTACCTCCGTATTCCAAGAGGGGCACACATGCCACCCTTGGGACCCATGAGAAATAAATTAAACTCTGGAGCAGACAGACATACAATACGGCTGTTCCACAATATTCCGCCGGCGATGAGCCATGGGTATCTAAGCTGCACGATTTCAAATGAAGCAAAACGACCGAGGCCAGCGGAGGAGACCGGCCAGTCAGACAATGCCATAGGTCGATCCAGAGCCCCAGAGTTCATACATTGATCCACTTCAGGCGAGACCGATCTGATTCACAGATTGTGAGAGGCTACGCTTGTGAAAGACGACGCTTGAACCCCTGGGCTGATGCCAGGCACAGATTATTCTACGGACATTAATCTCGTCCGAAGGGTACTTAGATCTCCGGAGAGGCGTGCATTGTACATTGCCGAGCCCTAATTGTGGGCGGAGAATTGTATCCCGTAGTACTCACCATCAGTAAATACCACCAATACAGTATTCACCATCCTCCAATCCCTGGCTGTACTGATGGTCGCCACTTCGTCGATGCTCAAATTCAAGAATTGACCCATTTATTGCTCGCTTGAATGCCATTCGAATTGTTGGTGTGTGCGGGGTTGGAAGACCCGACGGGTCACCGTTCTCCACCGGAGGCACTTTGTCTGTACATATGTAGTACAGTACATAAGGTACTCTACCGAATCATCTGTGGACGGTTGCCCCTCTTGATTGGATCTTGACAAGGCTGAGGGGAGTTACCATTTGCACATGCCATCTACTATAGGCTGTTTCTTGTACCGACCAGTACTGATATTCACAGAGAATCGATGCCGAGCCCAAAATGATGGGATGTTAAATGGATGAATCCAATATCTCAACTGCCGACCTTAGTTTCGAGATAGATCGGCGAGACCAAGACAAGAAGAGCCAAGTCGAATCTTGACCATTGTGGCCCACTTGGAATTCCCACATTTACAGTATGCAGGAGATGGATTCTACATGCTAAGCCCTACCCTCCATATCCTTGATGAGATATCGGCAAGAATCCGATCTTTGAGTCGCATAATTGTGACTCCTGACAAGGATACTTTCATCTTTTCACTTGCTGAAACTACCCTGAAGAAACTAGTGTAGCCAGTATGATCCACTACTGGCACTGCTTCACCTGATTACTTGAACAAGGTGCGATTTTCATGGTGGGTTGAACAGCTGAAAGTCAGGGCCAAACAGTCCTCGACTGATCTTGGTGGAGTTAAGTCTTGAGCCTAGCCAACTCATGATCGACATTTCCGGTCATCAACTGAGTCGATCAGACTTCGGCCGAGTCTAGAAAATACCAGACCATGAATCACTCCAGTTGATAGATGGCATAGCTAACTACAGCACAGAACATACTGTAGTTGTGATCGGTGATGATCGATCATTTTCACGAAGATCTTCTATAACTTTAAAAACCATGGCTGCCCAACTTGCATTTTGAGGTAACTGATATCCTCAAATTTGATTTGAAATAGGTATGCAAAGTATGTACAGTGTCTACCGTGTTCTTACACTCCGCTCGATGAACTTGACTAGTTAGCTCAACTTGAAGGTATACACAACAACTCACTAAGTCCCATCTTACGAGTCATTGATCTTCGTCTGGCGTGGAGCCCTAAAGACTCAAAATTGCGACCGGTAGATAATTTTGACTCAACCTCACCCATGGTTGGACCTGAGAGCTTCGCCAACGATGCGGGGAGAGTGAAAAAGATTATATTTTATTTTGAGTCTGTTTTTTGATTTGATTGAGTTTATTTAATTCCCTCGACAGCCGTCAATTTTGACTCGAATTTGCAATTGTGACTTACACCGCTGTCACTGCCAGTGCCAGAGCCGAATCTCTCAACATTCAGTGATGCTGGACATGAAACTTAGCATATTTTGGACTCAATCTTACTTTTCTAAAAACTCAGTGGCGGCAGTCTTAACGGAAAAGGCCTCGG
>Ga0209673_1001277_pt1 | contig 25842 bp, 24 predicted proteins | sample AraplaCol_mMS_r2_2_FD_184274 | JGI IMG/M metagenome (GOLD analysis project Ga0209673, IMG submission 184274) | Arabidopsis root microbial communities from North Carolina, USA - plate scrape MF_Col_mMS_r2 (SPAdes) (version 3) | ecosystem: Host-associated > Plants > Roots > Endosphere | place... | reverse complement strand
TTTTTTTTTTTTTTCTTTTGGCGTCGGATGGTCCCTTCCCCAACAGAAAATCAGAAATCTTTATCCACTCCATTCATTTCGATTTTGACGACTATTCCCCCTTTTACACACAACTACAAGGATTATTTGGCTAATTCAATGGAATTTTCTCGGCAACAGACTTGGCTTGATCAACAACCTGGTGTTCCTGGCGCCTTCTCCAACTTGGGCCCCGGTCCTGTGCAGAGCACTGCGATGCGCCCGGAGGCATCCGCCTCGTCCGAAGGCGATGACGAACTCATTCCGACCGCCATTGTGATCAAGAATATCCCATTCGCCGTGAAAAAGGAACAGTTGGTGCAGTTGATGACCGAACTGAACTTGCCCCTGCCCTATGCCTTCAACTACCACTTTGACAACGGTGTCTTCCGTGGCCTTGCCTTCGCCAACTTCACTTCCGCCGAGGAGACCGCCACAGTCATTGATATGCTGAACCACTTTGAGCTGCAAGGCCGAAAGTTGCGGGTCGAATACAAGAAGATGCTTCCCCTGCAGGAGCGTGAACGGATTGAACGGGAGAAGCGTGAGCGTCGTGGTCAGTTGGAGGAGCAGCATCGGCCTATGGCCTCGACTCTGCAAACCCAGAGTTCCATGTCTTCTCTGACTTCCCACATCCCCGCCACATCCCCCTCTCCCGTCTCTCAGCGGGGACAGAAGCTTGGTAAGTCGAATATGACACCCCTTGGTTATCGTGGAACCCCGGTCCCTGATCGTGAAGACCAAGTCGAGGTGGATTTGAACGATAGCCAGACCCTCTCCTATTATTCCCAACTTTTGTTGTTCAAGGAGGACACCGCTCGGGATTCCGTCATCTTCCCCCCCAACCTTACCCCGTCTCAGCGACGCACGGTTCACACTCTGGCGCACAACATGGGCCTGGCTCATGCCTCCCGCGGTAGTGGAGATCAGCGCCAGGTGCAGGTTTTCAAGGTGGCTCCCGGCACCAACGTGAGCCCGCCCATGTCTTCGATCCCCCCTGCCGGTCAGCCCGATGGTACTCGTCGAGGCCTCAACCGTGCCGCTACCACTGACTTTAGCGAGGCTCGTAACGAAGGTGGCCCTGGTGGCTTCAACACTCTCCGTGGTGGACAAAGCTCGAACTTTTTGGGTGTGATGGATTCGCCCAATAATTTTGCCAACACGCAAAACCTGCGCGCCGCCAAGTCGTTCGCCGACCTGCGATCCTATACCCCATCCCCGGTCCCTTCCTCTGCCAGCTTCCCGGCCGCTCTGCAGTCCAACGGAGCTCGCATGCAATATGAGGGTGCGACAACCGCCAACTCTAACACTCCAACACTCACCTCCGCCCCTTCCGGTTCCTCTCTCGGTATGCAGCGTGATGATAACCTGTTGGTTAACAGCCTGGGTGGTTTGTCTCTTGGTACAGGCATTGGTGGCCCGAATTCGAGTCCCCGGCGACTGCGCGGTATGTTCTCTTGGGAGGGGGACAGCCAACCCTCAGCCGCAGGTGCGATTGGTAGCAACCGTGGAATGGGAGTTGGATTTGACAATGCCCAGCAAGAGCGCCTGCCGGTTCGCCAACCGCGTGGCCCGACCCCCGAGAAGGGCACCGGATTCCGCCGCCAAAACGGACACCAGACTCGCGGCAGTGACGAACTACGAGCCAACTCCGGTGTCGAGATCATCGTGGAGTAGAGAGAAACACAGCGCGCACAAAGATATATATCAACAAAAAAAAACCACGAAAACAGAACCACCAGACGCTAGCACAATCCTTCTACTTTCACCTTTCCAATGCTGGCAAGCGACATGAAAAAAATCGACGATGGTCGACTAGTTCCATTTCCTCCCCCGTTCCGCTTCCCCTTATTTTCTTGCCAGCATCCGACCTGATTTGCCGCGAAACGAATACGACACACATTGTATCACGAGGCCCTGTTCTGCAAAATTACCGGCTTACGATTCGATGAGGGATGACGAGATGACAAACAAAAAAAAAGACCAGACAAATCCATTGTTTCGCTGATCTAGCCAAGTTTAGACGTTATTTTTGGGGCAGCCCAGCACTCGCCACAGTTTTCCCCGTCGAGTAAAACTCTGGACTCTTTTTTATTATACTATTTTTTTTTTCTTTTTCTTCATTCATCTTATTTTCTTCAATCTTCTTTTCATATCTGCGGGCGCCCGTTTGCAAATCTCCATGGCTTGTTATTTTCTGTGTTCCCCTTTGGAGGCGGATCAACGACCCTCACGCCGCTTGGTGACGCGGGACGCATACGAAGAATGACCTTCAAAAGAAACCCTGCTTGAATAGCAGGAGATACGACAATATCAGCATTTGCATATTCTTGCCTGTTAAGTTTGTCTTTTTTTTCTTCCTTTCTCTTCTTTTTCTCTTTTTTCAGTGTATATGGGGGCAACTCGCATCCATTTAATGTTTTGATTCGCCGTTGGTGTTACTGTCCCCCATCTCCCCTAATACTCTTCGGACTGATTCAGGACTGATTCATCAGTCTCGTCGATCGGGGATATGGGGGAGCAATTTGACTAGAAATTCTGAATATGGCGAGCATCATCATCTTCTCTCCTCTCTGCTTTTCTGCCATTGCAGAATTCGTTGATGTTCAGGCGGGCTTTTGGTATTTCTCCTGATTGATTTGATATGGATGAAATGTTATTGTCTTCAATATGTATTGCAAGATTTATCTCGTCTATACTCTTTTTCAATCTCCGGTTATACTTTTACGTTTGAATGTCTATCGAGGGTTATATTTCAATTTTGGTAGTCCTTGCAGTCTAGGGGATTTCTCTTTTGATTTTGTACTCAGATCTTGACAATCCATGTACCCTTTAGTATTATACTATTGCCCAGCCTGATGTAGCTGTAGTGCGTAGTACTTGATCACTGTCATCAAAATGATATAAATGCACTGCACTACCTATAGTTCATGGTAAAATATAGAGTCCTAGAAAACATTTGTCGCAGTGAGTTGAAATTTTGGCTGCGCGTCTCACGAGGGCTGAACCTGGCCGGTTCTGTCCTCTCAAAGCTTCTCTGATGACAAGAAAAAAAAAAGATACAAGTAGATGCCATATCCCGGCTCATTTTCTATAGATGGATTCAAAAACCACGATCCTGCAGCGTGGTGATGATCCACTCAAGATACCCAGTGAAGTTGGAACAACCTCGAATGGCTTTCTTTCATACATGACCCTAGGTTATTTCCCGCTATAATGTATGTTTCAATATGGTAAAAGTGGTATAAAGCTGGAGGTTGCTGTGTATCCAAAAGGTCGGCCGCAAAGGCTGTGCGGTAACTTCATGGAGATTCATACGGAATGAGAACCCGCAAATCCATATTCTTTCGGTCTCAGAAAGTTGTATCTTGTAGCTTCTCTACTCCTGCGGAATTTGAAAGATACTCTCGACAAGCACGGTGATTTCTTTCACTTCAAGCCCCTTAAGAGCTTGAAGGATCTCATCCACAGTATTCTGAGAAAGTCCTTGTTTATCCCGCGAGTAAATATCGAGTCCAGCTGGTGTAAATAGAGTCTTCGCGAAGTAGGTGACAATCCAATCATTATTTTCATCCGCATGGCCAAATCCCAGACATTCCCAATGCGAGCTTGCAATTTTCAACCAGCCTTTGCCTCGCCAATCCCAGGCCCCTGGGTTTCTCGAGTCGGCCGTATCCACACCGTGGACTGATTTGATTTTATCGGAGCCAATCGCTTGGTACTTCACAAGATCGTCGATTTGATTTCCTCCTGATGATTCAATCTCCTTATAGGTGATGTTGACATTGCGCTTGTCCTTCCATAGGGGAAGACTGGAATGAGTCACATGCCATGTTCCCATGAGGAACTGGTTTGTTGGAGGATCATATTTCTTTCCATTCTTGGTATATATTTTTGGAGGTCCGATTGTGATTTTTGATGCCATGGTCTTTTCAAGTTGATTTGATGGTGTTGATGACGGTGCCAAATTTGGAAGAGATGGGGTTTTCCCTGATGTCCGCCTGATTAATTAAGTAGAGATCGTCATTGGCGAGAATCATTCCAGTTGAGGATTTACAGCTTGGATTTTGAATTATATCTATATATCTATAAAAATATATACATACTGTATCAACACATGTATGATAGTTGTCGGAATTAACAACAATTATTGAATTTTCTAAGTTAATCAACATATATGAGGACTTTATGGTCCTTAGATCAAGGCTTCAAGTAAACAAAGGTTTGTTTACTTGAATCAACCAGTCTAGAGTACTTTGAGGCTTTTCACTGGAGTGATATATCAGACTGAACAACTTGAATTGCCTATTCACTGAATCAATCGGACGGAGGAGCTCCGTTGACTTCCCCTCATATTGACTCCTCACGATCACGCTCCACATAGATACGCTAATGCACGATTGGAAAGGATCCGAATCACTTGTACCAATCTTCTAACATGTAAACTTATAGTTCAAGTCTTATCTCGGACTTCTCGGCGAGTCATACCTTTAATGTCGGCCCGTTAGTTTCGGAATGTTGGAACTGATACGATGGAGCATTCAACATCATGAGTTATCTTGGGCTACAAATATACACAACGGCAACTTGAACCCTATAGTTCACAGCATTAACCCCACACTCATCAAGATGCCTGCTGCTCATTCCCAGCGTCCCTTGAGAATCTCAATAGGTAAGTCGGTTTCCATTGCTGACGGACGTATCATAATGTTGACGATTATCAGATAGAGGAGGCACTTTCACAGACTGTGTCTGCAAAGTCGAAGACCAAGATGATATTGTGATCAAGATTCTCTCGGTTGATAATAAGAATTACCCCGATGCCCCAGCGGAGGCGATTAGACGCGTACTGGAGATATACTCTGGTACATCCATTCCCCGCGGCACTGAGCTTGACCTAAGAGACGTCGGTAAGTGGGTTCAATACTATTGAGTAGGATAGTATCCTACTTATTACTCTACTTGTAAAATGATCTGTTACTTATCCCTTGGATAGAATGGATTCGAATGGGAACCACTGTTGCAACAAATGCTCTCCTAGAACGCAAGGGTGAGCGTACTGCTTTTCTAGTCACAGCAGGCTTCAAGGATATCCTGCAAATCGGCAACCAGTCTCGACCTTACATGTTTGATTTAGCAATTCGGCGACCAAAGCCATTATACTCAGAGGTATTTGAGATCAACGAGCGAGTTGTCCTGGAGCGCTGCAGTGATTCAAATCTTCGCAGTGTAGACCTTCACCACCCGAAGCCACTAGAAACGGTCATCGGGACCTCTGGCCAAAAGATTCATATTGTTCAGCCCCTCGATATCGAGGGGACGAGAAATTATCTGGAGAGTATATATGCAAATGGCTTTCGCTCCGTTGCGGTTTGTCTCATGCATTCATACCTATTTCCCGGACACGAGCTTCAGATCCAGAAATTGGCAGCAGAGATTGGATTCGAACATATCTCTCTTTCCCATAAAGTATCACAGCGATCGAAGATCGTTCCAAGAGGAAACTCTACTGTTATTGATGGATATCTGACTCCAACTATTGAAAGATATCTCTCGCAGTTTAGTACCAGTTTTCCAGGTCTAAATAACGGGGACACCAAACTAGAATTCATGCAATCCGACGGAGGTCTAGTCCCTGCTTCAGAACTATCTGGGCTTCATGCTATTCTTTCAGGTCCAGCTGGTGGAGTCGTTGGATATGCTCGAACATCATATAATTCCAAATCAAAAATTCCCATTATTGGGTTCGATATGGGAGGCACAAGTACAGATGTCAGTCGATATGATGGGCAATTCGATCAGATTTTCGAGACCACTACTGCTGGTATTCCCATCCAAACTCCTCAATTGAATATCAACACGATAGCAGCCGGAGGTGGTAGTATCCTCTCTTGGAAGGATTCCCTGATGGCAGTTGGTCCAGAAAGTGCCTCGTCGCACCCGGGCCCAGCATGCTATCGAAAAGGAGGACCGTTAACAGTGACAGATGCCAATCTTGTTCTGGGACGATTGATCCCAGAGCATTTCCCCTCCGTTTTTGGTCCAAATGAGAACGAGCCTTTGGATGGCGACATTGTCTTACTCAAATTCAAACAACTGACCGATGTCATAAATCGTGATACAGGCAAGTCTTTGGATTGGGCCGAAGTTGCAGAAGGGTACGAAGATCTTCACAGCTATACTTTCTACAAACTAACTGCGATTTCAGGTTTTTGCAAGTTGCAAACTCGTCTATGTGTGGCCCAGTCCGCCAGTTAACGGAGGGAAGAGGACATGATGCTGCCAAACATCATCTTGCCTCTTTCGGGGGAGCTGGCGGACAGCATGCCTGCTCCATCGCGGAAGCTCTTGGTATACGACGTGTTTTAATCCACAAACATTCGTCAATCCTTTCTGCGTATGGAATTGGCTTGGCTGATGTCGTTCATGACGAAGAGAAGCCATATGGTAAAGTATTTGACCACTCTACCAAAAATGAAGTCTATCTAGATCTGGATAGACTGTCCATTACAGCACAGAATCATTTCTCAATGAACCAATTTTCTCACGTCGAGGTTAAGAAGTCTCTTTTCATGCGATATTTTGGCAGTGAGACGTCTCTGATGGTGCCAATTGGGGACAATAACAATGCAAAGCAGGATTTCATTGATATGCATTACCAGCAATTTGGCTTTACTCCGCTGAATCGACAGATTTTTGTGGATAACATCCGCGTTCAGGCTATAGGGAAAAGCAACTTTGGCGAAGATGAGCAGCCAGAAACTCAAGCACCACATGATATTCAAGCCAACAGTCTTCCCCCAAAAGCCACTTCCACCAAAGCAGTTTATTTCAAATCCCTCGGATGGGTCAATGCCCCGGTGTACCTCCTTGGATCTTTGTCGATTGGAAGTACAATCACAGGACCAGCACTCGTGGTCGATAATACGCAAACTATACTTGTTAGCCCTAACTGCTCCGCAACAGCTACAAAGAGCCTCCTAGTTCTAGAAGTCGGCCACGAAGAGAAATCCGTCAGCGCCAGCATCATCGACCCAATTCAACTCTCTGTATTCCGTCACCGATTCTACGGAGTAGCAGAGCAGATGGGAAGAGTATTACAGAAAGTCAGCGTTAGCGCCAATATCAAAGAGAGGTTGGACTTTAGCTGTGCTATCTTCTCGCCGGATGGATCACTAGTTGCAAATGCACCTCATGTACCCGCCATGATTGGCAGTATGGGGTTCGCTGTGAAGTCACAGATCAAGCAATGGTCTGGTAAATTGCAAGATGGTGATGCTTTACTTTCGAACTCGCCTGCTTATGGTGGCGTTCATTTGCCGGATTTAACTGTCATCACGCCTGTTTTTGATTCGGAAGGAAAAGAGATTATCTTCTGGACAGCTTCACGAGGTCACCATGCCGATGTAGGTGCCCCAGCATTCATTGCCCATGATACTTGTACTAATAAGTCTTACTCTGTAGGTAGGAGGTATTCTTCCCGGGTCAATGCCCCCTTCATCGAAACGACTCTGTGAAGAGGGCGCCGTTTTCGACTCGTTCCTCCTGGTGCGAGGGGGCCAATTTGCAGAAACCGAATTGAAACGAATCCTGTGTGATGAGCCGGCCAAATACCCTGGATCGAGTGGCTCGAGATGTTTTGAGGATAATGTGACCGATATCAAGGCTCAGGTGGCTGCTAACCACTGCGGAATTCGTCTTGTTCGTCGGCTGATTGAAGAGTATACGATGGATGTAGTTCAGGTCAGTTGCGCTGACTCTTTATTCCTTCCTTCCTTCCTTCCTTTCTTTCTTTCTTTCTTTCTGAGGTTTTTCTTGTTCACCAAACTTACAAATCTAGATGTATATGGGTGCCATACAAGATTCGGCTGAGTTGGCCACTCGGAATTTATTCAAAAGCCTATATCAGAAATTCCAGGGCAATACAATCTCTGCCGTTGATTATATGGATGATGGCACGCCAATTCAATTGAAGGTCACCATCGACAAAGATACCGGCTCTGCTTCATTTGACTTTACTGGAACAGGACCTCAAGTCTACGGTATACTCTACCCTGGGCAAATTTAACTTTACACTGACCCACTGTGCTAATGCTCTGTTGAAGGAAACTGGAATGCCCCCATCGCAATTTGCAATGCTTCAGTGATCTTCGCTCTCCGTTGCATGGTCAATTCAGACATCCCTCTAAACCACGGCTGTTTAAAACCGATATCAATCATTATCCCTGAGCAATCTCTTCTCAAACCAAGCGTTGAAGCCGCCGTATGCGCCGGGAATGTTCTCACGTCTCAAAGAATAGTAGATGTTATATTCAAAGCGTTCCGCATCTGCGCCGCAAGTCAAGGCTGCATGAATAACTTCACCTTCGGCATTGACGGGGTCAATGGCTTTGGGTATTATGAAACTATTGCTGGAGGCAGTGGAGCTGGACCAGGATGGAATGGGACCAGCGGAGTGCACACAAACATGACCAACACCAGGATTACAGATCCAGAATCACTGGAACAACGATATCCTGTGATCTTACGACAGTTCTCCTTTCGACCGGGTAGTGGTGGAAAGGGGGCTTGGAAAGGGGGCGAAGGGGTAATTCGCGATGTGGAGTTTCGACTTGCCATGTCGGCGTCTATACTATCAGAACGCCGTAGTCTTGCCCCATACGGGATGGAAGGGGGTGAAGACGGACAACGCGGGTTGAATTCTTGGATTTGCAAACATACTGGATTGAAAAGTTCTATTGGAGGTAAAAATTCGGTTCATGTTGAACCGGGTGACCGGGTGGTCATTGAAACACCGGGGGGTGGTGGATATGGGAAAGTAGATGATGATCATGATGCCGAAAAAGTTGAGGTTCATGATATCTCACGAAAGCCATCTACTTTCGTTCCAGTGGCCAGTGGAAGCGTGGCTGGAGATCGAGCTCTCGCAGAGCAGGTCTGACTGAATAATACTAGCCCTAATACACAGGTACACCTTGAAATATAGCTATCATGATGATAAGATGTCTAATTTATATTGTTCAAGTAGGACGAGGATCTAGTAGATCGCCGGATATCTTCAAACAACGAAATAGATTGAATGACAATATGATTTCCTTCTTCAAGAAACTTTTGATTCAATTACTGGAAATCAGATTCTAAAATTGTTCATGTTCATATAATACCCCTTCAACATTTGATGGCGTGTTTACGGTTTGTTTACTTTTGGTCCCTGTCGATCGTCTGCACGCCAAGTCCAGCCCACTTTGCCATGAGGGGAGACCCTGCGATAAGATGTGCTGCACATGGGGTAATGTCTCATTATATCTCACAATTATAGATATGAATTTAATCTAGCACTGATCAAATGCAATCATTTTCAGCTACAATTCAACCAGAATGACGCGATTCAAGTTGTTTACTGAGATTGCAGTTTGCCAAGACAACCAACTCGCGCGAGGAATGTGAATGGAAGGAGAGTTGTGGCTGGGATACAACTGGTGACTGGATATTGGATATTTGAGTAGCGATTATGATAAGGCTCTACTTTGTACAGGTCAAAGAGAGGGAGAGAGAGAGAGAGAGAGAAAAGAAAAGGAAGAAAAAAAAAGTAGTGTAAGTAGTGCAATTCCCAGACTACCAGGATATCCCCCATTTTCCCATTACAGCGCCCGTAAACTTGAAATCAAAGTTGGAAGTGGTAAAGCAAGACATAAAAAATAAGAAAAAAAAAAAAGTCGGGGAATAGACACATTGCATGAAAAAGTCGCACGCCGTGAACGAAATCAACAAAAATGGAGGCGGATACTTGGCGAAAAGAACCCCGACCTGTGATTCAAGACGGTGCTGGTCCCTCAGCTTCAATTTTCGGAACCCCCAATTTATAGCTCAGGCTTGCCCTTCTTCTTTTGCTCCACCTTCAGTAGTAGTGCACGGTTGATGCGGGGCAGAACACCACCGAAGGCGATGGTTGCGCGGATGAGGGTGTCCAACTCTTCGTCACCACGGATAGCGAGTTGCAAGTGGCGAGGGGTGATACGCTTGACCTTGAGGTCCTTGGCGGCATTTCCAGCCAATTCAAGAACTTCCGCAGTTAGATACTCAAGGACAGCTGTCACGTAGACGGCGGCTGCAGAAGGGTTAGCATGGGCGCAATCGAGACCAAAAGAGAGGGGAAATCAATAGAGTAAAGGGAATAAGGGAACCTACCCTTCGCGCCAACACGCATCTTGTTCTGGGTGTTGTTCTTCAAGAAACGCTTAACACGACCGCAGGGGAACTAGGTGGGGAAAGCAAGGTCAGTAACGGGGGTAAACATGTCGCAGAATGATCAAGAACCAAGAAAGAGCCACAAGTAGAAAGACATTTTCGACGATTGAGGACACGCGACAAGGTCGGATAAAATCTGAGAGCCCTCGTATGACACTGAATCAACTGGCGAGAGAAAAGGAAGGGGAAAGACGCGTCTTTGCATTCGTTTTCATCAGGGATCATAGCCCCCCTCCTCGTTTCTCTCTATCCCACACCTCCCACCTCATCGCAAGTCCTCTCTCAAATCGAAACGGTCGCCTTCCTTGATTTTCCATGATGCCAACAAAATACTAACCTGCAGACCAGCCTTAGCGCTGTGAGACTTCTGGGCCTTCCCCGCAGAGTCCTTGGAACCACCCTTTCCACCGATAGACTTTCCCTTTCCACCAGGCATCTTGACAGGATGATAATCGTGCAAATAGAGGTATCGTGGATATCAAAGATCGTAGGCGATCGAACACGGAGGGGTGGATGAAGAAACGATCTAGAAAGCGGATAGGCACGCGCGTTGTTGATGGATGGAGAAGTCAGAAATGTCCCAAGCCGCCGGTCGCTAAAGATGGCCCGACGCTAACCCAATGCGGCAATACCATCTCAAGGTTGGGACTGTGTCAACTCGACCCGAGTAGCCAAGCATATGGATTGGAATTATAGAGGAAATGGTTGATCTCGAATGTTGGTGTGTGAGTTGATCCAGACTTGGTCCTAATCCAATGTAAATCCGGGGGTTGAAGCTAGTCGTGGGTGCGAGTTCGAACTGTGTGGGCGAGCTCCTCCATCCAGCATGTTCATTCCGGATGGTTGCAGCACATGTGGCCAGCAATGGGAGTTGGAGTTCCTCTCATAGTAAGGTGCAGAATCATTTCAAGAGCTCACTCCTGAGTTCCTTCTGATCGTGGTTCATCGAGATAGCCTCGTTCACTGGAGACTTCGTTAGTAGTTCGATGTGTTCAGGACAATTCGCGGAGGCGGCCCCATTTCGGAAGCGACGGCGGTCGGTTTCTCCGGTGCCGAACGGCCAGGTGGCTCGGGGGGATTTCCTGACGGAACTTTACGTCTTTTTTCGTGTTTTGTCTCCCCTTCGACATCCGTTCCCTATCCCCTTCCCTTTCTCCGTTCATCTCCCGGTTTCAATAGGGCTCTTCATCGACAATATGGTGTCTCCGCAGATGTAAGAATAATTCCTCTACCAGCTTTGTTGATTCTTTCTTGATCCTTTCTTGATGCTGACTTCTCTCTAGTACCAACCTGGCCATCATCCTGGCGATGATGCAGCTGGCCAAGAAGGTCCCCTTTGAGGATCCCCAGGTTTTGATGCTGGTGCGCGGCATGTACATCCTGTCCAACGTGATCATTCTGGGCATCTATCTCTTCACTCAAACGAAGATTAATGCGAAGAAAGGTATGTGGGTCTTGGTGGTAGCGTGGCGTCAATGCTTTCCCCGTATAATTCTATGTACTGACTTTTGCGCGCGTGTACAGATATGACTACGCTCAAGTACGTTGAGCCCGCCCCCATGGGCAGCGGCGAGGAGGCCAAGCCCGTCACCACCACCAACATGGACTACGACAAGGGACAGCTGCGTCAGTTGATGCGCAGCCAGTTGATGGGTGTTGGTATGATGGGTGTCATGCACTTGTACATGAAGTACACCAACCCTCTTCTGATCCAGTCTATCATTCCTCTGAAGAGTGCCCTTGAGTCCAACCTGGTCAAGATTCATCTCTTCGGCAAGCCCGCCACTGGCGACCTGGCCCGTCCCTTCAAGTCTGGCGGTGGCTTCATGTCCCAGGGTGCGCCCAAGAGCGACAAGGCCTCTATTGAGAACGCGGAGAAGAACTACCGTGGTGGTGTCAAGGAGGAGTAAGCAAGGTGCTTGCTTTCATAATTACCTCTTCTTTTTGAAGTAGAATTCTGATGGCTGCGATGATCAGCTACTTGTGATGACCGATTGGTTGTGCACCAACCGGATGTCATGAGTCTTTTAGATGACATGGATGTCCGGCGTTGCTTCTTTCAGTTGTATTATATTCATGTCCACCTGAATGGATGTGTTATTGTCTAATGCATAGTATTGCGCATGCAATGAGCAAACTTTACTGCATACTGCATATTGCAAAACATTTGATGTGTATACAGTAGATTTGAGCCCTGTAATCCTTTGTATACTCCGGATACATCATCCCTATGCAACGTAGTGCATGTAGTTATGGGATGCCGTCTATCCGCTTCCGTCGCCTTCCACGTCGAATTCCAATTGCCGCTGATTATGTATTCTTTTTTTTTTGTTTGTGCTGTGGCAAGTTGATTGTCAGCATTGGTGGTTGTATTATGCATCAAGTTCAACGGCGACAATGCAGTACAACCATGGGAGGTAACTGCATAATGCTAGATATTCAATGGTTGATGGCAATTGGTACTCCAAGCTGATAGTATGTTTGCCCGGGCATCGATTTATAATCTCGAATTGAGTCAGTGAATAGTGATCCAATAACCAGTTTGCTTTAACAGCACAAATCTGACTGATCCCAACTGAAGACAGCCCGGTGAGTCGATCAGGTCGCGGGGCCATCTTTTTATACCGCAGCACCGCAAAGGGAGGCCCCAAGCCCAATCGGTCCACCGCAGGCCGGGAACGGACACCACCAAGTATAAAGTAGGAATTATTCAATTATCATAATATCGAATCATTTAATTTATAATATATATATATAATACTAAAATATTATAATTACTAAAATAGAGTATCATTGTACTATGTACATGTACATACTTATACACTCCGTAGCATTAGTATACAGTATACTATGTACTGTAGTCATGGCATCATGACTGCCCCTCCATTGCCCCTCATCATGATTGTCCACTCCTCTCCTCTCCCCGGCTTCCCCTCCGTCATTGACTCCAAATCTCGGCATAGTCGTACGTCCGAAATTATCGTGTCAGACCGTGATAGACCTAATACACCCCCTTCTACCCGATGGAAAAGCATTCTTGAGCGTCATCTCCGAGGCAATTCGTAAACTGAGGACCCGGGCAAGGTGAATCCGTGACAGCTCATTGGTAGAACGGGAGCTACCGAGGGGCAGCACAGGCGCAGATATCGTGGCTCTTCCTGCTTTGCCCGGTGTATGAAACCGGAAAGGAGAGACCCAACTGGAACCGGGCGGCAACAGTCGGGAAACAATCGATCTGGGGGTGGTGGAGAAGGAAGAATGGAGTGAGCTGTTGCTGGTTTGTACTTGGTTGAATGGAAAAGTGGTGAATGGTGAGTGGTGAATGCTGACTTCCTCTGGGCGGCTCTCGGTGTAGAGTGATCGCCTCTTTGCGTCAGTCCGGGTTTTTTTTTTATTTTATTATTCCTCTGCCTTCCCCCCCTTCTTCTTCTTCTTCTCTTCTTCTTTTCTTTCTTCTTCATCTACTTCTCTTCTTCACATCTCTATCCATCCCCAAAACTGTAAGTCTTAATCCCTTATCCTTTGGCTTCTCTCTCTTGCTTTCTATCTCTCTTCCCCTCTCTCATCAATCATTATCGTCATCGTCGTCACCCCACTCACACCTCTCCAGACTCAAATACCGCAATCATGGTTCCCAAGGTTGGTATCAACGGATTCGGCCGTATCGGTCGCATTGTAAGTCTTTCCAAGCTCTCTCTATCTCTTTCCCATTGAGCTCCAGAGCTAACCCGCGTTGCTAGGTCTTCCGCAATGCGTGAGTTGCCCCTCTACCCCACATCGCGTGGGACAACCTTCCATTCTAACTGTTCCACAGCATCAACCACGGTGGTGTCGACGTTGTCGCCGTCAACGACCCCTTCATTGAGGTCCACTACGCTGTAAGAACAACCCATTTCCCCTTTAGATAGCTTGACCTTCTCTCTGTGGGCTGGGCTGGGTGATACGTGGCGTGGTTGCATCAAAAATCCAATCATCAACCCACTTTATGCATCATCCCACTTGCCCCGCAGCTTTCCTCTTTTCGTTTGCAATTCGCAATTTGCTAATCCATATACTTCCAAATATAGGCCTACATGCTCAAGTATGACAGCACTCACGGTCAGTTCAAGGGCACCATCGAGATCGATGGCACCTCCGGCCTGATTGTCAACGGCAAGAAGATCCGCTTCTACGCTGAGCGTGACCCCGCCTCCATCCCCTGGTCTGAGACCGGCGCCGCCTACGTCGTCGAGTCCACCGGTGTCTTCACCACCACCGAGAAGGCCTCTGCTCACTTGAAGGGTGGTGCCAAGAAGGTCATCATCTCTGCCCCCTCCGCCGATGCCCCCATGTTCGTCATGGGTGTCAACAACGACTCCTACAAGTCCGACGTCAACGTCCTCTCCAACGCTTCTTGCACCACCAACTGCCTGGCTCCCCTCGCCAAGGTTATCAACGACAAGTACGGCCTCGTTGAGGGTCTGATGACCACCATCCACTCCTATACCGCTACCCAGAAGACCGTCGACGGTCCCTCCGCTAAGGACTGGCGTGGTGGCCGCACTGCGGCCCAGAACATCATCCCCTCCTCCACCGGTGCCGCCAAGGCTGTCGGCAAGGTTATCCCCTCCCTTAACGGCAAGCTCACTGGTATGGCCATGCGTGTGCCTACCGCCAACGTCTCCGTTGTCGACCTGACCTGCCGCATCGAGAAGGCCGCCACCTACGAGGACATCAAGGCCACTATCAAGGCCGCCTCCGAGGGTGAGCTCAAGGGTATCCTGGGCTACACCGAGGACGACATTGTCTCCTCCGACCTGAACGGTGATGACAACTCTTCCATCTTCGATGCCAAGGCCGGTATTGCCCTGAACCCCAACTTCATCAAGCTGGTTTCCTGGTACGACAACGAGTGGGGCTACTCCCACCGTGTTGTTGACCTCATCGGTAAGTTCACTTCACAGAACATCTTCCAAATTCTAGTGTTTCAAATACTAACTTTTCCTAAAGCCTACATCGCCAAGGTCGATGGTCAGTAGGAATCAGGACGGCGTCCTGGGGCCAGGAGTCTTCTCTAAAGGACGGAGTTTGCTACGAAGATGGCCTTCGCCTTGAAGAAAAAATCCGATAACGTCAATTTAATGAAACCAAATACAATTCTTTCATGTTCATGATTATTAATCTGTCCCTAAATTGGAGTATTGTATCTGATAGTTACTCATATTTTTCGTACAATGTAACCAGAATGCCTGAAATCTCAGCAGAATAGTATTGAGATGGAATTGGAGGGCATTGTATATTTTGCCTGATGTTTGAGCAGAGACTGCCGTGGCAGTTTTTTTTCTAGTGATCCTGGCAATTGCTTATCAGATAATCAGCACCAATAAGACTTCCTATGGTACTTCCCAGAGCTGCATGTCAGTGTGATGGTTGGTGGTGTTCAGGCCTACACTTGGATAGCATCGTCGCCAGGTAGCACCTCCCACACCGCTGAAAGATATGTCCTATTTTCAAGGTCATCCAGTTTCTCATCTTTGTATGAAGTATACTGAATTTCCCTCAAAATCGACTAAATCTAGAATTGATCTATGTTCATCGACTCCAAAATGGTATGAGCTCTTCACTTTTCTGAGGTTACCAAGCCATCCCGAGACTTCTCCGAGCTACCCATTTAAAAGGTGGAATTGGATGAGTAATCCAGAAAGCCTGTCTAAAATATAAACGCTAGCACTTTTTGAGAGGCGGTAGTTTCAAGCGGTGAGTCTGAAAATGTCTGGCAAAATGAACCGCTGGCCCAAAAGGGATCCAACATGCGCATCAATCCAATCCCCCATCCTCCCAGCGTGCGACTCCTTCTCTGCAGAGAGATCTATTTCCGAACTACATTTCTCTCTCCTCTTGATCGGAATTCACTCAATTTTGAGATTCTATCTCATCTGCTTGGTATTGCATTTTGCCATCAGCACCCACGGACCGGATTGCTTTTGTACCGCGCAGGAGTACAATCGTGATTCTATACGTCCGCAGTCCAATACTTAGCATTCACAGCCCTCTATTCCGGTGCGCAAACCAAAGAGCCGGGTACTGCATCTTGCCTTTGGAGTTCAATCTTTTTGAAAATCTTTGTTCAACTGTCTTTTTGACGCACTATCTGTGCATTCATTCTCTGAAGACCTGCTTGAGCTATCTGGTCATGAGATACTAGCCAGCAATTACCAAGTCCATTAAAAACGGGCTGGTCTTTTTCTCCCATCAGTTCCTTTTGAATTATGGAGGGAGATGATGATATTGTCATGGGGGAGTCTCGAAGACTCCCTTCTTTGCTTTCTCATCCATCTGTTGCCGATCAATCGGCGCCCTCTCATGCGGCTGCCACAGACCCTGCTCTTGCGCCGTCATTCTTTCAAGGTGTTCCTAACCGAACTCCTTCACCTGATGCCGGAACAATGTATTCTCAGGAGCAACCGGCTGTCACAAGCACAGGTCTTCCGGAGCATCTTGCCAAACAAAGTGATTCGGAGACGACTTCCGCCGATTTTCTCAAGCGCGATAGTCTTGTAGAGTCTAACTCAGACTGGTCTGAAGAGGAGAACATAGGTAGGCCAGGTCTACCACTCGCCTCCTTGGCTACCGGTCTATGTTATGATGTGCGCATGCGGTACCATTGTGAGGTCCAGCCCACAAATGATGTTCACCCCGAGGACCCTCGTCGCATCTATTATATCTACAAGGAACTTTGCAAGTCCGGTCTTGTCGATGATCCGGAATCATGCCGTCCCTTGGCCCCTAGGCCCCTCCAGCGCATTGATGCGCGCGACGCCACGGAAGAAGAGATCGTCTATATTCACTCCACCGCACACTTTGCCTTTGTGCGATCTACCCAGGGTAAGCACTCTATTCAGCCCCATATTTATAGAGCATAACATTTGACATCAAACCCAGATATGGGCCAGGCTGAATTACTGGATTTGGAACGCACCCGAGACTCCATCTATTTCAATAATTTAACTTTCCAGGCATCACTTTTGTCGGCTGGCGGTGCAATTGAAACCTGCTTGGCAGTTGCGCAGCGCAAAGTGAAAAATGCAATTGCAGTCATTCGGCCGCCTGGTCATCACGCAGAGCATGACACGGCCATGGGATTCTGTCTCTTCAATAATGTGCCAATTGCGGCTAGAGTCTGTCAGAAACGGCTCGGGGACCAATGCCGAAAGATCATGATTTTGGATTGGTTTGTTTAACTCGTATCTTTAGGAAAGACTAGTGCTAACGTTTGACCAAGGGATGTTCACCATGGTATACTTAATCTCCCCTGTCAGCTCTTTTGACGGTGCAGCGACTTATAGATTTATAGGAAATGGTGTTCAAAAGGCCTTTTATGACGATCCCAACGTGCTCTACGTTTCCATTCACGTTCATCAGGATGGGAAATTCTATCCTGGTGGCCCCGAGGGAGACTGGGATCATTGCGGTGAGGGTGCTGGCGAGGGCAAGTGAGTATTTGAAATGACAGCTGCAAAGTATGTCTCATCATGGCGATTCTGATATGGAACTATTCTAGGAATATAAACATTCCCTGGCACGATCAAGGAATGGGTGATGGCGACTATATGTTCGCCTTTCAACAAGTAGTGATGCCCATTGCTCAAGAATTTGACCCAGATCTTGTCATTAGTATGGCTTTTCCTTCTTGAGTTTTTCTGGGCATGTGCTGACCTCGTTTAAGTCTCGGCTGGATTTGATGCTGCTGCCGGTGATGTGCTGGGTGGTTGCTTCGTCTCCCCTGCCTGCTATGGCCAAATGACCCACATGTTGATGAATCTGGCCAACGGAAAATTGGCTGTATGCCTAGAAGTAAGTTGTCACTCTTAATTTCTGAAAAAAAAAAAAAATATTGGTCTGGCTAACCGCAGATCAGGGAGGATACAACTTTCGATCCATCTCCAAGTCTGCACTAGCTGTGACAAGAGTATTGATGGGCGAGCCCCCAGACCGCTTGACTGGGGTCCAACCCTCCGAGAGCGCAACCAGGACTGTTCGACAAGTGATGTCGATTCAAGCTTCTTATTGGCGTTGCATGTTCCCGAAGCCCACCAAACATTTGGCTTGGGGAGAGAGGCTTCATGGTATGTGTATAACCATTCGTCATGAATCTACCAATCTTGTCTAATAGATCATGCAGACATACTTCGGAGCTATCAGTCCAACAAGCTGTATGAAAGCTTCAAGATGACGCCCCTTTACGTCTACCGCACGGCTATCTCGCAGTCTTTCAAGAACCAAGTCATCGCCAGGTTAGTTTTCCCTTGCTCAATCCGGATATGATTAATAGACTAATTACTTTGAAGTCCCAATTACCACGAGATGATCCCTCTCGTTGTGATCTTCCATGACCCGTAGGTTACCCGAGTCCAGGTCTTGTCCTTGCTTATCAACTCACAAATCCACAGACCCGAAATCATGGGGCAGGTCCATCCCATTACTAACAAGCTAGATGCGCATAATGTCTGGGTGGTAAGTTCCGTGAGATGACGAGACCCCTAGGGCGTGCGCTAACATAACGTCAAGGCTGATGTCCAAAAGGAATATGTCAAGTGGATATTAAATGAAGGATATGCTGTGATCGACGTCAACATACCTAAACACATTACCCGAGAGCCGGTAAGGCCCTCCCTCGCTAAACAAGCTCGTGTCTTTGAGAAATGTTTCTGGAAAGCGCTAACTCTTGATTTACCAAATTTAGGCTACCGGAAGATACGAGGATGAGGACGAGAATCGGCCTACTGCCACCGAGGAGCTTGCTAGCTACCTATGGGATAACTACATCGAGTAAGCATGCGAATTCGCTATTTGGCTCATCGTTTGGGTTGAAATTAAAAGAATCTATAGGCCATACTCCGATGGGAAGCGTAAGATTTTCTTCCTAGGCATTGGAAACGCATTCTATGGAGTTGCCAACCTGTTAATTAATCGAGGTATGCCGGCCCCAATCAAGCTAAGGACCATTCCGCTCCTGTTCAGATGTAGGAACTGACCCTCCACTAGAAAATCTCTACACCAAAGTCAAGGGTATTGTTTCGTTCGTGGCAGAAAATCCCGTCCGATCAATCGCCTCCCCGACACAGACTTGGCTATCCCATTGGTATCGCGAGGTAAGCTTAGCAAAACTCAATCTTCTATTCTGTATTGTTAATATCTCTTCATACTGACTTCAAATTAAAGAACTCACTGGTCTTTGTCTCGCCCTTGCATGGCGTGTGGGGAAACTCTGACCGCAAGCCATCCAAGAGATATGGAACTTTGCGGAAAACCGACAGCACACATCTGAGTGAGATGCTTTCAGATCACAAGGAAGAAGTATTCCAGTGGATCTCGGAGCGAACCAGACACCCGGATGATGATGAGACGGAAGATGAAGAAGAGGATGAAGCGGGCCAAGACGAGCAGATGAAACAGTAGAAAAGGCGTCCAGCCAGGAAGCTTGGCAATGCCTTCTTTTGCACTTTGAATGTCCTAAATTCCTATTTCCCTTCTCTACATTTTATCTTGCAATCTACATTGCGATGGGCTCGGTTTAGAATCAAGATGTCGGAATTCTCTGTCCAGACGTGTTTCTTTTTGGTTAGTGGCGGCCAACAGAAGCAACCAACAAATATACTCGGAGCACTTATAGTTTGCTCATGTGTCTTATTTCGTATGTTAACAGATTAAAGTCTGATCAGAGTGGTGTCAAGGTTGAGGTCGCATATTCCGTAGCGGAATTGTCTTTTTCTGCATTCTATTCTTAGTCCTACAGCTCATTTTACTTGGTTAGCCTAATCACCGTTACTAAGGGACGCCTAAAAGCTACCCAAGTAGACTGGTGGTCATGTCTCTTCTGCTTTCCGTACTTTGAGTATCATACAACTTGGTTATGCCAATGATCTTCATTATATACCAGGCATTACTAGATATCTCCCAAATCCCGTGATTCCGAAGGGAGGCCTGATTGTACTGTCGGTCGTTCCTGCCTTTTACAATCTCCATGGTAACTCTTTGAGACTAGCTCTTGCCTTCTAGAAGAAAACATATAAAAAGGCCTGAGAAGTTTCCTCCCCGCCATTTCAAATCACCAATTAATTCTTCTGCATATCCAACCATTGGGAACTTTCTATATCATATACTTTACAACTTCACTCAATATGCACATCACCACTATCTCTCTCGCCTCCATTGTGGCCCTGACCCCTCTAGTCAATGCCCTTGGCAGTGCTATCGTCCACAACAAATGTGACTTCCCTGCTTATCTTTGGTCCGTTGGAAGTTCGGTCAGTGACAGCCACCTGCTAGTCGCCAATGAAGGCGGCTATTCGGAACTATACCGCACCGACGACACCACCGGTGGAATCGCACTTAAGATCACCCTGGAAGAAGATGGCCTTACCACTGGCAAGCCCCAAACCGTTTTTTCCTATGCTCTGGGTGATGAGGGCAGAATATTCTACGATCTCTCCGATGTCTTTGGCGATCCCTTCTCTGGTCACGCCCTCAGCGTGGTCCCTGAAGATCAGAGCTGCAAGTCTATCAACTGGGGTGGCGGTATCTCGACGAGCTATGTGAGCAACACAGAGTCTTGCTCCCAGGATGCCAGTGTTACTCTCACCCTTTGCGATGACTCGGAATAGAATGGATTCGATGAATACGGTATTCATCGAATTGACAAGTATATATCGTTCACGACATGACGGAGATTGAACCGAACCTCGGGTACGATGTTTATGCGACGGATTTGGATTGCCTCCACTTGCAGTTTGTTTGCTTTATGTTAGGTGGCTGAGGCTGTGCAACCGTTGCCTAGACTGTGGAGGTAGAAATGATTCCACTGGGTGATGCGGGGAAGAGCCTCATCGGGGGAGATCGCGGATTGGTGAGAGTATAGCTAATGCGTTACACTAGTAGGAATGAATGATACTTCCTGGTAATCCGGCTGGACTAGAGACTAGCTTGCTTTATTTGGAGCCTCAGAATGGAGTTCCTAAAGTATTCAATTGCCTTTACTAGAGTTAAGTGTAGGGGCCCATCTACTACACTCTATTACTATGTGCTCTGATACTGACTATAAATTTCAAATTGACCCAGTAGTAAGGAAATACAAACAGACAATTGTAAGCGTTCTCATCCACAATTGACCCTTCTACTGAGCTTCTCCCTTCATGAACGCAGTACTCACCACTTTCATACATCTCTCGGAATATCCAGCTACTAGTAATTGAACAATTGTCAGCTTACCTCGGCTGAAACACTCCATTCCAGCCTATCTCCTGCAAGCAAAAGTACTCTTCTCCACCAAAAAGTACAACCTGCCCCTCTTCACCGCCTTGCGTTCCCCGTTATCGCCGTGGGGGAAAGGTGGGAGACACAACCCCGTCTGCTTTGCAATACCAGACTCTGCTCTCGCCATCGCGGATCTGCTTCTTCTTGAGCATTCCTACTTTACCTCCTTGTTTATTTCTATTTGTCTACGCATCATCTGCATTGGTCTCCCCACCCCACTGGAGCCTTGCATTGTTAGCTCGCTCCATCACCCTTCCTTTCGCTCATGCTTCCAAGGTCCCCTCGAGCACGTCCATTGTTACAATCGTTGCACAGGGGCCTGAAATCCAAGCCAACTGTTCACCAGCATCTGTTGTTACGCATCCCTTCGGCAACTAGTCCCATATCGTTCATTCGGCCTTTTCTCCCGCTCTTCTCGTTCGACCAGCGGACCCGCCTCTTCTCTCATACTGCCCATCCTGCGTGTGCCGAGCCCCCAATCATGAGCCAGATCGAACGCATCACAGAACGCCTGGAGAAGCCGGAGCTCGATGACCGCTCCTACCGAGTCATTCGACTGCCGAACCAGCTCGAGGCTCTCTTAGTGCATGACCCTGATACCGACAAGGCTAGTGCGGCCGTCAACGTCAATGTGGGCAATTTCTCAGATGAAGATGATATGCCTGGTATGGCACATGCTGTAGAGCATTTGCTGTTCATGGGAACGAAAAAGGTGAGCATCGAGCTTCTCATTCCATTATCTGGCCTCGCTCTGTAAGCACGGCGACGGAGCTGACATCAGTTATCTGCGTTCTAGTACCCCAAGGAAAACGCCTACAATCAATACCTAGCCTCTCATTCTGGTTCCTCTAACGCTTATACTGCTGCAACCGAAACAAATTATTTCTTCGAGGTATCCGCTACTGGGGATTCCAGCGAGCCGAAATCGAGCGGTCAAAACACCCCAACGCCCAATTCTACAAATGGAACCAATGGCATCGTCAGTGATGCCTCTAGCAACACCACAGAGACAGAGGGACGCTCCCCCTTGTATGGAGCCTTGGACCGATTTGCTCAGTTTTTTGTTTCCCCTCTCTTCCTCGAGTCCACATTAGACCGTGAGCTGCGGGCCGTGGATTCGGAGAACAAGAAGAACTTGCAGAGTGACTTGTGGCGGTTGATGCAGCTGAACAAGTCCCTTTCAAACCCGAAGCACCCTTACCATCATTTCTCTACCGGAAACTTGCAGACCCTCAAAGAAGACCCGCAGAAACGCGGTCTGGAGGTGCGCAGCGAGTTCATTCGGTTCTACGAGAAGCACTATTCAGCCAATCGTGCCAAGCTGGTAGTCCTGGGCCGGGAATCCCTAGACACACTGGAGCAATGGGTCAGTGAGCTGTTTGCAGATGTCGAGAATAAGAGTTTACCTCAAAACCGATGGGATGATGTTCAGCCTTTCACTGAGGAAGACATGTGCACTCAAGTGTTTGCGAAGCCCGTCATGGACTCGCGCTCGATGGACATGTACTTCCCTTTCTTAGATGAGGAGAAGATGAACGATACTCAGCCCAGTCGGTACATCAGCCATTTGATTGGCCATGAGGGACCTGGCAGTGTTCTTTCTTATCTCAAGGCTAAGGGCTGGGCTAATGGTCTCTCTGCTGGTGCAATGCCCATATGTCCCGGCTCTGCTTTCTTCACTGTATCCGTGCGCCTGACGCCCGAGGGTCTTAGCAAATACCAAGAGGTGGCAAAGGTCATCTTCGAGTACATCGCTATGATCAAGGAACGTGAGCCGGAGCAGTGGATCTTCGACGAAATGAAGAACTTGGCCGAAGTCGATTTCCGTTACAAGCAGAAGACACCTGCCAGTCGATTCACTAGTCGTCTCAGTAGCGTTATGCAAAAGTCTATGCCTCGCGAGTGGCTGCTTAGCGGTTCATTACTGCGCCAATTCGACCCAGAGCTGATTAAGACTGCCATGTCTTATCTGCGGGCGGACAACTTCCGTCTTGTCATCGTGTCCCAGGACTTCCCAGGCCAGTGGGACCAGAAGGAGAAGTGGTATGGCACCGAATACAAGGTCGAGAAAATCCCACAGGAGTTCCTGAGTGGCATTCAAAAGGCCTTGGAGTCTACTGAAGCCACCCGTGTCTCAGATGTGCATATCCCCCACAGGAACGAGTTTGTTCCGACGAGACTGTCCGTTGAGAAGAAGGAAACGCCCGAGCCAGCCAAAACCCCCAAGCTGATTCGCCATGATGACCGCGTGCGCCTATGGTTTAAGAAGGACGACCGCTTCTGGGTGCCAAAGGCCACTGTCCATGTGACTCTGCGTAACCCTCTGGTTTGGGCGACACCCGCGAACCTCATCAAGACTAAGTTCTACTGTGAACTGGTGCGCGATTCTCTGGATGAGTATTCGTACGATGCCGAACTGGCTGGATTAGACTATCATCTCGCAGCTAACATCTTGGGCCTGGATATCTCCGTGGGTGGATATAATGACAAGATGTCAGTGCTGCTGGAGAAGGTGCTGACCACCATGCGTGGCTTGATCGTCAACCAAGACCGATTCAACATTATCAAGGAGCGACTGACTCGCGCATTCCGTAACGCCGAATACCAGCAGCCTTTCTACCAGGTGGGCGACTACACTCGCTACTTGTTGTCTGAACGCAGCTGGGTGAACGAACAGTATATTGAAGAACTGGAACATATCACCGCAGCCGACATCACCAATTTTTACCCGCAACTTCTCGAGCAAACTCACATCGAGGTTTTGGCCCACGGAAATCTTTACAAGGAAGATGCATTGCGCATGACCGATTCTGTGGAGAAGATCCTCCAGGGCCGTGCTTTACCTCCATCCCAGTGGTATTTGCGCCGCAACATGATGATCCCGCCAGGTAGCAACTATGTCTACCCTCGAACCCTTAAGGACCCAGCCAACGTCAACCATTGTATCGAGTATTATCTTTACATTGGTCTGTTCTCTGACGATCTGCTGCGGTCGAAACTACAGCTGTTCTCTCAGCTTACCGATGAGCCCGCATTCGACCAGCTCCGTAGCAAGGAGCAGCTTGGATATGTGGTGTGGAGTGGCTCTCGCTACAACGCAACCACCATGGGCTACCGCGTTATCATACAGAGTGAGCGCACTGCACAATACCTAGAGGACCGCATCGAAAGTTTCTTGAGTGGGTTCGGACCCGTCCTGGACGACATGTCAGACGAAGAATTCGAGGGCCACAAGCGTAGTGTCATTAACAAGCGCCTGGAAAAGCTTAAAAACCTGGGCTCTGAGACTGGCCGCTATTGGTCTCACGTTGGCTCGGAGTACTTCGACTTCTTGCAGCATGAGACTGACGCGGCGAATGTGCAGACTCTGACCAAGGGAGATCTGCAAGCCTTCTACAAGCAGTACATTGATCCATCATCGACCACACGCGCCAAGCTGGCTATCCATTTGAACGCACAATCTGGCGCACAACCTGAGAGCAGCAGCACCGACAAGCGCCAACGTCTCGTAGAGACTGTTGACAAGCAGCTCGAGACTGCCGGTTTCGCTGTGGATAGTGCTCGTCTGGCCACGGCGTTCGACGAGATTGACATCGAAGTGATCGACGTTGCGCAAATCGTATTTATCGTCAAGACTTTCTTGGCCACAGACCTGAGCTTGACATCAGCTCAGATCGCTCCTGTGACCGAGACATTAGAGAAGAACATGGGAATCCAGCTGAAGCAGCTGGGCTTGGAAGCTGGCAAGGACGAGAAGGCCGTCACCAATGGTACCAATGTGCCGGCGAGCCCTGCGGACCCCGTCACTATTACAGATGTCACAGTCTTCAAGGCCCGTCTTCCTGTTAGCACCGGGCCCGTCTCTATCACAGACCTCAGTGAGTTTGAAGACTTTGACGCCAAACTGTAAGTTCTGTTCTACATTGGCATATGGGCATGGAATGATGTGGTGTGAGCATGGACTGCGAGTTGAGGAGTCGTGTAGGGGTTGGAGTTGATATGCATAAGAATAGTAATCCCATGCACCTATAGTATATGAATGAATCACCTTATCATATTAATTTCGCCAAGATTTGCCTAAAGACATACATCCCTAAATTTTCTTGAATTTGTCTGAGTCGATTGATCTCATGGACTATTCACATCCAGCAGGGTAGGCGGTCTCCCGATAGGCGATAACGCGCATTCGCAGCTTCACTCCGAGCTCGCCCTTCCTTTCAGCTCCAACACTCCAACAAAATGGCGACAACAACAGCAACGGCGATCCAAAGTAATCGCCCGTAC
>Ga0209673_1001263_pt1 | contig 26028 bp, 24 predicted proteins | sample AraplaCol_mMS_r2_2_FD_184274 | JGI IMG/M metagenome (GOLD analysis project Ga0209673, IMG submission 184274) | Arabidopsis root microbial communities from North Carolina, USA - plate scrape MF_Col_mMS_r2 (SPAdes) (version 3) | ecosystem: Host-associated > Plants > Roots > Endosphere | place... | reverse complement strand
CCTTGGCCGACTGTAAGAGATCCTCTGTTTTTTCCTCTGATGACAGCGAGAAGAGCGCGTCCGCCGGAATCCAGTTGGCGCCGCGGCAGAAGATTTCGTGGCCGTTGACCTTGAAGGCGAAGCGGCTGCCGGCAGCATCCGGCGTGGTGATGAGCTCGATGGTGCGCAACCCGATCTGCTTCGTCACGCTGTCGGCCGGCAGTTCGACGGTCAGCGTATAGAGCGCCTGCTCGCCGCTGCCCGAGGGCCACCAGAGGCGCGGATTGTCGATCTGGAAGACGTGGTTGACATTGGTCTCGCCGGCACTGACGCCGACATCGAGCCTTACGCGCTCGCCGTCGAGATCGAAATAAAGCTGCGCGATGCCGGGATCCTTGGCAAAAAGCGTCGCCGTGACCTGCAGTTCCACCGAACCGTCGGAATTGTGCGTCTGGCGCGTCAGCACATGCTCGATGCGCGCAGTCTCCAGCTTCTTCAGCGCAATCGTGCCGTAAAGCCCGAGCGGGGCAATGGCAATATTCCAGTCCCAGCCGAAATGGCACTGCGCCTTGCGCAGCATGTTGCCGTCAGGGATCGGCGAGTTGCCGGTGCTGTAGGGAATATAGAAGGGCTGCTGCTTTTGCCGCGCGGCACCGGCTGCTACGTTAGAGGCAAACACGATGCGGATCGTGTTCTCACCCTTCTTCAGCATGCTCGAAACATCCGGCCGGTAGCGGCGGAAGCTGTTATCGGCCTCGAGCGCCAGGAAGCCGTTGACGTGGACGCTGGCGACCGTGTCGAGATAATCGATGTCGAGATACCAGTCGCCCTCGGCGTCAGGAAGCGTGAAGCTGCGCTCCACCGTCCATTCGCGCTCGGCGACCCACTGCACCTTTTCCTCGTTTCGGCCGAAATAGGGATCCGGGATCAGTCCCGCGCGGTGCAGCGCCGTGTGCACGTCGCCCGGCAGCGTGATGACGCTGCGGATCTCGCCATCGGCGGAAGCAAGCTGCCACGAACCCGAAAGTTCGATGTTGAAACCGTTCTTCGGCAAGGATGTCATAGTCTTATCCTGATCGCGCCGCTCCTGGGAGTGCCGGGCAAGCCGGACTGCGGCCGAAATTGGCTGGCCAGACGGCCAATTGGAGGATCGGGCGACGCCGTTTCCGGCGCCGCCCGCAGAACTTTCTAGAGGCGCAACTCGCTTTCGGCATCGAAGACCGAGGCGAGCGCCATGTCGAAGCTGAGCTTCACCTTGCTGCCGACATTGAAGCGGCGCGCACCATTGATGCGTACCGACATCGTGTGACCGGCATGTTTCAGCCAGAGAAGATTGTCCGCACCCATCGGTTCTTCGATGTCGACGGTGGCGTCGTGTTCTTCGCCGCCGGTATTCTCGTTGACCTTGATATGCTCGGGGCGAACGCCGAGCACCACCTTGCGGCCGGGCTGCAGCTTCTCCACGCCGTCATAGGCGGCGAGCGAGAAATTCACGCCGTTGGCGGCAAAAGCAATGCCATCGCCTGATTTCACCAGTTCGCCCTGCAGGAAATTCATGGACGGCGAGCCGATGAAGCCGGCGACGAAGAGATTGCGCGGCCTGTTGTAGATCGTCGTCGGATCGTCGAGCTGCTGGATGATGCCGCTCTTCATGATGGCGATACGGTCGGCGAGCGTCAGCGCCTCGATCTGGTCATGCGTGACGTAGATCATCGTGTTCTTCAGCGACTGGTGCAGACGCTTGATTTCGACGCGCAGTTCCGAGCGCAGCTTGGCGTCGAGGTTCGACAGCGGCTCGTCGAAGAGGAAGACGTCGACATCGCGCACCAGGGCACGGCCGATCGCCACACGCTGGCGCTGGCCGCCGGAAAGCTCGGCCGGCTTGCGCTTCAGGAGCGGCTGGATCTGCAGGATCTCGGAGGCACGCGCCACGCGCTTGTCGATCTCGGACTGCGGCACCTTGGCGACGCGAAGACCGAAGGAGAGGTTCTTCTCGACAGTCATCTGCGGATAAAGCGCGTAGGACTGGAACACCATGCCTATGCCGCGGTCCTTGGGCTCTTCCCAGGTGACGTTCTTGCCCTTGATGAAGATCTGCCCTTCCGAGGCGTCGAGCAGCCCGGCAATGCAGTTCAGCAGGGTCGACTTGCCACAGCCCGAGGAGCCGAGAAGCACCAGGAATTCGCCGTCGTTGATGTCGAGGTTCAGATCCTTGAGCACGCTGACCGCGCCGAAGTTCAGCGACAGGTCCTTGATGGAGACACTTGCATTCATGTTCATTGGATCAACCCTTCACTGCGCCAGCGGCGATGCCACGGACGAAAAGTCGCCCCGACACGAAATAGACGACGAGCGGCACGAGTCCTGTCAGGATCGTTGCGGCCATGTTGACGTTGTATTCCTTCACGCCCTGGACGGAATTGACGATGTTGTTGAGCTGTACGGTCATCGGATAGGTATCCGGCCGGGTGAAGACCACGCCGAACAGGAAGTCGTTCCAGATGCCGGTGACCTGCAGGATCATCGCGACGACGAAGATCGGCAGCGACATCGGCAGCATGATCTGCAGGAAGATCTGCCAGAAGCCCGCCCCGTCGACACGCGCCGCCTTGAACAGTTCCTCCGGCAGAGACACGAAGTAGTTGCGGAACAGCAGCGTCAGGATCGGCATGCCGAAGATCGAATGCACGATGATGAGGCCGGTGAGCGATCCGTAGATGCCGATTTCGCGCAGGATGATGACGATCGGATAGATCATGACCTGATAGGGAATGAAGGCGCCGATGATGAGGACCGAGAAGAAGAATTCCGATCCCTTGAAGCGCCAGTTCGCCAGCGCATAACCATTGACCGAGGCGATCGCGATGGAAACGATGACCGACGGAACTGTGATGCGGACCGAGTTCCAGAAACCGCGCGAAAGACCGTCGCAGTTCAGGCCGGTGCAGGCGGTCGCCCAGGCCTTGACCCAGGGTTCGAAGGTGATTTCCATCGGCGGTGCGAAAATGTTGCCGAGCCGGATCTCCGGCATCCCCTTGAGCGACGTGACGACCATCACGTAAAGCGGGATCAGATAGTAGACGGCGGCCACGAAAAGCGTGCCGTAGACGATGATGTTGCGGGCCGAAACCACCGGCCGCGGCTTTGGTCCGGCCGGACCGGAAACCGCCCCCTTCTGGAGGGAAGTATCGCCGTCGTTGACGGCCTTGAGAGCGATATTGTCAGCCACGTTTGCGCCCTCCGCCAAATTCCAGATATGCCCAGGGAACGATGATGATCGCTACTGTCACCAGCATCATGGTCGAAGCCGCAAAGCCCTGACCGAGATTCTGCGCCTGGAACATGTAGTCGTAGACGTATTTCGCCGGCACTTCCGACGAGATGCCCGGACCGCCGCTGGTCTGGGCGACCACGAGGTCGTAGACCTTGACGATGCCGCTGGCGATGATGACGAGCGTGGTGATGAACACCGGACGCATCATCGGAATGACGACGAAGAGATAGGTCCGCCACATCGGAATGCCGTCGACGCGGGAAGCCTTCCAGATATCCTCGTCGATGCCGCGAAGTCCGGCGAGCATCAGGCACATCACGAGGCCGGTGCCCTGCCAGAGGGCGGCGATCAATACCCCGTAGATGACGATTTCGGACGTATAGAGCGGATCGAAACTGAAACTCGTCCATCCCAGCGACCGCACGACCGCCTGGACCCCGAATTCCGGATTGAGGATCCACTGCCACACGAGACCGGTGACGATGAAGGACAGCGCGAAGGGATAGAGGAAGATCGTGCGGAACGTATTCTCGAAACGGATCTTCTGATCCATGAGAGCCGCCAGCATGAAACCGATGACCAGGCTGAAGATCAGCGACAGAATGCCGTAGATCGCCAGATTCTCGATGGACACGACCCAGCGCGGGGCGGCCCAGAGACGCTGATATTGCTCGATGCCGACGAAGTTCAATCGCGGCAGGAGCTTGGAATTGGTGAAGGAATAAACCACCGTCCAGACCGTGCCACCGAGAAAGATGACCATGGCGGTGAGGATCATGGGAATGGAAGCAATCTTCGAATTCAGATTGCGGAATAGTTTAAACGGTCGGCCGGCTTTCGCTTGACCTGTCATTGAGTTTCCTCCTGAAGCACGGTCGCTTCGGTGATCGGGGCTCCATCCGAAGACGGCCACCCTTCCCGCCCCCGTCTCGACCGCAACGCGATCCTGGCGCGATCGCACCCGGGTGTGACGTGACGTCGCCGGAAGGACCGGAGATCAGGGCGGCGCGATCCGGTCCTGCAATGCGCAGGACCGGACCTGATGGGCTTGAGGACCGAGGATCAGTCGGCGGCGGCGATGATGTCGGCGAAGCGCTTCTGCGCTGCGTCGGGCGTCATCGTGGTATTGGCGAAGAACTCGGCGAAGAGGTCTTCGATCTGCTTCGTCGTATCCGGCGAAGCGAGCTGATCCGAGCTGGTGACGATATTGCCCTTGGCGAGGATTTCGAGACCCTTCTTCATGCAGTCGTTGGCGGCCGAGATATCGACGTCACCGCGAACCGGCAGCGAGCCCTTCTTCAGGTTGAAGGCAACCTGCGTCTTCGGGTCGAGAAGCGTGGCGGCAAGCACGTCCTGAGCCTTCGCCTTCTCGGCATCCTTCTGGAGCGGGAAATAGAAGGCGTCACCGCTGGTCGAGATGATCTCGTTCACGCCGAGGCCCGGAAGGCAGGTATAGTCCTTGCCGGCAACCTGCTTGGCGACCTGGAATTCGCCCTGCGCCCAGTCACCCATGATCTGGCCGCCGGCCTTGCCGGTGATGACGAGATTGGTGGCCTGGTTCCAGTCCTGCACGTTGCTGCCCTTGGACATGCGGCGCGCATCGTCGGCAGCCTTGAACACCTTGGCGATCTCGGGGCCGGCCGCCACCTTGGCATCCTTGTCCTTGAAGACCTTCAGGTAGTTGTCCTTGCCGCCGATGGCGATCATGAGAACGTTGAAGGCGCCGCTTGCCTGCCAGCCCTGACCGCCGACAGCGAGAGGAACGATGCCGGCCTTTTCCAGGGCCGGAGCGGCAGCGACGAATTCATCCCAGTTCTTCGGAACCGCAACGCCAGCCTTCTGGAAGGCTGCATTCGACAGCCACAGCCACTGCCAGGAGTGGATGTTGACCGGTGCGCAATAGATCTTGCCGTCGATCGTGCAGGAATCGAGCAGGGTCGACGGACGGATGATGTCCTTCCATTTGCCTGCGGTCGCCACATCGGTCAGGTCCTTCATCAGGCCAGCCTGGACGAGTTCCTCGGCCTGGCGGCCGTGGTTGAACTGGGTCGCGCCCATCGGGTCACCGCCGGTGATGCGGCTGATCATGATCGGGCGCGCGGTGCTGCCGGAACCGGCAATTGCGCCGTCCACCCAGTGGTTGCCGGTGGCGTCGAATGCCTTTGCCAGCTCAGCCACGGCGGCAGCTTCGCCGCCAGAGGTCCACCAATGGGTGACTTCGAGATCGGTAGCCTTTGCGGCGCCAAAAGGAATAGCTACGGAAGCGGCAAGCACAGCCGCCATAATACGGATTTTCATGAGTTCTCCTCCCTCACTGAAACGTTGCCGGAAAAACTTAGAGCAATCGATTTATCCGCGCAACCGCCCGCTCGTAAAATTTTCTGTGAAAGTCACCATTACATCCTATGAGGGTAATCAACGGCTCGACCTTTGCTTCACAAGAAAAGCGTAAGCAAGCAATTTCGCAATTGCGGTATTGTATTATACATTTGATTTTGCTGATTAATTTTTGATTAATCTGATAATTTCAACCTTTCCTGGCTTCGCAGGTGCAAAAAATCGCGTGCGGGACAGGCGATTCAACCAGAGAGGATCCCTATGCAACGCTGGTCAGAAAAAGCGCTCGACATTTCTACTGTATCGTTACAGATTGTCTGGCTCAGGGAGGAGAGCTTTTCCGCAGCGGCGTACTTACAGCGCGGCGAAAAGCCTCTATAAGGCGAAGCAAATCGCGCGAGGCGGGCCTAGAGGGATGGAAAACAACGGAAATTTCGGCGGAGCGGCATCCGGTTCCGTTCCGCGCGAGCGCCCGACATTGAAGACGATCGCCTTCATGACGGGCCTTGGCGTGACCACCGTATCGCGGGCACTGAAAGATGCACCGGATATTGGCGCGGAAACCAAGGAACGCGTGCGCATGGTCGCCCGTCAGCTCGGCTACCAGCCGAACCGGGCCGGCGTGCGCCTGAGAACCGGCAAGACCAATGTCATCGCCCTCGTGCTCAGCATCGACGAGGAGATCATGGGCTTTTCCAGCCAGATGGTCTTCGGCATTTCCGAGGTCCTGACCGGCACGCCCTACCATATCGTCGTCACCCCGCATTCGCACAGCAAGGATCCCATGCTGCCGGTGCGCTATATCCTCGACACCGGCTCCGCAGACGGCGTCATCATCTCGCGCGTCGAGCCTGACGATCCGCGCGTGCGCCTGCTCGCCGAAAGCGGCATGCCCTTTACCACCCATGGCCGCACCGATGCCGGCCTCGTCCACCCCTATCACGACTTCGACAACGAGGCTTATGCTCACCAGGCAGTCGAGAAGCTGGTCAAGCGCGGCCGCAAGCGCATCGCCCTGCTGCAGCCGCCGAGCAAGCTCACCTACTACACGCATACCCGCATTGGCTTTCAGACCGGCCTGCACGATTACGGCGCCGAGGAAGTGCCGCTGCGTGTCAACATCGACGCCCCGCTCGCCGAAATCCGCAACGCCGTGGAGCAGCTGATGCGCTCCCCCGGCGCCCCCGATGGGATTGTCTCGTCGGCCGGCAGCGCCACCATCGCCGTCAACGCCGGCATCGAAGCCGCCGGCAAACGCCTCGGCCACGACGTCGACCTCGTCTCCAAGCAATCCGCCTCTATCCTCAACTGGATCCGCCCCGAGATCATCACCGCCCACGAAGACGTCCGCCACGCCGGCCGCGAGATGGCCAAGCAGGTGATTGCGCGCATCGATGGCGTGGATGCCGAACTGCTGCAGAGCATCAGCAAGCCGGAATGGCCGGACGGACGGTAGAGAACGCCGGTCCGAGGATTTGCCGTACGCCATTCACATCCCGGCTGAGGTTCGGGTGCGGGGACGCATGGAACAAATTCGAAGCCCCGCTCGCCCGTAATAAACGTGCGAGCGATCTTTTGACTCCAGGCAAGCTTGTAAACGAACTGTTTGCTTAATCGGCAACAATAGCTGCAGCCCACCCTGCCGCACTCTTGTAGCACCATCCAGCTTGATACAACGTAGGCTTGCGGAATATCCCGATCTCGGCGGCTCCTGTCGGGCATATATTCCCTGGGCTGGACCACATGGCGACGATCAACGCAGGACGAAATCCATTGATGCTTTTCCTGCTGGCCGCGGTCGGCGTGGGCATCCTGGTGACCGGCATATGGGTGGGAGAGCGGTTCATGCCCTCCGCCGCCCTGTCCAGGCTGGAGGCATCAAACTGGTCCCTACGGGGCATTTCCGACAGCAACCAGGATGCGACTGGCGCACGTCCAACCGGTCAACGAAACAAGCTTCCCTTCATCCGCGCCAAGCTGGTGCAGGATGCTATCAAGCAGGGAGATTTTGACACCGCGACAAAGCTCTCGAGCGAGACGCTTTCGGCGAGCCGCGCCAAAATCTGGACGTTCTATCCTTTCGACGACTTCGTCAACGCCATTTCCGATCTCAGCGACACGTCTTTCGAGCGCAATCTTTCGGCTTGGGTGGATCACGCTCCGTTGGATCCGCTGCCACGCCTCATCCGCGCGCAATATTATTACGACCTCGCATGGTACAAGCGCGGTCACAGATTCAGCACGGAAACGGACAAACAATCACAAGACGCCTTTGCCAGCATCCTGCAAAAAGGAACCGCCGATGTTACCCAGGCCCTGAAGCTCGACCCGAGTTCGGCATACGGCCTGTATTTGCAGGTGAACATGCTGCGCGGCTATGGCGCGACATCGCAACTCAACGACGCTCTAGACCAGGCGACAGCGGTCTATCCGCACTACATGCCACTCTACAAGATCGTGCTTTCAACCTTGCAGCCAAAATGGGGAGGCGACATCAACATGATGTACGCCTTCGTCGACCGGTATGGCGCAAGCGCACCGGATGGCTCACCACTGAAATTGCTGTCCCTGCAGCTCTATCAATATCTGCTCGAGACGGCCGGAACGACCTGTCACGGCCAGCAGGGCGACGCTTATGCGTCCTGCTTTGAGGATTTCATGAAGCAGACTCTTCGGCCGGGTCTCGATGCTGACGCGGCAAAGACTCTGCGGCAGTTCGGCCAGATCAATGAGTATGAAACGAACGCGGCGGTCGCCGATATCCTGTCGCATATGATTTCGGAATCGGGCGGAGAATCCTACTCAGGTCGTTTGCTGCAGATTGCGGCCGACAGCTATGGTGCCGATCCACGCCTTGTGGAGACGGACGGCGGCAAGCACAACTTCATCATCGATGAGCTTGTCGCGGGATCCTGGCTCAACAAGAGATTTTATGACAACGCGATCACCAAATACAAGGAAGCCCTGTCGAACATAGAAACTGCTCCGTTCCCGACGCAGGAGCAGAAAGACATGCAGATCGCCGAAATCCATGAAAGCCTGGCCTGGATCTACTCACGGTATCGACGGCCGGCCGAGATGATCGATTCGGCAAAGGCTGCGCTGGCACTCAATGGCAAGGCCTCCAACCGCGTCTATCTGTGCTTTGGCAACTATCAGATCAAGCAATATGAAGCAGCACTCGACGAGTGCTCGCAGATTACTGCCGATCCGCAGAGTGCCGTCGAAGCGCGTTACTGGCGTGGCCTCGTGTATCAGGCCATGAAGAATGACGAGAAAGCCATAGAAGACCTGACGGAGGTCGCGAACTCGCAGGACGACAGACGCGCGCAGGCAGCGATCGAGCTTTCGATGATCTATTTCAACCGAAAGGACAACAAAGGCGCGCTCGACCTTCTCAATAGATATCCCTACCTCTACGACACCCGTGTCACCGCCAAGGACAATGTGGCAGTGAGCTACAACAATCGCTGCTATGCCTATATGGAGCTGGGCGAATTGCAGAAGGCACTGGACGACTGCAACGCCTCGCTTGCAAACGGCAGCATCCCCGACGCTTTCAAGAAAAAGGAAGAACTCATCGCACGCCTTTCGCGGTAGGCCCACGCGGTCTGTGCCTGCGCCGAAAAGCGCCTTCCGCTCGCCGTTTTCGCACGGCAGAACCCGGAGCCGTACTTGCCTACCGCGCGTTCTCCAGATCCGCTCGTGTAAACACCGGATACACCCCAAGCTCGGGCACGCCATCGATGCGCGCCATGCCCTCGCCGCGCCAGATCGCGCAGACGACACCAAGCACTTCTGCCTTCTCCCCGATCGCCAGCTGGTAGGCATCCTTCACGGCGCCGCCAGTGCTGATCACATCCTCGATGAAGGTCACGCGCCGGCCAGCCACGTCCTGCCCCTCGATCGCCCGGCAGGTGCCATAGGTCTTGGCTTCCTTGCGGATGAAGGCGGCGGGCAGGCCGGTTTCCAGCGAGATCGCGGTCGCGAGCGGCACGCCGGCGAGTTCCAGCCCGGCGATGATTTCGGTATCGGCGGGCAGAAGGGCTGCCATTGCCTGCGCCAGCGGCTTCAGGAGAGCCGGCGTGCCTTCGAAACGGTATTTGTCGAAATAGCGGTGCGATACCTGGCCGGAGCGGAGCACGAATTCGCCCTCCAGCGTGGCGATGTCGGCGATCTGCCGGGCGAGAGCCGCGTGGTCGATGGATTCCTTGATCATTTTATCCCCTGCCAAAATAAGTCCGGACGGCGCTTGCTCGCCTTAAGCCATAAGATCCCGGCCCTGCCCTTTCAGAATCGGCAGCGCGCGGCAAGAGACGAGATACAAAAAGCCGTTCAGCCCCCGCACTTGTGCTGCGCATCGGGCAGTATCCAGCTTTCTTTCGTCCTGCCATTGGTGACGAGGAAGAGCCGGCCATCCTCATCCGGCTCGCAGTCGCGATCGATCTCTACCGGGCATTGGGTGACCGGATCGCCGGGCTTGGAGCGGATCAGCATCTCCTCGCGGTTATACGAGACCTGGTAGCCGTCATTGGCATAGTCGATGCCCGTGCCATTGCCAAAATCCTCATCGGTCACGGGTGCGTCGCCACTCTCGACGCGCGGATGCACCGCCAGGATCGTGGTTGCAGCGCATTGCCCGGCCTTTGTCGGGATGTCCGAAGTCCCGGGCTGCTTGCCGCCCGTCAGCGACTTCGCGGAGATGCCCTGCATGAAGCTGCTCTTGTCCGGTGATATCTCCCAGAGAATGGCGAGATAGGCGCCGAGGATACAGGCCCGGTCGTTACCGCAATCATGCCGGTCGGCCAGGAAATTGCGGGCCGAGTGGACGACATCATCCTCATCGGGAGCTGTCTTGCGTGCCGCGCCATAGCGGGCATTGAAGACGTCGTCGAGGTGGGAAAGCTGAGTATCGCCGCAGACGATCTTTTCGTCGGCGCTGGCTGCCTTGGCGCAATTGAAGCCCCCGGCTTCTGCTGATGCGGTGAAGAGGAGGCCGAGGCAGAAGGTAATGAGAAAGGTGGAAATCGGTCGCATGATGGTCCCCTCTGTCCGGCGGGTCGGCCTCAACCTAAATGCGGCGGCGAGCTTGTGCGAGTGTTGTGCAGCGTCGTTCCAATGTCTGGCGGGGGTATTCCACATCACAACGTGAACTGCGGCGTACCGGATATACGTCCGCAGCTCTGTTCCAATCGGCGCGCCAGCCTCACTTCACCTGATTGAAAACCGCCTCGATACGATATCCATCGGGATCGACGACAAATGCAGCAAAGTAATTCGGCCCGTAGTGCTGCCTGAGCCCCGGCGCACCATTATCGACGCCACCCTGGGAAAGCGCTGCGGCATGGAAATCAATGACCGACCGCTGATCCGGCGCGGCAAAGGCCAGATGGAAGCCCGCACCCGGCGCACCCTGCCCCGCCTCGACCGATTTGATCGCCAGCTTGTCGCCGCCGCCGGGCACACCATAGCCGACGGCCTGTCCGGCCTCGCCGGGGCGCAGATCCTCCCAGACCCTGACATAGCCAAGCGCGCCGAGGGCGGCATCATAGAACCGCGCGGCTCGTTCGATATCGGCCACCCCGAAAGATGCATGGTGGAGCATATTATGGACCTCCCGATTGCAATCAGCCGCTTCGCGGCAGGATAACAAAAAGCCCGGCACAATGGCCGGGCTTTCAACTCTGTTTTCGCAAACCTCAGAAGGTCGATGCACCACTGCCCCAGGGGCCGTGGTGGAAGTCCTTGCCGTCGAGGCGGTCGAAGCCGTGGGCGCCGAAGAAGTCGCGCTGCGCCTGGATCAGGTTGGCAGTGCCGCGGCCCTGGCGGTAGGCGTCGAAATAGCTGAGCGCCGAGACAAGCGCCGGAACCGGCAGGCCGGCGGCCAGAGCTGCGGTGACGACGCGGCGCAGTGCCGGGATCGATTCCTTGACCATGGCCGAGAAGGCCGGCGTGACGATGAGGTTCGCCGCGTCAGGCGCATCGGTGAAGGCCTTGGTGATCTCGTCCAGGAACTGCGAACGGATGATGCAGCCTGCGCGCCAGATACGGGCGATGACAGGCATCGGCAGCGACCAGTTGAACTCCTTGGAAGCTTCCGCCATCACCGCAAAGCCCTGCGCATAGGCGCCGATTTTGCCGGCAAACAGCGCCAGTTCCAGATCCTTGTTGAACTCGGGGCCGTAGGCGACCGGGAAGGCAGCACCGAGGTCACCGAAGATCTTCTGGGCGGCTTCGCGCTGGTCCTTCATCGAGGACAGGCTGCGGGCGGCAACGGCAGCTTCGATACCGGTTGCAGGAATGCCCATGTTCTGCGCTTCGATCGCCGACCACTTGCCGGTGCCCTTCTGGCCCGCCTTGTCGAGGATCATGTCGACCATCGGCGTCTTGGAGATCGGGTCGGTGGCGGCCAGAACCTTCTCGGAGATTTCGATCAGGTAGGAGTTCAGGCGGCCCTTGTTCCATTCGCCGAAGATGCTGGAGATTTCCGATGCGCTCTTGCCGAGGCCGTCGCGCAGGATGCCGTAGATTTCGGCGATCATCTGCATGTCGGCATATTCGATGCCGTTATGGATCGTCTTGACGAAATGGCCGGCGCCGTCATTGCCGAGCCAGGCAACGCACGGATCGCCATCATACTTGGCGGCAATAGAGGTCAGAACCTTCTCGACACGCTTCCAGGACTCTTCCTTGCCGCCGACCATGATCGACGGACCGTGGCGGGCACCTTCCTCACCGCCCGAAACGCCCATGCCGATGAAGGTCAGGCCGGTATCCTTGAGGCGGTCGAAGCGGGCAACCGTGTCGCGGAAATTGGCGTTGCCGGCATCGATCATGATGTCGTTCTTTTCCAGATGCGGGCGCAGCGCCTCCATCTGCTGGTCGACAGGCTCACCGGCCTTGATCATGATGATGATCGGACGCGGCGGGCGGATCGCCTCGACGAACTCCTCGATCGTCTTGCAGGGAATGATCTGCTTCTTCAGATCACCGGCACTCTCGTAGAATTCATCCGTTTTTTCAGGCGTGCGGTTGAAAACCGCGATCTTGTTGCCCTTTTCCGCAATGTTGAGAGCCAGGTTGGACCCCATGACGGCAAGGCCGATCAGTCCGATTTCTGCCTTTTCCACGACAAACCTCCGATGAGTGAAATGGTGCGATGTTGTGGCACTCTCTCGCTCAAACGGCAAGGTCGAAGACGGCGATTCGGGTCGAAAAAAGGCTGTCGGAACAGGCTTTTCGAATGACCGGGGAAGCACCATATGCATGGGTTTGGGAGGCTGAAATGACGGTTGCTGCAAGGCAAGTCGATATCGGGCCGCTGCTCGCAAAGAGCGCCGGGCGCTACCGCGAATATGCGCCCCCGCCTGCCCTTGCGCCGCATTTCCGCTGCCTCTGGTCGCACGAGATTCGAACCGCAGGCCCGATCGCCATTGTGCCCGATGGTTATTGCGACCTGCTTTTCGCCAATGGTCGCCTCTTCGCTGTCGGGCCGGACCGCACCGCCGCCTTCCCGCCGATGACGCCGGGCATGCGCATTGTCGGCGCGCGTTTTGCACCGGGCGCCGGCGCCGCATGGCTGAGGCTGCCCCTGTCGGAGATCATCGGCCTCTCCGTTCCCCTCAGCGATCTCGCGCCCAAAAAGGCTGCCCTCCTCAAACCACGCCTTTCCGACTGTCCGGATGGCGCTGCCGCCCTCTCGCTCTTCGCCACCCTGTTGAGTGAACTGGCAAGGGAAGAAGCGGAGCCAGACCCCGAGGCTCGCCTGATCTTTGCCGCTGCAGACCACGGATCGGGCCGTATCGGCGATCTGCAGCAGAGGCTCGATATCGGCGAACGGCAATTGCGGCGCCGCGCCCACCACCATTTCGGCTACGGCATCAAGACGCTGGAACGCGTCCGCCGGCTGCAGCGTTTCATGACCTTGTGCCGCGCTGGCGAAACCCTGTCCCTGGCCGCCCTCGCCCTCGAAGCCGGCTTTTCCGACCAGGCGCATATGACCCGCGAGATCGGCGACCTGACGACACTGACGCCATCAGCCATGCTGGCTCAATTGACGGCCCGCTGACCGTTTTGTTCAAGACGGTCCGTGCCGGCCTGCTAGTCTGACGCAAAGCAAAAGGACAGACCGATGAACACAATGCCCGCACGCATCGTCCACATCACGATCAAAAGAGACTGGCGCGATGTCTATGATTTCGCCGGCAGGCCGGAGAACATGCCGCTCTGGGCCTCCGGCCTTGCGAGCGGCCTGGAACCCGATGGCGAGGACTGGATCGCCCATGGCCCCCTCGGCAGCGTCCGGGTGAGCTTCGTGCCACCGAACGAATTCGGCGTTATCGACCATACCGTCACCATCGAATCCGGCCTGCGCGTCTATAACGCGCTGCGCATCGTGCCGAATGGCGACGGCTGCGAGGTGATGTTCACGCTGCTGCGCCTGCCGGGCATGACCGACGAACAATTCGCAGCCGACGCCGCCCATATCCAGAAGGATCTGGCGTCCCTGAAATCGATGATGGAGAAGTTAGATGGCTGAGAACGATGCTCGAAATGACCGCCGCATCGACTATGTCGAGTTCAACGTGAAAGATATCGGCGCTTCAAAAGCCTTTTACGGTGCGGCCTTCGGCTGGCGCTTCACCGATTACGGCGAGAACTATTGCGAGTTCGACGACGGAAGATTGAAAGGCGGCTTTACCAATCTCGGCCCGGTGCGAGCCGCAGGCGGCCCGCTCGTCATTCTCTATGCCGAGAAGCTGGAAGACGTGCTGGCAAGCGTCGAAAAGGCCGGCGGCACCATAGCCAAACCGATCACGCCCTTCCCCGGCGGCCGGCGCTTTCATTTTCTCGACAAGGACGGCTACGAACTCGCCGTCTGGAGCAAGGATTAAACGTCCGCGGATACGGGGCCGTTCATGTTCTGGATGGTGATCAGCGCGCCGATCACCTTCCTGGCGGCATCATGCAGCGGCAACATGCGGCAGCGGCTGCGCCGCGCCGAGCGCTCGTAGATGTAGTCGACCGTCGCGCCGTCGAAGCAGGCGTCGAGCTTTTCCTTCACCTCGCCGGCAAAGCGTTCTTCGCCGATGAATTCGAGGATATGCCGGCCGATGAGCTGCATGGCATTCTTGCCGAGATGGGCACAGTTGACGGGATTGGAATAGAGGTAGCGGTAGTCCTTCGTCAGCACCGCCACGCGGTCCGGCAGCGTCTGCAGGATCGCCGCATTGAGGAACTGGCCGTTGTCGGTGTCGGGAACGTAGGCGGGCGGCGGCCTGAGTTTCATCTCCACCGGCAACGGCACCCGCCAGTCCGGCGCATGGGCGCCGAAATAGCGGTCGAGCAGATAGGAGAGCACGGCGGCATATTGCGTCACGAAAGCACCGTCATCGGCGTCTTGAGCGATGAGGTAGCTTACAAACTGAAGTTGCATATAGACTTCGATGAGATTGGATGCCCTGCATGCGAGGATCGCCTCGACAAGCGGCTGGATATCACGGTCGAGCGCCTCCACGCGCCCATCATCCCCTAGCCTTATCGCTTCCTCGATCTGCGCGCAGCGCAAGGAAAAGGCCCTGAACAACTCAAGCAAGATACCCCCAATATCCATTTCCTGAGAAACGTTCCGAACACCGGTCGAGGCCTATGCTTCATGCAAGATTACGCCTTACGGTAGGCACTTTACGCGCCCTAGTAGAGACGCGTAACATGAACCGTGCTCATTTTCAACTGACGCAAACCTGTCGCTTTTCACCGATTATAAATCGGGAGCAAAAACTTACAGGCAGAATCTTACAGGCTGACGGAACGTTTGATATCCCACCGGTCGTGATACCACAGCCACTGGGCCGGGTATTCGCGTACCCAGCTTTCCACCTTGTCATTCATCATCTGCGCCGTGGCGGGAAGGTCCAGGTTGCCCTTCTCGTCGCGCGGCATCTCCATCTTCGGCTCGATTTCCAGCCGGTAGCGATTGCCCGGAAGACGGATGCAGCGGGCCGGATAGACCTCGCAGTTGAACTGGCGCACCAGCTTCGGCAGCAGCGGATTGGTCTTGGTTTCCAGGCCGAAGAACGTCGTCTTCAACCCGCGGCTGAATTTCTGGTCGACGAGCACGCCGACGCCTTGCCCTGCCTCGAGCTGACGGGCAAGCGCAAAGGAAGAGCCGGCATGCGAAGGCACCAGCTTGCCCATGCGGCCGCTGCGGAAATCGAACACCTTCTGCGCCACATAAGGATTGTTCGGCGGGCGAAAGAGCACGGTCACACTGAGACCGAAAGCGTTACCGGCGACCGGCAAGAGCTCGAAATTGCCGGTATGGCCGGTAAAGACGATGAAGGGACGCGGATTGTCGCGCAGTTCCAGGAAGATCGGAATGCCCGAGACTTCCACTCTGCCCGGCTTGTCGCTCGTTGGATCGAAATCGAATAGCTGGTCGAGAAAAACATATTCGGCCGCGAGCCGGCCCATATTGCCCCAGCTTTCGAGCGCGATCTCTTCCAGCTCGGCATCGCTCTTTTCCGGGAAGGCCCGGCGCAGATTGTAGAGCATCAGCTTGTGGCGCTTCAGCCGCTTGCCGACCCGGCGCGTCAGCCAATCGGCAAAGCGCATGGCGCCGTCAGCCGGGAAAAGCTTGAGGAAGTTCAGGAAGCCGAACATCAGCTGCGCCACCAGCCATTGCTGGAAATGCCGCAGCGCCAGAACGATCCTGGTGATGAAAAGCTTCACGCGGATCAGTCCATCTTCAGGATGATCTTGCCGAAGATCTGGCGGGTTTCCATGCGCTCCAGCGCGCGGTCGATATCGTCGAAGCTGACTTCCGTATCGATGACGGGATGAACGAGGCCACGGCCCATCTTCTGCATGGCATCGGCCATGTTTTCCATGCGGCAGCCGAAGGATCCCAAGAGCTTCAGCTGCTGCTGGAAGAGCATCATCAGGTTCATCTCGGTCGAAACACCCGAGGTCGAGCCGCAAGTGACGAGACGCCCGCCGCGCTTCATGCAGAGCATGGAGCCTGCCCAGGTATCCTTGCCCACATGTTCGAAGACGACATCGACGCCCTTCTTCTTGGTGAGCTTGCGCACGACGCCCTCGAAACGGTCGGTGCGGTAGTTGATGACGTGATCGGCGCCGAGCGCCTTGGCCTTCTCGATCTTGTCGTCGGAGCCGACTGTCGTGATCACGGTGCAGCCGATCTTCTTGGCAAGCTGGATCGCCGCCGTGCCGATGCCGGAGCCGCCGGCATGAACGAGGATCGTCTCGCCCGGCTCGAGCTTGGCATTGTCGAACAGCATATGCTCGACCGTGCCGAAGGTCACGGGTGCAAGGGCTGCGCCGATCGCATCGACGCCGGGAGGTGCGGGAACCAGCAGACGCGCCGGCAGGTTCACCTTCTCCTGCGCAAAACCATCGAGATGGAAGCCATGCACGCCGGAGACATGTTCGCAGAGATTGTCGCGGCCTTCGCGGCACGGGCGGCAGAGCCCGCAGGTGCGCGCGCCATAGATCGACACGAGCTGGCCAGGCAGCACGTTCGCTACGCCCGGACCGATCGCCTCGACGACGCCAGAGGCTTCCGCGCCGATGACGAGCGGCATCTTGCGCTTGGCAAATGCCATGCCGCGCCAGCCCCAGACATCGATATGGTTCAGCGCAACCGCCTTGACGCGCAGCGTCACTTCGCCGGCGGAAGGTGCATCCGGTTCCGGCAAGTCGGTGATCTCAAGCTTGCGGTCATCGATCAGTTGCAAAGCGCGCATGGCAAAACCTCTCGCCTTCTAGAGCGCCGTGCGTCCATTCGGACGCACTAAGGACGCTCTACTCTTTAAATCTACACATCAGGCTTTCCGAAAATCGGTTCCGATTTTCGAACCGATGTGTAGGCGTTTTTTTATCGGTTGATTTGTCGGGAACCGCTTATGCCGGTTCGAGCGCCATGACAAGGCTTGCGTTCTGTCCGCCGAAGCCGAAAGAGTTGGAAAGCACGGCCGAAACCTGGGCTTCCCGCTTCTTGTTCGGCACGACATCGAGAACGATCGACGGATCCGGATTGTTGTAGTTGATCGTCGGCGGCAGCGTGCCGGATAGCATCGTCTGCAGCGAGAACACCGCCTCGACCGCTCCTGCCGCCGTCAGCGTGTGTCCGATCATCGACTTGTTCGAGGATACCGGAATGCCGACCAGCCTTTCGCCGAAGACGGCGGACATGGAGCCGTATTCCATCTTGTCGTTTTCGGGCGTCGAAGTGCCGTGCGCGTTGATATAGCCGATATCGTTCTCGCTCATGCCGGCATCGGCGAGCGCTGCGCGGATCGTGGCAATCGCCGGACCGCCATCGGGCGAAGAGCGCGTGCGGTGGAAGCTGTCGGCCTTGTCGCCGGCACCCTTCATGATGCCGAGCACCCTGGCGCCGCGTGCGATGGCGGATTCAAGCGATTCCAGCACCAGCGTCGCCGCGCCCTCGGCAATGACGAAGCCGTCGCGATCCTTGCTGAAGGGCTTTGAGGCCTTGGTCGGCGGATCGTTCTGCGTGGAAAGGGCCGAAAGCAGCGAGAAGCGGATCAGCGCTTCCGCACTCAGTGAACCGTCGGTCGCAACCGTCAGCGCGCGCTCCGTGCGGCCCTGGCGGATCGCCTCGATACCGAGCTGGATCGCCGTCACACCCGATGCACAGGCCGTCGACAGCGTCACCGGCAGGCCGCGCGTGCCGAAGCGGTCGGACAGGCGCTCGGAGATCGCGCCGAACAGCGCTGCCTCATGGAAGACCGGATCGGGACGCTGGCGCATGGCGGCTAAAAATCGCTCATAGGCATCGCCGGGATGATCGGCGGCCGGCGAACGGTCGGCAAGCTCGAAACGGGCGCTCCATTCCGGCTCGATCGGCGGTGCTGCCAGGAACAGCGGACCGTTGAAATCGCCGGAAAGACCGGCATCGGCAAGCGCTTCGATCGTCGTCTCGCGCGCAAAGGCATAGGAACGCTCGACAGCGTTCGGCACCGGGATGCCGATGAAATCGACCGTTCCGGCAATGCGTGTCGAAAGACCGTCGGTCGGGAAGCGGGTGATATCGTGAATGCCCGATGTGCCTGACGAAAGGGCTGCCCAATTGTCCTTCAAACCCTGGCCGAGCGAAGTGATGATGCCCATGCCGGTGACCGCGACGATCGGACGGCCGAGATGATCCCTATAAGCGGATGCTGTCATTTCAGTCACTCCTCACGCTTCTGCCGAGAGAACGGCGACGCCTTCGCCGCGCTGATGTCCAACTGTCGTTACGACGGCAGCCTTCGTAGCTGATTTCATCGGTGCCTCGTGCGCGGCATCGAAAGGCGGAACCTTGGCCTTGGCATCGATGGCAAGCGCTGCGAGTCCCAGGCCGAGCGTGAACTGCGCCTCGAGCGTGTGACCGGAAACGCCGCCGAAGCCGCGGATCGCCGCGCCAGGAAGCTGATGCTCGAGCACTGCCTTTTCGCGGGCAGCAAGCTCATGCATGCCGGTCGAGCCGGAGAAAACCGCCGTGCTCTCGGCCGGCAGATCAGCGGCAGGCTTCAGCAGCCGCTCCATGCGCACTTCGAAATTGCCCCCGGCGCGATTGCCGCGATCGCCTTCGACGGCACCAATCGTTGCATAGATATGCGCGCCGCGCTCTTCTGCATGTTTGCGCGATTCCAGCACCAGGAAGGCACCGGCGGAACCCAGGATTATGCCACCGCCCTCAAGGCCGGTGCGCGACCAGAGCGGCGCCCAGTCGCCGCGCGTATTGGCGCCGATCGATTCGGTCAGCAGGATCATGTCCTGACGCTCGGCAGCAAAGGCGGCGCCGACGAGCGCATGGGTGGATTCGCCCGACTTGATGCGCCAGAAGGCCGTCTCGACGGCGGAAACGCCCGACGCTTCCTCACCCATGAAGGTGCGCGAGGAGCCGGTGACCTTGTGAACGATGGAAATATTGCCCGCCAGCAGGTTGGAAAGCTGCGCCAGGAACAGCGTCGGGCGCAGCTCCGTCGTCAGCTTCTCGTTGAGCAGCAGCTCGCGGTCGTTGCGCTTCAGGCCCTCGTCGACGATCAGCGTATCGACATTGATGTCGCGTTCGCCGCCGCCGGCTGCAACGATCATGTCCATCGTGCCGCAGGCTTCGAGATCATCCTTGAAGCCCGCATCGTCGAGCGCCAGACCGGCCGCAAAAACGCCGATGCGCTGCCAGTTTTCCATCTGGCGCTGGTCGCCGCGCTTGGCGATCTGCTGCGACCAGTCGATCTCAGGCAGCGGATGGACCGGATAAGGCTTGAACTTCTCGGTTTCGACAATGGTCGCGGGCGCGGCATCGGCCATCAGCAGCGCAATATGCGCATCCTTGCCGACGCCCTGACAGGTTACGATGCCGACACCGGTGATGACGACGTCATTGGCGGCCTTGCTCATCTATTCACTCCCCTGGGCTTTCGCCCGCTGCGCAGCGATGGCGTCCATCAGGCCCACTTCGCCGGCACGTTTCTTGACGATATCACCGAGCGGAATTTCGCTGAACGGCATGGTGCGCAGCTTGAGCTGCGCGTCGCAGACCTTCTTGCCGCCGCTGGTGATCTTTGCCTTGGTGACGGCAAAACCGGAGCCGTCATGTTCGAGGAAGGCCTCGATGTCGAGTACCGCTTCCGGCTCGACGAAGGTGCGCATCTTGGCGCCATCGACCGACATCAGGAAGGGCATGGACGTAAAATCGGTGGCGGCAAGCACCAGCATGCCGGAAGCCTGCGCCATGGTTTCGATGAGAAGCACACCGGGAACGAGCGGCATGCCCGGGAAATGCCCCTCGAAAACGGGGCTCTTGGCCGGCACGACCGAGCGCGCAACGAGCGTGCGCTTCTCAAGGTCCACCGCCTCGACGCGGTCAATCATCTGGAAATATTCCAGCAGCATCAGACTTCTCCGGCGCGACGCGCAAAAGCCCGTCGGAAGGCCTACTTAGGAACAAAATCGCCCGGCCGCCATATCAATGGCGGCAGGGCGTGAAAAAAACCTGATGACTTGGCGTCAAGCCTTGGCGGCGCGCAGTTCGTCGATCTTGGCACAGAGGTTCTTCAGCACGAAGTATTCTTCGGTGGAAACCTTGCCTTCATTGACTTCCTGCGTCCACTTCTCGAGCGGAATCTTGATGCCGAATTCCTTGTCGATGGCGAAAACGATATCGAGGAAGTCGAGGCTGTCGATACCGAGGTCGTCGATCGTGTGGCTCTCCGGCGTGATCGTTGCGCGGTCGATCTCGCTGGTTTCAGCAATGATGTCGGCAACTTTATCGAATGTAGCGGTCACTCGCTCTACCTCTTGGGAAATGAAGATTCCCCTCCTCATAGGCAAATCCATTTCAAAAGCCAATGCTTTCGTCCCGGTTGCAAGCCAATTTGACGAACAGGTGTTGCTTAAACAGCAATGGAATGGCGCCCTTTGCCCTCGGTGAGATAGGCATCGAACCATGAAGCGACCACCCGGCTAAGGACTTTTCCGCTCTCCGTGATGCAAAAACAGCCCGTCTCGACGGCACAAAGACCGTCCTGATCCATGGCTGCAACGCGCCGCGCCTGCGATATCAGCGGCTCGGCCGCAGCACCGAATTTCTGCCTGAGATCACGGAAGGAAAAGCGGAAATCACACATCAGCCGCTCAATCACATGGCCCCGTAGCCGGTCATCGTCGGAAAGCGCAATGCCGCGCACCGCGGCAAGCCCGCCGTCGTCTGCCATGCGCTGATACTCGCCCGTCGCGGGTATGTTCTGCACGTAACCCTGCGGCAATCGCCCGATCGAGGATGCGCCGAGCCCGATCAATACCGGCGCCTCGTCCTCCGTATAACCCTGAAAATTGCGGTGCAGGCGCCCTTCCCGGGCTGCAACCGCCAGCCCGTCGTCAATCTTGGCGAAATGGTCGATGCCGACGGGCTGGTAGCCTGCCGCGCACAGCATTGCGGCCGCATGCGACATCTGCCGGAAGCGTTCGGCCGCATCGGGCAAAGTCTCCTCTGCGATCATCGTCTGGTGCTTCTTCATCCACGGTACATGGGCATAGCCGAAGAGCGCGATACGGTCGGGATCGAGTGTCAGGATATCGGAGACGGTGCGCTCGAGGCTTTTGAGCGTCTGGTGCGGCAACCCGTAGAGCAGGTCGCAATTGACGGAGCGAACGCCCCTCGCCCGGACGGCATCGACGACATCCTTGGTCTGCTCGAATGTCTGCAGCCGATTGATCGCCTGCTGCACGACGGGATCGAAATCCTGCACGCCGAGGCTTGCCCGCGTCAGGCCGATCTCCGAGAGCGCCTTGTAGCGCGCCTCTTCGAGATCGTTCGGGTCCATCTCCACACTGATGGAAGCATCCGCGTCGAACCGGAAGCGTGCCTTCAGATGGCCGACGAGGTCGATCATATCCTCGGGCTTCAGCATGGTGGGCGAGCCGCCGCCCAGATGCAGCGCGGTGATGCGCGCCTCGGGGATCAGTTGCGCCACCATGTCGATCTCGCTCTTCAGCGAGCGCAGATAGGCGGCAATCGGCTCGTAGCGCAGCGTCTGCTTCGTATGGCAGGCGCAGAACCAGCAGAGCCGGTCGCAATAGGGAATATGCACGTAGAGCGAAACCGCGGAGCCGGGCGCAATCTCGTCCAGCCACAGCGCATATTCGCCGGCTCCTATACTTGCGTTCAATTGCGGCGCTGTCGGATAGCTCGTATAGCGCGGAACAGGGCCGGAATATTTCTTCAGCAGATCTGTTTTCAAGGCCGGAATTTCCTTCACGGATGTTCCCCTTCAAATAAACCTGCTGAAAAAGGAAACTTTGACATGGATCAAATCGGATCCGTGGCGGAATTGATAAAGATCAAGACGTAACCGCAAGAAATCGGGATAGATGACCAGCGGGCCGAGGCGTATCACGAACGCAGGCCGAATGATCGGATCGGGGCATCGACATGGATATCGCGCGCAGTGAAGATCCAGACATAAGCATTCCGGCAGCGTGCCGCGTCTGCGAGGCACGCCACGGCGTCGTCTGCAGCGCGCTGACGACCGCACAGCTTCGCGAACTCTGCAAGCATTCGATGCGCCGGAAGATCGATGCAGGTAGCGAGATCGTCGCCCAAGGCGAGGAAGTTTCGTCCTATTCCAACATCATGAATGGCGTGGTGAAGCTCTGCAAGGTGATGCCCGATGGCCGCCAGCAGATCGTCGGCCTGCAATTCGCGCCCGATTTCATCGGTCGCCCCTTCCTGCCGGAAAGCACGCTGTCGGCCGAAGCGGCCACGCCGGCGGAAATCTGCGTCTTTCCCCGCCGCCTGCTCGATCGCATGATCACGGATACGCCGGAACTGCAGCATAGCCTGCACGCCCAGGCGCTGAAGGAACTCGATGCTGCGCGGGAATGGATGCTGACACTCGGCCGCCGCACGGCCCAGGAAAAGGTCGCAAGCCTTCTCTATCTCATCGCCACGCATGCGGAGCCGGAAACGACCTGCAGCACGGCTTTCGATCTGCCGCTCTCACGCGCCGAAATCGCCGATTTCCTGGGGCTGACGATCGAAACCGTCAGCCGCCAGATGACGAAGCTGCGCAAGCAGGGCGTCATCCGTATCGAAAACAACCGGCATATCACCGTTCCCGATATGGACGAGCTGGAGCGTCTCATCACTGCGTGATGTGGTTACCGCGTGATGACCACGCGCGTATTGGCGAGACCGTTTTCCCGCGTCATCGAGAAGAACTCGGCCGCATTGGCAGGATCGAGGCGCACGCAGCCATGCGAGGCCGGTGTGCCGAGCCGCTTGCGCTCGAAGGTGGCGTGAACGGCATAACCGCCGTTGAAGAACACGGCGAACGGCATCGGCGCATTGTCGTATTTCTTCGAGCGGTGATCGCGCGACAGCCACTTGGCGCTCCACGAACCCGTCGGCGTGGAGTAACCCTTGCGCGCGGTGGAAACCTTCCAGCGATACTTCACCCAACCATTCTCGGTAACGGTCATCGTCTGCTTGCTGAGGCTGACATTGGCAACCAGCGTTGCTGCCTCAGCCGCAACGGGAGAAAATTGTAATAACAATACTGCGGTCGCCGCCGCCAAAAACGTCTTCATGGTCGTCCCTCTATCGAACCTTTAAAGGCTTTTTTCTGCCTAACGAGGGAGAGACTACAACAATACTTCCTATTTTGCTTTAACTCGAATGGTAATCACATTTTTAACAAGGATGGCTATTTGGCGGCACTCCGCCTTACTCAGGAAACCCGGCCTTGCGGTATCCATCGACGAAATGCGCCAGGGTCGCCGCGTCCCGGAACGGTTCCGTCGCCGCCCAATGGCCGATCGAAAATTGCGGGTTTGCAACGAGGAAGAGTTCTGCTTCGCTGCGCGCTTCGTCCAGCCGGCCGAGCTGCGCAAGGCCTGCAGCCAGGAAACGGCGTGAACTCGTGCGATAGGTCTCGTCGCGCCGCAGCGTCTCTATGACGGCTTCATAGTTGCGGCAGGCATATTGCGCCTGACCGAGTGTGAGATAATACCAGCTGGCCGGAAACGGGTTCAGCCGGAAGGCCTTGCCGATCTGTTCGAGACCTTCCTCGATCCGCCCGGCGAGAACGGAAATGTCCGAGAGCGCCGCCCATGTGTCGGCCTCGTTCGGGTCGAGTTCGATCGCCTTTTCGAACTCCGCATCCGCCTCCGTAAAACTCCGCTCATAGGCAAGGAGATAGGCAAGCACCCAGCGGCAGCCGGCATCGTTGGCATCGAGCGCCACCGCCTTGCGCGCCAGTTCCAGTGCCCTGCCGCGATCGGCCTTGGTCGGACCGCCGCTATGCACCCATCCCATCCAGTGGTTCAGCGCAAGCCAGCGATGCGCCTCGGCATAATCAGGATCGAGCGCAATCGCCCGCGTCAGCATCAGCTGCGTTTCCCGCGCACTTTGCGGCGCATCGTCCATCAGCGTGCGCGCCCGCACGCAGAGATCATAGGCCTCCAGATTCTTCGGCCGATTGCGTGGCGGCAGAGGGCGCAGCCTGCCAAGCAGCGCTTCGACGATCTTTGCGGTGACTTCGTCCTGAACGGCAAATATATCCTCAAGGCTGCGATCGAAACGCTCCGCCCAGAGATGATCGCCGCTTTCGGCATCGACGAGCCGGGCATTGATACGCACGCGCCCGGCGGCCCGTCTGGCGCTGCCGTCGAGCAGATAGCGCACGCCGAGTTCGCCTGCGATATCACGCACATCCATCGCCCTTCCCTTGTAGGCGAAGCTCGAATTGCGGGCGATGACGAAGAGATCGGAAGTCCGGGAAAGATCAGTGATCAGGTCTTCGGTCAGCCCATCCGCAAAATCTTCCTGCTCCGGATCGCCGCTGACGGTGACAAAGGGCAGAACGGCAATCGAGGGTTTGTCCGGCAGCGCCAAATGCTTCCGCTTCTCGCCGCCAAGCTGTCTTATGGTGCCGGTGAAGCGGTAGCCGATGCGCGGAACCGTCGAGATCCATTCGCCGCCATCCGCGGCAGGCCCCAGAAGCTTGCGCAGCTGCGCGATCTGGACGGTGAGATTGCCCTCCTCGACCGCCGTGCCCGGCCAGGCCGCGTCCATCAGCTCGGTCTTGGCCAGGATTTCGCCGGGCCTCCCGACAAATGCTGCAAGCAGCCTTACCCCGCGATGCCCGACCGCAACGGGATCTTCGTTCCGCAGAAGCGTTCCCGCCTCCGGATCAAGCACGAACGGACCAAAGGCAAAACGCGCTCCCTGCATGGCGCGCATCCTAGAGGCTTTCATGCCAGGTTGGAACCGCTCTGCCTGGTGCCGATGCGACGACAGCAGGCAGTGCTTCAGCCCTGCCTGACGATGGCGCCGATCGCGTTGACGAGCAGGCGCGATGCGGTGAGCGCCGACAGTCCGTCAATGTCGGCCGGAGGATAAAGCTCCACGAGGTCGAAACCGGCGATGCGCGCCCGCCTGCCGAGCCCGGCGATCAGGTCGATCGCCTGCGTATAGGTGAGCCCACCCGGGCTGCGAGCCGCTACTCCCGGCATGATGCCGGGATCAAGGCCATCGCAATCGAGAGTGACGACGACCCGCGCGCCCTCGGGAATATGCTGCAAGGCAGCTTCGACGCCGGCGGCATGAACCTCGCGCGCCGTGACGAGACGGCTGCCATAGCTTAGTGCGGCTTCGATCTCGGTCGGGCGTGCACTGCCGACGCCACGCATGCCGACCTGGACGATGCCGGCGACATGCCGCATCTCGCTGACCCGTCGCATCGGGTTCGAATAGCCATGGCGCTCGCCATGAAGTTCGTCACGCCAATCGATATGGGCATCGATCTGCAAGACCCAGACAGGCCCGTGATCCGCAAAGCCCGCAAGGAAGGGAATGGGCACGGAATCATCGCCGCCGAGCAGGATCGGCACGGCCGGCAATGCCAGGA
>Ga0209673_1001249_pt1 | contig 26325 bp, 3 predicted proteins | sample AraplaCol_mMS_r2_2_FD_184274 | JGI IMG/M metagenome (GOLD analysis project Ga0209673, IMG submission 184274) | Arabidopsis root microbial communities from North Carolina, USA - plate scrape MF_Col_mMS_r2 (SPAdes) (version 3) | ecosystem: Host-associated > Plants > Roots > Endosphere | place: USA... | reverse complement strand
TTCAAATATATATATATATATATATATATATATATATATATACTATATTATATATCAATAATATCCATACCATATACTGTTTAATTTGATAATATTTACTAATATTTATCCAGTATTCTATAGTAGACGAGTGTATTTGGTAATAAATAATTTTGTTGAAGTTTAAATTATTAATAATAGATAGTTTCTATTATTGAAAATCGATAGAAACATAGAATATAAAATCGAAATAATACTGAAATAATCAAAAAACAGATTTACAGGATTATATAGTCTAAAATTTTGGTAGAATAGATTGACTGTAAAATAAAATATAAAAATTAGAAGAAAGTTAAAGTCTTATATAGTGTACAAAATATATTCGAAAAATAGTCCAACGAAATAATAAAATAGATTTAGTGAACCATCGATATTAGAAAAAAAGCACTTCAATAGATATAATTCCGGTAGATAAATAAATAATAGTATACATTCTATACCAAGATATTTGATACAAAAAGTAGACAAACCTATTATATCGATATCGTAACCAAATTCAGAAATAGTATATAGAATTAAAATCTAATTAAAAAGATATTCTACTTTGTCCAGATATTAAACTAATTTAAAACATTTTCTATAGTATATCAATAACAGTCTATATTTATCCAGTACAAAACAGACAGTATATTGATTACTTTAATATATATAAAGATATAGTAAAAATAATTGAACAAAAATTCAATTATTTCAACCAAATTCTGTGATATTAGAGTTACTATATCGTTGATTTAATCAATTACTATTGTCCAAATATTGTTGGAATTCCAATTATCTAAGATAGCTGAATATACTTGTAAAAATTGTCAATTATATCGATATTATAGAGAAAATAAAGACAGACAAAAATATTTTGTTTAGAAAATATATCTTTAATTATCAATTTATTTTTATTGATCTATTTTTATTAATCTATTTTTATTAATCTATTTTTATTAATCTATTTTTATTAATCTATTTTTAATAGATTACAACAGTATATAAATACCTGATATCTGAAACTAATCTATATATACGGTATATAGATTAGCCGGGGATCAGCCAACTTCGTTTCTCAAATGTACTATATTTATTTAGTTGGATACCAAATCTATTACAATATATTTAGCCAATATTAGACAAATAATATATATATTCAAAAATTTTGTTCAACTGCTAAATTTACAAATCAAAATTTGCAGTATTGATATATATATTAGATATTTTTATAATCTGTATATTTTATTAACTGTCAGTATAGTAATTGTAAATAAAAATGTTTTATTGTATCAGTCGGATTCTATCGGAATACTGTCGAATAAAAATAGTTATACAATTTTGGCAACAAATATTGATCTATTGAAAAATAATTATCTAAAAATAATCTATCAATATATTTAAATTACAAAAGTAAATTGATATATTTGATATTTCTATTATTCAAAAATATATTTATACTATTGAGAAATACAATAATAATAGTAATACTACTACTACTACTAGTAATAATATCAGTAATAAAATTTTGAATTACAAATTTTGAAAATGAATTTGAATATTTTTAATTGTAATTTCAATAACAAATTTTCTAACTACAAGCAGACTACTTTTTTACCAGTTCAGATACTTAATTTCTTTGATTTTTACTACCGATTGATCTATTTTATATACTACTATATTAGAAAATGGAGTTAATAGTATAAACAAAATAGTAGAAAAAGTATACTTGATATACAATATAAATTAGTTTCCGGTTGATTTATTTTCTCCAGAAGTGGATTAGTTTTAGGTATTTCTATACCGTCGATTATATTGATTAATTACAAGTCTACTAATTCAACTAATAATTTATATTTTTGATGGTAAAATAAATATTAATGCAGTATATTATCAAAAATATTCATAATAATTTTTCGTATAAATAATTTAATAATAATGATATTTTACTTGTATTTGTCAGAGGTAATCACCGGTCTGATAGCAGAATCTTAGAAACAAATTAGAAATTTATTATTTTATATATCAATAAAAAAAATAGATAAATTCAGTATTTTCTTTTCCCAAAATGAATTCTGCTATCTCCAATATCTATTATCAGTATTGATTAGTCCAATATTTAGCTATATATACAGTTCAATCTATCTCTGCTCAACTATCTATCTTATTTATTGTTCTGGGGACAATAGTAGCAGATCCGGTTCGGTCAGTAGATATTTATATTCTCGATTACAAAATTCTTTACAGTTTTCGGTTCTACAAAAAAAAACGAAAATTTTGCTATAGTAAACCGACCGGTCGGTAATTCTCCAAAAGAAATACGGAACAAAGACTATATATACTGTACTAATATCTAATATAAATATCTATAATGTAATTCACGGCTCAGCGGATTATACGGCTTAGCGGGTTACCCACCAACTATTTGAAATTTTTGAATTAGAATATCTCAACCAAAATATATAGATTCGTCTCAAATTAGCTACTTTTATATCGATTGATTTTATGGTCTATCTCTCTATATCCGCTATATCTTGGCAGAGTCTTTCTGTATAGTAAATCTGTCTGACTAGCTGATTTATCTGTTTTATACAATATTATCAGTCTATCTTCAACTGACTGATTTAACTGCTGAGCTAGCTGTAGATTCTCTACGATAGATAGATCTTTTTTATATACTATCTGTCGATTTGACTGTATATATTTCTGATTTTTTTTATTTGTATAGTATAGAACAGTATTTTTCTGTACTAATATTGTAGTATTATATATTGATATATAGATATTCTTTGATATTCTAATCTACAGTAGTTTTTGAAAACAATAGAGAACTATTTAAATACTATTTCAATAGATTTTTGAATAATCTAGTCTGTTTTTGTAGCTGAATTACTGTTTTAGATATTTTTGATATAGATTGACTAGATCTATTGTTTAATCAGTTTTCTGGTAGTATAGATATTCGGAATCAAATATTAAATTTTGAAAATATTGATTCTGGATTAATCGAAATAAAATTAGTAGTAGTAAAATTATTTCGAATAATCTCTGAAAAATTTCTATATATATCTGAAAATAATTTGCGAAAAAATTTAAATTTATCGATATAATTATATTCTATACAGATTAAATTGTTTACAAAATAACTATATATATATTTAAATAAAACAAAATATTCAATATCAAACAGTTGTAGTAGATCCAAAAAATATACTAATATACAATACAGTATAATATTATTTTCTATATAAATTCAGTCGAATTGAAATATAAAATAGTTACTATAACTATTAAAAATCAATAGTAAATATTTATTTTGTATATATAAATTTATATATAGAATAAAATAGTTTTGTAGTCAGCAAAAATCTATTTTGTTGATAGTTCAATTATTATTTAAAATTTCAATTTATTAATTAAAAAACTATTTAATTTAAATCAGTCTATAATATAAATTTTATTTATAAATATTATATATAGTAATAATAAATAACTATTAATACAAAATATTTCAATAACAGTAATCTATTTATAATTTTCTAATTATAGAATAGACTGTTAATTGTAGTATTCAATTTATATAACTATTTTCTATAATTATATAAAATTTATTATAAATCTGATTTTATTAAAATTATAGATATTTTCTGATTGTATTCTATTTTTATCAATTATATATTTTATATTTTTAAACTATATATAAATTAACCGAAAATCTTTATTTAGAATATACTGATAATTATATCGTTTTGAAAAATACAATCGGAATTTATTACAATATTTGATAAAAACTAATATTCAATTTATATCTATAATAGATAATTGAATTTTGCTACAGATAGCGAATAGAATATTGATTAGTTTTTGTACAGTAGAGAAATCTAAATACTGTTCTATATAAATCTAGTGAAAAAATCTATTTAACTAGCGAATTATTTTCCAATTCGGTCAATTTATAGCGATAGTAGTCAGAATCGATATATAAGAATATACCGGCAATACAGTACTGAAATATAGAAAACAGTATATTGTATAGTCTCGCTGTAGTATATAGAGACTCAATTCGATTTTTTTTGTATTATCTAGAACCAATATAATTCTATTTTCTTGGCTGACCAATTTCTGGCTGTTATCAGAATATATTGGAGATATAGTTGGTAGTTGATTCGGTATAGGAATAGTAAATAAGATACGATTTTGGAGAGATGATCTGCTGACCGTATAATCCGCTGAGCCGTAAATTATATTACAAAAGAAATATAACGTAATCCACGGTTGAATAGAATACACAGTTGAATAGAATATCTATCTCCAGTATTAAATTATGAATCCGAATTTTTTAATAAAAATATCCAAATCCATTTAAATATAGCGATTTTTATATAAATTGATCCTGTAACCAATCTCTCTGTATCTACTATATCTTGGCTGAGTTTTCGTTGTCCGTTTATTTTACTGAATCGGCAAATTGTAATATATATAAAATACTATTCTGTTATCTTCAACTGGTTTATTTAGCTGCTAGGCTAGTTGTAGATTTTCTTCAACTGATAATTCTTTTTAAGAACTATCTGTTTTGCTGACCGATTGTGTTTTTGGTATTTTTTTTTGCTGTATATAGATTGCAATTTTTCTGTACAAAAAATACTGTATTTTATATTGTTACAGTATATTCTTTGATAATCTGATCTAATATAATTTTTTATATTATTGAAGAACTATTTGACTGCTGTTTTAGTATATTTAATTATCGAAGTTTGTTTTTGTAGCTGAATTACAATTCTGGATATTTTCGCTATAAATTGATTAAATGTGTCTTCTGTTTGACCGACTGTTTGATGATATAGATATTCGGAAAGATTTTTAGTTTTGAGAATATTTTTTCTGTATTGACTGGTACTAGATCAGTAGCTATAAAACTATTTCGAATAATTTCTGGTTGAAAAATCTTTATATATATCCGAAAATATTCTACAAAAAAATAGAGTTTGCCGATATACTTATATATATCCTGGATTAGATTGTTTACAAAACAACTATATTTATATTTAAATATAATAAAATATCTAATATCAAACAGTTGTAATATATTCCGGTCCAAAACTCTGTTGACATTCTATCCGCAGAGCCTCTTTTTCCAAATATATATCCATATTCAAATATCTAGAATTCAACTATTTTAAAATCAAATTGATTTGTATTGTAATAGATAGTAAAATATATATAAATAAATATATTGGCTACTAATATTTTGTATAATATCTCTGTACTGTTTTTACAACTGCAATTCTGTATAAGAATCTATTATATTCTGGAAAATAGTCCACTATATTTCTTTTAATAAATTCCGAAATTCAGTTCAAATAAATTTAGATCGATTATAATAGTATAAATTAGATCTTATCCGGAATATCTGTTGTTTTAATAGTATTCAACAGAATTCAATTGTATTGAAATCGAAAAAATATAGTAACTATTCAATAATATAGATACTATAGATTTCAAACTATTTCTGAATATATTTCGATATATAAATTTTGATATTATTTTGTTGAAGTATTATTTCAGATTGATAATAGAAAATTAAATTCTTATCGAATATATTTAAATATAATTTGGTTATAAAACTGTATTTTCCGGAACTGATATTTTGTTTTATAATAATTAAATCAGAATAGTTTTTTAATCAAATAGTTTTTTAATCAAATAGTTTTTTAATCAAATAGTTTTTTAATCAAATAGTTTTTTAATCAAATAGTTTTTTAATCAAATAGTTTTTTAAACTATTTAAACAATATTTTTTTTTATAAAATTCAGTATTGACTAAATCAATTTAGTAGATTTCTAAATATAAATAGAAAATCTATTGAAATTAATTATTCGAATAATACTAAACTGAATATTTATCCGAAAAAATTCATCGATTTAAATTTTTGAATTTATATTATTTCACTACAAATTATCGCCGGCGAATAATGTTAAAGAATTTCAATAGTTTTTTTTTTGAATTTCTATTTTTTGATTTTGTAAATATATAAAATTAGATAAATTGTAGATTTTGATAAACTATCTGGAATTTGATTTAACAAAACTATTCAGTTCAAACAGAGGTTGTATTAAATAATTAAATATATATATTTTTTTGTACAATTGTTATATTTTCGATATCTACTATTCCGAAACCGAGATTGCAATATATTGATTAAAATACTGTACAGTATTGAAGACTGTTTAGTATAAAATATTGAAAATACAGACAATTTCGGATTTGGTTTTACTACAGTAAACAGCTGTTAAAATAGTAGTATATATAGATTCAGATAATTTATTGTTTTTACTACGATTTCTACTAATAATTTGATCGAATTTCTGTAAAGAATATACAGAATTAACTATTGTAGTAGTGATATATATATATATATATTTGGTGAGGTGGAAACGAAACTATCAACAGACTTTTGGACCGGAATATAGATACAAATATATACTGATATATAAATTGATATAATATTGGTTTCTGTACAGATTTTGTCGATTTGAGATATAAAATAATTATTGTAACTATCAAGAATCAATAACCGATATCAATTTTGTACATACAAATTTACAAATAGAATATATAGTTTTATAATCAGCGAAAATTAATTTTATCTATAGTCCAGTTATTATTCGAAATTTCAATTTATTATTTTTCTGATATATTTGATTCAAATCAATCTACAATATAAATCTAATTTTTTAAATATTATATATAACAATAGCAAATAGTTATCTGTATAGATTGTTTCAATAACAGTAATTTATTTACAGTTTTCTGATTGTGGCATATAATATCGATTATAGTATTCTGTTCGAATAACTTTTTTTTGTATTGATATAAAATTTATTGTGAATTCAGTTGTATCAAAATTGTAGATATTTTCGGATTGAATACTGTTTTTACTGATTATATATTGTGCTAATAAACTATTCTCCAACTTATTTTGAATTCTTATTCAGAATATATTGATAACTGTAGTATTTCGAAAAATATAAAAACTTTTTATATCGATTTATAAAAATTGATATTCAATTTACACCAATGGTTAATAGCAGGATTAATCTGTATATTTTTTTGAAAAAATATATCTTTTGTACAGTAGAGAATCTAGATACTGTTCTATATAAATCTATAAAGAATATCTATTCAACAAACAAATTCTTTTCCAATTGTATCAATTTTATCCGAGACCTGGACGTATCAATATATAGGAATCTGCCGGTAGTATATATATAGAATATCGTGAATAGTATATTGTATAATTTAGCAGCTGTGTAATAAAGATTTGATATAGCTATTCTGAATATCCTGGAATACTAATAGAATTCTGCTTTTTTTATTCACCGAATCTGGTGGTATTTTAGTATATTTTGGTGGTATGGTAAATTGTTGAATACAGAGGGTACATATAGTAGTGCTATTTTGAGTTGGGTATTCTATTAAACTGTGTATTCTGTTCAACCGGCGAGTATGTTATTTGGTAAAGATGGTAATCCGGCAATACAAAAGTATTATATTGTACTATTTTCTGCAAAATATATATATATATATATATACAGTATAAATAAACTGTTTTGATTACAAAATCGAAATATATAAACTATCCAATCCAGAAACATTAATCCATAGAAGAATATGAAATGCAAAACGATTCACATTATTGTATAGCCAGTAAAAAAATACAGTATTTATACTGTATACCTTTGTTATAGATATAGCAAATCGGATTACTATCCGGATATTATTTAATATTTGTTTTTCTTATTGAAAAAAATATAGACAGATAAATCGCTAGAATATTTTATCAGGCTGTATCTATATTAGTATTCTCTTATGGATATATTGTGAATAAAGATAGAATACAAAATTATATTTGATAGATTTTACAAATAGAATATATACATAGATATTCCGGAAACTGGTAATTCAAATTCAGTATTGTTTCAATTCCGTTACTATAAATTAGTAAGTTTATACAAATATATACAGTAAAAAACTATTCAATGTTTGGAAGAAAAGTTAGTATTATCGACTATTTGTTTAACTATTCTGTTAATATATTTATTACCGAATGAACTGGAATGGTCGAAAATCCATTGAATATGAAACTTGATATTTTAGAATACAGATAGTCGATATATTCAATAATTATCTATAATATTTTTCGACCGAAAAATATATATAGTATAGTATATATTTGAATAGTTATCAGGTTATCTATCAAAATAGAAAAATAGTACTTATATTCTATTCTAGCTATGTAAAAACAATATTGTTTAATATAGATATATATATAGTTGAAAACAAATCGAATGATCTCTGATTTAGTAATATAGATAGAATAATCTATTGTTATTTCTAACTGTTTATTGATAGTTTCTAGACTAATAAATACAGTAAGATCTATTCCGATTTTCGAATTACTATTATCGGTATAGTTTACTACACCACAACGCTAAGTGACGGTAAATCGATCGCCCAAAACGGCAACACTCGACGCCTGTTTAAATATTTATTTTACCAAGTTCTTAGTCGTCTTATCTGACAGAGCGGTCAGTACGCATAATGTCTAGTAGAGGAACAGAACGGTAGATTTCTCTAATCATGAAAAGTCTGAATTTCTAACTATTCTAAGATATATACTTTTGTATAGTAGATTACTAAATAATACGGCTATTCCTGAATTACTATTTTGGTTAGTGTATCAAACTGGGAATCCGATATACTTCCTCAGTTTTGGCTACTACAGCAAACTGTCTACTACCAGTTTACACAGATTACTAAATCAAACAGAATATATCAAATAATATATTTTTGTTGAATCAGTATTTTCTTTCTAATAGAGAAATATTTTCTCCGGTGTTCCGATTTTATTCCCGGTCTTGAATAAAATATTTTATATTTTCTATTTCTAGTAGTTTTACAAATTCGATATACTACTGTTTCGGTAGTATTTATGTAAATCTATCTATTAATATATTACTAGTTTTTATCTATTTGATCTGGATTCGGTTTTGTTTGATTTTCTGTTTTAGTCAATTTCTATAAATATCAATATATCTGAATTTGGTATTAAATAGAATATTTTTCGAAATAATCAGATTTATTCTACAGATATTGTTGTATTCAATAGTAAAATTTTTGTTTCTATTTTGGTTTTGGTTTTTTGAATTGAATCCAATTCGACTGAATAACTTTTTTTACTTTTATAGTAAAATTCCGGTATCTGAAAAACTGAACAATTCTGTTTTAATTATCGATTTTGTTACTATTTTCCAATCTACCGGTTCTCCGAATACTATACAGATATATTCAGATAAATTTTTCCGGTTTTTGTAATCAGCGAATAAAATATTACTAGATATCCGGACTGATTTTTACTATTTTCTATTGTTAATTGAAAATATAATTATTCAATACTGAATACTTTTGAAATATATCAATAGATAATCTACAATATTTATATATTGAAATTCTGGATTGATTATAAATTGAATCAGATAACTGACTATTTTGACTATATTCGAATATATAATAGTAACAGTATACTGTACTGATCTAATTTTCTATTGATATTAATAAATAAATTCAATATCTATTATACTGATATATAGTTGTAATCTATCAATATCAAAAATATTTATAAAAAATTTATAAAATAATACCATTCTACTATAATACTAGTATAGAAATTCTATATAAATTATAGTTTTTTTACTATCTGTTTATAATATACAAATATTGAAAAACTATTCGATTTTATTTTGATCTGTAAATATCTATTTTTTTCAATAAATATATACAATTTTTCAATTTTTTGAAATCCAGTTTAGATAATATATAAAAAATATTATTTTACTATAATTATAATACTATTCAAAATCTATATAATATATACTATATTTTTTAACTATACTTCGGTCTATTCTGTATCTATATTTTTTCAGTATATATATATATATATATATATATAAAAATAGATAAATAAAAAATACTATTCAGAAATATATGAACAGTATTATATTATTTCAAATCGAAATCAAATACAGTAATCAGTATAAATATTAATCTGGCTATTTGTATTGCAAAAATAGTAATATATTTTTTTCTACAGATATCTATGGAAAATCTTTTTTTATATAAATTCTGATTTTATATTTTAGAAAATTATTTTTATTGAATTTATAGATAAATATTTATATCAGTAGTAGTATCTGTATATTACAATTTTTTGATATATTTATTTTCTGAAAAAAAAAAATTATTTTGAGACTATCAATTTTTTTATTGCTAAAATAAAAATTTGTTTATTAAATAAATTAGTATAACATAATTCACGGCTCAGCGGATCACACGGTCAGCGGATCACCTACCAACCGTTTGAAATATTTGAATTAGGATATCTCAACCAAAATATATAGATTCGTCTCAAATTAGCTATTTTTACATCGATTGATTTTATAGTCTATCTCCCCATATCCGCTATATCTTGGCGGAGTCTTTCTGCGTGGTAAATCTGCCTGACTAACCGATTCGTTTGTTTTATACGATACTATCAGACTATCTTCAACTGGCTGGTTTAGCTGCTAAACTAGCTCTAGATTCTCTACAATAGATAGATTTTCTTTATATATTATCTGTCGATTCGACTGTATACGTTTCTGGTGTTTTTTTTTATTCGTATAGTATAGAACAGTATTCTTCTACGCTAATATCGCAGTATTATATATTGAAATATAAATATTTTTGATAATCTGATCTACAGTAGTTTTTAAAAATAATAGAAAACTATTTGAATACTGTTTCAATAGATTTTTGAATAAACTAGTCTGTTTTTATAGTTGAATTATTGTTTTAGATATTTTTGATATAAATTGGCTAGATCTGTTGTTTGGTCGGTTTTCTGGTAGTATAGATATTCGGAATAAAATACTGAATTTTGAAAATATCTGTTCCGGATTAATCGAAATAAAATCAGTAGTAGTAAAACTATTTTGAATAGTCCCTGGATAAAAAATCTCTATATATATCTAAAAATAATTTACAAAAAAATCAAATTTATCAATATAATTATATTCAATACAGATTAGATTGTTTACAAAATAACTGTATATATATATTTAAACAGAACAAAATATTCAATATTAAATAATTACAGTAGATACAAAAAATATACTGATATACAATATAGTATAATATTATTTTCTGTATAGATTTGATCGAATTGAAATATAAAATAATTACTGTATTTATTATAAATCAATAATCGATATTTATTTTGTATATATAAATTTGTATATAGAATAAAATAATTTTATAATCAGTAAAAATCTATTTTATCGATAGTTCAGCTGTTATTTAAATTTTTAATTTATCAATATTAAAAGAAATTTGATTCAAATTATTCTATAATATAAATTTTGTTTTTAAATATTATATATAGTAATAACAAATAGCTATCAGTATAAATTATTTTAATAACAGTAATCTATTTACAATTCTCTGACTATAGAATAGACCGCTGACTATAGTAACCAGTTTATATAATTATTTTCTGTAATAATATAAAATCTATCACAAATCTGATTTTATCAAAATTGTAGATATTCTCTGATTGTATTCTATTTTCGTCAATTATATATTTTATATTTTTAAACTATATATAAATTGACCAAGAATCTTTATTTAGTATATACTGGTAATTATATTATTTTGAAAAATACAACCGGAAATTATTACGATATTTGATAAAAACTGATATCCAATTTATATCTACAGTAGACAAAAGAATTTTGCTACAGATAGCAAATAGAATATTAGCTATCTTTTGTACAGTAGAAAATCTAGATACTGTTTTATACAAATCTAGTAAAAGAATCTATTTAACTAGCAAATTCTTTTCCAATTCGATCAATTTATAGCGATAGTAATCGGAATCGATATATAAAAATATACCGGTAGCGCAGTACTGCAGTATAGAGAACGGTATATTGTATAGTTTCGCTGTAGTATATAGAAACTCGATTCGACCGTTTTTCGTATTATCTAGGACCAATAGAATTCTACTCTCTTGGCTGATCAATTTCTGGCTGTATTCAGAATATATTGGTAGTATAGTTGGTAGTTGGTTCGATATAGAAATAGTAAATAAGATACGATTTTGAAGAAGTGATTCGCTGACCGTGTAATCCGCTGAGCCGTGAATTATGTTATTTTTATAATATTTGAAACAGAATAGAAAATCTTTTCGATATTTTTTTTTATTTAATTTCGGTACTAATAATTCTTTTATATAGATCAACAATTTTATTAATAAATTTTTCTGTTTCTATTCTGTTGTATATATATATATTATCGAATTTCTATTTTTGTTTTTATTGTTTTCAATAATATTAACTGAATTCAAACTATCAATAAAACAAATCTATAATATTTTCTATTTTTCTTCGAATTCTATTAATTTTACCGAAAAATCTAATTTTTTTAATCAATAAATCTAATTATTCAAATAAATTATTATTTTTTTGATATAGTACAGTTAACAGATAAAAATCCAACAATTCAGATATATTTAATATTCTACTATCAGTATATTTTTTATATCTATTTATTTTCCGATTTTAACTGTTTTATCTATATTTTTCTAAAATAAAATAATAAATCTGTATACAGTAGATTTTATTTGATTTTCTATTCTCTATTTTTCTGATTGTTCCGATATATCTGTTTCAATACTATCTATCACAGTATTCGGATCAGATTTTTTATTTTTTGGTCGGAGAATTTTTCTGTATTTCCAGACTAAAACAAATTATCTATATTTCTATATATTGATTGAAAAAAATATCTGTTTTTTATTTCAGATATAAAAATTTTAGATGAAAATTATAATAATAACAGTTCAATCAGTTTGATAAATCTTTTCTGATAAATACTATTCTGATTTATCAAAAATAGTATTTCTAATATATTCAATTTTATTGATAACAGAAAATCAGATTTTCTATATATTTAATATTATATATTTTACCAAATAATTTATTCTAATATACAGTACTAATTTATTATTTACCGGTATATCAATAATCTGACAATAGATCAGAAAACTATACAATTTTATATTGATTAACAAAATTTTTGATTTAATTTTTTGTACAAAAAATTTTGCTTTGTTCTATAGTAGAATCTATTTACTGTTATTTTTTTAACAGATATTCGATTTATTAATCAAATAACAGTCTACAAAATTTTCAGTCAAAATTTCTATAGTATTTTGTTTTCGAATAACAAAATATATATTTTCGAACGATCAATTTACCAGTATATTCAGCAGAACTATTTATATTTCTCATAAATATAGTACTATATATATATATAGATATATTCTATTAATATAATAAAACTTTCAATCTATCTATTCAGAAAATTTCATTATCCGAATACTTATTTTGATTGAAATTTTAAATTATATAGTAGTAAAAACAGTAATTATTCGAATAATATTTCAATATCTGTTTTTTGATATATAAAATATAATCCAATACAAATAAATATTTTCTATATAAAAATAAATAATCCAGATATATCTATTATATTTTTGTTGTATATTAATTAGATCGAAATAGATACAGTTAAAGTATCTATACTATTTATCTATCTAATATTTTGATATCTATTTCGATCCCGATATTATTTGTTATATTTTATATTGTTTTTTTTGATTTTTAATATTATTATTTTTTATTTTGATATTATCAATTAGTAGAGAAAATTGATTGATAGTACTATAATATATATAATCGAAATAATAGTACTATAGTTGAACAGCAGTTTTAAATACCAAAATATTTTCTAAATATTTATTAATATATATTTCCGATTATTTCGAATTTGAATTTAATTGTTGAAACAGAAATATATTACAAATAGAATACTTATATACTATATACGTAATATAAGGATTGGATATTGTTGTAAGATTCTGGAGTCGACAGTTCTGGCTGATTCCAGTATTTGCTGAACCGCGAAGAGCAAAATATACTAGTGTTGAATTGATCAGAAACTGTTCACTATAATTTACGACCGGCTATATTCCTAAAATAATTCTCAATCCCAAATACCCGAGCTCTTGGACCAGGGTTTACAATATACACCGACTCCGGAATCTTACAACAATATCCAATCCTTATATTACGTATAAAGATCTTTACCGGATTGCCACCCTCAGAACGGTTCTGTAGCCCCAAATTTGTTCCAGTAAGAAACAACCAAATTTTTTCAACTTTGTAAATAGAAAACGAATAGACCGGACAATAATATTCCGCCAGACTTTATCCGGTATACAATTGAATAGAAAGTAAAAATAAACAACCGGTTAAAATAGAAAAATATAATAAAGAATATAGCTCTGACCCCAAATATTTATTGGTCTTTATTTCTGCGGAATAAATTGCAGAAAGTTCTTCAGAAGAAAATCCTTTGTAGTCGAAGAATCAGATCTGATAGTATTTCTGTAGTTATATCGGTCGATAATCGCAAATACAAAAAAAATAAATATATAGTAAAAATCTTTTAATATTGATTGGACTACTGTAGAGAAACAATTCATTGTATAGAATAAATTTTATACTAAAAACAAGATTCTAAAAGTTACAATTATCTTCAATTCTATAGAAAAAATGGTTTTTCTAGAGACAAAAATAATAAACAAGAAAAATTCTCTGTTACAATAAAAATACTGAATAAACAGAATATAAAATTTGATACTGAAGAATATATATCTTGAAAACAATCAGTCTAGCGGACTGTCTACAGTTTGATATACTGTTTTTCTCTATTTTGTTATTGGATCTCGCCAATATCCAATTCTAGAACAAATTTCTATATCCTTGTCCTAGAATACAGTATACTGTATTCTGTCTATATCCGAGATCTATTCGGACAAAGATAAATTTCTATATTTTTGTTCTGGAATACAGTATACTGTATTCTATCTATATCCGAGATCTATTCGGATAAAAATATAAATTCTATATTTTTATTTTTGGATACAATATATTGTATTCTGTCTATATTTTAATACTATATCTATAAAATATCTGATTTGGTATAATTTTATACAAATTTTAGAATATAATTTTTTTAAGTATCAAAAATATAATTATTGATTGATTGATAATTTGATCTATTAATAATAATTTAATTATAATTTTAAAATTTTAATTAAATATTTTAATTAAATATTTTATTTAAATAATTGAATAGTATTATTATTTTTTATAATTTAGATATTATTCTATTGTAAATTAAATTTTATATAATAATATTGATAGTAAAATAGAATTATATATTTTATATATAGAATATTATTACTATTTTTACAGTTAATTAATTTTTAAATTTTTTAAATTTTTTTAAAAATACAAATTAAATAATATATAATTATTTAATTTTGAATAATATATCAAATAAAATTTAAATAGATAATAATAAATCTATTACTATATCTATTTCTATATCTATATCTATTTCTATATTCATATTAATATCAATACCAATACCAAAAATATTATCAATATTATTGATTAATATATTTATATTCAGATATTAAACAATACCGAAATCTTTAGAAAATAATCGAAAAAAGTTTAAATAATATATTAAAATAAAAATTCAAAGATTTCGAATACTGATAATTACAAATTGTATATATCAAAAATCAGAAAATTAAAAAAATCTGATAGAATAATCAAAAAAATTAGATATATAGAATATATTCAGTTAAATAATTTATTTTTAAATTAATCAATCTAAAATCAAGTATTATAAATATAGTAATATATTAATATATCTATTCTATCGATTACAGAAATCAAATATATAATAGAAAATATTATATATATTACCTATTCAAAAAAATACTACCATCATTTTTTGTTAAAAAATAAATCAATAATCAGATAAAATTAAATACAAAATTTTTTATTATATTATTAACAATAGTTATTATTAATATATTATATATCAATAATTCGATTTTTATTCCAAAAATTAATAAATAAAATAATTAATAATTACTATTTTAAATTTGATTTTTTTATTTATTATTATTGAATAATCTATATAGAAAAATTTAATTAGTCTAGTATAAAATATTTTCTATTCTATCAATTATATTTCAGAAAAAATAGTTTATAATTATTTCGAAAAATTGATAAAATTAGTAAAATCAGATTTTAAATAAATTACTATTAAATATTAAATTTTTGTTTAATTTTGATTATTAGATATTATTATTCATTTAATTTTTTTAGTTACTATTATTTATTTTATCAATACTAACTAAAAATATTGAAAATTTTTTCTGGAATTTGGATTTTTATAGAAATAGTATACAGATATCTATTTTATAGAAATTTTGATAGATAAAATACTAAAAAAATACAATATACAAAATCGGATTATAGTAATAATATCTAATAATATTAGTTATAATAATATTTTGAATAAAATTATAAAAAAAACTATAATATTAATTTTATACAGTTATTTTATCTAGTTTATATAATTTAGTTTAGTTTGAATACTATATTTGTGAAGACTAGTAGTAGGGATGACTAATAGTCTTAGTAGCAGAGGGGAGTAATCCCAAATAGGAAAATTTTTGAATTGTTCAGATTGAAATAAAATAGAGAAGATAATTTTTTTCATCTAGGCCGGGGGGTAACAGCCCTATTTATATTAATTTGACGATAGTAAATAGAATCAGTTATCTGATCAGTTCTCTGATCAATTCTGAAAGAATTGCCACATAGTCAATTCTATTAGATTCCATATAGCGATTAGTGATATCACCACTATCGGTAATTATATTGATTACTATAGCCGATATTACTACAGTATAATGTACTATAGTATAGTATAGTATAATATTCAGATTATTTCTACACAGTATAACTATAAATATATTCTACAAATAGAAAAATTCTTCGGACTGATCTGTTTGGTATATATCAACCGGTATATCTACAAAATTTGTTCTACAGATCCGAATCTGTATAAGATTTAGTACAGCAATAATACAATTACAAAATAGTAGATTTGAAATATATATTTGAGCTACAAAAAATCAGTTTACAGTAATCAGTTTATACTGTATAATATATTAATTGTTCTGTTGTTTATACTGTAAAATAAAAAGATATTATAGTACAGAACAACAGTTCAACAATAGACAGAAAAAAATTATATTTCTGTACTATCAATCAATATACAATTTATAGAAATAATTAGTCAATTCCAGAAACAGTTACAGATTGTAGAAAAACAGACAACAGAAATTAAATTTTCTAAATCAGAATTTTTCGAAGAAAAACAAATCCAGTTTTGTAGTTTTTTTTATATAGATAAATATACAGTTATATATTATTAACTACAATAAAAAAATCTATAAAATTATCTATATTTCTATCTATCTATATAGACAAATTTTCAACTAATTTGAATTCTATATCTGTAAATTTTTATTAAATTTACAGAAAACTGAAACAATACTACTAAAAATTTTTTTTTTTATACAGTTTTCAAAAAAATATTCGAATAGATTTTTGAAGATATCGATATACAATATACTACAGAACTATATTTTAAACAAATCAGATAAATCAATTCAGTCAATATTTATACTGTTGAATTCCAGTAAATTATTTTGTATTTTGACTATAATAACAATATCTATATTTGACTATTTGAATAAAAATTTAAAAAAATATCAAAAATAAATTTATACAGATCGACAGATCTATCGAACTAGCCAAAATAATTGAAATAGTAATTAAATTTGACAATCAATTATATAAATAAAAATTTTTCTAATCAGAGATTCTCAAATCCAAAATTCTGTTATTACAGAAAATAATTAAAAAATTCATAACAGTAAAAAAAATATATAACAATTTCTATAGATTTCAGTCAATAGAATTCGATACAGTAAAATTTCCGGTAGAAAAAAAAACAATACAAAAAAAAAACTGTATTTTAGTTATAGTAAATCAGACTATATAATACAAAACTACTGAAATAAAAAAAATAATTTTTTTTGGCAATTTCAGTTAATTCGAGAAAAAAGAATTAAAATATTATTAGAATATCGAAAATACAACAATTTTATACTATACAGAATAAACCGGAAAAAATAAATATTACAAAAAATATAATATTTCAGAAAAATAAAATTAATTGGATAGTTGACAACAGATATTTATCTGTAAATAAACAGTAAATCTATCCGGCCGACAATTTCAGACCAATAATTCCAGCAGAAATTCCGGACTAAATAAAAAAAAAAGTTTCAGTCAATTTCCAGTTCAAAAAATACAATCAACAGAAATAGTATCTACAGATTAATCTGAATACAGCAGAGAATCAGAAATAGATCTGTTATCTATAGAAATCTACTGATTCCGCGGAATCAGTAGATCAGATCCAGTAATAGAATCAGTATATTCTAGAAATTCTGAATAGTTTTCCAGAAATACTGGAGATTCCAGAAATTCTATTTCCGATTTTAGAAACAAACAACAGATTTATAGAACAGTTTCAATAATTCTTCAGAAATAACAAAATTACAGAAATTTTAGAGATTCTACTAGAGAAATACTGAATAAAGTATCAAAAAAACTGAAACTATAACTAGTTTATAAAATTGAAAATTTTTAGAAAATTCTTTTCGATAAACCAAATAACAAAATATCAATATACAATATAAAAAAATATATCTGTATTATAAACAAAATTGTATCGGTATAGAATATATATAATATTCTGACTATAATCTAAAAACTACAATCGGATATTATAACTACAGCTGCAAAATATATATACAAAATAAACTAGATTATAGTAGAATTAAATCAAAAATATTACTACAACTATACTAACCGGAATGGAAATAACAATTTTCAGTAACAGTATAAAAAATATATAAAAACAGAAATACTAGTAATTTTCAGAAAAAATAAAATCAATATATAAATTATAATCGATTCAGAAACTGTAGAAATTTTTATAAATCCAAATTTTGTATCAATCAATAAAATATCAACTATCCGAAAAGAAAATATATATTATTCCAATTATTGAATTCAATAGAAAAAAAATTAAATACAGAAATTATATACTATATTCAAAAAATCAGTATAATTATTGATAATTATCTAAAATTGATATATTTCGATATTATTAAATTAGAAAAATATAATATAATATTAGATATTTTATAGCTACAATAATACAGTCCAAAAATTGATTGATAAAAAAATACAATTTTTTTTCGATTACTGTAAATATCAGTAAACAGAATTTAGATAGATTGAAAAAAACTATTGAATATCAAAAAATTTAATTCTGGAAAAATAGATATCTATTGTAATCTATATAAAAATAAATTTAAACAAAATCAGTAATCCAGAAACAGAGTATCAGAAGAAATTATAAATATTAGTATTCTAATAACAATAGAATAGAATCCAGATATATCCGATAAAAAATTTAAAAAATATATTATAATATATTACAAATCCAAAAGTTTTTTCTGTATAATAGAAAAATATATATAGATATCTGAAAAATATTACAAATATCAGAATATATTTAAACTATTAAAAAATAATAAATTTTCAGAATATAGTTTATTTAATTATAAAATCAGATTCCAAAAAAATCAGAAATTAATATTCAAATTGATCTATCAATTATACGAATTGAAATCAAAAATACTGAAAAAATAATATTGATAAAATATCAAAAAATAGATTTAGAAATTATTTTTATCAATAGAATATTTTATTATTTTTGTAAACCAAAAAATTCAAATTCTCGATTTTTTATAGATTATTGATATTTAAATTTGATTATTATTAAAAATAGATATTTATTGTTTCTAATTCAGAAAATATAAAACTATATTCAAAAAATATCTATTTTATTAAATACAATATTATTAATATATATAACTAATTTAGAATTAAAAAAATAATAAATAAAAAACTATATTCGGAACAAAATACAGATATTATAAATATATAATTATACTGTTTGGATTTACAATTATATTTCAACAATATTCTAATTTTTTCGAAAACTATAGAAAAATATATATATAATACAATAAAAAATATTTCAGAAACTAAAAAAAACCAAAATTAGTTTTAAATTAAAAAATTATAAATTCTATATTCAGAAAATAGATTTTTTGGAATATATAATTAGCAACAAAAAATTCAGTATATAGAAAAACAAAATCAAAAATATTCTGGATTGATCAATATTCAAAAATATAAAAAAATATATGGCAGTTTATCGGATATACAATTATTATCGATAATCAATTAATAGATTTGATAAAATTGTAGTAAATTTTAATAAATTATTAAAAAACTAGAAATAGATCTAAAATAATTAATCAGAAAATTTATTTCATATTTATTAAAAAAACAATATTTGTATCAGTAAATCCAGAAAAACAGTATACAATCAAAATCGATATATCAGATTATATATTCAGAATATAATTTATACAATCAGAAAATAACAGAAAATTCCGATCAGTTGTATTCTGATCTAGAAAAATAACATCTATAGAAATCAATTATAATATCTATAACAAAAAACTGTTAGCTATAATATCGGTATTCAAAATATAGAAAATATATCTGAAAAAAATATATATTAAATTCTGGTCAAATCGGATTATAAAATTTTTATATTTTTTATAAATACAAAAATAATAATAAAATAACAGACTAAATAGATAGAAATTCTGATACAATACAATTACAGAATCGAATATTATTCGGATATAGTTAATAATTAGATAAGTATATTTAGTCAAAGATCCGATTATATAATAGAAATAAAAAAAAACTGTTTCAACTATATTCAAAAAAAAATAATAATAATTTAGTATACAATTATCAAATTTTAGTAATTATCAGTAAAATTCAAAATAATAATTGAATCAACAAATTAAAAAATTTTTTAATAGTAATCTATTTATAACAAAAAAAATAGACAGAGACTAATTTCAGAAAAGAAAATAGATTAATCTATATTCTACAAAAATTTCAATTTAACAGTATTAAAATAATTTTGTATATAAATATATAAAAATCAAAAAAACAGTCGAATATTTATCAAAAAATTATTATATTCCAAATATCTACAAAAAATCGTACAATATATTGAAAAATATAATATATATTGAGATCCCGGAACTACTATCTTGGTAGATTACAGCTATTGTACAGATATTCTGAATACTAGAATATCTGTATATAACCGAATAGATATATATTTATCTATTTATATATAATACCGCTAGCCGAATACAATATCAAAATATATAATTTTATTTTTCAGATTTTATATAGTAGTATATTTATCTGAAATCAATTTTCTATAATTGATCCGAGAAAAATTTTGTCGCCGCAATTATAAATAAAAAAATCTATTCTGTTTTTTACTAGAATATCGAGATTCTGATTGAAAAAATCTATAAACAGATATTACTGTTATTTTTTTTATCAATATCTATATTGTATCAGAAACAATACTATCGGAATATAATAGATATAAATACAAACTGAATCGATTTGATATTCCGAATTTCGAATAAATTGTACAATTGTATTAATTTATATTAGTAATATAATAATTAACAACAATATCAATAAATATAATTAATCGAAATATTTGGAATTATATACTGTAAATATATTTTTCTGATTAAAAATAAAAAAAAAATTGGAATTTTCTATTATCGATATCAGAAAATAAAACAGATAATATCAGTCTGGAAATAAATAAAAAAAAATATATTCGATTGAATCCAAATATTTTTGATTAATATTGTATTTTAAATCTAAAAAATTATTTATATCAGATATTTTTAACTGTTTACAATATTTTAACAAAATATTCAAATTTTTTATTTTTTCAGTTCTAATATTAAATAGATTTTATTATTTTTTTTTAATATAATTTAAAATTATCGAATATTTTTCGATAATTCTGGAAATTATATAATCGAATATATTTAGATAATAAAATAGTCTATATAATTTATCGAAAATATAAATCTGATTATTGTAAAAATAATTGTATCAGAATAGAAATTTTCGATTTTATATTTATCAAATTAATTGATACAGAATAAAATCCAAAAATTTTTATTGAAAAAAATCAAATTTATTTATAATTATAGTAATATAGTTTTTTATAATACTATATATTAGTTTTTATATAATTATAAACAGTTTTTTACTGAAATCGAATATTTTATAACAGATATATTGAAAAACAAAAATAAAATTATATATATCTGTAAAATATTTATTAAATATATTAATAATATATAGATTATATATAAAAAACAATAAAATCTAGTTTTTGAAAATTCAATTGTAATTTGGAAAAATTTTAAATATTAATTAATATAAAAATTTGATAAATATTTGAAAAAAAATTTAAAAAAAAAATTTGTTCAGATATTATAGAAAAATAATTAATTATTTATAGAATATATTATCAATAAATAGAATACTATTATCGATTACAAAAATATTATAATTATAGAAAATATTTTTATTCAATTTTTTTTTATAAATATAAAAACAAATTTATAATAGAAATAGAAAAAAAAATATAAATAATCAATTATATTAAATAAAATTGTTAAATAATTTATTATTTATAAATATAGTACAATAATTATCGGTTATATTAATTATAAATTAATTACAGATAATAATAATTCTATAGATTTAAATATTATATCTATAATTTTAAAAAATTTTTAATCAAAATAATTTTGTATAAATATTGTATATTTTTATTGTAAACAATATAGATATATATATTGTAAATATCAGATACAAAAAATACAATTTAATCAATTGAATATAATCGGAAAAAAATCAGAAAACTAAAAAAATTTAGTAATATTAAAATATTTGTTAATTATCTGAAAAAGATTTTTACTGTTCCAGAATTTCTGGATTTTCTGGATCTATATATTTCCGGATTTTGAATCCAGATTTTACTGTTAATTATAAAAAATTTATTGTTGTTTTATTGTATTGTAATTGAATTATCGAAAATACTATAATTATTTATATATTATTAAATAATAGAATTTTATATATTTTTATTTTTTTGAAAATATTGAAACAGATACTGTATAATATATTTAAATATTTTGAAATAGTTTTCCAAATTTATATATCAGACAGTCGAATATTGTATACTATAATTATAGTATATATATCTATAGTTTTAGAAATATAGTAAAATTATTTAAAAATATAGATTCTAGATTTTCCGGATTATTAAATTATACTGAAATTTTTTTTTTAAATATTAGAATCTATAGATCGATTGAATAATTTATAAAATAAAATTATAAAATTATTACTAAATTTATATAATCAATATTGTTTTTAATTATAATTCTATTTTTTTAGATAATTTTGTTTTTAATTTTATAAATATTAAATAAACTGTAAAAATTTTATCGAAAAAACTGTATAAATCTATATTTTTTGTTATATAAATAATTAAAAAAAAATAAATTAGTTATAAATAATAAATTATTTCAATATACAGATCCGAATATTCAGAAAATTATATATTTTTATCCGAATATATTTCGGAAATTATTATTATCTAATTTTTTTCTGAATTGATTTATTTTTTACAAAATCAATATAGAAAATATTTCTTCAGTCAATATCAATATATATTTTTTGTTAGATAAAAAAATTTATAAACAAAAATATTAGATTAAAAAACTTTTTTTATAAAAATTTAATTCAATTATTTTTAAATATTTGAAATTTTCTGATTATTTTTGTTTATAAATCTAATAAATTATAGTATATATATATATTGATTATTGAATATTGAATTATTTATCTGAAAAAAACAAATATTTATTACTGAAAATTTAGAAATTATTGAATTATATAGATATATTCAAAATATTATCAAAAATCAATTTTGTATCAGAATACTAATAGATCTATATAGATTAAAATTTGATTTTTAAAACTGTATTCAATATTATTTAAAACAAATATAAATAATTTATAATACTATTCGGATTATATAAAATTTCTGTAATTTTTCCGATAATTATAAATAAAATATTCTAATTTTATTTGAATTAGTTTATAGTAATATATCTAAATAATATATTTATTTATTTCCAGAATTTTGATAAATATCGAAAAATATTTATAAATAGTATTAGATATATTACAGAAAAATTAATTAATTATTCAATTATATAAATATTTGATTATTATATATAAATTGAAATTCTATAATTATATTATTAATAATAGAAAAATATATTTTGTTTCTGTTAAAATCGATATTATAAAATTATAGTCGAAATCGATTAATATATATAAAATTTATTAATTTATAGATTTTACAATTTACTATTGATATTTTATTTACAATTTTATATATATTTATATACTATTATATAATTTATTCAAAAAATCTGATAGAATATTATAATATTAAAAATTTTATTCAATTAATTGAATAGTTGTATATAAAAATATTTTCTGTATTTTAAAAAAAAATTTATCGAAATTCCAGTTTTTGTTCAGACAGATTGTTCTAAATTATTTATTATCGAAACAGATATATTTGAATAAACTATCAGAATAGTATTATTATAAAAAAATAGATAACTATATTCAATTATATTTAACAAAAAAAAATTTCAAAATATTGAACTAAATTATTCTATATATATAAAAAAATTTCTAATTATTAAAAAAATATTGTATAAATAGAATTAATATATCGAAAACAGTATTTAAATTACTATTATAATCAATTACAAAAAATTAAAATATTTGTAAATAATAAAAATTTATAATAAACAATTAATATAATAAATCTATAAATTTCAAAAATATAATCTAATTATTCAGTACTATAAAAAATCGAATACAGTAATTTCTAATATATTAAACTGTAAATCTAATTTTGTTAAAAACAATTTTATAGATATATTAAAATTTTAATTAATATAAAATATTATTTTTGTTATTATATAGATAATTTCTAATTTTTTATAAACTATAATAAAAATTTCCAAAAAAAAATTGATTGACAATTATTGAATTTTTTTTCTTTTTGAAAAAAAAATTAATTGATAAATTTACTATTCAGATAGTATTTTAATTTACTATAAATTTGAATTTTTAAACAAAATCGGATACTGAAATAGAAAATTATTAACTAATTTTTATCTACAATAATAAAATTTCTATTTTATTTTTAGAAATTGTTTTCTATAAAAATCTTTTATATTATTTATACAGAAAATATAGATATCTGGATTCTTTAGATTTATTGAATATTATTCAATTATATATATAATAACTATAGTTGAAATAAAATATAGAATAAATAGTATATTTATATCCGGTTTACTAAATATTGTAAAATTTCCGGAAATTATTCAAAAAAGTAGTACAATATATAGTTACTATAGATATATAATTTTTTCAATAATAAAATATAGATTTTATCGGATAGTTATCAATTATATCAAATAATAACAAATAGATTTTTATAGTTATTGATTATACTATTAATTGATCTGTTATCGAAATTATAGAAAAAAACAGATAAAAAAATTGTTAACTGTTTTCTATATAAATATTTATTTATAAATTACAGTATATTAATTAAATTAACTTTAGATCGAAATATTAATTTTATATCAGAAACTCTAAATATTATACTATACTATACTATACTATACTATACTATACTATACTATACTATACTATATTATACTATAGTAATATCGGCTATAATAATCAATATAATTACCGATAGTGGTGATATCACTAATCGCCATATGGAATCTAATAGAATTGACTATATAGCAATTCTTTCAGAATTGATCAGAGAACTGATCAGATAATTGATTCTATTTACTATTGTCAAATTAATATAAATAGGGCCGTTATTCTCCGGTCTAGATAAAAAAAATTATCTTCTCTATTTTATTTCAATCTGAACAATTCAAAAAACTTCCTATTTGGGACTACTCCTCTCTGCTACTAAGACTATTAGTTATTCCTACTACTAGTCTTCACAGATTATAAGCCTGGATTACTACTGCTAACTACTTTTTCCTATTTAGACAATCGTAAAGTTATATCTATAATTTATATCACGAT
>Ga0209673_1001245_pt1 | contig 26498 bp, 25 predicted proteins | sample AraplaCol_mMS_r2_2_FD_184274 | JGI IMG/M metagenome (GOLD analysis project Ga0209673, IMG submission 184274) | Arabidopsis root microbial communities from North Carolina, USA - plate scrape MF_Col_mMS_r2 (SPAdes) (version 3) | ecosystem: Host-associated > Plants > Roots > Endosphere | place... | reverse complement strand
AAGTAGCGCTCCGTGAACGACAGGTTCTGCCGGTTAAAGGCGATGATCTTCTGGGTGCGCAGATCGTCGATGCTGATCTCGTCCCTGGCAGCCAGCGGATTGGCACGGCCAACCGCCAGGTAGTAGCGCTCATGCGCAAGCGAGACGAAGCGCAACGAGCCGATGTTTTCCACCGGCCGGATGAAGCCCAGATTGAGCTGGCCGGTCTCCAGGCCGCGGATGATCTCGCCGGTATTGCCCGACGCGATGTGGATGCGGACATCGGGAAACTTGCGGGCGATCTTGGCAAGGAAGGTCGGCAGCATGCCCATGGTGGCCGGATAGATGCTGCCGATCCTGATCTGGCGGATGCGACTGCCGCCGGCTGCCCGCGTCAGTTCCGTGGTCAGGTCGATGTCGCTCAGGATCCGCACACAGCGATCATAGAAGGTTTCCCCTGCCCTGGTCAGTTCCACCCGTCTGGTCGAGCGGATGAACAGCGGGCAGCCAAGCTCTCTTTCCAGCGACATCACATGATTGCTCAGTGCCGGCTGGGCAATGCACATCCTTGCTGCCGCCCGGCCGAAGTGCAGTTCCTCGGCCACCGCTTTGAAATAGGTGAGTTGGCGCAGTTCCACCGGTTCGTTCCTCTGCTCGCCATGTAAGCATAGTTAGACTACCGTTATTCGTATAGAATAGCCAGTTATTTTATTCGCAACAGAATGATCAGGTGGACGGATGTCGCCACGTGATCTACTCGCTTGGAATGTTAAGAAACTTCGTGTTCGTCGAGGCCTCTCACAAGAGCGGCTTGCGCTCGAAGCGGGGTTAGAGCGTGTTTCAATCTCTCAACTCGAGCGGAAACAGGTGAATCTCGGAGTCGATTCTTTAGGAAAGATTGCCTCTGTATTGCACTGCAAGATTTTTGAGCTATTGCTCGAACCGACCGACGGTGAGCGACCGCCGCAAAATTTGCGTCGCGGGCGTCCAACGAAATAAGTGATTTGCCCCCGAAGCGAGTGATGGACTTGAGCCGAACCGAACAAGCGGCTCATAACCGCTTGGTTGGGGGTTCGAGTCCCTCCGGGCCCACCATCTTTCCAAGCTTTTCACACCCGACAGCCCATTTCGTCAGCGTTACCTGGGCAGCAGAACGAAACTTCCCAATGCTCGCCCAGCACCGACATAATAGCAGGTTTTTCGTTTAGAATCAAACAATTGTAAGTGTGAAATTAGGGCAGCGCCGATGCTGTGCCGCTAAAAAAATCATTCAAATGCCTTGGGAGCGGACGGCCGCTGGTTCGGGTCGGTTACTGATCTCCAGAGGGACACGTAGATAGCCATTTGATTATGTTTAGCCACCAAATTTTGGGCAGCGTTCTGGGCAGCAATCACTTACCGTGATTCCCAAGCCCACCGAAGCCTCACGAGACAACTGAGGCTCATCGTTCCAGAAGAGCAAAACTCCACGTCGCCTCCAAATCTTCCCCCTACTATAAAGTACAAAATTAACTCAGCAAAACGTCCACACGCTCCTTACCCTCTCCCCCTCCCCTCACGTTTGAAACTGCCGGGTCACTCGACAATCGTGAAGTCTGAGAGCAGGAAGGCTGAACCGAGGCTGAATCGGCGTCGAAGGCAGTTTTATGGGACTAACTACATTGCGTCGGGCACCCTGGCTTTCGGTGAGTATTAATCAGCTGCGGAAAACGGTTCGTGTGTGACCAATGTTAAACGGACACCTGCGCCTGTATCCCGGTCTTCAGGTAAGACAATAACTCCGTGCGTCGCGAGCGCTTTTCGCAACGTCATCGCCGCTTGCTCCGGAATACGCGTCAAACTCTCGTTCTCGATGCGTAGGATTGTGTAGCGGTTGACGAGGGATATCGCTTCTAGGTCGTCCAGGGTCATTCCGAGCATCAGGCGGGCGTGGCGGAGCTGACCGACCCAACTTTCCCCAGACGGAAATCGCCAACGGACGCCCTCACCCTGAGCCTCGGTCGCTTCGAGAAGCTCAAGACCTTCATCCTCTAGAGTTCTCTGGAGCCTCCTTAGTGCGTCGATTGACGGTCGTACCCGCCCCTCGTCTTCAAGAAGTTGCAGAACATGCCTTGCGATCCCCGCTTTTTGCGCGAGGTCCTGTTGTCTGAGCCTGAGCATGGACCGCGCAGCTCTTAGCTGGCTGTGGGTTAAATAAGCCGCCATGTGGTTGAGAAACAAGCAAAAAATGCCAATGTCAACATGCAACCCTCGCGGATACGGCGGCGAGCGGGAGATGAATGGATTTCGCTCCCACTTCGTCATCGATTTGAGCGTATGACCGTTAGGTATTTGAAAAGAAACAGTAGTGGACAGCCGACGTGGGTACCTATCCCCTCACACTACCCGATCATGTGATGGCAGAAGCGAAGCGTGCCGCAGTGGAAGATAAGGTATCGCTTAACGAACTGCTTTCGGCGTTTATTGCCGTTGGCTTAGTTCAAAGACTCGCGCTCTTGGACTTAAAAAAGCGAGCTGCACTGGGAAATGTCGATGTTGCGCTTGAGATTCTTGACCGAATTCCGAATGTCGCTCCCGATCCCGGCGATGAACTGACCTAGCGCACAGGTTTGTCCGTTCAGTCAACAGTAGAAGCATGGAGAACCCAGTTTCTATTGCCGCCAGCGTTACTTTGGAGCGACAATCAAAGTCCGTCCACTGAAACAGTCCAATGGAATCTGAAACTCCCGCAAACCTGTCCTCGCAAAACCGCGGCACCGTGACGAGACTCGCGACCAAGCCTATGCTCACCGACCCTTCGAAGGCCTCGCCCCCAGCCCGACTTGGGATGCCTCCAGATCCACCGCTGCCGGTGGTAGCCGAACGCCTACGACAGCATTTTGCCGGGACCGGCGAACCCTTTTCATCAATAGCCGAAGGCGTAGTCCTCGACATAGCAGCAGTCCTTATGTCCCTTCACGCGCAACGCCAATGAGTGGTATGAACCGCGAGACCGCGAGAGAACGTCGTTAACTGATGGATTAGGTTGCGCGAGATCGGCGGTCCGGCGCAGGTCTTGCCTTCGAAACACAGCCGCTCGAAACGCTGAAGAGACGGGTCCCCGCCTGGGCTAACGGGATCCCCGGGTTTTGCTTGTTGTCCGTTGATAGAAGTCGATCGGCCTCCCCCTAAGACGGCTTGACGCGTCAACAAATTCGCCGAACACTGTTTGTCCCGAGTACGTGAACCAATCGAATGTGGGTAGAACTGGAAAGCGCCGAGATCGACACGATCATCGCGGCAATTGGTAATGGACCAATCGTTGACAAGCTGCTGGCGCGGCCGCCTTTGAACACGGGCGCCTTTGTCAAAGCTGCAGAGCGCAAGGCTGATATAGGTTTAGAGATAGAACAGGTCGGTATTATCGATAGGGGCGAGTTCGGCGCATATGTAATGAGTTGGCTGTGGGTGACGGATGCGGAAGCCGGAGTTCCGACAAACTGGAAGGAATTCGGCGTATCGTCGGAACTGTCCGAGAAACTGCGGTCGCTCGATGGGTTTGGGGTCAGCAAGTTCGAGCGCAACGACGGCATGCCCCAGGTGGATGGTGTCTTTGAAAACTACGAGTGGAGCCTCGAAATCAGTTCGCTGAGCTGGCGAGTGGTCGCGGCTAATAAGCGGGGACTCGGTCCGACTTGGACCTATTCCGAGCAGAGGGCCCAGATCGATCAAGGCAAGTATGTTGGATTTGATGAGGCGCTGAGCTTGATCGAACTTGCGCTCTCAAACCTAGCCCACCAAGACCGCGACCATTGGTGTTATGAGGACGATGACGATGTTGATCCTGATCGTCGTATAATGCTTGAGAAATTTGTCTTTGGTGAGATTACCGGGAAGGCCGCCGCTCTTCACCTGAACGTCAGCCCAGCCGAAATGTCCCCCTCGCCGCGATGTTCCGGGAAAAATTTATGGCGCTACGAGACGGGAATTTGTTTTCGGCTGGGCGGATCAAATTGCGGCTGGATGATTTGCGACGTTAACGCAGAGCTTGGGGACCTTTCTCGCCGCAGGCTCCCAGCCTCGCCGTTCTGAGGCCAACCACCTATTTACGGCCGAAGACGGTGGAATGGTGCTCATTGATTTCATTGGGATGGGACACGGAAGTTGCCCACCGTCTGTGCCGGAAATTCTAGGCTGACTACGCGTGATCGCCAACACGATGCCGAGACAAACCAAGGCTTAGTTTGACCGCGAACCCGCCACAGATAGGAGGTTTCCCCTCGTCGGCTTCCGAGCACTAAGCATCACACAGGTACCGTTCCGATAGAAATTGAACGCTTGGCAGGATGATGTGGCAACGCACTGGTCCTGACAGGCAGCCAGACTTGAGCCCGCAAACTTTGCAAAAGGCTTGCCCAGGACTTCGACATCTTTGCTAGTTCGGAAGTCCAGACCAGGACCGTAGTCGTGGCCGATCCTTGTGATGTCTGTTTCCAAGCCCTTGTAGCCCGAGACGGCACCACTGAACTGAAGGGCCTCGGTCGCCATGCCTTTCAGAAAGCATACATGATGGACTTCGTTGAAGGTGAACGCGCGGCACCGATCATTCCCATCGCATTCCATTTTACAGTCTTCGACTGTGAACAGCTTGAGTGGCATCCCGGGAAGGTCGTAGCCGGGCAAGTCAGTGTGCTCGAACAGGTGCCAAGTGGGGGCACTCGGTGGATTGGGCGTAACTGTTATCTCTGTAGGAGCTTCCAGTTTTGCCGTCTCGCCGCCGAACGGAATTGGCGCGGGCTGCTTGCTAGGCTCGTCGCCATCCAGCAAATCGATGTCTAGGCCAATTCTTTTTGCGTCTGCGGCCGTCAGCCACTGCATAGACGTCGGCGAAGTATCGGTTGCGTAGACGATTATGTTGGGATTGAGGTTGAGCTGTTGGAGGTATGAGCCAACGAGCGCGTTCCCTGCACTGCTGACATCTTGCTGACCAGACGTCTCGGTGAAGACGGCGTGGAACCCGACCTTGGAGGTCGGCGTGATAAAGCGATGTCTTCCTGCCAACCAGGCAAGCCCGCAGGACGATGCGCACATTTGGTTGTTCGCTACAGCCGTCGAAAATCCTTTGATCGCAATCGTCCGACCAATCTCCATTCCGACCTCGGCGAGACCTCCAATACTGTCGAAGAATACGACAGCGCTGTCTGCTGAGATCGCAAGGTTCTTGAACCGTGTGTCGTCGCCGTCAGTAAATTCGCCGGTGATCGAGATTATCGAGACATCGTCTTTGAGCGGCGCAATCTGAATATCGGCAGGCAAGACAGTTGAGAACGAAAGACAGAGAAACGAAGTGGCTAATGCCAAACGCGCGAACACAATACCAGCCCCCAACTATGCGACCCCAGGGCGAGTAAAGGATGTTTCACGCCCGAATGTCAAAGTGGAAGTTAATGTAACGTTAACGGTAATTTGAATCACCACCCTCTTCCGGTCAGTAAGCTCGAAGACCTTGTGAATCACCGCTTGCTTGGCTAAGCGTGAGATCATCAGGGGTTGAGGGATTCTTCCGATGAAAAACGCTTACGTTGCGGCGCTGCTGGCCGCTACGCTGACTGCTTGCGCGACCACCACACCTGCGGCATCGCCTATGGAGGCGCATCTGAATCGTTACGCTGGCGCAGAAGCTGTCGCCCGCAACTGTCCGGCCTTCGGCGGATACGGCTCGATTGCAGCGATGCGGTCGGATGCCGAGAACAACTTGGTGCGGGCACGTGCGCTGGGCGCAAAAGAGAGCGACATCAATCAGGCCAGGGAGAGGATGAACGGGCAGCTTCTGTCAGCGATCTTCCTCGTTGGCGCACCTGAGGCCTGCAGCAGCTTTGTAAATGGACTCGCATGGGCGGGGACGACCCCGGCTGTTGTAAAGCCGAAGGGGACCGCCGCTGCCAAAGGCAAGAAGTAGGACTGACACTGCCGCCCAGTGCCTATCGCGCTCTGCGGCGGGCCCGATGTCATTACGACTTCCATTGAGCGTTCTGCATGAGCCATAACTTTGGCCCCGGTGGTAATTCAATCTGTTCGGCCCGTCGGATCGAAATACATCGGCTTGGCGGTCATCTTCCAACGGTGATTTCCGCCGTTGGATTTGCCGCTCTCTCCGCAGTGGGTACGGAAGTTCTCATCAGCGTTTGCATCGGCAAGGGATGGACGTCGTAAGGCTACCGACGTAGCCCGATTCATACGGCCCAGACACGGTTGCCTTGGATCACGAGAACGACGAGAATTCTGACAACAGTTGATCATCAGAGTTTACCACGGCCCCGAGTATGACTAGGCCGTGTCTCAACAAATCGTTATCTCTGCCAATCGCAGCACTGTCTGGCTTCCAACCCTTGCCACCATGAAATTGGTTGTTTCGAGCTTGTGCCAATTGCAGGAGGATCTTTTTCAGCTTGTCGTTGCCTTGGTAGACAGGCTGGTCCCATGCTGGCCCCACCCCATTCCAGATTTGTCTCATCGGTGGTTGGACGGTGTAGTAACTTATAGCTCCTTGCAGAGCCTCATCGTTTTCAGCTTTTGCAAGGAAGGAACCCCTTACGCGATTGGCTACTGCTTGTGGATCAATTGTTAACAGCATCGAATGCTCGCTGACATGAACCAGATTGCAAGCTTTCGCAGCATATTCGTAACGGGCGTATACCGCGAAGAACTCGAAGGCGTCGTCTTGGTGTAGTTGCAGGTTTCCGACCGCGATTTCCTTGAGGCCTTTCGTCATCCTCTTGTCCTATTGTTTCGATCTCGGCGAGACTGCAGCAGACGCCTATTGGACCTTGCGGAGTCCAACCATGCAAGATTGCGTGGATCCATAACCTGTACCACCGCCTAGTGATCGGCTCCACCGGTCTTCACAAATGCATGCTGTTGTTATTCCCCAGCATGGTCATTGACCAGTTCAGGTCGATCCGACCTAAACGCAGGCGCCAATTATTCGGGCGTGAAACCGCAATCTCGACGCTAAAACGCTCAAAACGTTTATAGAAATACTGTGGATTGACCGTTTTCTGTGGTCACAAACTACGGAAGCCCTCTTGAGTTGATTGCTACGGCGAGCAACTTTAGCCTCTGCAACGAGGGGGCGAGTATGTGGGCTGATGTCGAGACCGGGCGCGACTTTCTTAACTTCAACGTTATGGCCAAGCTGATCTCTCAGATGGTTGTGGACGCAAAAGGCGAGGCCCTGAGCATCGGCATTTCGGGCGGCTGGGGCGTTGGAAAGTCGTCTATGGTTAAGCTCATCGAGACGGACCTCAAAGGCCGGATCGCGGAGGCCCAGAAAGCAACCGGAAGCTCACCTGAAAACCAGCGGGCGCTGCTATTCGTCAATTTTAATGCTTGGTTATACCAAGGCCACGACGACTCCAAGGCAGCTCTGATGGAAGAAATCGCCCAGGCGCTTGTGCGGCGAGCGAAAGAGCAGGAAACCAGCGTCGATAAAGGCCTAAAGCTCCTGAAGCGAATTGATGTATTTCGCAGCGTTCGTTTGCTTGGCGAGCTTGCTCTGACGGCCTACAGCGGACTTCCTATTGGAGCCATGGTACGCGCAGGAAAAAGCGTTTACGACAGCTTCACCGACGGAGAGATCACCGGAGATGACGTTCAAGGAGCGTCAGATGCCCTCAAAGAGCAATCCGGCGCAGTCACAGGCCTCCTCAAACCTGAGGAAAAGCAGACGCCCCCTCAGATGATCCACGCGATACGAGCACAGTTTGAACAGCTGTTGGATGATCTAAAGCTGACCCTGGTCGTTTTCGTTGACGACCTTGACCGCTGCCTTCCACCCACAGTTATCGGGACTCTGGAAGCGATGCGGCTTTTCCTTTTCATGAAGGGGACCGCGTTCATCATCGCCGCTGACGACAAGATGATCAAGGAGGCCGTGCGTGTCCACTTCCCAGGAACGAAAGTCGATGACGACATCGTAATCAGCTACTTCGACAAACTCATTCAGGTTCCACTTCGCGTGCCTCCGCTCGGAACGAACGAGGTTAAAGCCTATCTTATGATGCTGTTTGTTCAAAACAGCGCGATTCCAGAAGACGACAAGGAAACCGTCCGGTTAAAGGTCATCGATCGACTCGCCAGCAGCTGGCAAGGAAATGCCGTCGACGCCGAGTTTGTCCAAAAAATAATTCCGAACTGCCCTGCCGCCTTGGCTGCGGAACTTGAGCTCGCTGATCGCCTTGCCCGGCAGATGATCGTGTCGCCTAAGGTGAACGGCAATCCGCGACTGATAAAGCGGTTCATGAATACACTGTCCATCCGTCGAAGCCTCGCCAAGGTTCAGAAGATTGCCGTCGACGATGCCATGTTCGCCAAAATGCTGTTGTTCGAGCGTTTTGCTTCCGCGACATCGTTCAACTCCTTGGCCGAGATGATCAGCACAGCACCAGGCGGTAAATCCGAGAGCCTTCGGCAGCTTGAACTTATTGTTCACGCAGGCATGGCGATCGACGACGGGCTTTGGCCAACCGGATGGAAAGAAGATGCCAAGCTGATCGTGGATTGGTTGAAATTACAGCCTGCCGTGGGCGGCGTTGACCTAAGAGGCGCACTTCATGTGGGACGCGAAAGCGCACCGATTCTTGCGGCAGAGAACAAGTTGTCTAAGGCCGCAACTGAACTACTGTCTCAGCTGCTGACTTTGAAAATCCAGGCAACCACACCGATCAAGCAGGCCTTCAGCACCGTTACACCGGAAGAGCGGTCGGTGATCATGACCAATTTGCTGGATAAGGCCAGCAGTGAGACGGAATGGGGTACACCCGCTGTCCTATACGCCTTGGAAGCTATCGCGGATGCAGATTCTGCTCAAGCTGATCGGCTTGTCGTGTTCCTAGTCGAGCGGCCCACGTCGGCCTACAAAGCAGGCATCGTGCCTCGCTTGAGCGTGCGGGAATGGGGTAAAAAGGCCATAGTTCTGCTTGCGCAGCGCTCTGACCTACCAGCCCCGCTCACCAAGGCCTTGAAACAGGCAATGAGGGCCAAGTAGTGGGGACGTCGAAAACAAGCACAGGCCCGGGCAAGAATGTCCCCTTGGTTCCCAATTGGGTGGGACCTGATTCACCCACGCCAAACCTTGGTGCGCCCCCGCTAACTTCGCCGGGTGACGGATCGCCGCGCCCACCACGCAATCCGCCTGAAAAGAAACCAGATGGGCCACTGGCTGAGAAGCCAGACCAGCAGCAGCAGATGGCCTCGGCACGGAGGTTCACCCCTGCCCGGCGCGCCATGGGCAACTTCACCAAGACAGGAGATTCTCGGAGCCTTAGGAGTGCTCTTGGAAACTATGTTCGGGGCGGCTACGGCGGCTCGGATACAGCAACACGGCGAATGGGCCGATCTACATCTGTCGCAGGCGGCGTATTCGACGTCCTCTCGCGGGGTGGTGGCGACGCGGCTGCAGAGCCGCCGCCTCTTGATGTAAGGACGCTGGCGGGCCTGTCGGCAGATGAGATCGCCGAGCGGATTGCGGAAGCTATCAACCCAGGCGATATCTCTCTCGATGACGCGGGAGTTCGCGAAGCCGTCGCTGAAGCAGTCAGTTCGGTACTTACCGAGAACGACACAGCTGACATCGCAGACCTTCCGACTGAGTTGATCGAGGCGTGCTATGTCCGCACGCTCTCGATTTCGGCGTTCAACATTCTCATCGCGGATATAGGAGCGTCCTTGCAACGAGCCGCGCACGGAAACGCAAGCTTGGCCAATGACCGGATGAAGGAAGTAAGCGACTTTGTACGCGAGGCGTACAGCGCTCAGTACGCCAAATTCAAAGGCTCCGGGGGGCAGATTACGCGACAGACCGCAACGTCGATCGCCCGCGACATCACTGCGCAGGTTATGGACATCTTCGAAAGCTATCTCGAATGAAAATTGCAGCACTTCGTCCCGAGCAATCGACCCCTGCAGGTGTGGAGCACAGGATCAGTATCTTCGAAGGTGATCTCGGTGCGCTCAGCCATTCATCGGGTCACGTCGGGCTTTCAGTTGCAAACGAGCTGTTCCGATGGGCCGGGCGCTCGCCGTCAAACATCGCCTGGGACTTCACCGCGCTCGCTCTTGGCGTCGTCGGGGCCGACCGATTGATCAACCGGTCTGGAACGAGCGCAGATGGCTGGACGCGAGAGATCGAACTCACCGTTGGCGTCAGTGATCCCCATCGATGGCAGGGCTTGACCGACAAGCTCGTCCCGATGCTTTCGTTCCTGACAGGAGATTTTTGGTCACTCAATTTTGTCGGAGGCGGCTACCATCCAAGACCTCCCAAGCAGATCGTCGGGTCCCGACCCGAAACGTGTGTTGCTTTGCTTTCAGGAGGTCTCGATAGCCTCATTGGCGCCATCGACATGGAAACTCTAGGCGTGGAGAAGCCTGTCTACGTATCCAATAGGGTCCGTGGAGACGTTGCGAAGCAGGAGACGTTCGCGACGAGGCTGAATGCGAGCTCCAGACTTCTGTCGCTGAACGCCGATCCTCGGACATCAGGGGTCACGGCAGAAATTTCGCAGCGCCCTCGTTCTATCGTATTCATAGCATTTGCCGTCTTGGCTGCCACACTGTTGGACAAGTACAATGATGGCGAATGCGTCGATCTGCACACGCCGGAGAATGGTTTCATAAGCCTGAACATCCCACTGACAACCATGCGGCGTGGGAGTCTTAGCACCCGAACGACACATCCGAAATTCATTGAGATGCTGCAGGATGTATTCAACGATCTTGGCCTGAAAATCCAACTGCGCAACGAGTATCAGCTTAAGACCAAGGGCGCGATGATGAGCGAATGCCGAGAGCAGACGCTCTTGGCAGAGCTAGCTCCCAAATCCATGAGTTGCGGCCGTGCGGGGCGAAGCTACACACATTGCGGCAGATGCTTGCCCTGCTTGGTCCGGCGTTCCGCTTTCCTGAAATCGGCAGGTCGGCTAGACGCAGACAGAACTACCTATATCCATCCGAAGGTCGAGGATCTTGTTCACGGCCGCGTCAACAACGACTTTCACGGAAAAGCGTTCGCGGAATATGACGACGTTATGCAGGTTATGACGGCGCTTGACTTCGTCGACCGAAACAGCGCACGCCGATGGATCGGACCCCACATCACGGGGTCATATTTTGGAAATGATGCCGACTCGTATCGAAATGTCGCAACAAAAGGACTAGACGAGATCGGCGCTTTTCTGGAACTTACCGGCTTGAGATGATCGATACCCACTGCCACCTTGACCTCTATCCGAACCCTGGACGGGTAATCGACGAGGCGGATAAGCGTGGAACCTTTGTGATAGCAGTGACGACGACGCCAAAGGCCTTCCTCGGAAACGTGCGGTTGGCTGAGGGCCGCCGCCGCATACGGGTGGCCGTGGGACTTCACCCCGAGCTTGTCGCCGAACGATATCGCGAGATCGACGACGTTCAGAAATATATGGCCCGCACGAAATATGTAGGTGAAATTGGAATCGATGCTTCGCCAGCCTGCAAAACAAGTGCTGGGCTTCAGGCCGACGTATTTCATACCCTGTTGCTCAGCGCAGAACAGCTTGGAGGGAAAGTCCTCTCGATCCACTCACGCGCTGCTGCCGGTGCTGTTTTGGACCATATTGAAAAATGTGTTCGCAAAAGCTCCCCGATTCTCCACTGGTTTAGCGGCTCCCGAAAGGAGCTGGACCGAGCAATTGAACTCGGTTGCTGGTTCAGCGTCGGTCCAGCAATGCTACGAAGCCGCAAAGGGAGGGAGCTGACGCTCGCAATACCACGCCATAGGCTTCTCACTGAAACTGATGGACCATTCGGAACCAAAGATGATCGGCCGCTGATGCCTTGGGACGCGGGCCTGGCCCTACCCGTCATTGCGGAAGGATGGGACTGCTCTGTGGAGGAAGCAGCCCAGCAAGTGCGCTTAACATTCCGCGAAATGGTTGAGCTGCACGGGTCCCCAATGTAAGGCGTCAGCTTCGAAAAATACTGATCGGGCTGGTCCATCGTACGAAACTTGGAGCGAAGGCCCGGCAAGGCTTTCGGGTAAGTGGCCTCAACCACCACGGCCATGGCTAGGTAGGCAACGGCTCTCCCGTTTGTTCCTTTACCATGTATTCCGCATACCAGCTTGGCCAGCCTTCATCGTGTTGCCCGGTCAATTTCTCGTGTTCACCATGGGCCTCTGACGCGCGCCGCAACGCGGCCTCGAGTTCGGCGGAAGAAACGAAGGCTGCCCCGCCCGTGTCTATGCGACCCGGCAAGCGGCTAGTGATCTCCTGCAACAACCAGCCGTTCCCGTCAGGATCACTGAAGGAAGCGTAGGTCCGATAGGTGCGGCGATCAGGATCGCGGCCGCTTACTCTCCGGCTCCCGAAAAGGTACGGCTCATCGGTACCAATGTTTTCTTCGCCTGCATGAAACACTTCGCTGATCCGTACACCGCGCGCCAGAAGTTCCTCGCGCGCCGCGCCGACGTCGGAGACGATCAGATATAGGCCCCGCGCAGAACCGGGCGCAGCCGAAGTGACGTTCTTTCCGAAGATGACCGAGCATCCCGAACCGGGCGGCGTGAACTGGATTACGCGCCAGTCACTACCAGCGGTGAAGTCGCCGTCTAGCCGCCAGCCAAGGCTCGCGTAAAAGCTCTTGGCCCGATCGACGTCGGCTACGGGGATTACGACCACTTCCAGCTTCATGTCGACGCCTCGATCGCCTGTGGGCCGGGGTGAATTCTCGCTGCGAACCTCGGTGTTACTCATGTGGTCTCTCCTTGGTTGGATGAGCTGCAATGTGGTGTATTTCTCCCGGTAGGCCCGGGGCCGTCGGCAGGCGGCCTACATTTGTGTGAAAGAACCCCTCAGTGAGAGAGCGCACGCCCCTCACCTTGCGCGAGCGTAGCCGAGGGAGTTTCGCCGAAATGGCGCCTGTAACGCGTAGAAAATCGGCCCAGCTCGAAAAAACCGAGGTCCATCGCGACCTCAGTTACGGTTACTCCAGGGGATGCTGCCAAGAGCTTCCGCCGTGCCTCCTCAAGTCGGCGTCTAGCGAGGAATTCGTGAGGCGAGCATCCGTGAATCCGTTTGAAGCTGAGCTGCAATGAACGGACGCCCACCCCACTTGCGGCCGCGATTTCTTCGATGGTTACGGCGTCTGTCAGATGAGCGTCGATCCACTCCTCGGCGCTATGCACCTGACTGTGACTGACATTCTGAGCTGGCTCTGAGGTTTCAGGTGATGCTTCGCAAATGCAGTCAACGACGAGGCTTACAAGAAGACGCTCGGCGTAAAGGCGTGATTTCCCCGCTTCCGCTACCGGCGAACCAGGCCGTTCAACTTCGCCAGCCATCCATTTCGCCATGGAACGCAGGGTTTGTACGCGACCGCTGTCCGGCAACACATTCAGCCACTTGGAATACTCCGGCAGCTTGCGGAACCGCTGTTCAACGGAGGATTTCACTAGATCATCGTCGACGGTCAGGAGAAGGAGTTTGAAGGGACTAATGTCGAGATGGAGGTCAGAGCCGGGAGCGTGGATGACAGCGTTACCCGGATGAGAGTGAAACATGTTCCCGGCGACCCGGTGACGAATGGACCCGTCTTCGTGGAGGAAAAGGCGGAAATGATCGGAAAGCGGCCCTTCTGCCGTTAAATCTACGGCGCAGTCATGCTCGATATAGGAAAAACCAAGCTTCCCAATATCCAGTTGGTTCCACCTGATACCGTAGCGGAGATCGTCGACCTTGACGCTCCGGTTTCTCTCCCAGACCTGACCTGCGAATTCCGCGCCCTCGTCAAGATCGCCGCTCGCAAAAATCCGGTGTTTGCCCAGGAATTCCATGATCACGCCCCATACCCCTGAAGCATAATGCTCCGGGATTTTAGTTGGCGAGCTTTGTCAATACAACGATCCGTGAGTTGCGGATGGCTTTTCGTCGGTCAAAGTGTGCGCCTTAGCCATTATGCGAAAAGCGAAAACAACGGATTTTCGTATATCGCATAGCAACCCGATTGATTGTGTGACCTCCTATCCGGGTAATCGAGAAAAGGAGGAAGTGTCATGTCATCGATATCATCTTTGATCACGCGCCGTACCGTTCTCGCTAGCGCTGCGGCCGCAGGTGCTGTCAGTCTTTTCGCAGGAAAAACTGCAGTGTCCGCCGGAGACAACGAGGCCATCCGACCTTTCCAATTCAAAGCGTCGGATGAGCAATTGACCGATCTTCACAATCGCCTTCTGGCTACGCGCTTGCCCGAAAAAGAAACCGTGACCGATTTTTCACAGGGCGTACCACTCAAGACGATCAAGCAGGTCCTTGAGCATTGGCAGACGGACTATGACTGGAGGAAGGTAGAAGCGCGGATCAACAGCTATCCGAACTTCATCACCGAAATCGATGGGTTGGATATCCATTTCATTCATGCCCGTTCGAAGCACGGGGATGCCATGCCGATCATCATCACTCATGGCTGGCCTGGCTCGATCGTGGAGCAACTGAAGATCATTGGGCCGTTGACCGACCCGACCGCACACGGCGGCGACGCTTCGGACGCATTCCACGTCGTCATTCCGTCTATGCCAGGCTTCGGATTTTCGGGAAAACCGGAAACGACTGGCTGGGGTCCAGAGCGTATTGCGAGTGCGTGGATCACTTTAATGCGGCGGCTTGGCTACGAGCGGTTTGCCGCCCAGGGAGGCGATTGGGGTGGAATTGTCACGAACCAGATCGCTGTGCAGGCTCCGCCGGAGTTGCTCGGCATCCACACCAACTTCCCTGAAACAGTTCCTCCGGAGATTGACCAAGCGGCTTTCGCTGGCCGACCAGCTCCCGAAGGTCTGTCCGACGAGGAGAAGGCGACCTACGAACAGCTCTCGTTCTTCTATAAGCATGTCTACTACGCCTTCGAAATGGGAACTCGACCACAAACCTTGGTCGCGTTGACGGATTCGCCTATGGGTCTCGCAACTTTCATGCTTGACCACGACGCACGAAGCTTGGAGATGATCTCCCGCTCGTTTGACGGCAAACCGGAAGGATTGACGCCCGACGACGTGCTCGACAATGTAACGTTGTTCTGGCTGACAAACACCGGCGTTTCCGCCGCTCGTCTATATTGGGAGAACAAGATTGCATTCTTTTCGCCTAAGGGCATCAAGTTGCCTGTCGCGTTGAGTGTTTTCCCGGATGAGCTATTTGTAACGCCGCGGACCTGGGCCGAGAGGGCTTATCCCAACCTCATTCACTACAACAAACTCCCCAAAGGCGGCCATTTCGCAGCTTGGGAACAACCGAAGCTCTTCACAGGCGAGGTTCGGACAGGGTTGCGAAGCCTGAGGAAAGCTAGCTGAATATTCTCTGCGCGCAGCGGCCCATAACCGCTGCGCGCAGAGGTCGCAATGGCAGAGCGGACCGGTATCGGGCCGCACGCTCAGATCAGGCCGCCTGGGATCGCACCTCGCTCACAGTGTTCACCGCACCGACACGGTAAAAGGCGTTCTGTTAGTTTAAATTATTTTTTATCAATCAAGCATAGATTGCATTCGCTGAAAACAGCTCTGCGTTTAGAAGTCTTTGATCGTGTCATTGGGGTGACGCTAAAATTGACGAATGCTTTTTACGATAGCCAAGCCTCAGATAGAAGCTGCAAGATACTTCCGGATGCTTTGAATGACGCGGCTATCGAGGCTTTGGACCGGGCTTCGCGCGTTCCCAACGTTAACAGCGACCTGCTCCAATCGACACCTGCTCTCGATATCCGGTCCGGGTCTGAAAGAATTGTGGCTCTACTGCAGACAGTCGATGTGAAGAAATTTTTCAAGAAGCAAACGATTCTCAGCCGCTTTACGGGCGCGGACGTGGAAGCACGGCTGCAGTTCGAACTTGCAAGCTATCGGGTCATGACCGCCTTCCGAGAGGTGCGGCAGGCAGCGGATAATGGACGCAGGATCGGGGTACTTCTGGCGAAGGCCAAGTTGGACTTGGGTGAGCAGCAGTCGAAATTCGCCGGTGTCATCGAGGAGGCCAAGGCGCTGCTGGTGAAATACCGAGCTTCAGCAGACAGCTTCGTTGTAGATCGGTTCGAACGCCGTCTTGCCAATCTTATAACGATGGAAACGTCGAACACGCTAACGCTCCAGCAGATGAGCTTGTCGGAAAGCACGCTTTCGATGTTGCTCGACAGGTTCGTTGACATCGAAACAATGTTGCTGCCGCTCTGGCAGAGGAACGCTCTGGCTATTGCACAAGGCGAGGTTACCAGTGTCCGAAGCCAGCCAGCGGTTGAGTTCCTTCAATCTCACAACACTCTCATCGACCATTTACAGAAGGTTGGAAGCAGATGACAACCGGACTAAGTATAAACAATACGGGTTCTGAGGCCGCAGCTCCGGCGACTATCGATGCGGATGTCGAGCGCCTGGCGTCAAGTATCGATCTTCAATCCGCCCTATCCATCCAGCAGTTCGGTCAGGAAATTGCCGAACGTTCGGCGAAGTACACCGATGACATCTTGCGTTCGGCACGCGCGACCGATCTCGATCAAACGGGTACGAAACTCAACGAGATTGTTCTTGCAGCCCAGCAGTTCAACCTCGATGCCATCGGCAGCACACAAAATCGCATCCCTGTGATCGGCGGGCTGCTGAAGCGGCTGGCTCGTTCGAGGGAAAAGGCAATTGCGCGTTTCGATACGGTCAAGGGTCAAGTCGACAAGTTGGTGGCTCAGATCGAAACCACGGCTGAAACGCTGAACCGCCGGAACCGCGACTATCAAACCATGTACGAAGGCGTCAGGAGCGAGTTCGCCGTTCTTGGCAAGCACGTCCAAGCTGTTGAAACACGACTTGCCGACATGGACGCTGAGATCAGTGGCCTTACCTTGTCTGAAGGCAGCATGGAGGCGAGCGAAAAAGCTGCTATCCTTGAAGCCAACCGGCAATTGTTGTCCAAGCGTGTTGACGACCTGAAGGTACTGCAACACAGCGCGATGCAGACCTTGCCGATGGTTCGGATCATACAATCCAACAATCTTGCGCTGGTCGACAAATTTCAGACAATCCGTCAGCTCACCTTACCAGCGTGGAAACGGTCGTTCATGCTGGCAATCACGCTGGACGAACAGAAGAACGCTGTCGAATTGGCGAATACAATTGATGACGCAACGAATGCCTTGATGCGTCGCAACGCTGATCTGCTGCACCAAAATTCGGTAGCGACTGCGAAGGCCAACCAGAGGCTCGTTGTCGATGTTGAGACCCTGCAGCACGTTCACGACAAGATTCTGGCCACGCTCACGGATGTGCGCGAGGCTCACCAGCAGGGAGCGAACCAACGCAAGCAGGCTATCGGTGAGCTGGAACGGCTGCGCAACGAGCTACGCGAAAATGTTAAGGCAACAGGGCTGGTGAATGGCTAGCCAATCCGCTTTTGGAAGGCGGCATTCGGGCGTCGCGAAGAACGCGCAGATAGAGATCCACTCCGCTGACAAGTCCCGCGTGGAAACGGTACATAATTCCGCTATTGCCGCCCTCAATATGCGTTCGGTCAAGATTTCAGCACTGGGCCAAATCGGTGCATTCGTTGGCTTTCTGTGCCTGTTTTTCTCAGCAATGCTACATTCCACCGTTCAAACGGACCTCAGTGGTCTGCACGGCTGGATTTATTTGCCGGATGCCTTTGCTGCCAATGTGACGTTTTCCAATCCAAAGCTCTACCTGGATACAGTGACGACCAATCTGATGCCTGTTGGCTCGCGGGAAACTATCGTTGTATGGCTTCTTGGAGCAGTAGGTCTAGCCGCTATCGTCCGGCGGCACTGGGTGTTCGCTGGTTTGGCGACAGCGTTCCTACTCGCGACTTTTGCTATTTCCGGCCAGTTTCTGCAGACCGTGCCGTTCATACTGTTTCTTTACGCGCTCGCCACCGTCTTGATGTATTCGGATCTGTCGCGACGGACAATCATCGGTATTGTCGTTGCCATGGTGTTGTTAAGTCCGTTGGTATTCTCTGCGGTCAGCGATCTATCGCGGAGTTTTGGCCCATCGCCCGCCTACGCCAAATATCGCATGGTCTTGTTTACGTCCCTGGTTGCCAATGCGGGGCAAGAAGGCGTCGGAAAGGACGAAAGAGGGCATCCCCTTATTCGCGGCTCGACGTTTGCCTCTGTCAGCTTCGACAACAAGGACGTTGCGGCCTACGTCTTAGCGCAGGAATACGCTCTAAGAGGAGATGTGCAGAAGGCGGCCACCGCAGTTACACGGCTTGATGAAGGCCCTCTGTTTAAAAGCAATTTTGATCAGAACAGATTAGGCTTAATCCGAAACTTCGTGACCCTGGAGGGCGGGTTTGGCGAGCAGGCTCAAAGAGAGTTGCAGGCGGCCAATAGCGGACAAACGAGGATTTCGCTTGGCGTTGCGCTATTGGGCATTTTGCTTTGCCTCATCTCGCCGCTGTCTGATCGCCTGAGCGCCAGGATTGTCGCCCGTGGCAATCGACTTGCGGCCACCAAGGCGGACATCGACCGCTTACGTGGACAACTAAAAGAAGCCGAGCCAAACGCGCAACGTCTCCACTTCGGCACGGGCGGTATCCGTCGGCTTGTGCAGTCCAAAACTATCTCAGACAGTGAAGCGGTCGTCGATGCGATGGAGGCGCGGCTGCGGTTTTACCTTTTCGCCGGGTTGACGCTTTTGGCGACCAGTGTGCTAACCGCTATCACTGCTTACATTCTGTGGCTCCCAGCCGCTGAAAGCAACACGGCGTTCCTGCAGGTGTCGCTGGCAGGTGATGCCCTCACGCTTGTTCAGCGATCAGGTGCATCCGTCACCTCAAGGGTGCCTTCGTATTCCTTCATGCTCTGGTTGATGAAGTGGGTTTCGGTAGCGTTATGCGTGGCAGGCGTGGTCGTGTTGATGCGCCGATCCAGGCCGATGGGCGTGGCCGCCATGATCGCCGCTCTCGGCATCTATATGGTTTCCATGCTCATCCCGATCTTGCACTCCTGGTACGAGGTCTCTCCAAACCTCTTGTCCACCACGGTGCGCAGGCAGTTGATTGAGGCGACAAGGAGCCGGGTAGCTCCCTCGATCGTTGCCGATACGCCACTTCGGTCGTCAGCGGGGCAAAAAGCCTTCCAACAGCAGACAGCAAATGGCGGCATCGTCTTGAAGTCGCCGCAGCAGATGGTGCCGGTCTCGGTAGACGGGGCCGTCGCCGCCTATACCTTGGCACAGATTGCCTATATCGAAGGCGACGCGGCCGAGGCATCCGAGAGGCTTTCAGAGGTCCAAGCCTCACGCGACCTTGTCCCTGCCGCACATCAGCAGCGACTGGCCATGATTTATGATTGGGTTGCCAGCCATCAACTTGATGTCTCTAAATCTGATTGGCTTTCTGGAGCGGTAGCCTTCACGCATTTTGTCCGAACAGCGAGCAGGGGATTGTTACTTATCTCGGCCATGGGAATTCTTATGGCTGGGGTTGCCGCTGCTCTTTTCGGGATCGCTTCTCGCCGCAAGACCAGGATTGAAGCTTTGGCACGAGAGCGCAAGTTCGCAGCTTTAACGGCAGCCGTTGAGTGAATTGGTCCTCAAGGAGATCTCCGCCTTTGGCGGCGTGGTGCTCAAAACGTCGCTCGATGAAACGAAGGAACAGGTTTTGCGGGACGCCTTGGAGAAAGCGGCTGTGATCAGCTAGATCTATGGGCCACGGGCCCCAGAATTCCAACTCGGCGCGTGTACCCTTCCGAATGCATCTTCAGTTTGATCCTAACCTTCGCTATCTCAGGCCGAGCCTTTTGTCCCTCGTGATCGAGGCTCCGGCGTTAACCCATTGCCCAAGAATACGTTTCCATGACGTTGAACTTGCCTAATATGAAATTCATGGCTAGCGTCGCGACCTGACCGGAGATGGCGGGCCGCGGGGACCGAGCAGCTATTGTGGCAAGCTCGAACGCCAGAGGAAGGGAGGCTCGGGGCTCTCCAGAGGCAACGCCCCCGAGCCTCTCTTCCGACAGCGACGAACCATCAGACTGGCTCCTCATCTCGTGGGAAGCCGACGTTACCAAATTTTTGTTGTCTGGGGGCTGAGCTAGATCACGATGGGCACGACGGAAGCCTCGTAGGCTTCGCCAAGGTCACGGGTGACGTCAGCGATGACGACGTTTGCGCAGAACCGTTCCCCGTCATTGCGCACTCCCTAGCCCTCCGCTTCAAAGCGGCCGTCCCGTGCCGCTGTTTCCACCGCTGGGGAAGGGAGGCCGGAGGCCCTGTCTTCCGGGAGTAGAAGCGGGAGAAAATGCTCTCTCGCAGGGAGGCCGACCGTCGATGGCGCCTGCAGCATACGATCGGCCATGGTCGCCATTTTGCATGTCTCCTGCCCTCATGGCAGACGGGTATATCATCCCAAACCGTTGAGAAACTTTTCCCCTCCCCGCGCGTTTCGCGCGCTCAGGCCTTGGCATCGCGGAAGGAGGTCATGACGATGGCGGTGGTTTTTGAAAACGAGATCCTACGGGCGTTGCCTTGGAACGAACGAATGTCGCTGGAGCCCCTTCTCGAATCCGAGTATTTGGCTCAGGGTCAGATCCTCATTCAGCCGTCGTCGCCGTTGCAGTCGGCCTGGTTTCCCGAGGATGCCGTATTATCGCGCGTCATGGATGCCGGATCGAGGAGTCCCGAGGTCGGAATGATCGGTCGTGAAGGATTCGTGGGCACCGCGCTTCTTACCGACACTCTCGCGTTCCCCGCGACGACGCGCGTACTAATCCCAGGACGCACCTGGAGAATTCGCGCCGACGACTTCAGGCTTTCACTTTCCTTGCATGCGGGGCTGGCGAAACTTTGCCGCTGCTTTGCGCACGCACTTTATATTCAAACGGCGTCCATTGCCGTGACAAATGCCACCGCGCCCTTAGAACAACGGCTAGCACGTTGGCTCCTGATGGTGGACGACCGGGTTGGCGGTAAGGATATCACCGTCAGCCACGAGCAGATTGCCTCGTTGCTGGGCGTCCGGCGGCCGAGTGTGACGGTAGGTCTGCAAATCCTCGAAGGGCACGGTCTTCTTCGAGCGACGAGGAAATCCATCAGAATCAGGGACAGACAGCGTCTTCAGGCAGTAGCAGGAGAACTCTACGGACTTGCAGAATGCGAATGGGAACGTCTAATGACCTTAGCCCACCGACCGGGAACCGTTGTTCGCGAATCCTTCAAAGCTGCTGCTTTTCGGGCGGAATAGTGAGGTAGCCCGCTACGAAATGCTACATCGCACGGGCTTCGGCAGAGCCCCTAGACGACCAGTCCCTTCGGGGCAAGCGGGTGGTCATCCTGACATTGTGTGCGGGCCTGAGGGTAGACCGTCGTGTCGTGTATCATGATCATCGAGATGCTGATACAAACTTGCTGAGTTCGAAACGGGGTTCATATTCTGGACCGGATTCGATGAGGCCGAGGTCGATCGCCGCTATAAACCCGATGGAGACTGTAAAGGGCCATATCGAAACTATCGCGATCTACCTTCGACACTTCACTGGCTGTCTGCGTTAGTTTCTCGCTTGGCTTACCCGCGCCATCGCTCAAGCTCGCTTTTTGTCTTAAGCGGTTCTGAGTGCAGACAGGTCGCAATCGCTCAAGACCCGTGGTTCGTGGACCGAGAGCAGAGGACCCGCAGCAATCGATTGCTTGCTCATCCCTAGTGAAAATTCCGGCTCTTACCTTGAGTGTGTCGATGTGAAGGTCAGGAACGAAGATATCACGCGGTCTAACGTCCTGAGCCCGCTCTCTTGAATCTGGACGTCCTGGTGATCCATGCCCGAACTCGTCGCCCCTGCCGGTCGGCGGCCAGAAATCCGCGTCGCGCTCGGCGAGACTTGAAAGATCTGCCGACAGGTCGAAGAGTTGCTGGGCAACCAGATGAACGACATCCCCTTCCCGCTGAATCCGGCCATTGATCGCCATCATCGAAGCCCCCAGTACGACGCGGCGTGAGCGCTCGAACAGCTTTGGCCAGACGACGGCGTTGGCAATTCCTGTTTCATCCTCCAAGGTAATGAACATGACGCCCTTTGCCGAACCGGGTCGCTGGCGAACGAGGACAAGCCCAGCGGCCAGTACCCAGCGACCGTCGCGGGCCGCCATCGCTTCGGCACAGGTGATGATGCTCCGTTCCCTCAATTCCCGGCGCAGGAAGGCGACCGGATGTTCACGTAGTGTCAGGCCGGTGTGGCCGTAGTCTTCTACGACATTATGCCCGCGCGTCATCTGCCGAAGCGCCACCTCAGGCTCCTGCTGCTCGCGGATCGCCTTGACTTCGCGCTCGGCTGCCGCCGCAAAGAGAGGCAACGGCTCGTCACGCAAAGCCTTGATCGCCCAGAGTGCATCGCGTCGTTCCAGGTGCAGCGACGGCAGGAAAGCGTCCGCTTCGGCCAGTTCGACGAGCGACGCCGCAGGCACACCAGACCGCCGCCACATATCATCGACGCTTTCGAACGGTTCGTCAGCGCGAGCGGCGATGATCCGGGCAGCGTCCGCCTGGGCAAGGCCCCGGACCATGCGCATGCCAAGCCGAACGGCGAGCCGGTCTGACCCTTCACTTGGCTCCAGCGTACAGTCCCAGCGCGAGCGATTGACGCAGACGGGTCGCACCTCAACGCCGTGTTTTCGGGCGTCGCCGACAATTTGTGCGACCGCATAGAATCCCATCGGCTGGCTGTTGATCAACGCGGCACAGAAGGCTTCCGTATAGTGACGTTTTACCTAGCACGACGCATAGGCAATCAATGCGAATGAGGCAGCATGACTTTCCGGAAAACCGTAGCTGCCAAAGCCTTCTAACTGACCAAACGTCTTTTCGGCGAACTCGGGGCTGTATCCGTTGCGGACCATGCCGTCGATTAACTTGGTCTTGAACTTTGAGACGCCGCCCGTGAATTTAAACGTCGCCATCGACTTGCGGAGCTGGTCGGCCTCGCCGCCGCTGAACCCGGCGCAGACCATCGCGACCTTCATGGCACTTTCCTGGAAAAGCGGCACTCCCAACGTCTTTCCTAAAACCGCTTCCAGTTCCGGCGTCGGGTATTCGACTGGTTCCTTACCCTCGCGTCGGCGCAGATAAGGATGAACCATGTCTCCTTGGATTGGTCCCGGCCGCACGATAGCAACCTGAATTACCAAATCGTAGAACGTTCGCGGCTTTAGTCTGGGAAGCATGGCCATCTGGGCCCGGCTTTCGACTTGGAAAGTGCCAAGGGTGTCGGCCTTTCGGATCATCGCGTAGGTGGCCGGGTCTTCCTGCGGAATTTTTGCGAGATCGAGATCGACGCCTTTGTGCTGCCTGATAAGGTCGAAGGCTTTCGCCATACAGGTCAGCATACCGATGGCGAGCACGTCTACCTTCATCATCTTCAAAGCTTCGACATCGTCCTTATCCCACTCAATCACCTGTCGGTCTTCCATGGTCGCTGGCTCGATTGGAACGAGGTCGTCAAGACGATCATGGGTCAGAACAAAGCCCCCTGGATGCTGTCCGAGGTGTCGGGGAGCACCCATAAGCTGCTGTGCGAGCTTTAGTGTCAGAGCCAAGCGGCGATCCTCAGGGTTCAGACCCTGCTCCACAAGGTTCCTATCGCTGACCAGTTCGTGGGACCAGTGCCACATTCCACACGACAGCGCCTTGATGATGTCCTCGGGCAATCCGAGGGCTTTCCCGACATCGCGGATTGCGCCTTTCGCTCGGTATCGGATGACGGTAGAGCAAAGCGCCGCCTTGTCCTTGCCGTAGGTCCTGTAAATCCACTGAATAACCTCCTCCCGACGCTCATGTTCAAAATCGACGTCTATATCCGGAGGCTCGTCGCGTTCCTTTGAGACGAACCGTTCAAACAGCAGGTCGCTCGTCTCAGGATCGATGCTGGTTATGCCGAGGATGTAGCATATGGCGCTGTTCGCCGCCGATCCCCTTCCCTGGCAGATGATGCCCTGACTGCGGGCATAGCGGACGATGGAAAAGACTGTCAAAAAATACGGCGCGTATTGCATCTCCTTGATCAAACTAAGTTCGTGGCGAACGGACCTCAGTACCTTCTGCGGCAATCCTTCCGGATAGCGGCTGGGAATACACTCGCGGACGTAGTGCTCAAGCAGGATTGGCTCGTAGGTCTGCTTGTTGCTCTAGAGTTGGTTCCATGGCGATTTTCCTTTAGGGATAAACCGCAATTTACCTAAATTGTTGCGTTGCTCTTGCGTTGACCAAGGCGTCGGGCTTTCGTTTGTCCGTACAAAACGAGGAGGCCTAGATGGCAGCACGTAAAGACGAAAATAGCTTGTATTACCTGTTGGTTGGTCAAGAAACCAACGTAAACACTGGTATCGCCAGACTTCTCCTCGCGGTTATTGCCTTCATCGCTGTATTTGGTTTTTTTCTGTGGGCGTTCTGGCCCCAGTGGTAACGGGGCGTTTTGCCGGTCTACCAGCTTTGTAAGTCGGCCGGATATCGCTTTCATCCCATTCTTCGGGAAATTCGCCGCGCCAGCGCTCCCAATGTAAATTGGCTTGCAAACCTTATCGAGCGGCATGGCACACACCACTATGAGGTGATGCCCTTTGGTCAGCGGTTGTGACCGCCGTTTTCGCCAGCGGCGTCCTGCGCGCTATGCACTTCGTCGGCGCGGCTGCCTGGAGAAGTGGTCTGGTCGCCAGAGAAGAAACCAGCACCCGTTCCGTTGCCGGATACAACATCGCCGTTGCCCTTGGCAGCAGAGGACGCTTGACCGATGACCGAGCCCTGAGACTTTGAGTTGGTATTGTAAGAGATAGTGGCGCCTGCAAAGGCGTGAGTGGATGCGAGCAGCGAAATGGCGCCCGCAACTGCGAGAATGCACTTCAAGATTTAGTACCCCTGTTTATCGAGTTCGCGCGGATATTCGCGCGATACCTAGGTTACAAGGGATATAAATAACGAGTCCAGAGGAGTTACTTGCGGAAGACGGCCAATAACTTACCCTATGATGCCAAAGCTGTGGAGAAGTCCGAGATATCCTTGCTAAGTACTCTGCATGGTGCGCCTGTTGCTGGGTAACGAGGAGCTTCGGCGTCAGTATTTGGTGGCCAAGCTTTCACCTCAGGGTTACCGAAACCGAGATTATGGATGGGTTGATCAAACCACACATGATCGGGCCATCGAACGTCTTTCTGGTAATCAGTTGCGGGTTCTTGGTGGCAGCACGTATCACCCTGCGACTACGCCGCTTGTTCGCTAGCGAACGGGAACCGAAGTGGGGCTATACCGGTTTTGCTAGTGGCTTTGCGGAATGACACCCCCCGTGAAGCTTCAATGCTCTCCTACCCCGCATCCGCGACTGCGGGGTCTTTTTCATCATCCGTGCGGTTTCGTACTAAGCCTTTCTGTCAACTTAGCGAGAAAAGGTAGAAGGCGTATTCTGTAATGTGCTCACCGCCGTCGAAAAGGGAGGAGCGTCAATGTCCTACCTCAAAGATCCGAATCTGCCACGCAATACCGCGCGCCGACGGTTTCTGGGGGTGGCGGCTGCTGCCGGTGCTCGCGTCGCAAGCGTGGCGGCCCTCGCAATGGCAGCGTCGTCTTTGCCGGTGAGAGCCGAGGGCCTGCATTTGGGATGGGGTAACGGGAACGGGAACTCCGGCGGAAATGGACAGGGAAATGGGAATGGCAAGTCCGGCGGTGCGCAGTGCTTTCTGCGTGGGACGTCAATCCTTACGGATTGCGGCGAAAAGCGTGTCGAGGACCTGCAGACGGGGGATCGCGTTGTTCTTCTGGAAGGAGAAACCAGCCCTATCAAGTGGGTTGGTCGGCAGGTATTTACGAAGCGAGGCTCGTGCTGGCAGGAAGGCGTCGTACCGATTCGAGTGGCACGTGATGCACTGGGCGATGGCACGCCACATTCCGATCTCTACCTGTCACCCGGCCATGCTCTGTTCCTGAATGGCGTACTTATCCGGGTGAAGGATCTCGTAAACGGCACAACAATCGCGCCGATCGCACCGCGCGACGATATGACGATTGAGTATTACGCCGTCCTGCTCGCGACACACCAAGTAATCCTTGCTGAAGGCGCTGCGGCAGAAACCTTCCACCCCTCTGACAGCAATCGCGATAATTTCGGAAATTTCGCGGAATATGAACGCCTGTATGCTGGTGAGCTACGCGAGCCGATGACATCCTATGCGACGGTTCTGGGCGAGGAAGGCGGATGGCAACATCTGAAAGCCCTTCTTCTCCTCGGCGCCTCGCCTCTGGTGCCAATGCGTGATCCGTTCGAGGATGCCTGCGGGAAGATCAATGCGCAAGCCAAAGAGCTGTCCGCCTTGTGAGACTGATTTCGAGGTTTTGCGTGCTTGAGACAAAACGCCAAAAAATATGAAGTCAAATCACTGGCGTATTGTCGGGATGGTGCCCCATGCCGGGGTCGAACCAGCACTTCTTTCGAAACTCGATTTTGAGTCGAGCGCGTCTACCAATTCCGCCAATGGGGCAACG
>Ga0209673_1001243_pt1 | contig 26522 bp, 4 predicted proteins | sample AraplaCol_mMS_r2_2_FD_184274 | JGI IMG/M metagenome (GOLD analysis project Ga0209673, IMG submission 184274) | Arabidopsis root microbial communities from North Carolina, USA - plate scrape MF_Col_mMS_r2 (SPAdes) (version 3) | ecosystem: Host-associated > Plants > Roots > Endosphere | place: USA... | reverse complement strand
TGACTATTTTGACTATTTTGACTATTTTGACTATTTTGACTATTTTGACTATTTTGACTATTTTGACTATTTTGACTATTTTGACTATTTTGACTATTTTGACTATTTTGACTATTTTGACTATTTTTACAGTTAATCAATTAATATATAAAAATTGATACAGTTCAATAAATACTATTTTGTTAGTTTAAAGTTGTATCTTGCACTAGTATTGTAGTATTGTAGACAAATTCATTTTGATCAGTCTAGGGTAATTATTATATTGTTGTTTACTCTCATACCAATAGTATCAATAGTAATTAGTATAGATATTTTCAATAATTTGATTTATCTTTTTTCGTTTTCGATATCTGTTATTATCACGGTTTTTTAGTCTACTATTTTTATTGCACTTTCTAACTACAGTTTATTATTTTTTATTACAATATCTCTATCTGACACATCTGTCTATATCGCTGATACTAGCTGAATCTTTACCCAAAATAGTTCTATCATCTATTTTTTTATTCTCAAATTTTCTGGAACTAGAACGGAAATGGATCCAATAGTAAATATATTCTTAGCCAATCAAAATACCAAAACCGATACCATGGAAAAAGAAATTGTATCCAAATTGTCTATAGTGATATCTATATCGATATTCTATAGTAAATTACTATTTAGACTACTAGAATAGCTATTTCTATTCTCTGTTACTATCTAATCCCAGATTTCTCTATAACAAAATCTTTTCCGGAAATAAATTTAGTATCGATAGACTATGACTACTCTATCTATCTAAAAGATATTCTACAATATCTATATTCCGATTCTATGAATCAATATTGGATCGATAATTCTATGTTTTATAGATCAATATTACAAATAGTTGCAATAGAATAATGATAATTTTTCCAATAAAAAAATAGAGAAAACAGATATTTAGTTATCCAAAATTTATAGATTTATTACTGGATCGAATCTACGAATATATATTTTACTATATTTGGGAATGAATTCTATATAGTTCTGAAATATATTTTTTGTAGATTATTTTATAGTAACAATAACAATATCCTGTATTCATTCTGTGCTGATAAATAATTTAATTAAACTATATGGTCAATCAAAAAGTAGAAGTTTGGTGATTTTTTATATACGTCGATCTAAATGTTTTTTATATCTGTGGTATATATATATAGATCAAATTTATTATTGTTTTCAAAAAGATAATCTGTGGTATAGTATACTATTAAACTAAAATCAAATTTCTTTTTTACTATTTCAGAAAATCTTAAATATATATATTCTATCTATTTACAATTCCAGTAGATAGATTATCATAGACAATTTTAATATTGTTGATTATAATCCAAATACAATTCTAACAGATTAGTATTAAACAAAAAAATCAAAGATTTAACTAGTTCAATGAAAATTGTAAATTTTGTTTGATAATAAAATATAATATAGATATATTTAGTAACCAATTATTTAGTCACTCGATAAAATCTATTTTTGATTTTCTAATAATAATAATAGAAAGATCTTGCTCGTAATTACCAGAACTAATCCCTGGTTTCATAGCAGATTTCTACAACAAATTTTACCATCTCCAATATCCGTTTTTTGTATACCAGCTAATCCAGCAATTACTTTAATATACAACTACAATAGATTTTCTATCTATCAATTTACGATTTGCACTAATATTTGATAGCAGAATCGATTTTGTTCGATAGATATTTATATTCTAGATCTCAAAACTTTTGATAGTTTTCTGTTTTGCGAAAGAAACAAAAATCTTTTTACAGCAAACCTATCGGCCCGTAATTTTCCAAAAGAAATCGAAATAAATTGATCAAACCCGAGATAGATATCTAACGAAAGGAAAGAGAGAGATTCAATGGAAATAGTAATCCAGAAATACAAAAATATTGTATTATACCAATATTCTATATAGAAAAAATATAGATTGTAAAAGAAATTACAATATTAATCTAATAGATATTTAAATCTAGAATAAATCGAACTGTTTTAATAGCACAACCGGACTATAAATCTATTCAGTCCAGATATATTGATTTCTAATAGAAGAAAAAATATGCAGACAATCGAAACTATGGTGTTGACAATAAAACGAAATATATTTTATTATATTGACTGTTTTTGTTGTAAAAACAATCAGATTTTTATCGGAATTTTATCCAGTATGTATTTTTTCTATTGAAAAAACATAATCAGATAAACTGCTAAATTAATTTTACTAAAATCTATATCAGTATATCACTGATAATATACTATAAACAAATATATAGTATAAAAATCTGATTGATGAAATTTGTCTCTATTTTTCAATTATTAGCTTGTTAAATATATACAATAGAAAATATTAAAACTCTGGAAACAGAATTTTAGTGTTGTTGACTATTTGTTTAGCTATTTAATGGATATATTTATTAACCAATATTTTTAAAAATAATCGCAAATTCAATAAATCCAGAATTTGATATTTCTAGAATATAGATAGTCTATATATTTACCAATTATTTGTAATCTCCTATGGCCGAAAAATATATAATATAGTATATATATAAATAATTGTCTGAGTATCTACAGATATAATAAAATAGTACTATATAAAAATAGTATTGTTTATATATATAGATATAGACTTTTGTCTAAAAATAAAATCAATATTTCGTCATTTAGTAATATATACAAAAAATCTATTATTGTTTCTAACTATTTATTAGCATTTTCTAAATTGATAAATATAATAACATTTATTTCAGTTTCGAAATTATTACTATCAGTGTAGATTATTACTATATTTGTTTTGCTGTAACAATTACAAATTAGTCAATATATTCTAATATTCTCTGAATTACAATATATATAGTAGAAAAAATTTACTATAGAGATACCAGACAAATTTCAAGTTTAGATACGTTATCTAAATTTCTGACTTACAACAGATATCTATAGTATAAAGAGAATATCAATAAAATTATAGAATTTTCAATCAGATATATAGATATCGATATTGAATTCGATATGGTATATTTTTCTCAATAGATTTTTCAGAAAATATATATATACAAAATAATATTCCTTGAAAAAACGGATGTATAGCAATATTGACAAATTGAATAAATAGTAATATTTTTATAACAATCCAAAGAATAGTTCGGAAAATATTTCGTGATAACAATAATATTAAAATCATACTCATATTTGTCAGACTAAACCCGATTTGACGGCAGATTCTACGGAACGGTTTTGAGATTCACCGCTATTATATATATATACCAAAAAATGTTATATAATTCAGTATTTTTTTTCTCCGCTTCAAATTCTGCTATATCCAATATCCATTGTATATCAGCTATTCTGGTAAAACCCTATACATATTATTCCAATTGGGGGTTATATTAGTCTATTTTATTTACTGTTCTATTGGCAATATCAGCTGATCCGATTTTGGTTGATGAATTTATATTCTAAATTATAACTTTTCTCGAAATTTTCTGTTCTGCAAATAAATAAAAATTTGAATATTATATATAGTGAAACTATAATATAATAGTTCTCTATATTATATTTTCTACAAAATATAATATGGAATTGTTTAATCGGATATTTAGCTATAATTATATTTAGATAATTGTTAGAGAAACTAAATTGAATTACTATAGCGATTATATTTGGCGAATCTAGAAACAGTATAGAAAATAAGAAATATATAGAAAAGATTTGATTTTTCCAAGATTTGAAATCAATTCGGAATATTTTGTTGCTACATAAATAATAATCTATATTTATCGGATAAAAATCGAAAAATCTATTGGCTAACTCAATTATTATAAATACTGTAACAACAGTTTAATAGAAAAGAATTTACATAAATCGGATTTTTCCAGATTAGAACTACTATATTATCGATATAGCTAATTACCCTTACTATTATACAAATATTGCCAAAATCAAAATTATTTGAAGTAATAGAATTTTTTATAGAAATTATAAATCAAATTAGTAATATAGAAAAAGAATAAAAAAAAGAGAAAAAATAGTCCTAAAAAATATTTTTAGCTACCGATTTATTTGTACGATATTTTTTTGTAAAATAAATATAGAGGTAAAATAAATATAGAGTATTGATTGGAAATTGGTTTCAAATATAAATCAACTTGTTGTTTGGAATTTTCTTTGATATAGTGCTTGTTGAAATCAATAAATACCAAAAATTGTCGAATAATAGATTCTGATGAATTTTCAGTTACAGTTGTTTCCAGTTTTTTATAATTAATGAAAAGAGGTTTTGCCGGATAGTCCGATATAACTAACAGCAAATTCTGCTATCAAAATTCTGGGAATATCTAGATCGAAACAAAAACTTAATTGTATTGTAAACTGTTCTCGGATATATCTAAATTTAGTAACTAAATTAAAATATATTTTATTAGCCGCAATCTTATTTAAAATCAATATTTTTTTGGATATCTGTTTCGTTCTAAATCCAAATTGATTTCAATTGAGACTGTTGGAAAAATATAGAAAAAAGAACAAAATAGATGGTTATTTGGATAATACAAATTAAACGGGATGTGGAGAAAGATTATTAGTATCCACTGTATAATATCTATACAATCGTTTTCCGAAGAAGATTCCCATAGTACTAAAAACAGAAATTCGAAATATTAGATATACTAAATATTGTTGATTTATATAAAATAATTTTTATATAAAATTTTTGAAAAAAAATCTATAAACCAAAAGTAAATTCTATTCCATACAATTATTTTCATAATCGTAAATATTTTAATTATCAGAATTATAGTTATAGAGCTCGAATATATTAGAGATTCCAAAACTATATATATTGTATACAATTGTTACAATTCAGGTAGTTATTACCGTAAATATATTCTCTTTTTTACTGAATGTACAATATACTTCGATTATGGCTGTAAGGAAAAATGCTATTGATTTATTTTTACAATTGTTTTATCGGTATAGAAAAACTACTATAGTCTTACAAATACTGTATTAATAGATACAAATCTTATTCTAGGTCAATATAGTGGATTAATTATTTTTTCCGATTTATATCAATTATTGGAATACCATACATTTTCCTGATACCAATAATATCAATTTTTGGATCTGGATAGTAATATCTACCTTTCTGACCATTCTTCTTATTATTTTGTTTTCCGTAATAGTTTTTTAGATCACTGTTTCTATAATAATAATTGTAATAAATAGATGAATCTATTTGTTCTATTAATATCAACCGAATCTCTAAGCAAAATATTTTCGGTAACTATTTTTGTTTTCGAACTTCCCAGAACCGGAATAGAAACGGATTTAATAAGAAATATATCTATCTATTTAGTCACTTCGGATAATTGAACCGATACTCTCAAAAATATTTTAGTATTTCAATTATCGATAGTAATATCTATATCATTATTATACAACAGATTGTAACTCAAATTACTAAAATAGTTGTTTTATTCTTTGTTATTGCTAAAAGGATTTTGATATTATTCATTATCTAATCCCGAGACTATCGCCAAGTTTCTCTGTTTCGATTCACAATAAATAAATATTCAATATCGCAATGAAAATATATATAACAACAATTTTTTCGCGAATATTTCTATATAGTTCTAAATTCCGTATTTTTTTGTAAATTTTTCTATAGCAGAAATAACAATATTCTGTATTTGTTTTTTGGTTAGTAAGCAATTTAATACAGCTATCTAGTCTACTAAATACTATACCTGAAATTTCAGTATTCTTCTGTATATATTGATCAATATATTTTGTGTATTTACAATAGATATATATATTATATTTACTATAATTCCGAAAATACAACTTTCGATTAAATATATTGTAAATTTATGATCAAAATAAGAATTAAACTATTTCGGCAGATATTAATTATATATACTATTGTATATAATATTCTAATGTATTATTATAAACAATTTTAATTTGTATTATCTATTTTAATCCAGAAAATGTTTTATTAATCCATTGAACAAGAATATCGATAATCTAATTAAGTAAATAGAGAATTATAGACTTAGCTTGAGAATAAAATATCATACAGTTACATTTAGTGGCCAAATATTTTGTTACCAAATAAATTCAATTCTCGATATTATCCAGATCCTTTTTGCTAAAAGATTGATATATACAATGTATTACACAACTCTATTTGTGTTTTTACTGAATTTAACCCCGTTCAATAATAGTAAATACTATATTATACTATTTTCAAACAGAAACAGATTGACTGAAAAAAAAACCGAATCAATAATCTTTTGTTCTACTATACAAATTGATTATCGTTCCTGAATTTTCGAAATTTTCTTAATTTGATATTTGAAAATACATCGATATTATTGTTGATACTATTATTTAGTTTTTTTCAGAATATAATTGAAAAATAAATTTCCAGAACCAAATTTACTTTTCATTTACTTTTCATTCAAAATCTACAGATATTCTTTTTGGTATTTAAACATAAAATACTTGCTTAGTTTGTTGGTATATAAAAAATATCTATAAAAACAGAATACTTTATAGATTATAGTATTGGTTATACTATTCCAGTACAACATGATACCAATATTGATAATATAAATATATCGAAAAATCGGTATCTAATATCAACAATTTCTGAATTTCGCTAAAATTATCTATAAACAAAACTGTGTATTTTTTATATCGATTTGATACAATAATATTTGTAAATTTATCTTTTTACTGAAAACCCCGTTTTTCTAAAGATTTCTTTGGTTTTTGTATTGAATATCGAGTTCAATAATATCAATAGTTATCAGAATTCTAAAGACGATCTATACAAACTCTTCTATATGAGATTTCGATTCTATTATGTACTGAAACAAAATTCCATATATTATTCAGTAAATATCATTCTAATATTTTTGGATCGGATAATATTTTCAACCCTCTTTCATCGTATTTTTTAAATTAAATTGTTTAATATTATTATGATTTCTATTTTTCTTATCTTTCAAGTTTTATTATTGTATGACTATACAAATTAGAAAACGGAGACTAGACTATATCCCAAATTTATAATGCGTAGAACTATTGTCACTATCTATTCTGAGTATTTTGTAGAAAGTTATAATCTATTACTATATATCTGCATAAAAAGACAGATCGATAGATTTTACAATTCTATTTTCTATTGATTTTCTAAAAATATACAAAATCTGGAAAAAGGATTAGTATATAATCATAGTATTTATATTCGATATTATCAATATTAATTATACTATTTGTATAATACTAATCTAATTAGAAAAATTTATAAAATAGATTCTATTATTTTCAACAACTTCAGTTTCAGTAATATCTATATAACAAAAATTGACTATATTGCTAATATAGTAATTCTTATATAGAAAGTTCATTCTAAATTACATTCTATTAGATTGTTGTAATATTTGTAAGAATCGAGTCAATCGATAGATTTTCCAATTGATATCGAATAGATATAGACTACTCGTCAGTATCTGAAAAAATTGATTTTTTCTAAATTTTCTTTATTCTAGATATTATATCTAAATTTGGTCAATATATTGATAACGTAAGCTAATTTAGATCTTTATCAAATATTGAAATATAATAATACATAAATATTTAATTGAGAAATTCTATATCGATTATTTCTGCAAAAATCCTGTATTGATTGATTCAATGTAACTATGAAGAATACAGTATCAAAAATTACTATATTATATTTTCGATAAATATAAACCATAAAAGTTTTTTTATTAATTAATTGTAAACTGATCGATATAATAATGTATATCGATATATTATATCGATCAATTTGTTGAAAATAAATATAACATTAATTTTTATTCAATACAATATCAAATTGTTTATCAGATTAAGATATTTTTGAAACAATTTTCTGATCAATTTTGGAGACATTGCTATTTGTCCAATCCATTAATATCGTTGTATATCGATTTATCGCAGAATATTATTTTATTTTGAAATTATATTAAAATTAAATTGATATCGATATCTATAGATTTTACACAAGATTTTTACAATTTCGTCGAGATTATATCTCTATTACAATATCCGCGAATTAGAATTTTAGATAATAACTTTAGAATTTATTGAGTTTTCTTCATATTTTAATATATCTTTTAATATTTATATTGTTCCGGATAAGATTTAAATAGTACTAGAGTATAGTCAGTTAATTGATAAATAATACTATTATAATACAAATAATAGTAATTTTGAAATGAAAATAGATATTACTCTATTTAGAAATTTAGAAATTATCGATAAATAATTTAAAATAATAGTAAATAATTCTATTCCAATTACTAGAGAATATTGAATTTGATTTAAAATTTATAAATTTATATATTGAGAAAATACTGTTTTTATACAACTTAAATATAATATTGGTATGGTTTTACTATTTTATAAATAATTAGACAGCTAATTAAAATGTATATCAGATCTTCCGGTCAAGAAAGATTATGAATTATTGTTAAATATATTGACTATCAAAATTCTACAAATGTTGTTTTTTTCGAATCAATTAAATTTCTGATCATTTCAATAGATCTAGCAACAAATATATCAACAAACCAGTCAAATATATAAACAATAGTAGTAATATTTTTTCCCGAAATTTCTAATAATCTTTTGCTATATATATTTGTATAAACCAGGAATCAAAAAATAGAAATAACAATAACAAAGAATCAATAATTCAAGTTGAAATTTTAATATTTATATATAAATTCTATCTGTAAAGTTTATCAAATAAATTTTTGTATTATATATTTAGTTACAATATGTCACCATTAATATATACTATACAGATACAATTTGATAAAATTGGTTTCGCAGTTTATTTATCTATTATTTTTTAATAATGGAAACAAATATTGGAAAAATACCAATAATAATTTTAAACTGGATTTACAACAAAAATAGACATAATATATATAATATATTATTTCGTAATCTATTTGTAATTCTGATTATTTTTGGATTTTTGATACTATTAGATACTAGTATTTCTAAATTGTATAGTATATAAAATTCAAAATTTTGTCAAACAATTTTATTTATACTAACTATATATTTGTTAGATCAATAGTATATTTTTTTACTATATATTTTTGTATTTCCAATAAAAAGATTTTCCAGAATATATTTTTTGGTATAGATATCTATACTGTAGTCTAATACAGTCAATACAATTTCTGTTTCACTATTTGCTTCAGAATTTATTTCAGAAAATACTGATCGATCAATTCGCCGTAAGGAATTTTTTTTTGCAGAACGGAAAATCCTGAAAATTTTTGTAATCTAGATACAGATATTTATCAACTGAAACCGGATCTATTACTATTGTCAGTAGAGACAATCAGTTGGTATATAAAGTTTTATTGCCGTTGCATATGAAAATAACCGCCAGACGAGTTGATTTCCAAATAATGGATATTGAAACAGCAGAATTTGTTGTAGAAAAATAGTAGATTACATAGACTTTTTCGGTATATATAAATCGGCGAATTTCTGAACCACTTTTTCGGTTCTGCTGTCAAACCGGGAACTAGCTCTGGCAAACACAAATAAATATTATTATTATTATTATAATATTAATAATAAGCACAAAATATCAGATATAGAGGATATTATATATGATAATTACCATTTAAATACAAAATTAAAAAGGATTTGAATCGCGAAATCAGTTCTATAATTTAATAATATCTATATTGTATACAAAACAATTCTGAAAATTCTGTTTTGTATAGCTATTTTTAAAATTGTAAATATTTCGACAATTTATATTGTATTCAATAAATTTTAACTATCAGAATTATACATATATAGTTCACATATTTTCGAAGCTTCCAAAACTATATTTATTGTATACAGTTTTACAATTCTAACGGTTTTATCGCAGATACAATTATATATTCGCGAAATATATAATATAATTCGTCTATATTCGTAAAAATATATTCCCTATTTTTCTGACTTCCGCGATTGTTCTATCTATATGAAAAAATTGATATACTTTTATATTGTTGACAGATGAGAATTCTATTCTATGTCGATATAGTGGATCGGTCAATTATTCTCGATCTATAGTAACTATATACTACAATACTAATATTCCGAACAGAAACAATACTATCAATATTGTTGATTTTTTGGATCTCAATAATAGTATATATATTTCTAACAATTTTTTTAACCCATTGTTTCCGCTACAATATCTGTATCTATCAGTGGATCTATCTGTATTGTTAATACCAGCCAACTTTTTAACCAAAATATACTTGTTAACTGTTTTTGGTTTTGAAATTTTAGAAATCGGAACAGAAACTGATCTAATAGCAAATATATCTATTTAGCCGATTAAGATAATAAGACCGATACTATAGAAGATTTTCCGTATACAAACCATCGATAATAATATCTATATCGATATTTTACAATAGATCGCTATTTATATTACTAAAAACGTTGTTCTATTTCTCACTATTGCCAAAAAGAATATTCTTATTACTATCTAAATCCGAATCTATTACTAAATTTTCTGTCTAACCATATAGCAGATAAATAAACAGTACCGCAGTCCATATATAACAACAATTTTTCCGAAGATAAATTTAATCAATTAGTAGAGAAATCCACAGATCAAAGTTCCATCTTATTTGTTTGAAATATATTCTATAGCATCCAGATTTCAAATTTATCCATCAATATTGAAATTCAATCAATTATTTTGTATTATACAGATAGACTTCGCAAACAAATACAATAGAACAATCATATATATTAACAATCACATATTTCGGTAGAAAGAAATTATAAGAAATACATATTTTAGCTGTTGATTTACTACTAGACTGACTATAAATATATATTCTATCAAATTTGAAAACAAAAATCTGTATTTTCTGTAGATTTTTCTCGAACAAAAATATAATCTTATTTCAGATATGTTTTCTATTACCAAATAATTTAATTCAACTATTTTATTTACTAAATAATATACCCAAAAATTTCGTTTCGTTTTTCTATAGATAGATCTATGTATCCTTTATATCTACAATATATATACGGACCGAATTTAATTTAATTTACAAAGATAAATTTTCCAATACAGCATATTATAGAAATATAGCTGAATCAACTTTCTCACTATTCTAGAAAATGCTAGCTATATATTGTTAAATACAATATTTATAATTCTTGTAAAAGTTTATTATAGACAATTTCGATTTCGATTATTTTTTATGATCCATAACAATTTTATTAATCTATAAGCTAAAAATATCAATACTTTTATTGACTGAATAGAAATTTACAGATTTGATTTGATAATAAAATATAGTATAATTCTATTTGGTAATCAGATATTCAAACACGAAATAAATCGTCTTTTGATTTTATCAGAATATTTTCTGTATATACAATATACTATACATTTTTACTTTTAGTATACAAATGTATTTTTGTTTTTACTAAATTTAACTCTATGTGATAATAGTAAATTATTATTCTGTATTGTTTCCAAATAGGAACAGATCGATTGAAAATATTCAACAAATTTTTTGATTTACTATACTAACTAATTATTATGCTTGATTTGTCAGATTTTCTACAATCTCTGCAACTCTTTTAGATTTGTATACCTTCGAACAGATCGATATTATTAATAATACTATTATCTAGTTTGTCTAGAATAATGTCCAAAAATATATTTCCAAAATCAAATCTATTTCTATCCGAAATTGATATATATAGTGCTATTTAAATATCAAATACAGTTGATTTGTGAATACATTAAGAATATCTATTTAACAGAAAGAAAAAAAATTCCTCTATATATTATAATATAAATTTTAATATATCAATATAAAATAGTAGCAATATTTTGATTATAAAAATATCGAAAATTTTCATCTAATATTAATCCTTTTGAAATATTTATTAAATGGGTTGTAAACAAAAATAGCTTCTTCTATTATATCAATTCTATACAGCAACAATCGCAAATATACTAATTTTATGAAAAATCGGTATATTATATAAATATTTCTGGGGTTGATACCGAATACCGATTTTAGTAATATTAATATCTACCAAAAATCCGAAGATTATCTGTACAATTATTCTATATCAGTTTCGATTTTTCTGTTTACCGGGAATTAAATTCTATATACTATTCAAAAAACAATATTCTAAACTTTTTCTAAATTAGATAGTATTTCTAATATTATTTTCAAATATATAATTGATATTCAGCTATTCTTTTAATATATTGTTCGATATCTATTTACAGTATAGTTATTATTAGTTTCATTTTCGGATTTTCACTATTGTAAATACATAAAATTTGGAAAAAGAATTAACATATAACAACAGTATTTATACTAAATATTATTATTATCTTTGATAAAATTAATAATACTGTAGTAATCTAATCCAGCTTTTTTTCGTCGAATATCTAGATGTAATATCAAATAAAGATTTGACTAGAAAATTCAGTACCGATTATTTCTGCCCAAAAAATATTTTGTTAAATGATATATTATATACCATAGAAAATATAAAATAGCCTATCACTTCTTATATTTTCGGCGGATATAGATAGTAATATTTATTCTTTTTCAATTGACTATAGTATATTCGATACAGTATACTATTAGTATAATAATATCATTTTCTGTTTATTACAGTATTAGTTTTCTTATCAAATTTCAAATAAACTACTTTCCGGACTCTTCAAGAAATATTGTTATTTATTCAATCTACCAGTATTGCTATATATTACTTTATTGAAAAAATCTGTTCTGAATATATACCAAATCGAACCTGATATCGATATCTATATATAGGCCAGACATTTTTACAATATTTTTATCGTATATATTTTTGTTATTTGTATTATTTTGGATAAAATCTAGATTATAATAGAATATAATTCATTAATTTGTAACTATCATTGTAATACAAATACAACATTAGTACTATTTTACTTTTTTTTATCAATGATCAATTAGCTATTCAGATATTTATTATACTAGACAAATCCTTCCGTTAGATACATGGATTACCTATATTCTAAAGTTATTGAATACCAGATCTATTGGATATCTAACTATTTCAATATATTTGGTAATAGATATATCAACAAAATAGCTAATCCGACAGTCGATAGTATTAACAATCTTTTTGCGAAATTCTGGTAATTCTTTTGTATAAATTAGTAGTTAGAAAATAAAAAGAATACTGGATCAATACTTTCCGTAATATCTATAAATATATTGTATTTGTGGGGAAAATCAAATATATTTCTGTACTATATATTTATTTACAGTATATTGATAGTAATATACTAATGTAGATAAGATTTAGTAAAATTATTATCTATTTTCTACAAGAAATAATATAGAATAATATTTTTGTATCTTCAAGCTACTATTTACCAGATTTATTTTTTGGAAAGATATTTCTATTATTATTCAGTACAATCGATTCGAATTTGCTATATTTTGTTTCATTTGATTAATTGATTTCCCATAGAATAATAAACTTTGTATTTTTTTTATAAAATAGAGAATTTTGAAAATTTTGTAATCCAGAATATAAACATTTACTGATTGAAAATAATTCTTTTGCCAAATATTGGTAAAAAAAAGTCGGTAAAATAGATAGCAATAGATATTCTATAAGGGTATTTATATTATAGAGGTAGTTGATAGACAGAATAATAAATATTGAAAAAAAATCCAATTTCTTATAGAGGAAAAAAAATACAGAATTATATAATTTTTTTAAAAATATATATAGAATAATAATTTCCAAACTGCCTTCTATATTTTTGGGAATTAGTTCCGATAAATACAATTTAAAATTTATAATTATATATATTTCTATAAACTGATAATTTTCAGAATATCTATACATATTTTGTATATAAAATCTACCAAACAGATTTTTGTAGTATATATATATTTACAATTAATAATAATATACTGATACAGAAACAGTTTAACAAAATTATTGTAATGGTCTATATTTAGATTTCTGTATTAGTAGAAAGAATATTTTAATATCGGTATCAGTCCAGATAGTGATTTCGGATAAAATTCCGAAATAAAATAAAAATATACAATATATAATTTCTGTTCGATTTCTGATATATTTCCGACTGTTTCTGTATTTCAGAATTCTATCCGAAATCACTATCTTTTGATTGAATAATATATATAGTCCAGTTCTACTATAAAAATCAACAGTATTCTATAATATTTCTAATATTATCTTTCAATATATTACTATTATACTATTCTGTTTTGTTATATAGATATATTTTTAATATCTAATTATAATATAACTATTCTTTTTGCTATTGTTAGACTCTCACTATTCTGTAATTATACAAATCAAAAACCAAACTATACTATGTCCCATCTCTATTATTCTCTTGGGCTATTTTTTATACAAAATACAGTCTATAGAATTATTATTGCTTTCGATTTTAACTACTTTCTTAAAAAAAATAGTTTACTACGTATTATCTATCAAAGTTTGTTAAGACTATTAATAAACTCTATAATTATATTTTCTATCTATTCTCCAAAAATATATACAAAATCAGAAAAAAAGACTGATATAATATCAATATTTGTACTAAATATTATAGATATTTTCGATAATATATTATATTAGTATCTATTTTATTATCTTTCTATATATATATCCGAATCTATTGTTGATTGTATTTTATTTCTAAATTAGTTGATATACTATATATATTATATTAAAGAACCAAATCGATAAAATTAACCTAGTAATTATAGATATTATCCATAAAATCTTTTTGTCTATTATTTATCTATAATATTGATTCTATTTATAATTTTTACAATATAAATTTCTATATAGGAATCTCAGACGTTTCTGACTAGTAATTTTTGTACAATAGTAATTGACTATATAGATAATATACTGATTCAAATAAGAAAAAACTCGAATCGAATAGACTAATTTTGTTATACTATTTCTGTAATATTAAGAACAAACCTATTCAGTAGTTTTTATAATTTGTATTAGATATATATAGATTACTAAATATATAGTAAAAATTTATAAACCAATTCTATTTTCTATAGATAGACTAGAAATTTTTTAAAATTAATTTTTATTCTGTATATTATTCCCGAATTTGATTACAAGATCAATATAGCAAATTCTAACCTAGTTCTTTTCTTCTAAGATATCTAGATATAATATTGGATAGATTTATTTTGGAAAATTCTATATCGACTATTGAGATCTGAGAGGTAAGATTGTATATTTGGATATTGTACTAGACTAGCAGTATTATATACAGATAGATAAATATATATCCGTTCGGTTATATACAGATATTCTGGTACTAAAAATATCTGTACAGTAATCGTAATCTACCAAAATAGTAGTTCTGGAATCTTATTTTTCTCTATCTGATTCGAAATATATCTGTATATTTTATACTATAGTCGTAGTATCCGCGGAATAGCAGAATAGCAGTGAGATACAAATTACTACAATTGTAAACAATTTTCTAAATATATAAACAAAAATCAATAATAAACAAAAATAACAGATATAATATAATATCTCCAGCCGGTTTTTGCCGGTCGAGATAGTTTCAGAATTTTCTAAAAAAATAAAAAAATCGGAATAGTTGAGAATAATCAGTTTGTATTATCCGGTAAATTCTATTTACTATCGGTTATCTTATTTATTGAAGATTTCTGGATTGTACTATCTGGATTTTTTTTTCCAGATTGGATCTGTTTGTTTTTAGAATATAGAATTATATATAGATTTTTTTTATTGATTTTCTTTTTATCTATTTTGTTTTTCTGATATTTTGATCGAAATTTTTTATTTTTATTTTATTTTTATTTACTAGATTTTTCAAATCAGATGAACTTGATTATAATTGTATATTTTTGTATTTGTATTTACTAATTAATTTAATAATTTTTTCAATTAAATTCTATTATTTTTTATCAGAATTTATATTGTTCTGGATAGAAATTTTCTATTTTTTTGATATTTATTATTTTTTTCAAAATAGATAAATTTATATTTAATCTGATATAATAATTTAATATTAATAGTTTTTAATCGGTTTTTTTTTATTTCAAAATAATTGTAGTTTGATCAGATTTTGATTTTATAATAAATAATAAAATTTTATAACGTAATTCCCGGCCACCCTGGCCACCCTATCAAAAAACGCGTCAATCTACCAACCCACCAATTTCAACCAACTGCTATACCACCAATTCGCTCTGAATCCTCACAAAAATTGGTCAATCAAGAGAAAAAGATTCTGCTAGTCCTTGATAATATTAAAAATGACCGTATCATATCCATTCGCGCAGCAGCAAAGCTATACAATATTCTACGCAGTACTCTACAAATATATATATATATAGTGTATTCTCTATCACAGAAAAACGTAATTCTGGTTATAAACTGATTCAATTGGAAAAGGATTTGTTTGTTGATTGGATTATCTCTATAGATTTATATAGAACAGTTTCTAGACCAGCTACTGTAGCTGAAATAGCTAATATTTTACTAGCTGTATATAGTAATTATTCTCTATCTACTGTTGACAAAAATTGGCTATCAGTTTTTATTAATTGGTATAAAAAAATTCGATTATATTTTTCTAGATAATATAATTATCAGTATATATTGAACAAAAATCTGAAATTATTACAAAATTGATTTTGATATACAATATATTATTGATAAAAATAGTATTCAGTCAAAAAATATCTACAATTTTGATAAAACTGGATTTGCAATAGATTTTATATCTATACAGAAAATAATTATATAAACTGAAGACTATAGAAAACAATCAGTATTACAACTAGAAAACTGTAAATAGATTACTGTTATTGAAATAATCTGTACAGATAGCTATTTATTACTACTATATATAATATTCAAAAATAAAATTGTTATTGTAAACTGATTTGATAATTATCAAAAAATTGACAATTTAAGATCTCAAATAATAGTTGAATTATCGATAAAATTGTTCTGTATTAATTACAAAAACTATTTATTTTGTCAACAAATTTGTATATATATATTTATTTTCAATTATTGATTTTTGATAACTATAGTAATTATCTAATATCTCAATTTGATCGATTATACAAAAAAAACAATATTATATCTTTTTGTATATCTGTATATTTATTATATTTTTACAGCTATTAGATATTGACTGTTTTGCGGTATTAAAATATATATATAATTGTTTTATAAATAATCTGGTATACAGAGAATATAATTATATTGATAAATTCGATTTTTTGAAAAACTATCAATATATACAGTTAGAAATTTTTCAATTAAATACTATTCGGAATAATTTTACAGCTAGTAATATAGTACTAGTTAATACAGAAAAAATATTTTCAAAATTCAATATCTTTTTACAAATATCTATACTATCAAATAGTCGGTCAGATAGTAGATTTAGTCAATTTATATTATAAATATCTAAAACTGTTATTCAGCTATTCAAACAAATTTCTATACTAAAGAATCTATTAAAACAGCAATCTAATAGTTTTCCAAATCTGTCAAAAACTGTATTAGATCAGATTATCAAAAACTACTATATAGTATTATAGAATACTGCAATACTGGTACAAAAAAATACAGTTTTATATACAGCGAATAAGAAAAATACCAGAAATACAATTGATCTAATAGACAGATATTCTGTAATAGCAGTTTTACAGTTAAAAAGAATCTACAGTTTGTTCAGCAATTAGATTTGCTAGATAAAACTGTTCAGATAGATTCGTATATACAGAATAAACAGTCTAATTAGACAGCTGAACCGGCTACTAGAGCTCTGTCTAGATATAGTAGATATAGAGAGATTGGCCACAAAATCAATATATATAAAAAATATTATATTTAGCTGAATTAATAGATATTGGTTGAAATATTCGATTTTGAGTTTTTCTAATAGGGCCAGATAGCCAGAGTGGCCGGATGGCCAGGGTGGCCGGGAATTATGTTAGATTAATAAAATTTATTTACTGTATAATAATATTATTTTCAGTTAATTGTTAAATAATTAAATATAAATTTCTACAATTTTTTTTCTGTTTTTTATACTAATATCTAATTATAGATATAAATTTAAATATTTTATATAATTATATAATTTCTATTTTTTGGTTCAATTAAATTATAATTTATTGATTATAGATTGTTTTTGGATAATTGGTTGATATTTAGATTTAAAAAAATATAGAAAATTTTAACAGCTATATATAATTTTTGTACAATATATTAGAATAATAGTTTTTTCTAGATATATTTATATATTCTATAAAAATAATTATAGTTTGTTTTAGTAATTATATTGTAATAATAATAAATAGAAATATATTTTTTAATGATTTTGTTTCAATTATATATTTAATACTGAATCAATTTATTATAGTTTTCGGATAAATTTTTTCGATTTTCTATTAATTCAATTTAAAAAAATTAATTTAGATTATTTTCTATTCAATTTTTCTATATATATTTTAATTTAATATCAATTAACAATAAAGAAATCCAAAAAAAATTGATAATTGACTAAAATATTTTTATTCGGATTTTCTGATTTTTTTTAACAGATTCCAGAATCTGATTTGATATAGATTGATTAATTATTTATTCTATTCTAATATATATTTTAGATATAATTATTTATTTAAAAATTAAATAAATTTGATTAAAAATTTTTGGAAAAGAAAATAGTTATTTGAAATCGACTAAAAATATTGAAATAGAAAAAAAAATTTAAATAATTATTTTGATTTTTTTATTAATATATATTTTTGATTTTGAATTTTATTCTGATTACATTTCGCCAAAATCCAAAAATATATCGGAATCCGCTATCCGAATCCTAGAACAAAAATATAGATTTGTATTTTTGTCCAAATAGATCTCGGATACGAATAAAATTGTACAATTATATCAATCTATATCAGTAATATAACAATCAATAATAATATCAATAAATATAATTGATTGAAATATTTGGAATAATATACTATAAATATATTTTTCTGATTAAAAAAGAAAAAAAAAAAACAGATTCTCTATTATCCATATTAGAAAATAAACAGACAATATTGATCTGAAAATAAATTAAAAAAATATAGTTAACCGGATCCAAATATTTTCTGATTTAATATTGTATTTTCAATCAAAAAATTATTTATATTAAATATTAACAATTTTTTGTAATATTTTAATAAAATATCCAAATTTATTGTTTTTCCAGTTCTGATACTGAATAGATTCTATTGTTTTTTTTCGATATAATTCAAAATTACTGAATATTTTTCAATAATTCTAAAAATTATATAGCTGAATATATTTAGATAATAAAATAATCTATATAATTTATCAAAAATATAAATCTAGTTATTATAAAAATAATTATATTAAAACAGATATTTTTGATTCTATATTTATTAAATTGATTGATACAGAACAGAATTAAAAAAAAATTTATTAAAAAAAATTAAATTTATTTATAATTATAGTAATATAATTCTATATAGTATTATATATTAGTTTCTATATAATTATAAATAGTTTTTTTTATCAAAATCGAATATTTTATAGAAACTATATTGAAAAACAAAAATAAAATTATATATATCTATAAAATATTTATTAAATATACCAATAATATATAGATTGTCTACAAAAAACAGTAAAATCTAATTTTTAAAAATTTGATTATTATATCAAAAAATTTTAAATACTGATTTCTATAAAAATTCAATAAATATTTGAAAAAAACTAAAAAATAAAAAAAGTTTATTTAAATATTATAAAAAAATAATCAATTATTTATAGAATATAGTATCAATAAATAAAATACTATTATTGATTACAAAAATATTATAATTACAGAAAATATTTTTATCCAGTTTTTTTTATAAATATAAAAATAAATTTATAATAGAAACAGAATAAATAAATAAATAATTGACTATATTAAATAGAATTATTAAATAATTTATTATCTATAAATATAGTATAACAATTATTGATTATATTAATTATAAATCAATTACAGATAGTCTGAATATTATACGATACTATACTATGCTATAGTATATTATACTATAGTAATATCGGCTATGGTAATCAATACAATTACCGATAGTGGTGATATCACTAATCGCTATATAGAATCTAATAGAATTGACTATGTGACAATTCTTTCAGAATAAAATCAGATACCTGATTCTATTCACTATCGTCAAATTAATATAAATAGGGCCGTTACCCCCCGGCCTAGATAAAAAGAATCATCTTCTCTATTTTATTTCAATCTCAACAATTTGAAAATTTCCTATTTGGGACTACTCCCCTCTGCTACTAAGACTACTAGTCAATCCTACTACTAGTCTTCACAAATATAGATAAATTCGAATATCAAAATAGTAAATTATCTGTATCAAAATTTTTTTAATTTTTTTAAAATATTTTAAACTAATTTTTGATTATTTCAATATATTTTATATTATAGAAAATACCTATAACTGTTACGGATTTTTTACTGTCGTTTTCAAAAATCTAGATCTATTAATAAAATTTTATAATATATAACTATTTGATTTTTTTTCTAAATAAATAGAATTCCAGAATCCAGTATAGTCTAAACTATTTATATTTAAAAAAATTTTATTTTTGTTCTGTATTAATATTCAAATATTTTTTTGAAAACTGATTTTTGTAATTAAACTATTATATATATAATTTGTTCTGATTATATAATTAAATAATAGTTTATTTATTTTGATTTATATATCTAACAGAATTTCCAGTTTTTTAATTTGATCTATAATTGAATTGAATATTATCGGATCTGTACAGTAAATATTACTGTATCCAAATATAAATTCTATAATTTAATAGATTATTTATCAACAGTTTTGTAAAAATATTATCAATCAGATTATTGAAATTTTTAATTTTTCTGTTGATTTGTAAATAAAAAAATATTGTTGTATAATATTTTATATTTAAATATTTAAAATAGTAATTAACAATTTTTGATATAAAACTAATATTTCAATCTGAAATTAATTCAAATAATATACTGTAATTTATAAATATTTATATAGCAAACAATTAATATTTTTTTTATTTATTTTTTCTATAGTTTTAGTAATAGATTTATTAGTAATATAATTGATAACTATTCAATAAAATCTATATTCTATTACTGAAAAAATTGTAGATCTGTAATAACTATATTTTATATTATTTTTTTTTCGAATAATTTCCGGAGATTCTGTAATATCTGATAAATCGAATACAATTATATTGTTTGTTCTATATTTTATTTTAACTGTAATTATTATATATATAGTTGAATAATATTCAATAAATCTGAAAAATCTGGATATCTATATTTTCTATATAAATAATACAAAAGATTTCTACAGAAAATAGTTTTTAAAAACAAAACAGAAATTCTATTATTGTAAATAAAAATTAGTTAATAATTTTCTGATTTAGTATCCGATTTTATCTGAAAATTCAAATTTGTAGTAAATTAAAATATTGTTCAGATAGTAAATTTATTAACTAATATTTTTTTTCAAAAAAAAAAAAAATTCAATAACTGTTAATCAATTTTTTTCAGAGATTTTTATTACAGTTTGTAAAAAATCAGAAACTATTTATATAGTAATAAAAACAATATTCTATATCAGTTAGAATTTCGATATATCTATAGAACTATTTTTAACAAAATTAGATCTATAATTTAATATATTAGAAATTACTGTATTCGATTTTTTATAATACTAAATAATTAGATTATATTTTTGAAATTTATAGATTTACTATATCAATTGTTTACTATAAATTTTTATTATTTATAAATATTTTAATTTTTTATAATCAGTTACAATAATAGTTTAAATACTGTTTTCGATATATTAATTCTATTTATATAATATTTTTTTAATAGTTAGAAATTTTTTTTTATATATAGAATAATTCAATTCAGTATTCTGAAATTTTTTTCTGTCAAATATAATTAAATATAGTTATTTATTTTTTTTATAACAATACTATTCCGATAATTTATTTAGATATATCTATTTCAATAGTAAATTGTTTAAAATAATCTATCTGAACAAAAACTGAAATTTCGATAAATTTTTTTTTTAAAAATATAGAAAATATTTTATATATAACTGTTCAATTAATTGAATAAAATTTTTGATACTATAATATTCTATCAGATTTTTTGAATAAATTATATAGTAATATATAAATATATATAAAATTATAAATAAACTATTGATAGTAAATTATAAAATTTATAAATTAATAATTTTTGTATATATTTATCAGTTTTAATTACAATTTTACAATATCAGTTTTGACAGAAATAGAATATATTTTTCTATTATCAATAATATAATTATAGAATTTTAATTTATATATAACAATCAAATATTTATATAATTAAATAATCAGTTGGTTTTTCTATAATATATCTAATATTATTTATAAATATTTTCAATATTTATCAATATTCCAGAAATAGATAAATATATTGTTTAAATATATTACTATAAACTAATCCGAATAGAATCGAAATATTTTATTTATAGTTATCTAAAAAATTACAGAAATATTATATAATCTGAATAGTATTATAAACTATTTATATTTATTTCAAATAGTATTGAATACAGTTTTGGAAATTGAATTCTAATCTATATAGATCTATTAGTATTCCGATATAAAATCAATTTTTGATAATATTTTAGATATATCTATATAATTCAATAATTTCTGAATTTTCGATAGAAAATATTTATTTTTTTCAGATAAATAATTCAATATTCGATAATTAATATATATATACTATAATTTATTAGATTTATAAACAAAAATAATCAGGAAATTCCAAATATTTAAAAATAGCTGAATTAGATTTTTATAGAAAAAATTTTCAATCTGATATTTCTGTTTACAAAATTTTTTATTTAACAAAAAATATATATTGATATTGACTAAAACAATATTTTCTATATTAATTTTATAAAAAATAGATTAATCCGGAAAAAATTAGATAGTAATAATTTTCAAAATATATTCGGATAAAAATATATAATTTTCTAGATATTCGAATCTGTATATTGAAATAATTTATTATTTTTATAACTGATTTTTTTTGATTGTTTATATAATAAAAAATATCGATTTATATAGTTTTTTTGATAAAATTTTTTATAGTTTATTTAATATTTATAAAATTAAAAACAAAATTATTCAGAAAAATAGAATTATAATTAAAAATAATATCAATTATATAAATTCGATAATAATTTTATAATTTTATTTTGGAAATTATTCAATCGATTTATAGATTTCAATATTTAAAAAAATCTTTTTTAATATAAACTAATAATCCAGAAAATCTAAAATCTATATTTTAGATAATTTTACTATATTTCTAAAATTATAGATATATATATTATAATTATAATATACAGAATTTAATTATCTAATATATAAATTTAGAAAACTATTCCGAAATATTTAGATATATTATATAATATCTATTTTAATATTTTCGAAAAAATAAAAATATATGAAATTCTATTATCTAACAATATATAAATAATTACAGTATTTTTTAATAGTCCTTTTTTAGTACAATAAAACAACAATAAATTTTCTATAATTAATAACAAATCTGGATTTAAAATCCGGAAATATATAGATCCAGAAAATCCAGAAATTCTAGAACAGTAAAAATTCTTTTTAGACAGTTAGTAAATATTTTAATATTATTAGATTTTTTTAATTTTCCGATTTTTTTCCGGTTGTATTTAATTAATTAAATTATATTTTTTATATCTAATATTTATAATATATATATCTATATTGTTTACAATAAAAATATATAATATTTGTACAAAATTGTTTTAATTAAAAATTTTCTAAAATTATAGATATAGTATTTAAATTTATAAAATTACTACTATCTATAATTAATTTATAACTAATATAATTAATAACTATTATATTATATTTATAGATAATAAATTATTTAATAATTTTATTCAATATAATAATAAAATCTAAGAAATAAGATTGTATATTTTGATATTGTACTCGGCTAACAATATTATATACAAATAGATAAATATATATCCGTTCGATTATATACAGATATTCTGGTACTCAGAATATCTGTACAGTAGTTGTAATCTATCAAAATAATAATTCCTGAATTTTATTTTTCTTTATCTGATTTGAAATATATCTATATATTTTATACTGTAATTGTATATCTACAGTATAGCTGTTTAGATACAATTTACTACAATTATAAACAATTTTCTAAATATATCAATAAAAATCGATAATAATAAATATAATAAATATAAAATAGTAATTCCGGCCAGTTTTTGCCGATCGAAATAATTTTATTATTTTCTAAAAAAAAATAAACCGGAATAGTCCAGAATAATTAATTTATATTGTTTAACAGATTCTATTTACTATCAACTGTACTATTTACCGGAGATTACTATATTATACTATCCGAAAAAAATTTTTTCGTTTCAGATTGGATCCGTTTATTTTCAGATTCGGAATTATATATATATATTTTTTCTGTTTTCTGCAGATCTTTTTTTTTTACTATTTTTTTTCCGGTATTTTGATCGAAAATTTCTATTTTATTATTGTTTATTGGATTTTTTAAATCAGATAAATTTTGCTGTATCTATATATTTTTATATATATTAATCAGTTTGATAGTTTTTTTCAATCAAATTTTATTTTTTTTGTCAGAATTTATATTGTTCCGGATAGAGATTTTCTATTATTTTGATATTTATTATTTTTTTTAAAATAAATAAATTTATATTCAATCTGATATAATATTTTAGTATTAACAGTTTTTGATCAGTATTTTCTATTTTGAAATAGTTATAGTTTAATCAGATTCCGATTTTATATTTAATAATAAATTTCTATAGATCAATAATTTCTGTTTACTATACAATAATACTGTTTTTAATCAGTTATTAAATAACTGAATATAAATTTTTATAATTTTTTTTCTGTTTTTTTATACTAATATCTGATTATAGATATAAATTTAAATATTTTATACAATTCTATAATTTCTATTTTTTTGATCGAATTGAATTACAATCTGTTGACTATAGATTTTTTTCGGATAATCAATTGATATTCGAATCCAAAAAATTATAGAAAATCTCAATAACTGTATACTATTTTTATACAATATATTGAAATAATAATTTTTTCCGGATATATTTGTATATTTTGTAGCAATAGTTACAGTTTTTTTGACAGTTATATTATAATAGTAATAAACAGAAATATATTTTTTGAAGATTTCTGTTCTAACTGTATATTCAATACCGGATTGATTTATTACAATTTTCGGATAAATATTTCTGATTTTCTGTTAATTCAGTTCAGAAAAATCAATTCAGATTATTTTTTGTTCAGATTTTCTATATATATTTCAGTTCGATATCAATCGGTAATACAGAAATCCAAAAAAAAAATTAACAATCAACTGGAATTTTTCTATTTAGATTTTCTGATCTTTTTTTTGATAGATTCTAGAATCTGATCTAATACAGATTAATCAGCTGTTTATTTTATTCTAGTATATATTTATAATTATCTGTTTAAAAATCGAACAGATTTGGTTGAAAAATTTTTTTTGAAAAAAATAGTCAATTGAAATCGGATAAAAATATTGAAATAGAAAAAAAAAATTTCTTTTTCAAATAATTATTTTGATTTTTTCTGTTTATATTTATTTTTATTTTGAATTGAATTCTGATATTTACTAATTTAATTTGTTCTATTTATTATTTTTGTTTTTTGTATTAGTAGTATTAGTTAAAATTAATTTTTGTTTAAAAATTTTAAAAATATTTATATTTTATTGTTTTCTGTTTTAATTTTCCGACAAAATTATCTGTATTTTTTTTTGTCTGATATTGGATATAATTATTTACAGTCGGATACAGAATTATTATATAGTATTTGTTGATAATTTTATATTTTCAGTTAAAAAAAATATAGTAATAATACAGATAAAAAAATATAATAGAATTATATATTTTTATCTATTTATATTTTTTTATTATAATTTTTTTTATCTATTTTAACTGTTTATATATTGTTTTTTTTATTAATTTTATTTTTTTTATTATTATTATTTGTTTTTTGTTTTATCAATTTCAGTTTATTTAAATATATTAATTATAGATAAATTTTTTTCTTTTTTTTTTCAAAATAGTTGATTGATTTTCTATATTAGAATCCAAATTCAAGATTTCTGTTTCTGT
>Ga0209673_1001241_pt1 | contig 26554 bp, 18 predicted proteins | sample AraplaCol_mMS_r2_2_FD_184274 | JGI IMG/M metagenome (GOLD analysis project Ga0209673, IMG submission 184274) | Arabidopsis root microbial communities from North Carolina, USA - plate scrape MF_Col_mMS_r2 (SPAdes) (version 3) | ecosystem: Host-associated > Plants > Roots > Endosphere | place... | reverse complement strand
CCGTCGTTCCCCTTAGCGAGATAATCAAGGACGGTGGTACTGAGAACGGTCTTTCCACATCCCGCGAGCCCGTGCAGCCATATATGTCGACGCGGCCCCGAGCACCACGACCGGAAGACGGGATTTTCTAGGAGCCACACGCCTGTGCCCTTATGGTGGAGCGCCCTCGCGTGGTTGGCGTTCGTAGATGGGTCGGGGGGATCAAGCCAGCCTTTGACCTCATGAGTACGAAGGTCAGATTTGATAGAATCGGTAGTAACTTTCATTGCAACTGTCGCTCGCTGCACATTATCGATCTGTTTATTGACTATTAGCTGTCAAGACATATTCTTGGCTCAAATATTATTCTGTCTTCGGTATGTGGTGATACTTTGGAAACCTGCAGCCGAAATAATCAGGGAGGCAGATACTAACCCTTTTCCATCATAGCTTTCGCTGAATCCTCGGCATCAACAACACTAGAGTGCACACATCCCAAAAGTTCCTTTGCGTGTGCAGCGGCCACGGCTGCAGCATATTCTTGCCAGGTTTTTTCTTTCTCCGACCCCGCATAATCACAAATGCCCCGGATAACGATACATGGAAAGTCATTCATAAGCCCGGCTGCCTCCATCTCGACACACAACAAGTGCCCGCCAAATGCTTTATCGAGGGAGTCTCGAGACTGAGCATCCTTAATCACTTTGTTCCCGGATGCGATCAGGCCATGGTGTATCCTCACTTCTCCTTGCGTCCGTGCTTCCTCTGCCTTCTCTGAAAGCCGCTTATTCTCCTCAATTACTGGACTGATAGCCCAGAAGCCAAGAAGATATGCAATTATTGTGATGACCGCCTGCCATAGACTAGACAGAAAATGGTATACGGTCGAAGTCCGACGTCCCCTCTGTGATACCAACAATGGGTCTTCCAAGCACTCACGCCTGGTATATTTTGGCGCCAGTCGTGGGAATCTTCTTTCCACGTCATTCAGATACTCATTTATCTTCGATCCGTACATCGCATGATTACTCTTCAGCTGATTCGACGCATTAAGAAGCGCGTTCGGAGGTCTGTTCAGCGAGCCCGTGTGGATGAACTGCCCACCCCGTTCCAGCTTCCCCATATCCCATTGCACCACCCCGTGGTAGTCAGCAACAGGTTGGCTAACCACCACATCACCCAGATTGACCTTCGATGGAATTCCACCGCCAATACCAACCATCAGTCCGAACCTGATTGATTGAAATGTGTTTATCATAGAGGTCGCAACAGTCGCGGCAGGGTTGGTTCCCATATTAGGTAGGCAGGCTATGACGACGTTGTGGCCGCATATTGAGCCAAGAGTATATGCGTTATGGTCGTTGCGAGGGGTCGGAAGAGGTTCGTGCTCTTCATCTAGCATGGCTCTCGCTGCGGTCTGTTCTTTTGGAAGGGCGCATACCCATCCAATAGTATAGGCATCATGTCGAAGGCGCTTTCGGCATGGGAGTGTTTCGGGGCTAGTATTATTCTGTGGTGTTACTGGTCGCTCTAGCTGTAATGGGGGGTTCCCAGCCATCTTGAATGGAGGACGACTCGACGACGGAGCTTCTAGACGAACGGAATAATGCTGGATAGATCAATCAAGAACTCTCTCGCAGCATAATAAGAGATCTTGGCCCTTTCTTGTCTATGTAAGATGTCGGCAAACTGAAAAGCCGATGGAGGGCATTGCTGAGGATGTGCAGAGGGGAAACAAAATTAGCCAGTTCAGGTAGACTACATATGATTGCCACGTCGATCTTCCGGGCCTGAGCTGAAAGAGGGGTACGTCCTCAGCCTCATCATTATCGGTCGTTCTGCCTACTACACCGCTTCCTGAATGGCTTTCTGTCGATCATGTTTCCATGTGGTGGGGCTTGTGCCTGTTCCTAAGAACGGTTCGACCCGATCCAGAATAGTCAGATCCGCGATGACCAGCCAAAGTTGTTCTCGATAAAAACGCTTTAAAGATGCTTTAACCTCAGCACCAGAAGAGCTTCTTTGTGGCAATTTTCGCAAATTTTTAGAGAGCAAGCAGATTACAGTTTGTCTTTGATACTGATTGATCGAGTAAAAATGCGCCGGTCTCTCAATCACCTTTTTTTGAGGGCCGCAGCTTTGAGAGGGGCCGCAAAGCTCCCAGGAACCCAATATGGTCGTGTCACGTGCATTTCCTAGTACCTAGCATCCCCCGCGGACTTTTCGGCCAAAATGTTTTCACCTGCTCCCTGAGCTGAGGGTTGAGCGAGGTGAGAAAATGAATTGGGTTGTCTTCACATTCGGTGGTTTCCTACCCGCCTCTTCCGCCCAATCCCACCTCCCTCAACGTTCTGATGCTTGGACAGTACCGTCCTTCTATGTACAACATGGCACCAAGACTGCCTCTCTCAAAACTTGAGATGATCCAAGATATGATACAGTACTGAGCGATTCACTAACCACCTCCCAAATGGCCAAAGCTGCTGAATGCAGCAAGCGATCCGTCATTAACATCAGCAACAACCTTCGCCGGTTCGGAAATGTCAGAGCACCCCCAACTCAGGTCGGTCGACGGCGAAGCGTAACTCCCCCGATGCTACATGCATTGTGCGATCATCTGCTGGAAAAGCCAGGACTATATATCTCGCAGAATTTTGATGACGTGTACAAGGTAATGACGAAACCCCAATACCCTCAAATCAATAATTTCTCATCTTTCCACATAAACCATACAATTTCATTGTACAATTATTGAGGCAATTTTTGCTCGTTTCATTATATTAAAGCTACAGTGACGTCCGTTATTGTCTTCCATCTTAAGGAACAGAAAGATAGTCTTTCAAACCCCCAACATGTGAAATGCTAAATCTGACATGGATTTTGCGAAAATGACGGATCTGGAACTGAATTATAATAATACCGGGCTTTGTACCCTTTAGATTGAATACAAGACCCTAACGCGCGACAACGAGAAGTCTTCTTCGACAAGGCCTCATGCAGATCATGCAAACTAGTTTGTTGGATGAACATATACAGTGATACAACCCTCAGAATGCAAATTTGAATAGTCACTTTATTGAAATTAATCAGAGAGACTCTTTCATGGACTTAGAGTAGTCGCCGTTTGAAGGAGAGAGGGTTTACGACCGTCTACAGTACAGTGCGTCCCAAAACAGGTGCAACAACCTTCACTCTTCGATTGTTTCTTTAGCCCCACTGCCAAGTGACACTAGTTCATATCGGGAACATGTCCGGAATATCAATATTCCTGTATAATCTCAATACCATGTCTGACTCTCCTTGAAATACGAGATGTTGTCTCGTAACTGTATTCACGACCCAAGAAAACTAGAAATCCTCATGGAAATGCAAACAAGTCAGACGCCAAAGCTGGAGTGTGCCTCAGACCACCCCCTCCCCCCACCTTCCCCGACCCACTTAATCCCTTTGGAACGCCCCGCTCTTGCCAAAGCAACTTTCTCCATCGTCTAGTTCCATGGCTCTAGCAACCCAGAACTCCACAACATATGCCGAGTACATCGCTCTCAGATCCTTCTTTCACCAGGTCCCTACTCCAGTCGTCCGAAATGCACACAGCCACTTGTCAACGAGCCAAAAATACGCTTTGCCGTTTTTGAACGAGCTTGAGCTAACTGAAGTCCTTGCCTTCATGGCGAAAACAAAGGATGGATGGGATCATATACCGGCAGTTTGTGTTAAACAGAACCCATCTGGGACAGCCTTAAATGTAATCCTAGCCATCAACAAAAAAACGTACGCTGATGGAGATGACATTTTACGGAATATGAAAAGAAGCTTTGAGGAAGTCTTCAAGATTTTTAATGATTCCGAATACAGTTAGTCCAGCCTGATTTGAGTATCATGATAAACTTGAACAGTTCTCTAAAAAGTATAGATAATCCAGGACTCCAAAGGAGAGTCTTGTTGTCAATCGTCTCAATGTGCTCATCACGAATACTATGCCGATTGCGACTTGAACGAAAGGCAACTAAGAGGCCTATTCAACATCTTCTAAAAGAGGCTATTTTTAGTGTTCGGCGGATTCAGAGTCAGAAACTTCACAGCAAGGATTTATCTCTCTCATTGACGTCGTTCATATCAGAAGCCAACAAAGTCTTACATCTGGTTAATCAATTCCTGAAGCACCAGAATCTTGACGAGCTGAGTGATCTTGTGGAAGGAATTTATCTCTTGCAGCAAACAGCCCCACGATTCCAAGAGCTTCTAAGTTTGATCTCGAATAACGAGATGGATCCGTCCTCGAGGTCGAGCTTGCTGAACATCATCAGAAAAGTGTCACGATACAGGGAAGCTGCTAGGAAACTGTACCGGATGGCCAAAAAGTTTCCTCCAGTCCGACACATGAAAATTCAAATGGTGAACCTCCCCCAGAAGGCATTCGAAGGTCAAATACACTCCAGCCAGATATCGAGCATATGTTTATATTTATCCAAGCTTGGGGTATCCAAGGACCAACAAAATGTTTCTCTCTTGTGCCAAAATTTGAAACTTGATCAAAACGCTGCCCGTGCCAGGTATCAAGGAGCCCAGAGGGCTCTTTCCGAATCCAAAATCCACGCCGAAATCCAGATTGTTGCTTGGTGCGAAATGGAAGCCCAAGAGCCATTTCCACGAGTGGTTAGTTCAAGCAAGGATGCATGCTTTCTCTGTGACACTTTCATTCAGCTATACGGACGAATGTATACACCTAGAGCCCATGGCCGGCTTTATCCCGGCTGGAGGCTCCCAAGTCTGCCAGAATTTGGAGCTCTCCAGCAGAAATTTAAAGAAAGGCTAGGTGAAAGTCTTCGGCGCGATATTTCACTAGGCCTAGCCCAAAGGAAATTGCCAGTATATCCGTTTCCGAATGAAAGCAACTTGCTCACCTTGTCGGACTCATTAACAACTGTCAATCTACCGGGCCTCATTTCACACGAGTCAGAAAGCAGAATGAATTCGATTGACTTATCTAGTACTTTGTCGAAAATCTCACCCAAATACAACCGTTTATTGGCTTCCAGCCAAAATCCAAAATCCGAGTCACCCCCAAACAGTTGCCTTGAGACCATTTACTTGGCTGAGGGGGAGCCAATCAAGAATTCTGCGGCATTTAACAAGCCCTCCTGCCTTTATATCGCAGATTCGCTTGAAGTGTATCTTGGATTGGAGAATCAATCAATATCTAAGACTAAAACAAAATCTCTGCGTTATGGTATCGAAAGACTTGCAGCCGACAGCTTCCAATACATGAAAGGGAAATGTCCGGTTGTTGACTTGCACCAGCTTGATGGCAAAGCTCTATTTGAGCTGTCCCGAGATAATACGATTTGCCTTGCCGCTGGGGATGTTATTTTGAAGGTATATGGCCTGGGATGGACCAGGAATGAGTAGGACGTCCCGTGTCAGGTGTCCGCCGTTGTGTTATCAGAGAGCGAGGACACCATACTTTACCTTGCGATGAAATTTAGATTGAAGTTGTGAGTACCGAGTGAGAGATCAAGCGTTTATATGAATTATATCCTCTTATTTATCACATTCAGATTCATCTAATCGGGTAAGATGATATTAATGGAAATTTGAGATACAGTCATTCTCGAAATTGCCTTGACCAGTACACTCTTCGACTATCTTTCACGGTCCCGCTGCCAAGCCTTTACCGCAGAACATCTATTGGGCTGGACGCATTAAGCTGAGGGGCCCCACGTTTTAAATGTCCCCGTGTAAGCTCGGGGAGATCACACTGGACCGCAAATTAATGAGGTGGGCTCAATAAATAATGGACGCCAAGGCCTTGGCGGCGGGGCCAATGATAGTTGGACAGTGTGTACTGGTCAAGCCAATTTTGAGAATGACTATAAAGTAAGCGGATTTACTTGGTAGGTCTATATTAGGTTCTCTTTTTGACTGAAGGGTAGAGCGAATGTTTGGCTTTGTCATCTATCTATCGAATTGTCACACAGAAAGATCGCTACCTCGCTAATATAAAGGCTGGACTTTTCCAGGAGGTAGCAGTGAAGAGCTAGTAAATTAAGTAGAGCTATGCTTTGTGGCGACTACCTTTATTGGGGGTGCTTTGACGTTGCCAGACTGCGCATGTCGAAAGAGATCCTCAAACTGGTACATATTCTTGTTACAGCTGCCCCCCTCCCCTGCCACTTCCGATATTGATAGTTTTCTGCTGCGGATCTGTAATAAATAAACTCATGCTTATAGCCGCTAAGTTTCGAGCCAATTAGTATCAGCCAACCATAAGTGAGTGATCGTCAAGATCTGGTGAATAAAAATAGTTTCATGGTGAGGTAAAGGAGGTTGATGTATATCTGTATCGCAAGCTTAAGCCCCCACTTTCGAGACGCACTATGGAAAAACTTCCAATAGTTATGTACAATTGAAGAGTGCATCTCGTTGCAAGAGTTTTGAGACGGACTGTATGTACAGTTACCAGACGGGGCAGCGTATTTAACCAAGGTAGATCACGGTACTCAGACTGGTACAGGAATATTATTATCCCGAATATGTTCCAATTATGGTCTAGTGCTTCTTGGCAGTGGGGCTAAATAGTTACTTAAGGAGTGTAGGCGGTTGCACCAGTTTCGGGACGTACTGTAACAAAATGCCTCGATATACATATTTGAAAAATTAGGGTGAGGTTGACAGGCTTGGAGGTAAAGCCAAGAGGGCTGCATAGCGTGGCGCCTTTTGATTCGTACATACCAAACCTCTTACGCCTGTAGTCAACTATGGACCACTTGGCGGTACCTCTGCCTAAACGCGCGATGCGACGAAAATATCACCTAGCGGCTTATTGACCACGATCAACTATTGCAAGGCCCATTACCAATTTACGTCTACCATAGCCCCAGCCAGCTTGATAATCCGTGCATAGCCTTTTGGTCGCATTGTGTAGCTGATATCTGGCGTATCTCTGCTAATGATCTAATTGCTCATTCACTTGTTGTTTCCAGGGTATTTATTCCCTGTTTTCATTCGCACCCCAGCGATGCATTGAGCTTTGGGGTTACACGACATAAAACATACCTACCAATCAACGTATGCTGTGACAGTGATGCGTTGTCCTCTGAAGGTCCAGCTGCTGCGTTAAGGCGGGGTAGCCTGTTTGCTATAAAGTGTTTAAAAGCGCTTCTAAGACCAAATTACGATCATATTCTGAGTTTCCAAAGTGAAAATTGAAAAAATATCAGCAGTTTCAAACGCCACGACTAATATCCAGGTTTAAAATGCCCCGCAAGGGACGTAAGGCTGCGAGATTGTGGTCGCTCCACCCAAAGCTTCACGACGACGTAGCACGACTATTAGACGCGGAAGGGCTGCACTTAGACTTTTTTGACGCCGATGATGAGGAGTCCAACATCGAAGAGCGGGACACAAACATTATGGGTCGATTTATATGCCAGAACAGCGGATGCTACTCCAATGGTCGGTCCAGCAAAAAAGTAGCGATTACAATCCGCATGTACCCTCAACAGCGATATAATGCACGAGTGTATCACCAGCGATGCAGAAATTGCAGATCAGTTGGTCAGCTATTCCTGGATACCGAGTGCTATTCGGAAAGAGTAACATACTGGCTGAAAAAATGGAATGGAATTGAGGTAGAGCGGCCCATTTTTTCTGGCCAGAGCAAAGGACCGCACAATAGTGAACTGTGTGAAGGGTGCAAAGCAGGCCATTGTCCCAACTCGAATGAGGATATAGCGTCGGTACTAGCAAGGTAAGCTTGATACCAAGAGTTCTTATATATACAGTAGCTAAACATTTTAGATTGTCAATTTGAGCGCTGCGCTACAAGTTGTCGCTTACTTAGTACACAGGCTATCCTCGATTGAAATTTGCAGATGGGATAATAAATATTATTTATCAGCACACAAATATCGCACCTAAAAGTCTCTAGCCTTGGTGGCATTCCAGATATTCGATTGTTAGGCCTGCGTGCCGGAAATGACCTTCAGCACTTTCCCTTTTAGCTCCAACTGCTTCAATGCACCAATCAAGAAAATGATCAAATCCTTTGCCTGGACTTTCTTCATAGTAGCACCGAGTACGCCTGATAAAGCTTTTTAACTCAGCAAAAAATTCCTCAATAGGATTTAGGTCCGGTGAATAAGGAGGTAGGTATATGAGCTTGACTCCAGCATCAGCACATATTTGCGTAATACGTTCAGAGTGGTGAAACGATGCGTTGTCCATGACCAGAACGGATTTCGGCTCCGGCTATCTTCCACAGTGCCGAAGAAGTTGGTCGAGAAAATCTTCGAATACACCGGCATCTGTTGAACCACAAAAAACGCGGGAAAGCACAATACCATCTTGGGCATACGCGGGGAGTATTTGATATCATTCATCACGATGGAACTGTGACACTTGGACTGGGGCAACACCAAGCGGTGACCAACCGGTTCTCCTGAATCCGATTCGTTTATCACAACCAGATTCATCAACGTAGACTAGGTGGTACGAGTCAAATTCTGATATATTACGAAGATAGAATTCCCGTAATTCAGCATTCTGTTCCTTGGCTCTCTGGCGAATGGATTTCTTCGACCAGCCCGTAAGCATCAAAGCCCTCCTAATACTTGAGGTGGTTGCAAGTGTCCGAAATTCATCCCATATAAATATTACCATTTCGTCGAGGTAGAGACCCGGTTTTTCCAGCAGATGTTCGCAAAGTGCATCAAGCATTGGGGGCGTTATGGTCCTTCTTCGACCGACACGATTTAATGGGGCATGGACTGTTCCGAATAGCCGCAAGTTCCTGCGAATATTCTTGATCTTTCGATCGCTGCATTCGGCTGCATCAGCTATTTGAAGTGTGGTTAGTGATTGGCTTTCTATCATATCATGAATGAAGCGTAGCTTCGATGGGGAAAGTCTCGGTGCCATATTTATTGGGCGTCAGTTCTGGGATAAGCAAAAGTGTTGATTGCGAAAGAATGGGGTGCTTGGAAAATAGTATGGAGGGAAATGGCGGGGCAGTGTATTAGCATTTCGTGTAACATAGAATATTATACGTAATATGATCGTCCCGGTATTAAATTGGTCTATTCTTAGAAATTAATTGTTTACAACTATATCCATATTTAGACTAGAGCTGTTTCGGGTACGAACCGAGAAACAAGCGATGTGTGTCCAGAGGGGAAACTGTTTTCGAATTCTACTGTACAGGCCCCAATCAGAATGCCAGAATTGTTACATATCGTATACGAAAGTGTTCACCAAACCAATGTTCTCTCTATAAACGTCGTTATTTCACAATGTTCAGGCCTACGGATGCCGAGTAGTTGACAGAGGGGAGAAGTCGAATTCAGGCCAGATAACTGACAAGGAGAATTACCATTTGTTTGCCTTGTTTGCATGAGCAACGTTCTAGAAGCCCTCGAGACCATACCAGTGTATTACGGATGCTATTTTTACACTGTTATTTACAGATGTACGGGAATACTGCCAAGAAAGGGGTTCGAGATCCGGCTAACCGTAATAGGTATAGCGCAGTTTCAAAAGAGACGTTGAGAAAGAATCTCTGTGTGAAGGTGGTGAATCTGATTTCGATCCATGCTGTACTTTGGTATCTTGATAGAGCTCCCGAACGTCTAAAGCCATCATCACATTCCTCATTCAATAAAACTCCTCCCAAGCAAATCATCAAAAGAATTCACCAAGGTAAGTGTGGGGGATATACCAGCATCACTCCTTGAATCTCTTGCATCTGACATCTCAGTCCTGCTATGAGCCATACTATTGACACTAGTTTGAAACTCGTCCGCAGTCTCCCGTAGAAATATCGAAGGCTGACGGTCTTCAAAGCCGGAAGATTGTTCGCATAGCAGGTGGTGGAATTTAGATATAAATCCATGAAGTACTTTGCGATGATAGCGCAGGGCTATCCGATAACTCTTCAGCTCACAAGCTATGCGCTCTGATTCCTTTTCAATGAGATGGTGAGCCCGTTCCATTTCATTGGTCGCAATGATAGCCGATAGAACTGCATTTTCATTCTCTAAAACGAGGTTCCACCTTCTGTCATCCATCGTCTTTGCGTTCAAGGAATGGAATCTAGCCAGGGAGCTAATTAGCATTTGGAATAAAGAATTTCAAGCATTTTCCAGACCCACAGTGGTGAATTTTCATTTGCTAGATCAATTTCAATTCTGAGGAGGTGAAGCTTTTCCTTCAGAATCACCGATTCAATGTCCAGAAGGGCATTATGGAGTTCCCCTGTCGTGCCGCTTTCACGGGGGGACCTCCATTTTTTGAAAGCTGCATAGTATCTCTCGGAAGCTTCAAAGGTATTATATATCACCATTTGGAGTGATTCCTGTAGTTGGTACCCCAGCCCTGAGGTCGATGCGTAGTTGAAGATAGAATCAAAATGCCCCAGCGCATCTTCTGCTGAAGAAAGTTCATCTAGAAGCTGACTTGAAGCCTCACTTGTATGTCCAGCTGTGTTTATATCGAGCGAGAGAGTATTGAGGCTGCGTCGTGCTGCCTTTGCAGACTGCGTTAGAGGTCCATGGGCATTCATTTGTTCTATCATTATAATTCAAAGTCCCAGGATTTAATGAAACGCTGTCTTTTGCTTCGATGGTGTTGGGGAATAAAGGATAAAATGAGGGTTAAGGGGCTTGAAAAGACAGATTTCTGGGGTTATGTTTAGGATCTAACAGTTTTGGCATGGGCAAGAGCAGTGCAATTATATTCCATACTGTGACCCAATCGGCTATAATTAGCGAAATAGGATTCAAAATGACGAAGATACTCCTGGGAGCACCACGCTACCTCAGAGGGGAACAAATACTTGAAGTGAATTGATATTAGCTAAACTATTGCTTCTGAAAGAAATCGTGGGAATATGTTATTGAAAGGTTTAGCGCAGAATACATAGGCAGAATTTGTGTCCGTGGCAGGATTGATTCGGCTCAGAAGCACTTAGGTACAATCTATAGCAATTATTTCAAGGGAGTGCGGTTCAGAATTATTGTTTACGCGTATTGATCAACCTTTTATTCACTGGCAAGAAGAAAAAGCAATGAGAAATTGAGGCGTGAGTAAATCACCATGGTATGCCCCACGCAGGGTCCCGCTCGGAGACTTTTACTGCTCAGACTCCGATCAGTGAGCGGGTCAGATTGCTCAGACTATGATCAGTGAGTGGATCAGACTGCTCAGACTACGATCAGTGAGCGGATCAGACTGCTCAGACTATGATCAGTGAGTGGATCAGACTGCTCAGACTACGATCAGTGAGCGGATCAGACTGCTCAGACTATGATCAGTGAGTGGATCAGACTGTTCAGAGTCGCGACATGTATTATGAGAATGGTATTTGCTTGATAATTTCGGGCCCAAAATAAGTTCTTCCATTGCAAATTTTCAACAATCTCATACAAATTCTTGAAACCCGTTTTCTTAATCAACTTGCCAATACAGAGAGAACATGTTGCGGCGTTCAAATTGACGCAGTTTGCGGTCCCCAGCGTCCATTTCTTTTACACTCAATTTCTCTTCCATGACTTCAAAGCTAATACTCTTCCTTCTTTCTCAAATGTCAGATTAGGTAAATATAAAAAGTGATTTGGATAAGTCTTAGGTACACGTTACCATAACATGATGTGAAAGTGGATGAGCGATAATTTCTTTCTAAATCGAAGTCCTATCTATCTACATAGTTACAAATTCCTAGTCTTGGAAAATTCAAACGAATGTCGCAAACATAAAGCTTTCAAGGAGCCCCAATATATCACAATATAACCACGCCATGCTCAACGGGAAATTTTAATAGCCACAGTGAGGATTGATAGATGTTCTAGTCAGCTGCGACGACAGCATTTGCTGATTTGGACCCCGGACGACTGTTCCATGAACCTGCTCCGCATGATTCACAAGGTCCGACTTTTGCTGGAGACTATGGTTTCCACACACGTTACATGAAACACCCTCAGCTGGCCATGAGGGGTTAACGTGTCTACGAAGGAAATGTCTTGTGAGCGATCCTGGGGTTGTATGTTCCAGTATTCGATTCTTCATTGGAAGATTCGGATTTCCGACGCAGATAAAACAGACTCTAGGACGGTCATGACGGGACTTCACTTGTACAGCTTCTATTGCTTGAAGAATCTCGCCCTCAAGCTCATCTTCTGATCTGCACCGCTGTCTTTTTGCTGGAGACGCAAAATCGTCGCATGCTGGGCGGCGCCTCGATATCATTGGACGTGGTGTCGGGCGCCCTTCCTCGACTCCACAAAAAGCAGTCACTGCATTTATCGCTTTGATGCGACGTTGACGCTCTGCCTCGACGGTAACCCCAGGCATAGTCAGCATGGTGTCGATCACTGTTGTAAACTCTGGAGTAACATATGGCGTATGCTGCAGGGCTCCCATCACTTTAGTATCCACCATCAATCCTTGCAATTGACGCTCCAGATCAATAACCGGTTGCTCTTCCTGGTATTGACGTAGATTTTCACGAATACGCTTATTCCGCTGCCTTTGCTTTTCGCTGCGTAAATCTCTCACGGCTCGATTCCTTTTTTGATTGGCCTCGACGACTTTTTCTTCGAGGGATTTCAGCTTTTCCTGCCAGCTTTTCTGTCTTTCAGAGTAGTTCTCATGTTGCCCGGTAAAGTCTTGTCTTTCGAACACGTTAGTGACTTGCTCAAGCTTGGCTTGCAGCTTTTGCCATTTTCGCTTCCGCAATTCCACTTGATTTTGCTTTTCACGGATCGCAGGGAGCTCATTAAGGGATAAGGATTCTTCGGGCGAGAGCTTGAATGGTCTGTCTGGATCAATCGACGCACTTAATGAACAGGCAAAGCGCACAAGAGCTGATTGAGAACCTGTTCTGCGCACGATCCCCTGAACGTCAACATCGACATCAACCTCGTAATGACGTACAAAGGTACGGATATCGGAGTGCTGAAGTATGACGTTCTGCAGGGCGTCGGTAACCTCTTCTGTTCTGATATCAGCTACCATGTATATTGAGAACACCTTGGTACATACCACTGTGATTGAAAGCTTTAGCTCCAGCATATCGGAGTAGATATGGTTTCGCGATTCCTTCGATGCCTGTGATCTCGCCCACTCGGCGCATCCGGGAACGCAGCATGGCTGCTGTCATTGCCTTTTCTAAAATGATATGACTGCCAACGCTATCGCGAGACACCTGACAGAACACGAATTTATCCAAAAGATCATCTTTCAGCAACAGCGGCTGCTGACCTAGACCGTCCAATACTCCAAGACTATAAAGATTTTCCGGGCAATCTAGCACTGGACCACTGGAAGACCTCGTCTTGAACCCTTTAATGTGAAACAACATACCAAGTAGGCATACATGTGGGCTTAATACCAAAGTGGGGTCAAATATAATCTCGGGGATCTTGAACTCGTTACTATGATTGTTGGTCAGCAATGCGGTCTCATCCAGTAATCAGACGTACAGGGAAAATCTTCAGCATATGGAGTCCAGTCCACGGAAAAAGAACAGGGTAAATACGGAATCGTGTTAGCTACTCACGGCGCTTTTTTCCCAAGGAATTTTTTCGTGAACTCAGGTCTCAAAAAAATGAACAGACGGGGGCTTCCTCCTTCCGGGTCACGAATGAGAGTCAGAGCAAGATCCCGATATCGAAGCCCGAGAAGGGCACCCGGGCGGCTCGCAGTGATAGCTGCGAGTTGACAATACAGCAGGACCTGGATTCGTTGCCAACCATAATCAAATGTAGTTTCAGTTGTAGTTAATAGAACCCTAGCAAACTCGGCCACATCTTCAATGAACATATTCTTTTTTGGCCGACGCGTGTGCTTGAGGCCTTTCTTCTCAGCTATGATGGCAATGATCTTCGAAATATCAGCGGAATGTGCGCATTTACTATCTAAGACTTCACATCCGATACTCACATCTTGTACTTTCACAATTGTTTCCTTGGCAAGACCTGACTCAGTCTGCTGTTTGAGCGCCAGGTGCCACCACTTCCAGAATGACTCTAGGGAACTTTTGTATTCAATGCCCGGGCAGTGTCGTCCATTCTTACCGCGACGGATATCACATCGCCAGTCGAAGAACCCATACAAGAATCGAATTGTTTCATCAGAGTCAGAGATCAATTTCCACTGCTTTGCAGGGTCAAGCTTGACGTGCTCGCAATATCTTCAAAATGGCTGGTAATTAGACACTGAAAATACAATTTGGGGGGGGTGGAAAATACCTATTCCAATATTTGGCCGTTTGATCCAGCTTCTCTTGGGTCAGGTCACTGTATCGCTTCTGTCGAAGCTGAGATACGTCCAAAGCCTCTGCCCCTGCTAGATAATGCTCAGGAGGCAGCTGGCCCTCATCAATGTCAAAGTTATCGACTATGTCATCGTCATCGGAATCATCGCTTTCTGTCTCCGGCTCGCTGTTGGATTCACTGTCAGATTCGTCTGAGAAGATTCCGCTTACGTCCGAACTGGCATCGGAGTAATAAGGACTCTCAACCTCAGCCATTCCGACCGGCTCGGTTCCAGACATAATGGCCAACAATAGGCTCTAAGCGAAGGCAAGAGAGAATGGGCGTCAGGGTTGAGGGGAATGTAGAGACCGAGCGAGACAAACAAAACGACGGGTAGGAAAGCGATTAGTAGGAGTGGGTGCAAGGGAGCTTATATACAAGACTGGATGGCGGCGGAGAGACTTTGAGGGAAAGAGTCAGACTCTGGAGTGGACCAGAATGAGCTCCAATTTAGAATGCAATTAAACACACACGCAACAGTGAATTCAGCCAGGATATTGGATTGCTCAATTTAGTGCGTGGAACGAATCTTGGGGGGCGTGGCATTGGCTCCTTGCCCTACCAAGACTTTGCCTGGTTAGCGGGCCTCGTAAAGCGGCGGCAGAGGAAGCCATTTTCGGCCGCCCGCTAACCGTCACATCGTTAAATAGAGTATACATTGAGCTGAAATCTGCTGCAGCAACCGTCTCTATTGAATTTTGATTCTCAAACTCTGCTCGCCAAAAATCTCTCTGAACCGTTTTCTTCAGATATCTATCTAATTGTCAGATTTTTTAAGTACAGTATATTCTCTATTACAGATCGGTGGTCTTCTAACTAATCCCTGTAGTCTCGTCCTCCGCTATGGCTGTTCAATCCGACATAATCTATCCCGTAAACGCGATCAAATATTGTATCTGCGGACAAAAGAAGAGTATAATCTATGGAGATTGCGGAGTATATCTTTCTTGTTACAATTGCTCCAAAAAAAAAAACTGAATTATTGGAGACAGAAAAGTGAATAGCTGCAGTTTCTTTACTGTTACTAAAACTGCTTGGCCGACAATCAGTTACAAGAATTCTTCTGAATAATAACTCCGCGGTTCTTATAAAACAAATTACGAAATTCACCGCAGTATATAAAAAATAGAAAGAGATCAAGTAGCAGGAATTTTATATATATATAATATTCCTATTTTGAAATTCATTTTATATTTGCGATTGTTTGTGATCTATTCTCTCTAGATATAATATTATACGAACTCAGATTCGTTGCGAATCCAGAGATTGCTGGTATCTACAATACAACTGTAATCTTTTCAGTACAGAGTATATATCAATATTATCAGAATTGTTTGGAAGACTATAGACATCATAATCCAACTATATTTGTTTTGTTCTCGGAGATTCAGTATCTGCCAATAGTTTTCTGTAAAATACTATGGTTAGACAAATTCGAGAATCGATAAAAACAAATTTATTTATTGCTATTGAAGACTTCAAAACCGGTGGAAATAATAAACACAGACCGTACAAGATCGGCGATAATCTGCTTGACTGGAGCGGCAGCAAAGAATAATATTATAATCGATTTCTCGTCAATTTCCGAGAATTCTTCTGTATCGTAAATTCCAATAATTTTGAATCTCTTCCGTATCAGAATCTCTTCCGCGATCTCTGTATAATCTGGATCCTGAGTAAACAATATTTTATTGCCACGGCAAAATTGAGCGATAGTGAGAGCCATCGAATACTGGATTATATAATCTATAATATTTTTTATCTCAGCGTTCTTATCCCAAACACTGTACTGTCTTTTTAGCTATTCAGATACGGAACGACAAAAATCACCGAACCCGAAACAGAGAACTTTCTTTACAGTCTTTGTACCAAATATATCTTGGACCAAGACTGCCAAATATTTGCAGATTTTGCTAATCTGCCACAACAAATCTGTCTCATAAAAAATATATATAGACTGTACTATAAACTCTCGAAAATTTCGTGCAGTCTGATTGCTCCAATCTACAATATAAGAGTATAGATAAATTTCGATTGGACTGTTAGATTGTGTTTTCACAAATTGCCAATATTTTTGATATTTGATATAGAGTTTTCTAAAAAAAACTTAGATTACAAACTGAAATTGGATCAGAATACTATATCTACCAGATAGAATTCTGTATTTGGTATATAGAATTGGAAATTTGGACTATACTTCTATTGATTCGACGGACTGAAAATCGCTCTATTATATAGAATTGGCGCAATTGTTGTTCTATATCTTCGAGATCTTTTTTCGTCCAAAGTCTGGTACCAGAACTATACAGATCTACTGTTTTTTGGCTACTGATCCGCCAATCTGTATATCCGTAGTCGAGCGGTCTTAGAGTTTGTGGTATATTCTCGTAGCTGCTGGTCGAGCAAAATAAGAAGCAAACTATATAATAAGTTGCCAGCAGAGCAAAATCCAAGATTGTTTGGAAAAGAAAGAAATTATCCGTATACAGAGATCAGAAAAGAAAAGACCAGAACTGAGCTGTAATACTCGACAATTGTCTGCTTTTTTGTCTGGGTACCAACGTCGGATACAGGAACAACAATTACTTTGAGAGATTAGAAAAAATTCGACTATTTTGGAAGTTCTACTGCTGACTATTTAACTAACTATTTCAGTACTAGATAGATAAGGAAATCTCGTCTCCAATTGATAATAGAGTATAAAACGGTGTATAATTTGGTATAAAATATAGTACAATATTTGATATAGTCCAAGACTACGGCCGCCGTGAAACGGTCATCGGAATTTTATTTTTTTTTTTGTCTTGATTTTTCTTATAATCTGATACCGATTCTGTCCGTATTTTGATTCGCTAATAATATATACTCGCGTATTTTTATACAATAATCTACAATACAGTTTTATCTATTATATTTCCGAGTATTCTGCTCCAGTAGAAATATAAATAGATCAATTATATAATTGATTTTTATATAGACAATATTTTAAACTTAATATATTGTATATCTCACTGCTAATATCTTTTTCCCCCAGCAATAACTTTGTTGATATCTCAGAGAACAGCAATAATACTATTCGGGATATCTCCGTATTTTTGGTCTTTCAGCCATAGTCCGATAATTGTAGAGAAATCAGTGCAGTCTTCGAGAGATCGAATAATACGAAGAGTAGCTGTCTTAAATATCAATTGTATAGATATTTTTAATAAAATACAGATACAGATATCAATTGTATAAATATATAACAAGTTATTTCGATTATTTCTAAGGGACTACTAAAATCCAAGATAGATTAGTGTATTGTAGATCACGGCTGGGATAAGAATATATATAAAAAATATAAAAGAACGGGCGACAAAAGAAGATCACGCTGACGAACAGAGAATCTGTACAAAATAACCAAAAAAACGTAACTTATCCAAAAAATATACCAGTCTACTGCTCTCCGATTCGAAAGAGAATTGATATAGAGCGATTTATCTCTGGCCGGATAGATTGTACTCCACAGCTGTTGATACGATAGTTGTATTTATCAGATTGATATTCTATTGTTCTTTTCTATAAACCAATCCATAGATATTCTTTTGAAATCGCAATATCAAACAGCTCAGAACAGTAAATCTATCTACTACAAAACACTGAATATACTTTTTGTCTCAAGATAATCAAATTTTCACTCTCTTGGCGATATATACCGATCGTCTAATATCTGCAGGAGATTTCTGTTTAGAAGAGCCCAAATTACGTTTGAGAGAGAATTTCTGGATCTCTTTCAAAACAAGACCTGTTTCGCGTATAATGGGACTCGCGTTTTGCTGGTTCTTATCTTCTGACTCAGACAAGACAATATTACTGTTGATCTTTGTAACAGAGGATTCTGTATCGAATTGATATTTTTTTTTGGGATTTTCGAACTGGGTTTCTGAGATAGTTGGTTCGAATACTTCGGTATTCTTAGATTTCGAGACGGAAGAATTCGTATATCTCAAATCTATCTCCTCGATAAATCCGATATCTGGTTGATACTTGACGGTCTGGAATTTATCTATATCAATCCAGCTCTGTTCCTCTCTCAGAATATTATCTTTTTTGAGTAAGGGATTGTCGAGACAGAGAACCGAAATCAGATCTATTATCTCTATCTGATCGGTCCTGGATTCTTCTATTTCTGTTGGCTGAACAGAATCGATATCAAACCAACCAGTATATTCTTCTGTTGTACAATCACTTGTTGTATCATTCTCAATATACAATACGATAGTATTTGAGAACGATCCCAATTGCGCAATTTCATCTTTTATCTGGTCAATCCGTCCAATGTTCTCAATATAGAACTCCCTTGATAACAGCTGATTGGCCGTCTGGTTCTGTCCTAAACTGGAGCAAATATAAGATAGAATCTGGCTGGCAGGAACTGCACCAGAAATCCCAGAGATATTTTCGTATAAAGTCGACAAGATAGTGTTTTTTCTGTCTCCAGCCAGCAGCTGTCCTGGGGATAGCGGACTATCTGTCGAGAATTCGTCGAAATCTGGATATAAAACACGGAAGCCAGTCTCCAAATCCTCAATTGGTGAGTCAGGATCAATATCATTTATCACAGTATTCCAAAATTCTTGTATATATATAATTTCGGTGTCGGTATCGGAAAAGGACTGGTCAGGCAGTCTATCAGTGCTGAAATTGTATTTATCGCAGTAGATAACAATAGAATTGGAAAACAATCCAAGAGATTCCGAATCGCTGATTACTATAGAATTGCTTTCGGAACCGAGTTTATTATCTTTACGGGGACAAACTCGTATAGTAGTAGAGCCGAAAGAAAAATAGTCTATACATTGTTAGATTGTTCTATAAACCCAAAAGATACAGAGAGAAACAAGATTTGTATATCCATTTCTGGAACGATATTTATATTTATAACTGGAAGAGATCTTAATATTGTAAATTGATCTTTTTTGTATAGAAAGCGCGAGAAGAAACTATTGCTTGGATTTTGGAATTTGATAAAATTGCGAGAACAGCGAATTCGCGGGCTATCTGTCCAAATTTATAGAGTAAATATTACGGTACACAGTTGGTCTTATAAGACAGACAGAGACGAGATCCCGATTTTAGATAGAATACGATTTTGTCGCCGATCAAGATATCTTCTCCAATAATTCCAAGACTTATCCTGGGCCAATATATCCAGAAGAAGATATCGCCAGTCTCTGTCTATTCTTATTTGTTTGCTCCAACTTTTGAGACAACCGACTGTATACAATATATATTGAGAATTGCTGGTTTCCAATTGTTCTGCTGTTCAAAGATCGAGACAGAAATCTGAGTTCCAAAATAGATAGTGGATACTGTAATACAGCTCAATTATTCCGTATCTGCCAATCAATCCTAACAATACAACTAATATCTAGATAGAATTGTATATCCGCAAACACCGGCTGTATATACAAATCTTATTATCTCTGCCAGTGAATTGTATTGCCAACAAAGATTCTGGTCACAGAAAGTATATAATAACGAAGATCGGGACTGACAAATTTTATAATCGAGCGCGCAATAGACCGCTGGAGATTCAAGAAGAATAGACAAACGGTGGTTGTTCTATATTATTGTATTGCGTTTTCTGGGATCAACCGAGTCAGAGTTGTTTCGATATCTTGAATATCAAAAAAACTACTCAGGATAGTGATTTTTCAAATATATATAACCGATCAAAAAATTATAATTTTATTGGTTTTTTGCGAAGTAATCACTAAAAACGATTAAAATAATCAAAACTTTTGCTGTTTATACTAAACGCTGCTATCACTACTCTATATAATCTTCAGACTATATAAGATTTTGTGTTTTCTAGTTGTTTAACCGCCACGATAAAGATCTGATACTTACTTTTTTATTACAGATATTCAATACTATCTCCGATTCTATTATACTATACTAGATCTAATAAAAATTTGGTGACTGGCAATAGACAGCAGCTCAATCCACAAGAAACTGGCTATTTATAGTATCAGTGATATATATATCGGAGGAAAGAAAAACTATCAAGCGACTCGTTTTATTGTCTATCTTGAACAAGATATCTGATTGTTTTCTGGTCTGTCTTCGGATTTTGAATATCTTGCAGCAAGTAAAATATTTTATTATAAACTCCCGAACGAATCAGGAGACTATACGATAAAGAGCGGTCTGAAAATTCAAAAACCAAGAAATATATATCTTAGATCTACAATTACTGTTTTGATTATAGATATACTTGTATTCGTTAGTAATATATCTTATACAGAGTATCGTACCGGAATACTGCATAGTGTATATTAGTATAGTCGCTATATCTCACGATAAGTCTCTTTAATCTTGGTTCTCTTTCTCTGGTATTCTGTGTAGTTATGGAAAACTTTATATTGTTGTTTCGTCACAGAGACTGTTCTCTTTCGCAAAATACTCGATTTATTATCTCTAGACACGAGATTATATATGAAATTCTTCTGAGACATTGTGGAAAAAGATAGATAACAGATATTCGGCGAGTCGCAAAATTTATATCCGTATAAGAGATTCTCTGGTACAAAAGTCTGGGAGAATTTGAAGATATAGAAGTCTAAAGAGATTATTCTTGCGTTTTCATTTTTGTTTTTATTTCCTTGCTACTCGATCTCTTTGCTTGCTACAGTTAATCTTAACTAGCAAACAAATAATACAGCAGAAGACCCACTCTCAAAAAACAAACTACAATCCGATTGGTAGACCCGTAGACCCCATTGCCAATTGAGTTAGCCACTCTTATTGGCTAGTTATTGTATTATAGATCTCTGTACTATACAGAGTTTTGTGGTTTGTAAGAGAAAGGTTCTAAAAGATTATTGTCAGACTCTACAGTAGATCTCCAGTCTCTTCGATCAAATAATTTCTGCAGAGAATTAGATGGATTGATTTTATAGGCGACAAGAGTTTCTGCCGATCTGCTGAAGTCAACAATCAAAATAAGATATATTTGTTTATCAAAAATAGTTTGCAGTGTACCAAAGTTATTTTGCAAACAGCGGTACTACCAAAATCTGTTTATTAAAATTCGGATTTTATAAAAGATTTAAAGAAGCCCCATTCTCAATCCCTGTTCAAATTTATTATGAAATTGGACTCTACTTCGACTAGAAAAAATTTTGTTTCGAGTTTCAAATATACGTGAATTTTCAGATATCTTCCGTTGAACTTTCTTTTCCAGAGGAATTTCTCCGCTCAGAATCTATTTCTCCGGAAGGTATTGCAGTTAAATCAAGTTTGTTCTCTCGGACTATACAGTCTCTGAGTATATTGTCGACCGATCTAGTTCTATAAAAATAAATCTCAGTATCAAGAAGATTATAGAGTACAGAAGTATCCAGGTCGAAAACTGGATCTTTTTTTTGTTCTTTAGTTTTTTTTTCTTTCTGTTGTTTGATCTTTTCTTCTAGTTTGGAACGAATAAGGATTGTTTACCGGATAATGGTTCTCGGCTGAGTACTATTTTTGTTATTGTATCTCTGGATATCAAAATATTCTTGCAATCTGCTGACAAAATCTGGTTTTTTTACAGCTCGGACAGCTCGATCTGTCTTTTTTTCTGTCTTTTGTTCTTGTATCTCGCGGTAGCTATACAGTGACCAACCATTTTCTGCAGACTGAGAAATCTGAGACCGAGAAGACAATTTATCGGAAATTTGGAAAGGATTGATTGCTCCGGCTGATAGAACAAATTGAATTTTGTTATAATTAAATTTTTCGTATATAGATTGAGTACCCCCAATAAAAACAAATATAGTGTGACCAATAGATCGGTTTTATTCTTGATCAAAGAATTTACTATCTTGTATAGAAACGAGAAAAAATTTGAGCTATCCGAGCTCCCTGTTCAATATAGTATCAAACTTATCAAAAAAGATAATAGAGATCTGATTCGATACAATCTTGTCCCGGATCTTCTGGAAAGCGACGAAAAGATTAGAGTAGTCGAGGAACTGTAAAATATTGTAGTGCAAATACGGATACTTCTCGGATTCTTCAGGATCGGAGATCTTTTGTATAATATCTTCAATAATCTGTTTGATTACAAAGAATTTTCCCGATCCCGGTTTCCCAAAAACTCCGATAGAAAATAGTTTTTTATCTGCAGAGCTGAAATCTTTATTTTCTCTATTAGATAATAAATAAAATCTCTCAGTCTTTTTGAGATATTTTTCTATCCGGTTTGAAACCCGATAGAAGCTTTCGATTTTCTATAGGTCAGCCGTGATAATATCGCCAAATTCAGCTACCGGTACAGTTTTTAAAAAAATTTTTACATTTTTGGTGACAATTTTCTTTCCCAGCTCGAGTATTATATTGGATAATTTATCAATTGTACTTCTCTGGCAGATATATTTTTCCAAAATAGACCAATTTTTGTATAGAAGTAAAGTAAAAATAGCAATTTGAAGATTTATTTTGTCTTCAAATTTCAATATCGGATAGTCAATGGACTGATCTTTGAATTTATCTATATAGTGATCAGAGATATACTGGATACAGTTTAAGTCTGTTTTGATCGCCGCTAACTCAAGAATATTATTTTTTTTGTCTTTTTCTTTTAGTGTACTATATACCAATCCACTGACAAAGACTGGTCCGAATAGTACCGTATCTGGGAACTGTATTTGACTGGAATTATCTTTATCTTTTTGAGAATTGAAGTATAGATAATTTATCTGGTCTTTTGACGGTATAACAATAGCATCCGTACAACCAAAACAAATTATCTATTTGATATTGATCTCTATATTTTCTGGAACTGATACCGGTAGTAGAGTTTTGATTGATCCAAAATTATTGATAATCTCAGCAACTGCTATCTCCCAAAATAAATTTCGGCGAATCGGTATTCTGTTATTCCGTAGATTGTTGGTATCTATAATAATAACAAGTTTTTTGAAACTATTATTCTTGATCAACTTCGTAAAAACAGATTCTTTATCTGATATCTGGAATATTCTTTTCTGGTACCTTGTTTGGTAGAAAACATGGTAGATTTTTTGAAGAGAGAAGAATATTGTTTTCCAATTATTAACTTGTAAATTTTCTTCAGAGTTGTCTATAACTAGAATATCGATTTTCTGTTTAACTTTGATTTTTCCAACCGGAACCGTTTGTATATTTGTTCTTTTCTGAAAAGAGATATCGAAAATACTTCTCTTGTTTTTGATTGTATAAAGAGACTGCTGTCGATAGACTTCGTATTCTCTATCGACTCTAGCTATATCAACAATTGAGAAAGAAAAATTGATACCGTATTGGTCTGTATAGTTCTCGAGCTGGCAACTGATATACAAATCTTCCAGAAATTTCTATATAAACTATAGTCCAGTCTCAAGATACTGAAGATAGTCCTTTTCTCCATTTTTGAACATAAATAAATCAAACCGGTTTCTATCCAACACTAAAATTTCGCTATATTTTGGTATTTTAAATAGCAGCGATAAAAATTAATATAAGTTAGGTTGTCGAAATATAATTGAATACTGTAGTACAGAAAATTTTGCTGTATAGATTGTTCTTAAGAAAAAGGGTCTAGCACTTATATATAGATTGCGAATCTATTTTGTGTGGTAGTCTAGAGCTTGCCTTATTACTGATCCCCAGTTATAAGAGATACTTAATACAGCTAAAACAATGTTATAGATTGGATAATTTCAGAGTATCTTCTTCAATCAAAACGTCTCTATCGATAGTTTTCTTTTTTTGGAAAATTAATTCCGTTTGTATCACTTACTTCTGTGCTATTATATAGAGTCTAAATAGCCGATATACTACAGTTTAGATATATATTATATGCCCATAGACGCAAACGAAAATAATGGGATACACTTGGATCAAAAAGTAGCAGGAAGTTTCGTATATATAGTATAAAAAATATATTTATTCTGAGTCTAGAACTCTCGAAATCTAGATCTGGTTATCTGGAACAAACTCTGAATATTAATCAGAAAATTGCTTTACTGACTACCCTGAAACAATAGAATTTCTTTCTGATTTATAATATCGCGAACTAGATCTATCTCGTCTAGATCCACAAAATAATATAGAAAATATCAGTTTGAGACAAATTTTGGGTTCCACCGTATACACTGATTTTTGTTGTTTATTCGCCACGATATATATATAGAACTGAGCCGTACGACGATTGTATCGGTGTCCGGTAAAAACGCTCTACTAACTCTTTGTGACTCTTTTCTGTTTTCTCTGGCTCGTCGCGGCCAGTGTTCGCTAATTGTTCGGCGACCGTGTATCCTCGCCCTGAAACTTGCCAATATCTTTATTAGTATCTTTGTCTGATCTATTATTGCCAAAGATCAGCAGTCAGCCAGTACCACTACTGTAACTTAAATTGCAAGATTTTATCGAGCAGATAGCTGTGCTACTAGATATATTTCTACTATCGCCAGATATAACGAAATCTATTATACGACGTGGTCTACTAGCTAGTTCGGTCTAGAATTTTTGAAAATTATTTTAATCTGTTATCAAGATTATCCAGACAATGTTGGTTTATAGTTCCAATAAACTAGTGACCATCTCGAAAGAATATCTTCTGGAGATCAACTGGTTAGGGTGTCTCGCTCGGGCGAATAATATTATATAGCAGACCGTCTTATAAACTGGATAAGCTCTACCAACTTTATACTGAAGCGAGAAGATTTAATGAGATTATAAAAACTGTTTCAATTGGTATCTGACTATTTGATCCACGTACAAATCCTATAAATCTATATTACCAGAAATATTCTGTCAGATTGAGGAATTAATATACTGGCTAAACCGTAGCGGCCCCGGGTTCTATCAACCCTCAGTATAGACGATATTTCAGTGTCTTATCTCTGCTAATGTATACTCGGATCCAATATAGTGAAGTTTTGGTAAAAATCATATATCTGACTGTATTTCGTTTTGTCTTGAAAGTGGAGTGTCTCTGCAATAGGTATTTGTTCTAAATCGTCGAGAAACTCTGTTTTGTATTTTTAGGGGGAACAGATGGAGACCGTGGAAATCCGGGCTAAAAATGAAGTGGCTATATTAAGACAAGTATTGGCGGACGTATTCTCAGAGTGCAATTTAGACTGCTGGCCACTCGGAAAGCTGGTATCAAATTCTATGACACTTTCTCGCTATAATTATCGAGTTTTCTCTCTCCGATCAAACCAGAGCTCAGATATCTCTATTTCGGTCCTGTATTGTGTCTCTCCGATACCACGAGTAACAAGATTATACAAATAACTTCCGCGGAAGTTCTTGTACCCAGGACAGGGCTAGCCAGATTCACTCTTGTACGCCCAGTAACTGCCAATCAAACCCAAGAATACAAGTCGGATCTGGATATAATCGGGTCTTAGGGACAAATGCAAGTCTATTATTTTCTTTTCCAATAAATTGTACAGCCAGTATAAGTAATGGTCCCAGAGTATAGGTGATTACGAAGATCGGATAGTAAAGGTCTCGGAATCAGGTGGTCTGAGAATCGAGTACGCTAAAAATGGCTGGTGGTGAAGAAGAATGGATATTTAGTCAACGTTCGATGCTAACTATCGCTTAGCTTTTGAATAAACCGAATTGAAACGACCGTCAAAAACTGTCGCAATTGTAGCCAGTGAAATTATCGATACAGAATCGGTCTTCGGACGCGGGAAGTGAGAAAATCTGATCAGTTCCGTAGTGTACTGGTTTAAAGCAGGATATTAGTCTTCAAAGACCGCAGATCAAAGATATCGGTATCTGCAATAGTCAACTCCCAGTCGACCGGCCCAAATTTCTGACGGTCAGCCCGAAATTCCATGTCACAAAGGGCCCGCTCATCTTACGTGCCGCTGTCAAAGCCAACGAAGTCCATCCGAGAGCGTGGTGGATCGAGGTTACGAGAAGCACCGAGCAGCCGACAATGACAAAGGCTCTTGAGAAAGGAGGTGGCGAAGCCCCGGAGCGCTGCGACCCGGATCAATAGCAAAAATGCCTCAGCTGCAACGACCGGGGTGGACGGGCGAAAAACGAGATTGTGAAAGCGTTGGGTTGGAGGGAGGAGGCCGAAACTTATATACTACCACGCACGGGGAGGGCAGAGCGACCACGGGCGCTAAACCGGAAGGGTGATAAGCTAAACCAGAATAAACTCCACCGTACCCGTCCGATATGGTGTAGTGGCTAACATCGCCGTCTCTCACACGGCAGCCGGGGGTTCGATTCCCCCTATCGGAGTT
>Ga0209673_1001230_pt1 | contig 26967 bp, 29 predicted proteins | sample AraplaCol_mMS_r2_2_FD_184274 | JGI IMG/M metagenome (GOLD analysis project Ga0209673, IMG submission 184274) | Arabidopsis root microbial communities from North Carolina, USA - plate scrape MF_Col_mMS_r2 (SPAdes) (version 3) | ecosystem: Host-associated > Plants > Roots > Endosphere | place... | reverse complement strand
AAACTAAAAAAAAAAAAAAAATTAAACCAGGAAGTTATAATATTGGACCCAAAAATCATGTCCAACTGGGAAAGAAGATAGCTGGGGTTTGACGCTGTATGATGTATTAAGCGAGTCCTTTGACAATTCTCAGGCTAGTAATCCTCGTTTAACTTTATTTTCGAGCTAGAATTGATGTTAAATGAAATAACCTCGACAGTTCGTGGCCGGAAACGTGGATGTGGGACCTTTGGACAACATGCGGGGTCTAGTTGAGGTCCCGCAACCTCCAGGTTTGACAACTTCACCCTCCTTTCACACTTCGCTACAATTATTGCCTGAGCCACTGTACTAAATAGACAATGCCGAAGACTCGGGCTCGAACTCGGCGACAACGGATCTGCCCCTGGTGCTTCCTGTCGTTTTCGAAAGAGGAACATCTTTCTCGACACATTCGCTCGCATACCAAAGAAAAGCCATTCAATTGCTCTGTATGTGGGAATGCCTTCACGCGTCAGTAAGTTTATCCCCCGAGAGAAAGCTGGCCAATCTTCTTACATTAGACAACAAATTCAGTGACTCTCTTTTGCGACACATGAGAGCCCATGATATCACAGGTAAAGAAGACCAGACATTCGGGTCAGCAACACACCCTCTAGAGACATTAACAGGCACAGACCAGGGCAGCACCAGTCTGGCCTCCCTTGAGATCAATACCAACCAGTTATCTCGGACTGGAGCTGATAATGAGACAACGACGAACATCTTAGCTCCCGATCAGCACGACTCGGCCAGTAATTCAGAGGGCACTTTGGTGATCTCTTCCTTACCAGTATTGAATGAGCTCTTCAACCCCAACGTGGACGAACTTTTAGAATTTCATACAGACTCCCAAACCCCAGTTTGGCTAGCTGACGAGGATTTTGATCTGGATGCATTCAATTCGTCCATTATGCAGAATACCCTTGGTCTCTTTTCTCCCGCCTATACCGCCAATGAGAGCAGTACCGATACAGCACTTCGAGTACCAATTGACACCTCGTGTAATTACAAGGAAGATCGAGTGCGTCAGCATTGGTTCAACTATATTGGAACGCATAGCAATGGACAAGCGACACCTGAGACAACGGCCGAAAATACAGAACTGGATGAGAGATACCGACAGAATCTCTTCCAACGGCTTCAGCAGCGGGTTCCAACGGAGCCATTACCATCGACAGATTTCCTGGTAAGTGCTTGGTATCCTATTTCAACCTCCTGTAAAACTGAATCTGAATGAGGCTGACTCGATTTTATCCCAGAATCTCTGTGTTCAATTATTCTTTACTAGGTTTCACCCGGTTTTCCCAATTGTGCATGCTCCTACATTTCGGCCTTCAACCAAGAGCTCACTCTTACTTCTATCAATATGTTCTATTGGAAGCCTTTTTGTTGGTTCACATTATGCAGTGACACAAGGGTCAATCATATTCGAAAGACTCAACAAAGCAATCTTGTCATCGGTAAGTTAGAAATCATTGTATCCGAAGAAATACCTTGGGCCAAGTTCGAGCTAAACCATTGTCACTACTTACTCAGTGGGAAAAATATCTTCTTAGTGGAAAATCAGAGGCCGTAGCAATGACCCAAGCAGCGCTCATTGGGCAAACCTTTGCAATGCTCTCTGGGGTAAACTCCGTTTTTTTCTTGCCAGATAAAGGAGACTCGAAATAAACTAAGACAGATATGAACAGAAACCCAGAGACATTCTCACTCTCCAAACATTCCATGGCACAGTCACAACGGTAAGTGGTCTCTAAGAAGATCTGAAAGATATATTGCTGATTCAAACAGTGGGCTCGTCTCTATAAGATGTTTGACGCCAGCAGAGCGACTAATCGCTTGAGCACAATCTTGGACACACATGCCACAGAGGATGCATGGAAAGCCTGGGTTCGAATTGAAGAACAAAATAGGTGAGATACTTGGTCACCACCCTAAATGTAGTTTCGTTCTAGTATTACTGCTAATTTTAGTATGGCTAAGAAGAGTTGCAGCGGGTCTTTCTATTTTAGATACCGAGATTTCTGAACTCGTCTCAACACATCCTCTGATGAGATACGAGTCTCATTTGCTTCCACGGACAGCACGACATGATCTCTGGATGGCGCCAAATGCCACTCAGTGGAAGAAAATAGTGATTACTAGTAGAAGTTCGCCAACATCACTCTTCGGGACTTCTTCGCTGAGGTCGAATGAAATTAACCAAGTCAAATTCGAACCTGATGGATTCCAGTGCTACATAAGATTGGAAAGTATTGGTTCTCATATAATGGAGCAAAATCTTGCCTCGTTTGCTTGTAATAGGCAAATTGAAATTTTGGAGCACTTTGAACCCCAGTTAATTCAAATCTTTGACAAAAATATCCGTGCTAACTCCGAGGGCACTAATTTCGAGCCATTTTGTCTAGAGGTTTTATGGCACTCGGTGTTCATATCACTTCTGGTAGACATCTCTCGTTTGGAATTAGCACTTGGAAGGGAAGGGCATGAAGAATCTATACATCATCGCGATTATCTTCATACATGGTCTTCGTCTCGGGAAGCTCAGCGTTGCGCTTTACACGGAGTTTTGATTCTTCGAAAATTGCAAGCTATCCCGGTGGGTCTAGAACCAGCCATCCATGTTCCCAGGGCAATTTATCGGGCAGCGACTGTTTTGTATGCGTATTGTGAGTTTGGAAGAGATGGGAATACTTCGGACATTTTGACCGGACTTGACATGAATTTCCCAGAGATCTCTCTTCTTAAAATGAACGGAGAGGCCTTACTTTTCGAAGCCAATGGCTATCGAAAGTCAAAGCCCAAAGCTTCTGAATCGAGCACTTTATGTGGATTGGTGGATCTTCTGCACCGAATTGGCCATTGGGGCTTGTCAAGGAAATTTGCGGAAGTGTTCAATATTCTGTTGGAGCAAAGCAATTGATAACATGAAACAAGGACATCTCTTTTGCTAGTTTCTCCCACCCATTTATCTATGACTGCATTACAAACCCGTGGAAGTTCGTTTTGCTCCACAGCAATCATTTTGTACATACAAGTGGAAATCCAAAGTCTCCGCTGATCTTGACTTGTCCCACTCTGCGCATCATCGATTTAGTCTCGTATCCCCAATTTTGAACATTACTGTTTTCGCACAGGCCTCGAAGATCAAATTTCCAGAGTTCGACGGTTGGAAATTTTCTCCGTGTTCAACGGTCTCGATGCCTGAAAACGCTGGAATGCTAAGCAGAAACAAGGGGTTGTATAACTCGGCGTAGACGGGAACAAGCGGTCGTGTTTCAGATAAACCCTCCTTGACAAGGCTCTGATTAGACGACAAATAGCTAGTATCCACTGTTCGAGCAGCGGCCCGGCAATCACAAGTCGATCACGAGCCAGAGAGAACCTCGGAAGATACAATCTGTGCTTCTGGCCACAGTCAATCGCGAGAACGAGAGCAGGGAAGGGCTTGCAGTGTCTCGGCGGTGTCAAACAGCTGTCAGATATCATCGCGACTTCTTAAAGACGTTCCCCACCACGCGTCTCGTCAGCCAAGCACAAAGCAATTGTCAAAAATCTGAGACTCCGAACCAAATCCACGGGACATATCCTGTCGATAACCCCAATTTCCCGACAGTAGTTCGCAACTTGCCAACGGAATCGCTGCCGATTCTGGATGACCGTCCCGCGTTATTGTGGGGTCTATATCGCTCTTCACGCCATACTGGGTTTACGGGCGGAGTCTAGTTTCTCTCTTAATGCTCCCTTTGGCTCGAAAGTATCGCCTCGGTACATGACGGATGCATTGCTCGTCCCAGCAAGTTAGAAAATCCCCACACAATAACACAATATTGCAGCTGTCAACCAAAGGGATTGGACACTGTCTGTACACTATTCTCTAAAACGTCTGTCCTGCGCCATCTTTTGTCGATCGCTCTGCACTATTCGTTTAGGGCTTTTCATCACTTGCCTCTGGGACACTAAGATCGCCCCTGACGCGCCGAAAGCTCTGGATCTTCGGCTTGTTGTCGCCTCCCAAACTCCGTGCCCACTTGCACTGCACATCCGGTTTTTAAAAGTCCGCATTTCCCCACACAATTGCTTTCCTGTCAGAAATGAGACGATCACGTCGCCAGGATGATGAGCGAAGATGAGCACCAAAGGGTGCTGGCAGTAAGGACGGTTGCGGCTGTCTTTTTGCCAATAGCATGTATAACCGTCATGCTTCGCTGTTATGTGCGTGGGTGGGTTGTGAAGGGATTTGGATGGGACGATGGCTCCATGGTGCTTGCAATGGTATGCGACTTTTTCCCTGGCATTCGATGGTGAAAGGCTTATTGATGGTCTCGGGCTAATTGATATAGGCATTTTATGTCATGTTCTGTGCGTGCATGATTGGAGGCACACTTCACGGCACTGGGCAGTTGTATGAAAACGAAACTCCCGAGAATCGAGTCCTGGCTATGAAGGTGAGACTTTGAATGATCACCGGTGAATGAAGTTGGCTTTCTGACAATACCAAAAAAAGTACTGGTGGCTTTGCGAAATTGCCTACTGCTTTGCTTCGATTTTCTGCAAAATTTCAGTCTGCATTTTCCTTATGCGAATCACAGTGAAAAGGCATCACATATGGATACTCTACATTGTGATGATCCTTACCGTCCTTGCTGGTCTAGTATTCATGTTCCTGATGCTACTGCAATGCAAGCCGCTGTCTTATTTCTGGACCCGTTTGGCCTTTGACCCTTCCATCGAAGGCTACTGCATCAGCATCAACATCATCATTACAATGACGTACATCTACAGTGTATTTGCTGCCATATGTGACTTCACTGTTGGAATCCTGCCAATTTTCCTAGTGAGGAAATTGCATATGAAACGCCAGGCGAAATATGCTGTAGTCGGTATTCTCAGCATGGCTTGCATGTAAGTCATTGTCCCGGCTATCGTTAATTTTATTCTTGAGACACACAGCTGACAGTATACTAGTGCATCATCTGCTGTTATCATTCGATTCCCTTTCGTAAAAACATTTGGCGACTTTCAATTCCTTTGTGAGAACTTCCGATGGGTATGATGAAGATTTAGGATTTACATACTAATGTGATGATAGACGCTACCTACCAAATCGCTATCTGGTCAAACATCGAAGCCGGTCTCGGAATAACGGCCGGAAGCCTCGCAACCCTTCGCCCTCTCCTTCGCAAAATCATGGGCTCTCGCTCCGACCCAGACTACTCATCTGGGTTCCCTAGGATCTCAGGATCACGCCAAGCTAGGGCCAGTGGACAACGACCAATGCCACTTGGCTCGCTAGATACGAATGGGAGGAATGAATTGAGACCGGATAAATTAGCTGTGGTCGTGACAAATATCGAGAGCCAAAGAGACATGGAAAATTCGTGGCCGCAACCCTCCAGTCCGAGGAGCAGTGAGGAAAGACTGACTTCAGATCATGGAAGTTCAGCAAAAATGGAAGTCGGTATCCATCGCACGTTCGAGGTTACTACGACTGCAGATACTGATGATGGAGAGGGGTCACGTCGAGTGGCAAAAGAGCATCTATAGAAAGAGGCCATTCTTAAGGCCGTGTATAATACTTACGAATATAAACGATAGACGAATTTCGAACCCTCTTCCTCATATTATTATTAGTTCTGTAGTACATTGCAGCGTCACTGAAGATGCAAATTATGTCTTTAATTGAATACGCTTTGTTAGTACCCCTGACGTCGAATCTGCCCCCAACGCCAAGCCGATAGATTGGGGCTTTCGTGGGCTGATGCGACTAAAAATGCATCGAGGATGCTGACAAGATGGTTCCACAGTACATACCACTGGCCTGGGCCCTTCACTTCAAATTGTTCGGAGGTCGTCTCCACTTGAACAAGAGCATTTTGATGACCAATTTTGGGGTGTTTTCAACTTGTATTGGAAGCTTTACTATGGAATCTAGGTCCGCTGTCAACAATTGATATCCACTGGCGACACTCACAGCAATAAAATCGTAAAGACAATTTCAGGGTTGACACAGTCAACGAAGCAGATTATGCGCTCCATAATTGAGTATCTATTTGATTATACGTAAACATTCAAAGATAACCATCCGTGGCTAAACAAAATAGAGGAGGAGAACAGCAAAGAAATGACATCCGACATGGGTTTTCTTATTTTTTCTTCACAATGAGCACCGCACCATGAATAACTCCCTTGATCCTTTCCTTTCCTTTCTCCACTCCGGCCTCATTCAAGTGGCGTTCAATCGCTCTTCGATAAATCCTGACCACGTCATTTTCGGTGCCAACATCACGCGGATGAGCCTGGCGCCAGCGGGTGACCGGGCTGGACGTTGCTATCATCTTCTCAAACATATCCATATTCAGTTCTGGCTCAAGCGAATAGAATTGTTCGTCAACATCCCAATCCTTGCGAAAGAACGTGCTCTCGTCGAACTCGGAGATGGGTTGCTCCAAAGTCCATGGAAGTGGTAGACTAGTATACCGAGAGCGAGTGAGAAGATTACCCGGTTCGAAAAACGGCCTGAGGTACTTCTCTTCTATCTGGTTCATGATATCTTGTAGAATTGTAGCACCCGGCACTGACGGATGGATACTACTTCTCCCACTTGTCCACAGGGCAGCACTTCCTCCAGGCTTGAGCACACGAGCCGCACTAGCCCAGAAGCGAGACATATCAAACCAGTGGGCAGCATTTGCAGCAGTGATGAGATCCACACTGGCATCCTGGATGGCCTGTGGAAGATTTATCCCAAGGTCTTCGGCCGTTGAGACTTCATATCGTATCTGCTCGGATGTAGAAGTGAGACCACCCAACGACCGAGCAGTGGCCATCATGCCTTCTGAAGGGTCTAGGCCAATTGCATGAGAAAAGTGTGGGCTGAATGCACGAACAACGTTGCCTGGTCCGCAGCCAACATCGAGAATGGTATCGAGCAGACCACCGCTCGTTTTGTGATGATTGAGAATAGTTTCATACACTGTAAAATGATAATCAGGGCGAGATTGGGCATATGCCTTGCCTTGCTCTTGACTGTAAGCAGTGAATGTTTTCTCAGCCGGGAGAGTGGCAATTGATGAAGACTCGGACATGACGATCAATACAAGTCGTTTTTTATCTTCATGGAACAATTAGACGAGATGTATTGAGCACACAATCACCACCAATTGAAGATGAAATAGAATGGAGAATGAGGTTTTCAAAAACTCCAGATATATTTGGAGACACAGCGTAAGCAGAGTTCACTGGTCGGCTCGGAATTTATCAAAATGATCTCCGAAGTCCGATCGTTGAGATTGAGTGGAGGCTCGTCCATTAGAAGAAATTCGTTTGATAGGCTTAGGGGTTGATGTTGAAGCTCAACGAGACATCTTTGAATCCTCCAATGGCTTCAGAATATACTCGCTTGGAAAATGATGGATGATGTTGAGTGATGCCATCCCCAAATTTCACAATCCGAACGTATTTTGGCCCCGAATAATTTCCATGCCACCAAAAACGATCGATCGCCACTGAAATCAAGCAAAACCTCGACCTACACCGGTGTAATTGCTCTCTTCGCGAAATAGAGCAGAAAATTCCTCACTGGCCACATAATTATCACGAAATCGCTTACCCAGGTGGCTAAGAAATCCAGGATTGGAATTTTTATCCCGGCATAGTAATGACAATTTGCAATTGAAGTGGTAAGTTGTATCAATTCAAAAAGAGCCCATAGAACGATACTTCTACAAGTATGGGTAGATGGTTTAGATTCGAGATCTTGTGAATGAGACGGACGACCGGACATACCCCATGAGAAGATGATGAGCGTAGGTAAAAAGCACCTGGAGGGTTGGCTGTCGCTCAACAGTTTCAAAATCTCCACGAGGCAATATCATTTTATAGACGCGTTCCAACTTGTGATAGACCATTTTTAATGTTATCTCAAGGCAAGACAGGAAGCGAGAGCGCAATTTGAGGCTGAAATGAGCTATATCAACAATTAAATGCGAAGAAATTTATGGATAGGCAATAACAATGATTTATTCCAACTCCACGCAAATTGAGACAGTCCCCACTTCCGAGCCTTGTCTTACTGTATTCTATCATTTCAAATTTGATATGTGATTCCAGTTTTATTCGATGGTGCCTAGCGGCATCAAAACTTTGCCCTATCCATCCGACGTACATTCTATGTTCCTTCGGCCACATAACGCCAATTTTCTTTAGTTTATAATAATAAACGGGGGCATTTTATGTACATATGAAGTAAACGCCACGACTCGGAGGATTTTGCACGAATCCGATGGTCAATTCACAACGTCTCAACCCCGCCTGTCTCCACTCACAGCCGAGGCATCCAAGTCAATACTGTCTGAGTCAATGTTCAAATGTAACATTGGAATTGATTGGATATTGGATACGAAGGACATTACCCCTCACACTTACCAGACCATATATCTGGTGGAAGTACGCTAACTCATGACGAGACTAAATTGATTTGTTACTATCCTAAGGTTGTTTGTTCTCCACGGTCCCAACTTTCAAGCAATCCATTCAACAAAGAACAATATGGCATCTGTCGGTGCAAACATCCCATGGCAAGAAAGAGTAGCCAAGAAACAACAAGAATGCTTTCAGAAAATCCAACCAGCATGGAGGATTCCCAGCAGCTTCTGGGATAATTTCCAGACCCCATTGGCAGAACATAAAACCGATCTCGTTCAAGAGCAAGCTATCCGCAAATCAGGCATTCTTTCAGACCGAGAATTGGACATCACTGAGAACTATACGGTGTCCAAACTTCTATCATCATTGGCGAGAGGAGATTTGACCTCCGCTGAGGTGACATTGGCTTATTGTAAGCGTGCAGCAGTTGCGCAACAGTTGGTAAGAGAGGGACATTGTCACTGGATAGACTCACGTTCATTGCTAACCCGGCTGGATAGGTCAATTGTCTTACAGAGACTATGTTTGAAGAGGCACAGAAAAGAGCCGAATATCTGGATAACTTACGAGCTCAGGGCCAGCTAGCTGGTCCGCTTCATGGTCTTCCGATCAGTATCAAGGACAACTTCCACTACAAAGGAACCCAAGCTATCATCGGCATGTTTTCCTTTATGGACGAGGTATCATCAGAGAGCTCTCCTCTTGTGGAAATCCTATTGAAGCTCGGAGCGGTCATCTATGTTAAAACTAATGTGCCTCAAACCATGATGGTAAGTTCGCCCTGGATACCCTCTGATTCAATATTCTAACCTCCATTTTATCAGACAACTGACTCTCATAATAATGTTTTTGGGCGAACTCTTAACCCACGAAATACATTACTTGGTCCGGGCGGGTCAAGTGGTGGCGAGGGAGCTTTGATTGCTCTACGGGGCTCTCCATTAGGCGTTGGAACTGATATCGGTGGTAAGTGTTCGACGCAGCAGTGCAATTTAGACGAGGTACTAATAGAGTTAAGGATCTGTCCGAATCCCTGCCCTATGCTGCGGAACTTATGGATTCAGACCTAGCGCTGCAAGGGTGCCAAACGGAGGAATGCGTGTCTGCACCACCAGTGGAATGAAGTTTGTCCTGTCCTGTGCAGGTCCACTTTCATTGGACTTAGATGGTATCGAGACATTCTTCAAAACCCTCTTTGAGGCTCGCCCCGCTCTTTATGATTCTACCATCTTGGATATTCCGTGGAGACAGGTCTCCATAAAGCAGAAATTAAGAATTGGAATTGTTCCCGAGAGCCCTAACTTTCCTTTGCAACCTCCTGTTCAGAGGACTCTGGTCAATGCAATTCGCATATTGAAATCACAAGGACATACTGTCATTCCCCTCGACTCTGAAGAATGCCATATTATGGAGGCAAATAGTGTTGCTTTCGGTACCTTCGCGCTTGACCCGGCTGCGAGAAATCTTCTGGAATCATCTGGAGACCCCCCAGTTCCAGCCCTGGGCCATCTTGGCCGACAGGGTGAAAAGCTCAAGAAGTATCTTGCGCCAGCCTCCGGCACAAGTTCATTAGATAGAATGGGGCAGTTGGCCGCTTTGAATACGCTTAAAGCTGAGATGCGAGAGAGTTATAGGAAACTATGGCTCACAAATGACCTTGACATTTGCATAGCTCCCCCTGCTCAGAGTACTGCAGTCGAACATGATACTTTCGGGTCACCTCCTTATACTGCATTCTTGAATGCCCTTGATGTGAGTTCCTTCGTTTGTAATACGCAGAGAACTTTTTTAAAAAGTGAATTCTGACAATTTAGTTCCCATCGTGTATCCTTCCGTTTGGACATGTGAATGCAGAGGATGCAACTGGGAAATATGAGCTAAAAGAGCATCAAGTTGGACCGGAATGTGAGTCCCAAGGTTTACCTCGGACGCTTGTAAGAATTCATGAGTTAATTCATCGTGCAGACAACTTTGACGTACTTGATGGTGCACCATGCTCTATTCAACTCTTCACTCTCAATATGCGTGACGAGGAATGCTTGCAAATGGCGAAGCAGATTGACCAGGACCTCAAGAACAGAGCTTGAAATTCCGCAAACTGAGACTCATATAATCTTAAACCAAGGTTATTTCTATACTAGTAGTTCTTTTTGGAAATGTCGCCATTAGATCAGTCGTCTATCATATAAATTCTGCAGCAAGGCCGAAACTTCATCGGCTTCGTTTTATGGAACATAATCATTATTATTTTCATTTCGCATCATTAAACTTATCAACCCAATTATCTTCATTTATCTCTATACTAGCTCCATGCAATAAATTCCAAAGTTCACTCAAGGGAACAAACAGTCTGTTTTATACAGGGGTTAACGGAAGATCAGACTTGAACTTTTCTTGCACGGAATCGACATTCAAATCACGTTTTGGCATGGTCCTTGCCTGCTTAACAACATCCAATGGGCCTTTGGAAATGGTGAAAATCTCATCAATCTCCTCGAGCTCGCGCCCTGATGTCTCGGGAAACAGGAAATAGACAAAGGGCACTATCGTCGCGTTGAACGCAGCGAAAATGAAAAAGTATTTCTGGCCCATCTTGTCGAATGCTATTGGGGTCACATTGGCAATCAGTATACTGAAAGCCCACGACATACTGATGCTGAAACTATTGATCGTTGTTCGGAGATGAAGGGGCGCGACTTCGGTTGCGTAGAGGTAGGGTATTCCTCCAAAGCCAATAATGTAGCTGAAGTGAAAGAGAAATAGGAAGAATACAGCAGCGTGTGCCAGTGAGACGTTCGTAGCTTGCGACCCGAGACTGGCGACTAATGCTAGACAGGTCGTATTCCCCGTTGCACTGAGCATCATCAACTTGCGTCGACCAAAAGCTTCGATGGTTAGGACCGAGAAGATTCCACCAATGGGTCCAACAAGTTGATAGGCTCCTGCAAGGAGGCGAGATGTCGTTTCACTCAGGCCAAGGTCCTCCTCAAAAATCTTGGTAGCTGTAATAAAAGAGGTCAATAAACCGAATTATCTGCAGTGGTAATGTGAGAGTCTTACTGTAGAATGTAGTCACGGTTGAACCTGTAAGCTGGACAAAAAGCATGCCTCCAACAGCTAACAACGTTCGATTTAGGGTTCTCTGCGATCCTGCCCTACAAGCTTGTAGAAGAGATGTTTTCCCTCCAGCCAAATCCAAAGAGGCCCGTACCTCGCTGATCCGGCTTTCAACAACATCACTATCCATGCTTGTATCGGTCAGGGCAGCTAGAACTTCACGAGCTTCCAGAGTCCTATTGTGACAAAGAAGCCAGCGAGGAGACTCGGGAAGATAGAACATGAAGCCCAGGATCACAGAGCATAGAAATATAGGGAATGCAGATGGCAGCCGCCAGGTGATGCTTCCAGGCATGAAAGACATTCCGAATTCCAAGAACAGCGCAAGAGCAGATCCAAGGCCCGAAAAGATTCCCTTTGTGGCAACATGCGTGCCACGCTTATGTGCAGGCGAAATTTCAGATTGCCAAAGAGGTACTGTGCCCAAGATAGCGCCTGTCCCAACTCCAATTGTCAGCCTCGAGACAATAAGTTGAGACAACGAGTAGGCACTGGCATTCAGAGCAGCTCCAATGATCTGGGCAATGGAAGCAACCATAATAGTACGCCGACGACCAAGAAATTCACCAATCCAAATGCAAGAGAAGGTTCCAATAAAACCACCAATCGCATAAACAGCGACGACTGTTCCTTGTAAAGTCGAAGTATGAGAAGAGTTTGTCGAATGTGTCACATCAATTTCAGGAAATTGCGCCTCAAAGCTTGAGAAGCTTAATACTCCACCAAGTGAAGCGGCGTTAAAACCAACGGACAGGATGCCAGGCATTAACACGCCGAGAATGGCCACGATGTTGAGACTGTTGCCACGACATCCTAGAAATCGGGTCATGGTCGTGAGAATCGAAGTGACGATCTGCACAGCCAAGATATCAAAGAAAATGGATCAGCGTGATCGACTTGGATCAACACGTCAATGGGGAATTAAACACGAGGCTGACAGATGTTTCTTGTGCAAAGTCCTAGTCCTACCGGTATGAGAATAGGATACATCTAAGATTTTATAGAGAACATTGTGAGCCTTCCAATTCAACTTGTTGTAGCCGTTGCATTCCATCCATTCAGTCTCTGGGTAACATCTATAAAATTCCCCTCGGGAGGGGCGATTTCCAGCCACGAGGACAAGCCCGGAATATTCGGGACATTCTGCACAACATCGAGCTTTAGCCATTGGCAAATTTCGAAGTAAAGTCATTTGCACTAGTCATTTATGCGCCTAGGCTCTACATCAGAATGTCCCACGACAGATTAGTGCAAGCCATCGATCAGGTTTGAAACCTGGCTAAATTAGGCGATGTATAAGTCTTGAGCTTGTGAATGCACTGCCAACTTCAACATAATTGAGATTCTGAGAATTTGAATTAAGCACTGTTCCTATTTACCCAGAATTTCGAGTCAACCTTCAAATTTTAGAAACAAACAATTAAGAAATATTCTTCAATCATATTACTGTCCATGCGCGATTATAGGTACAAAGTATATCCTGGGTATCTCATTATATCCTGCAACTTTATCCCTCAATCCCTTGCTTCCAACTCTGGCATGCGTCGGCCGGCGTCGAGCTCCGAGGGCCCAGAACTCACGGTCTTTGCCGGTACCTGAGAATTGATAGGGCTGCCAATGAATCCCGTGGCCGGAGCAATGGAATTGTTCACTTGTCTGCTTAATTTATTGGCTCTCCTTCTTTCCATGAATCCCCATGCCAACGATACCAGCGCAATGACCCCCAGTGGAACGCCCAGTCCAGCCCCAAGGGCGACATCGTGTGACCCACTTGATGAGGAGGAAGGGCTTGATGTGATTGTCGGACAGGGTGAAGTGGCAGAGGAATTTGTTGAAGCTGAGAGTGTGGTGACATTGGCGAGGGCAGCATGCCCGGCAAGAATCTCGGCATCGTCGAGTTCGAAGCTATCCTTTCCAAACGGGCAAACAATATTTTCTCCATCGATGACAGGGGTTCCGCAGCAATATTTGGATGTTCCATTCAGAAAGGAAAGGTTGATTATAGATGCGCCGATATCGTCAAAGGTATCCTCTTTTCATCTTGTTAGCATTACGCAGACATGAACCTCAACATATATCAACTCCCCGGATATCCCCACAAGGGATGTGGACCAGAAAACTCACGGCAGTGGGTCGGGCATCCAGCGCCCCAATTCTCACTTGTACATGCCCCTCGAGAAAGAACATATGGCTGGTGTGTGTCTAAACAGTATCCGTTGGAGAGGCAAATGCTGCTTTTCCCGCAGCAGGACGTGATTTCGTCTGAAGTGCAGGGGTAACTGCCCGGAGCAGAGTTACCGTGCGGAAAATAACACTTTCGAGTGTCTAAAGGCATGATTCTTTTTGTAGGTCGGGGAGTTTAGGAGTGGAAGATTGGTTCACTCCATGAAGAAAGCTAGGCTCACTCAAATGGGGGCAGAAATTAGCACAGCTTTTCAGCGGGGCCAAGCACGGTCTGACGATCTATGCCAAGTCACTTGTAGTACACTGATCAGCAAGTGTTCTTCAGAATCTGGATAGGTCTTATGTGAGCGTGAACTTGATCCCGGGCCAATTAGCAGGATTTTTCCAGCTTGGTACTCGAATTATTTAGTCTTTCGTTCATCTTGCATGTGGTCCTGACGAATTCTCAATCGCCATCCCCCTGAAGATCTCGTTTCTTCAGTCCAAATTGACAATAATTTAAAGATGCCCGTTGACGGAGCTTCAAGCCACTGAGAGACCCTTAAGCCTCTAAGGGTCTGGGTGGTGGACCCCGTAAATAAGCACTACGGCCTATTAGCGTGGCTTGTGGATGTCAGATACCTTCTAAATTGGAATTAAGAGGAGTCGATCATAATCGTTTTGGCAGATACATTGTCGCTCATTTAGTTTGACAACCATCATGCTATATGATTGGGTCAATGTATTTTTGGGGGCCCTAGCTGTAGCCCCGATCTGGAGAAACATTGCGCTATACTTTGAACTCAGGTCGTACACATACAAACAATTGAACTTGAATTGGAGGTCTTCTGGTTGTTGTCGGTTTGAATATTTCGTCATGAACTTAAAATGGTTGACTCATGATTTCCATTTTATATACCAAGCGGCTGATCAGGTGCAAAGCAAACGTGTGTTGAAATCGGCGAAAAATCCTTAGGCCCTAAAATCGCCTTCTTCAGTAACCTCTAACGTTAATGATCCTATTCTTTTTGAGCCCCATATTTTAATCCTTCTTCAGTGTGTAATCGAGCTTATCCTATATCATGAGTCAAGAGATATATAGCTGATTACCAGGATAACCTACGATTGATCGAACTTACAAACATACACTTCATCAGCAATTGATCGGATCCTGTTAGATAGAGTTGTGCGACAGGCTGCAGCCTACAATCTTAAGATCCCTGGCGTAAATTGAGGATTCAGCTTTCACTATACATAGACGAGGACCCTATTCCCCCTTGGTCCTTCTTCTGTGCAAGTCTTTTGTTGGGGCCAAAATCGGGGATCGTCATTTCTATGCCTCAGTGTGGATATTAGCGTGAAAACGACATTTCACGAAAAAAATGAGATCTCAAAAATAGTGATCATTTCTGTATTTGTGAATTTAGTATCAGTATATGGGAGCATATCCAGCTTGAAAGTGAGAAGGCGGATTTGATGTCCAAATAAGCCGAGCATGAAGATACTCTAATGCGATGTACCCCAATACATAGATTTCAAATCAGGCGTCCCGCTTACTCTACTACATCTGCATCAATGTCCTTGGCACCGTCGAGGGTACAAGAACCTCTCTCCTTATACTTGAACAAAGGCCATTGAATTGATCTTTTGCAGCTTGGATGATAAGTTACGCCCTGTGCAAAAATTTCCTAGTATCTTGAAGGATTCCTTGGGGCGATGGAGATACGCATATAAACCCCGAAAGACCAGAGTAATCGCCGTAATCACCGAATCAGTTTCAAGTTGAAATGTACATTTACTATCAATGTACCTTATTACCCAGGTAGTATCGATGATTTAAATGTCAGACAAACTGCCCCCTACTGGCAAACTCGACGTTCATACTCTACGAATCGAAGAAACCTTGCCGTGTAAACCTCAAGCACAAGACTACCTCATAAACCAACTGAAACGATCTTATTATCATCATTCCATCCCACAATCATGTTAAAAACCCACCAAGCAGCCATAACCTCCCAAAAAGGCGAAGCATTAACGATAACAAACAGACCAACGCCGTCACCCGGTCCAAACGAGCTCCTCATCGAAGTCCACGCTCTAGCATTGAACCCAGTAGACCACTACCAACGAGATACAGGCGCCTTTATAACCGAATATCCGACAATCCTAGGCTCAGACGTCGCAGGGATCATCATAGAAACCGGATCCTCGACACGATCTGCTCTCAAGATAGGAACCCGCGTGGTAGCTCTAGCGAGTACATTCTTCACGCCGGGAAATGACTACGGCGCGTTTCAGGAACGAGTTCTCGTCAAGGAAGATACTGTGTCTGTGCTTCCAGAGTCATATTCTTTTATCGAGGGTGCTTGTTTCCCACTTGCTGTGATTACGGCTTGGAATGGATGGATTTGGGCGGGTCTTGAGCCAACCAGTATTACAAGTACTGGTACCAGTACTAACAGTACATCTTCAACGGGTGTTAGTGAAGGGGTGCTTGTCTGGGGGGCGTCGAGTAGTGTGGGCACTTTAGCTGTACAGACAGCTAAACTGATGGGATTCACGATCTACGCGACGGCTAGTCAACGACATCATGAGTATATTCTCGGTCTAGGTGCGAAACGGGTATTTGATTATAAGGATGTGAATGCTTTGAATCAGATTGTTTCTGCCGCCCAAGATGATGGTGTTACTATTCGTATCGGGTATCATGCTATAGGTGACCAGCAGTTGGCGGTTGATACACTTGATGCACTACGAGGGAGTGATCATGCGAAGTTCGCGATTGCACCGATTTTGGACCCCGGATTGAAGGTTCCTGATGGTATTGAGTCTGCTTTTGTGTATCCCCCTCTGGACCCGGATGAGTTGAGGAAACGAGTTCGATTGGTTCTTGTGAAGTGGTTGGAAAGCAAGCTTGCTGCGAAGGAAGTGGTTCCTAGTCCTTATGCTAAGGTGATCAAGGGTGGTTTGGAATCTGTTAATGGGGCTTTGGATGAGTTGAAGTCTGGAGTCAGTTGTGTGAAGATTGTGGTAGAACTGTGAGACAAGTAGAGTATCAGCTGTATCAGCCTCCATTCAATACCTATTGAATTAGGTAATTTATATCTGCCTTTACTGCGATGTTCAAGACTCGTCTTGCCCAACGGATGTCTGTAAAATGGATTGCTCCAATGATTCATTTGATAAATACATAGCAAGGAAGACCAGTATCTCCGCTTGATAAGAAAAGGATAATATAGTAAACCAAGGAAATCTGGACACTGATAGATCATATATGGAGCAAATAATTCGTGTACGTGTTTCCAATATGTGTGTACGGTTGACATGATGAGATGAAATATGAGGAAATACATGTTCGAAGCACGCAATGAATGCACAGAATGGACGTGACGAGATGAAAACCCAAAGTAAAGAAAAGAAACGTAAATATCGACGCTATTAGTCGCAAATGACCACAAGTGAATATGTTGTTGCTATAAGGGTATCCAATGGGAAAGACAGGGTCGAGACATATGGAAAATCCCCTTCGAAAGGGGGGCATTTAATCATCATTCAATTATTAAAGGCTGAATGATGGTCATTGTTCATTTGATGTAGATGCAGTATCAATCACAGCCTGCCCTTCGGCCTCAGGGGGCATGGTATCTGGACTTGGGATGGAGGATTCCGCAGTGTCACCACTCCCACTGCCCCAAGAGTCCTCGCGTAAAATGTCGGCGCCCGGTGGAAGATGAGGCCTAGATGGATCATGGCGTGATGATTTATTTTTGGTATGTCGGGAAGTCGATGGGGAGGCAGGGTCTTGTTTTGTGACATATTCGTTGCGCTGACCTGTCTGCATGGGACTAGCTGCACTATCGAGGCTGGGCGAGGAAGACTGAGGGGAATCCAAAAATCCACGCCATTTCCGCCAGCCTTCAAAGTCGATCAGAGCTTGCATGCAGCCCCATTCAGTGACCTTCTGGGACAACCATGGGAACCCAACTGGTTTAGTCAGGAAGTCGTTACATCCGGCTGCCAAGGCCTCGTGACGATCGCTCTGCAGACTGCTTGCTGTCAAGGCGACAATAATAACAGGGCTGCGGAACAAAGACAGATCAGCCAGAGTATCTTCTTCGCTAACTGTACGATGTAGACCTGGTCTCCTCTCCGCGGTTGCACTTGAGACACTGGAACGACCTGAAGCATTCTTTGGAAAGACACCAATTCCATTGAGGCGTTCGAGTCGGCGGATCTCCTTGGTAGCGTCCAGTCCGTTCATGACAGGCAGTTGAATATCCATCAAGACCAAATGGAATCCACCTTGACGCCATTTGCGCACTGCTTCCTCTCCATTGGCCGCGCATTTCCAACGTACACTCAAGCGCTTCATGAACGCTTCGAGTAACTTTTGGTTGATAATATTATCTTCGACGATCAATACATTGATAGGAGGCACTGTTCCATCAATCAATCCCCCGAATGCTGCTCCGGGCGAAGACGCATTCTTAGACTTTCTTGATGCCCGAGGCGATGTGACTGGTGCGGGCGGAGTGTGTGTCTTGGTTTGAGGGGAATCAGGAGCCGGTGCTGGCGGCGTCGGCACGTTCTGCTGTGGTTGTGGAGCAGCTTGAGAGTGAGGAGATATTCCAGCCTCTGCTAGGAATTAGTAATTGATACATGTCTAACAAGATAATAAGATACATATGAACATACCTGTTACACTAACGGTAGGGCCCTGTCCCAAAATTGTTGGCGAATTGGTGGTATGCCGTTGGAGAGGTGGCCGGCGATGATGTCGAGACCCCCCTCTGCCAGGCGAAGGTAGGGCAGGAGCCACACCAGTTGTGAGTATTGACATTGACTGGGTGTGGGTGCCGGCTAGTCCGTTGCTCGAATGTGTGGGCGGGGTGGGTGCTTGTGTCGGGTTTGCGGGCATAAGTGGGAAATACTCGCCATGCTCACCAGGCTCCGGGTTGTGATGACGATACATCGAGTGGCGTGGAGAAGGCCTCGGTGTTCGGCGCGTGGGTGCATCAATCCACAATGCCTCCTCTATCTTTTGACCACCCGGATAGTACGTGTCCAGAATTGATGCCAGGGATTCTTCCGGACTGAGTAGACGCTCTGGAGTAGCTTGTCGATTTGAACCTTCGCGCGGGGTAATCCGTATCGCTATATCTGGAGAGTCCCAAGTCCTTCCAAGTGAGTTGGCAAATTTCATGATCACCTGGTCGCGCAATTCATCCACCACAGCATCCTCCAAGCAGGGGACCAAGGTGGCGGAGCCACCTGGCCGTTTAATCCAGACCCGACGCTGAACCATCTCGTTAGCTACCACGGGGACGTGGGCGAATTGCGGATCGATCTGTCCGTGGAAAAGACTCTGTTCGTAAAGGCTTGTGATCAAGGGTTGGTGAGAGGCTGGAAGCAGAGACTGACGGCGGACAGCAATGCTCGGGCGCTTGCCGGACGCAGGAGGGGAGAAGGATGAAGCCGGCCGAGGATCGGCTGTGGAACTCTCAGCTACAGTATCGAGAGTCGGAGTCAATTGGACGTCGGTAGGCGCCGGAGTTCGAACTTTAGCTATCGCGGACTGGAAGGAAGTATCGTCGGAATGCTGGGGAGTCGAGACTGGAGACTGGAGAGGGGAGGGTGGCTCTTCTGTCAAAGGTGTATATAACAAAGAGTTTGCGGGATCTGTGAGGAGTGGAGTAGAGGCAGATCGATCCGGCGCGTGATGAGGATGTTGAGGCTGTTGTTCAGATGATGGCGACGTCAATGAAGGAGACTTGCGAGGGTCGTGAGGGGATGGAGACTTGGACGTGTTTCCCTCGTTGCGATCAGGCTCGAATGTAGGACCGATCTCTTCGGAAGATTGCTCTGCTGCAGAGGAAACAACACTGTACGGAGTCTTCTCGCTCGCGGAGTCGAAGAGATGCGGAGGACAAGAGTTCAAGTTGTGAGCGGTTGGATCTGGGTGGCCAGGCGGGTCCGCCCCGTTGCCCACTTTGGGTACCGTAGGCGTTGATGATCGTCGCAACAGCTTTGTCTTGAGCAGACGTGATAGACGTCTCTCTGGCATGTTGAACCGCGAGGAGAGTAGGGAATTCAAAGCTGAGGCATAGTCCTGAGGCGCTGGTGAAGGAGGGAGAGATGTTGATGTTGGCCCAAACAGGGTTGGCGTTGGGTCTAGCTCCAACTGGTTTACAACGGTGTGGGCCTCAGTGACCAGTGCTCACGCTGGTTTTCTTTTCTTTTCTTTTCTTTCTGCTTCTCCTCGAGGGTGATATTTAGAAACTGCTCAACGGAGCAAGTGAATAAGGGGGGGAAAGTGGTTGAAGACAGAGGAATACTAGAAGAGGGGAACGTGCAAGTCACACAAATGTGTAGGCAAAGCACCTCCAAACAAACTGCTGATCTCCCGTTGGGCGTGAGAGCTGTGGGATTGTCACGTTAGACCGAAACATTCTCTGCATGGGCCAAGTGAGTTAAGAGGGAGGGAATTCGATTTCATTCTGTCCTACTTTGCTACAATCTTATACTATATGCCATAATTTGGTTGTTTTGTGGCAGCTTTACATCGGGTATATGGTACGGGTAGTATAGAACGAGATTGGAGTATCAAGATAATATCAAAAGCCAAGAATTCAATAGCAGCCCCGGAAATAGGCCTCCATAAGGCTGAAACTAACACTTTTCACCTGCTATTTGTGACCGCTCCACATAAGGTACTGTCGGGGATTGAACCCTAGTTGAACCCTGTTCAAACTCTTTACTACCATCATAGTCGAACATCCCTGCTTCCAAATCCCTCGTTTCTCCTGCATTATCTCGTTGTGATGGTGCTGCCAATAACTCATCGATACTTTTACCGGTCTCTTTGGCCTCTTTCCGCAACTTGCGGTATCGAATGCGCCAAACAATATGACTGATATAGATACCTGCTTCCAGGACAACACTAGAGAGAGAGAGAGTCAGTGGGGTCAGGGCTTCATTGAGTATATGAATACCGCTGGTACTCACACAAGAATGTACATGATACCTCCGAGGATATCAAAAGTTCCTTGGGCAGCTGGACCTTGTCAGAGGCACATATGCATATTTGCCGTGGTTGAAATCTTACCGAGTGCAAATAACGAGAATAGGCCACCCAGAGTATCAATTGAGAGAAAGACCCAATCTATCCTGTCAGGCATCTTCACCAAGTAGTTCGAGAGAGTTGCTCAGACTTACTGAACCCTATTACTCGACCATCCCTTTTCCACAGCTCAAAGTAAGGTGGTAAGAGACCAGCACTTAGGAGAATGGCAGCAACTATTCCAACAACAAGGTCAGGCCAAGTGATTCCTTTGCTGTAAGGTATCTAGAGAAGTATCAGCCCACTAACCATCTTTGTACCATATGATATCTCTTCACTACCCGTAATGTGAGAATCAGAAGAGTCTCGAGCCCACCGAATAGCAGCACCATGGAGGTGCAGAGGAGGGTAGTTTTAGTACAGCTATAATTGCTATTCACCGTATCAATAGAAGGAAAGACATTTCAGAATTATATAACTTACTGTCCATAATACAAGACTTGAGCCCAACTAACTAGGGAGAAGAACCCGAAAATCTGCGGTTGAATCTGTAATGGGATATTGACTTGCTAAGTCCAGTGTTAACACATGCAACCCGACGACACATTCGCAAGAGTAAATGAAAAACAAATTACAATATAACATCCATACAGTAATTCTAATCATACCTGCAGAATCAAATAAGCCCCCATTGGAACCGAGCCTACAATCAGCAAACAGTTAGCAAAGTATTCAATTCTCAAATCTCCCCAAGCCCAAGCCCGAGCTCTATTTGGGACATACAACTTGCCCATAAAAACATCATTGTAGCAGGAAATCCATCCGTCTTCTTTCGTTTCCAATTATACCAAATTTGAGGAATTAATTGAATGCACCAGAGTACCGTACCAATCGTGCCGAGCACATTGGATGCGACAGTGACATTATCATCCGACATACTGAATCAGATAAACTAGTCAGAAATGCCCTGAAAAAGATTCAGATACCAGATTTATGGTTGATATAATTAGAAAGAATGATTGACAGAGCCAGATTCACTGATTTTCACGACGATGTATAGCGTGATTGGGAATGAATGTTCAGAGGAGCGGTGACTTTGACAACGACGTGCTAGCGCGGACAGACCCCGATCAGCAGGTTTGGAGTAATATGTATTATTAGGTGCTTTGTTCTGTTATCTCTGGGGTAATTCGTCAAGTTATCGTCTGCTTGTATAGGAGAAAATTGTCGATGTAAAGTTATGGGTCATGGTATATACTCCCGGCTCTAGCCTGAACAACCCATAGAAATGCCTATAAAGCTTGAATTTACGTATATTGAATGAAATATTTAAGTATATACAGACTGAATAAGTCATTCCCCTCCGAGCTGCGGGGTTGAGATACAGAGACTAGTACCAGACGGGCTAAAAGATGGAGAAATGCATCCAGAAGAATCATTCGATTGGAGAAAGTCGAATTTCTCCAGTTCTTGCTTTCTTGAAGTGGAACATAATTAAAATGATATATTACCCGACAGATCTCGACAAGGTCTAGCAACAGTAGTACGCTGTTCAAGTAATGTGGCTTGAAGTTTTCGTGTGGAGACATCGGAGAATTATGTGGAGGTTGACAGGTAATAATAGCATGTCAGTGAGAGATCGTCGTGCGTAAGTATGAAGAAGATGCGAGTCATGAATGGTAAACTATGGTTTTTAGTGGAATGAACCAACGAGCTTCAACGGGAACAAGAATGAGGACAAGACTTAAAATGTCGAGGATAAATTTTTAAAAGACAAAAGGTTTGATCAGAAGTTTGTCTACATCAAATACCGATGTGGAACTCATAGAGACTCAAAAGACCAACTCGGTAGTTACTTTGCTACGATGCACTGAAGGCACAGAGGCGATTGACGGAAGTATTGGATTACATTCTCCATTGACTTCCTATACACCAGGCTGATCAGATGCCACTAAAGCACAACCTGCCGCCAAGACTTTTCATGCAAAGGAAGGGAACAGCAGGATATGCGCATGCTATGAGTCGAAATTTCATTCTCATCCAGCATTAGCAGAGACCCTATATTCCCAATGACAATCAAATAGCACCTGAACCATAAACGCGCAAGGTAAAAACGGGAAAAACTCCCACGAAAGACAAATACCAAGCCAAGTCAAGTCAAAAAATAAAAAAAAAATAAAAAAACAACGTTCCAAGGAAAGATGTAAGGAAGGAGGAAGAGAAAGTAAAAGTTGCGTTGAAGTAAGGAGAGGAGGCCATCAAGACATCACGTTAAGGGGGAAGCAAAAGTACACACACACGTCGAGAGAAGATTCCGAAGGGTATCAAAAGGGCGCAATTTTTGCGCAGAGCAAGCTCCAAAATAGGCAAAAATCAAGGAAACAGAGAGAAATAAAAAAGATATATCGGCATGACACAAAACAAGGAACTAGTCTATCACAAAAGGATCAGATAGTTCGATGGTGCAATACCTGTCTCTCCGCTTGATTTTCGAGCCTGCCACCATCGACCGCTGACATCGGATACTTCAAGGATCTCGTGCTTGGTGAAGCTGATTTCATTGGCATCTTCGGGGTTTGCGTCGTAAGAGTAGATAGCTTTGGCACGGTACGGATACTCGGTCGGTTGCGGCACTTCGCTTCCATCCGGATTGACGGCAGGGGCAGCAGCGTTGGCGGGAGCAGGGCTGGTGCCACCAAAACGAGGCTGGGATGAATTGCGCTCGGCACCGGGGGGTCCGCCGGGGTATCCGGAGACGGGTGAAGAAGTCTCGAAGCCGCTCAATTGGGCAGAGGTATACATCTGAGGAGTGTTGCTGGTGGCCATGGTCTCCGGGCGGGCACCAAAAGCGCTGGACATCGGACGGCTGCCTTGATAAGAGCCTGGCTGTTCCTTGTTCAGGGCGAAGGAGTCGATGAAGCCGCGGTGAGAGGCCTGCGGGGTGGAGCCAAAGTAGAAGATCCAGATGATGATGACCATAGACAGCAGAATGAAACCAGCACCAGCAGCCTGTTCGGCACCATGGGAGCCGTAAACGGTGTTGTTTGCGCTGATCGAGGTAAGGACAAGGGCGGCACCGAGGTAACCAACGATGGCGACACCATAGACATTACCGGTGTCGGTACCGAAGACGAAGATCAGGCCAATGTTAATACAGAACATGTAAGCGATCGCCCACCAGTCCAGGTTCGGATAATCGGTTTGAATATCGGAGATAATGGAAGAGATGAAGGCGATCAGCCACGCCAGGATAGAGATGGAAAGCGTGGCCAGCGCAAAGGGGTCGCCCAGGATATTGCTGGGACGGAAGTTGGGCATTTTGGCGGGTTGAGGTGAGGACTCGACGATGTTGATTCTGTGAATAGTACAGCGAGGATGTGATGTTTGATATGAAGGAAGGACAAGCGGATTCGATTAAATCTCGCTTGGGATAAATGGATTCAACGGGGATTTCGCGGTGGGGAAGTCCAGAGTCCGGAGGGGTCCAAGGGTGATGATATGATAACGGAGGTCGCCGTTGACGAAGAGGGCCAGTTGTCTGAATTAGGCGTCTAGAGAAGGACCGATACCTATTAGTACAAGGCTGGAGACACGGTCGTGTGGGGGTCGAAAATGAGAGACAGCGATGCCCGTGAAGATGAGCGATCGCGAAGGAATGGACACGCAAAGATCTAACGGTGCGATAATGGGGAAGGAAGAAAAGAAACAATCAAATAAAAGAGGTAAAGAAAAAGGAATGAAGAGAAAGACAGAAAAGAAGGTTAGGCGCCGGTGTTTCCAGTGGTTCGTACCTTTTTTTTTATTTTTCCTTTTTTTCTTTATGGTGAGACAAGAGACGTGGGTTTCCACCGGGTAACTACCAAGGGGTATTGGGTATGTTTTGGTGGATTGGACCAAAGGAAAGGAGGAAGTGAGAAAGTCGAGGGAAAATAAAAACGAGAGAATTTCAGCACGAATGCGAAGATGAAGACGCAGCACCAGGCTGGAGAAAGGAATGAATGGATGAGAGTTGAAAGTTGGTGAAGGAAGTTTGGAAGGGGAAGAGAGAGAGGAGAAAGAAGAGAAGAAAGTGAGAAAGCAGGCAGAAAGTGGGCCGCCCCCAAAAAACACACAGACTTTCCCCTGGAATCGAGACTCAAGTGGAGGGAATGCCTCCACTTTGCTTGGAATTGATATTAATTTTACATTTCACAGTTTAATACTTATACATAGTACACTGAGTACACTGAGTAGACTGAGTACTATTATATTTTATTACACAATGAGTGTCATACGGTATAATGTTAACACTGTAGTCTACTATGTACTCAGTTATTGTGTACTGTACTATAAATATCCGGCTTAGTCACCGGCTCCGCTTTGCTGACGCGGGCACAAGTTGGCTCCGACGTACTGCAGTATGTACTTTGTCCTAATAAATATCCAGTTAGTTGGCATTTAGTATTAGTAGTATATCAGCACAATACCAATGGTATAGAGAAGAGAAGAAGAGAACAGACTAGATCCACGGATAATTTGTATAATTACACAGTACCGAACCACCTTGCCACAGCGGGATACATGTGGACCTGCATCTGGTCTAGAATCCGATTGTGTCACCCACTTGATACTGTATGTGGGCTCCCAGAATGCTTTCAATCTGGGCATTTCCACTATTCTCGATTAGTAGAAATCACGGTGAATTTTCACTATACTGTGTGCTAGTATTACTGTGGATATAGTCAACTACACTCTTGTACATACTGTACTAGGTACTAGTTAGTCAACAGAAAACGGAGTAGTGTAGTACTGAAGGTCACGCTACGGCGCTTCCACTCCCCACGCCCCACTCAGATCGCACGTATCTCCTACTGACCACCCATCATACATAAACACTTAATACCTACTATGTCCAGGATACCTAATGCGTTGATTATACTACATCATTCCACGCAGTGGTATTCAATCCTGATAGTATACTAGTATTCCAAACTCAATTTGCCCTCTTCCAAGGTTGGAATCGGTCTCAACCTCGGTCCCCTCCAAGAATCCGGGGTATTTTGTCTCCAGCATTCCAATTGACCTCACTGGAATGTTTCCTATCTGACATGATCTCATTTAACCGACCATCGGTATGTGACAGAGCGCTGTCGAGATCGATCCTCACATAATTAGACCTACTACATGTGATACATTTGCACAGTCCTGGGCCATCCAAGATAAAACATCAAGCTTATGACATTCATCCGAGGTCAATACTACCAAGAATGACATTCTTTTTGCTTCAATTGACTTCAGTGATTTGAATGTCCTACTGATACTTAGACAAAGTACCAATACTGGAAGTAAATCCAATTCAACGCCAACTCAGGGATATCATAAAATTAAACCAGTCCAAACCAATCCACCTTATACATTCCCAACAATCCAATCTCACCATCAAGTCTCAAAAAAACTCACTCAAATCTCATTCTCCCTCCTCTCCTTAAAAACCTCCCTCCTCCTAACCTCCCTCTCAACACCCTCAAGTCTACCCTCCCACTCAGCCCAACATTCCCCACTCCCCACAAGCCCGACCTCATACCACCGCTGCAAGACGCGCGCGGTACGAATCCTCAATTCCGAAATCTGCGCCGCTTGCTCCGCTTGTTTCTGCGCTGCTCGATCTAATCCCGGCTGGAGCTCGATTAGAGCTGCGGAGCTCTGCGCATCGGGAATAGGGAGGTCATTTAGAGATGTCAGTCTTGAGGCGGTTTCCGGGAAGGCGGAGGCGTAGGAGAGAACGATTGCGGAAATGGTTTCTGGCGTGAGGCCTTCTGGTATTGTGGTTGGATCTGTTGGGTGGAAGAGGTCTTGATTTTGATCGTCTGAGTTTTGTTAGTATATATGGAGCTGGTGTGTTTTGTTACGTATGGGGATGGGGTTTCTGTGCTAGGGGATTGAAGGAGAAACGTACGGAGTTGAATGATTTCTCGTACGGCGGGGACGGATTTGCTTAGTTTTTGTAATTCTTTTTCTAGACTGGATAGACGTCGTGAAATTGTTTCGTCGTGCGAGGTTGGCTTTGATGGTGTGTTGGGGATTCCTATCCAGTCTGAGTTACCGGTTAGGAGGTAGGAGAGACGGTGAAGGCGGGCTTCAAGGAGTTCGATTGTAGCGCCCGCCACAGTATCACTTTCGACTGTCATTGTGGTTTTGTT